>VFQU01000213.1_pt1 | contig 62541 bp, 56 predicted proteins | sample 3512311 | NCBI WGS metagenome assembly VFQU01 (sample SAMN10412377, study PRJNA504923) | tailings metagenome | isolation source: Relicate 3 Philex TSF3 active mining site | place: Philippines: Tuba, Benguet | collected 2017-08-29 | reverse complement strand
AGGTCCCAGAGCCGGGTGCCGGGAAAGGCAGTGTCGAAATCGATCATGCCGGCCGGCAGGTCGTTGATGCAGGTGGTGTTGGCCGGGGTCCAGTCATTGTGGCACATGACTTCGGCTCCAGCGGCAAGGACGGGCGGAAAATCCTCGGTGGCGTCGTGATAGGCGCGGAGCAGGCGGGCAGCGGCCACAAGCTGGGCGTCGGAAAAATCGTCCTTATCGTAAAAGACCTCGCCCGGCATGAAGGTGAGGATTTCGCGCCCCTGTTGGTCATGGCCGAGAAAGCGCGGCGTGGCGGGGAAGCCGCTGGCTTCCAGGTGGGCAAAAAGCGCGTGCTGAAGCGACATGTCGCGCGTCGTGGCGCGGCGAACGGTGTCACCGACGCGGACGACGGCATTGACCTGACCGCCGGGCAGAAGGGTTTCGGATTGGGTCATGGTGTTGGTGCCGTCGCAGTTTCCATTTAGAAGTTAATATATTGGCTATTAACTCAGATAATCCTATATAATAGGCATTATGATAGCTCTTAAACTCATGTCGCCTACTGATGCCATGCGGGGCGTGGCGCGGCGGGCAAAAGGCATCAGGCTGGCGCAGAACCTGACCCAGGAGGGACTGGCTCTACGGGCCGGCATCAGTCTTGGCACGCTAAAACTGTTCGAGGCCACAGGAAAGGCATCGTTCGAAACTGTCGTCAAAATCGCTTTTGCCCTTGGGGCGGAAGCTGAGCTTGAAACTCTGTTTCCGCCGCAGGCCATTGCCAGCATCGAGGATGTGATCGCGCCTGTGCCCCGCCAAAGGGGCAGGCGCAAATGAAGCAGATCGATCATATAGGTCTCATCGATGTGAGTATCGAACTCGGCGCCGAGATAGTGCCGGTTGGACGGATCGCGTGGCGGGAGCGGGAACGCCGCAGCTATTTCGAGTATGGCGAGGCCATGCTGGATTTGCGGCTCCCCTTGTCGCCCTTCGGGCTATCGGTGAAGCCCGGTGCGCAGGCGGCGCCGAATGCCCCGTTCGAGGGGCTGCACGGACTGTTCAACGACAGCCTGCCGGATGGCTGGGGCCGTAAATTGCTCGACAGGCGCATCCAGAGGTTGGGCTAAGACTATACCACTCTGTCGCCGGTGGACCGACTGAGCTTTGTCGGCACGACCGGCATGGGGGCACTTCGGTTTTCTCCTGCCGGTGAGCTGGACGATGCTGGAGATGGTATGCTCGATCTCGACTGGCTGGCCGAACAGGCCGAACTGGTAGAGATGGATTCTCCCGCTGCCGATATAGAGCGGTTGCAGGCGGCGCAGGGTGGTTCGGGCGGGGCTCGACCCAAGGTCGTGGTCGGATTCAATCCGACAAGCGGACTGTCAGTTGCCGATCGCGCGGGCGGGCCGCCGGAGGGATATGAGCCTTGGATCGTCAAATTTCGATCCGATCAGGACCCGAGGGAAATCGGCGCGGAGGAATATGCCTATTCGCTGATGGCCAGAGCGGCCGGCATAGAAATGCCGCCGACACGGCTGCTCAAGGGGGATAGCGGGGCCAGCTATTTTGCGGTTAGGCGGTTTGACCGCACGCCGGAGGGGCCGCTGCATATGCACACGCTGAGCGGGTTGCTGCATGCCGATCATCGCGCGCCCGCGGTCGATTATGCCACCTTATTGAAGGCGACGCGGCTGCTGACCCGGGATGAGCGTCATGTCGAGACCATGGTGCGGCGCATGATGCTCAACGTGTTGGCGCGGAACAGGGACGATCACTCGAAAAATCACGCCTTCCTGATGGACCGGGAGGGACATTGGGCGCCATCGCCTGCCTATGACCTGACCTTCTCGTCGGGTCCGGGCGGCGAGCACAATATGGCCGTCGCAGGGGAGGGGCGGAATCCGGGGCGTAGCCACCTGATGATCGAGGCGCGGGCAGCGGGTCTCACAGCGGCGCGCGCCGAACAGATATTTGACGCGGTGAAGGTTGCCATCGAGGGGTGGCAGGACTTTGCCGAAGAGGCTGGTCTGTCTGAGGAGAGGACAGCCGAGCTGGCGGCTTTCCTGCTTTAGGGCGTTTCGTCGCCTTTGAGTTGCGCCATCGGCGTACGCGATTGTCACCCCGGCGAAAGCCGGGGCCCATCCTGAGATATCAAGATGCACTCCGGGTCAGGCCCAGGGTGACAGCCCGAGGGTATGGCTGGAAAGTGCCTCATTTTTAAGGCGAAACACTCCAGGAGTTCTACCTGTCCGACGCTGCTTACGCTACCTGCGCAAATCTTTCGTCGAAGGCGTAGCCGGCGCCGCGGACGGTGCGGATGGGGTCGGCTTCGCGGCCGCGATTGATGGCGCGGCGGAGGCGGCCGATATGGACGTCGACGGTGCGTTCGTCGACATAGACGTCATTGCCCCAGACGCCATCGAGAAGCTGCTCGCGCGAATAGACGCGACCGGGCTGGCGCATGAGATATTCGAGCAGGCGATATTCGGTTGGGCCGAGATGGATGTCGCGGCTGGCGCGGCGGACGCGATGGGTGGTGCGGTCGAGTTCGAGATCGCCGACCTTGAGGGCTGCGGTCACCAGATTGGGATTGGCGCGGCGGAGGAGGGCGTGAATGCGGGCGAGGAGTTCGGGGACCGAGAAGGGTTTGACGATGTAGTCATCGGCGCCGGTGGACAGGCCGCGCACGCGCTCCTCTTCTTCGCCGCGGGCCGTCAGCATGATGATCGGCACGCGGGCGGTTTCATCGCGGGCGCGCAGGCGGCGGCAGAGTTCGATGCCGGAAATCTCGGGCAGCATCCAGTCGAGGAGGATCAGGTCTGGCAGGCTTTCGTGGATGGACTGCTGGGCTTCGTCGCCGGTTTCGGCGGTCACGACGCGAAAGCCGTCCGCTTCGAGATTGTAGCGGAGGAGGAGGGCGATGTCGGCTTCATCTTCGACGATGAGAATGGTTGCGGGCATATGGATGTGCTCCGTCGGGACGGCTGCGTTGGGCCGTTGTGTGTTCCCGGAGTCATCCCCGCGAAAGCGGGGATCCGGGTTTGGAAGGCTGGATTCCCGCTTTCGCGGGAATGACACGGTTGCCTGTCAGGCTTTAATCTGCGTGCGCTGGAGTTGCTGGACTTCGGCGGTCAGTTGCTTGCCAGTCGCCAGGTAGTAGGCGCGTTCGGCGATGTTGGTGGCGTGGTCGCCGATGCGTTCGAGGTTCTTGGCGCAGAAGAGCAGGTGCGTGCAGGTGGTGATGTTGCGCGGGTCTTCGAGCATGTAGGTCAGCAGTTCGCGGAACAGTGAGGTGTGCATGGCGTCGACTTCGTCGTCGCGGTTGCACACTTCGACCGAGGCGGCAGCCTCGCGATTGGCGTAGGCGTCGAGGCTGTCCTTGACCTGACGCAGCACAAGGGCAGTCATATTCTTGACGCCATTGTAGAATGTCGGCTGCAGGTTGATGCCTTCGAGCTTGAGCGAGCGGCGGGCCAGCTGTTTGGCCATGTCGCCGATGCGTTCGAGGTCGTTGGCGACATGGATGGCGGTGATGATCGAGCGCAGGTCCGAGGCCATGGGCTGGCGGCGGGCGATCATGGAGACGGCCATTTCGTCGATCTTGCGCTGCATGTCGTCGATGCGCTGATCGGCAATGATGGTGACATCGGCCAGTTCGCGGTCGAGCTTGAGCAAAGCGCGGGTGCCGTTTTCGATGGCGACCTCGACCTGGCCGCCCATTTCGGCAATGGCCTGAGCGAGGGCGAGCAGCTCTTCATTATAGGAGGTGACGATGTGTTCGGCGCCGGTATTGGGCATGTCTATGTTCTCCGGGTCCCGATCAGCCGATACGGCCCATGATGTAGTCCTGGGTCTGCTTGTTCACCGGGTTGGTGAAGATTTCCTCGGTATCGCCCTTTTCGATGAGGTTGCCGAGGTGGAAGAAGGCGGTCTTCTGGGAGACGCGGGCGGCCTGCTGCATCGAGTGGGTGACGATGACGATGGTGTAATTGGTGCGCAGCTCGTCGATCAGCTCTTCGATGATCGCGGTGGCGATGGGGTCGAGGGCCGAGCAGGGCTCGTCCATGAGGATGACTTCGGGGCCGACGGCGATGGCGCGGGCAATGCAGAGGCGCTGCTGCTGGCCGCCGGACAGGCCAGTGCCAGGCTCCTGCAGACGGTCCTTTACTTCTTCGAAGAGGCCGGCCTTGCGCAGCGAAGAGGTGACGATCTCGTCGAGATCGGTCTTGTTTTTGGCGAGGCCATGGATACGCGGGCCATAGGCGACATTGTCGTAGATGGATTTCGGGAAGGGATTGGGCTTCTGGAACACCATGCCGACGCGGGCACGCAGTTCCACCACGTCTAGGTCGGGGGCGTAGATGTCCTGACCGTCGAGCTCGATCTTGCCGCCGACCTTGGCGCCTTCAATCGTGTCGTTCATGCGGTTGATGCAGCGCAGGAAGGTCGACTTGCCGCAGCCCGAGGGCCCGATGAAGGCGGTGACGGCGCGGTCGGGAATATCAATCGAGATGCCGTGCAGGGCCTGCTTGGCACCGTAGTGAACGGTGACGTCGCGGGCGGTGAGGCGGATATTGGGCTCGATCATGTCCATAGGGTCCAGATTGGCGCTGAGGCTCTTGGCGGCGGTCGGCTTAACTTTTCCAGCAAGCAAATCCATTGTGTGTCTCCTTAAGCGCGCTTTTCAAGGCGGGATCGCAGGAAGATTGCGATGGCATTGAGGGTGATCATGAAGGCCAGCAGCACCATGATGGCGGCGGAGGTGCGCGGCTCGAAGAAATTGCGGTTTTCATTGCCCTGCCAGAGGTAAATCTGGACGGGGAGGGCGGTGGCCTGCTCGATGGGTGTGCCGGGTACGGAAGCCACGAAGGCATTCATACCGATGAGCAGCAGCGGCGCTGTTTCGCCCATGGCCTGCGCCACGCCGATAATGGTGGCGGTGAGGATGGAGGGGAAGGTGACCGGCAGGACGTGGTGGAACACCATCTGCGTCTTGCTGGCACCCATGCCCAGAGCGGCTTGGCGCAAGGCCGGGGACACGCCTTTGAGCGCCGCGCGGGTGGCGATGATGATGGTAGGCAGGGTCATCAGGGTCAGCACAAGACCACCGGCCAGGGGGGCCGAGAGGGGCAGGCGGAACCAGTTGATGAACACCGCGGCGCCGAGCAGACCGAAGACGATGGAGGGCACGGCGGCGAGGTTGTTGATATTGACCTCGATGAGATCGGTGAGGCGCGACTTGGGCGCGAACTCTTCGAGATAGATGGCGCTGCCCACCCCGAGCGGAACGGCCAGCACGATGACGATAAGCATCATCCAGAACGTGCCCATGAGCGCGCCGAGCAGGCCAGCCGAAGCGGGAGCCGAGCGGCTATCGACATTGGTGAACAACGACCAGGCAAATCCCTGCGTGATGGTGCCGTCTTCCTCAAAGATATCGATGAGGGCGCGGGCAGGGGCGGAGAGCTGCTGCTGGGCGTCGCCGAGGTCGCGGTTGATATTGCCCTTGACCCAATTGTCGGTATTGGCCGAGGCCAAGACGTCGACGGTGACGCTCTGGCCGAGCAGGGACGGATCGCGGACGAAAATCTCACGAACGCGGTGGCGGGCATCGCTTTCGGCAATGGTGAGGATCTGGCGGCTGTCGATCTCAAAGCCATCGGGTGCGGCATTGCGCAGGGCTGCTTCGATGACATTGTTCCAGTTGAGCATGGCCACCTTGCGCTCCCAGCCGAGGCGGGCGGCTCGGAAATCGGCGTCGGACTGACCAGCGGCGCGTTCCGGGGCCGGCTCTACCTTGAGCACTTCCGCATCGAAGGTCACTTCGAGGTGGAGATTGGACTGGGTGAAGGCCGGAACGCCCTTGCGGAGAACATCGGTGAAGAGCAGGGCGACGAAGCCGAGCGCCAGGCAGATGGCGACCACGCCGAAGAAGCGGAAGAGACGTTCGCCTGTATGGCGGCGGGCAAGGCCGTCGCGGACGAGTTTACGGCGTTCGGCAGCGGAAGCGAGGGTCGTATCGGTCATTCGTACTGCTCCCGGAAGCGGCGGACGATGTAGAGGGCGACGATGTTGAGGCAGAGCGTCATGATGAAGAGGGTGAGGCCCAGCGCGAAGGCGACGAGGGATTGCGGGCCGGTAAAGTCGGTGTCGCCGGTCAACTGATTGACGATGGAGACGGTGATGGTGGAGACCGGTTCCAGCGGATTGCCTCGCAGAATGGGGGCGTTGCCGGCGGCGAGCACCACAATCATGGTTTCGCCAATGGCGCGGCTGACGGCCAAGAGGAAGGCGCCGACAATGCCTGGGAGAGCTGCGGGCAGCAGCACATTGCGGATGGTTTCGGACTGGGTGGCGCCCAGGCCGTAAGCACCGTCGCGCAGGGTGCGCGGGACCTGATTGAGAATGTCGTCTGACAGCGAGGAGATGAAAGGAATGATCATCACGCCCATGACGAGACCGGCGGTGAGCGCGGAGGTGGCGCTGATGGAAAGGCCGATGGAATTGCCGAAATCGCGTAGGAATGGGCCGACCGTGACCAGGGCAAAGAAGCCATAGACGATGGTGGGAATGCCGGCGAGGATTTCGATGATGGGTTTGACCACCTTGCGCACATTGGCGTGGGCATACTGGTTGAGATAGATGGCGGCCATCAGGCCCACAGGCACGGCCACGAGCATGGCGATGGCCGAAATCATCAGCGTGCCGGAGAGAAGCGGCAGGATGCCATATTGGCCCGCATCGCCCGTACCGGTGGAGCTGAATTTCGGGGCCCAGACGGTGCCGAAGAAGAAATCGAGCGGGTTGATATAGGTGAAGAAGCGCAGGGCTTCGGTGACCAGCGAGGCGACAATGCCCACGGTGGTGAGGATGGCCACGGCGGAACAGGCGATCAGCGCCCAGGAAATGAACCGTTCGACTTCGTTGCGGGCGCGCAGGCGGGGCGTGATGCGGCGCTGCGCGAAGGTGAGGCCGAGAACGCCCAACCCGGCGGCGGCCGCGATCATGATGAGGAAGGACAGAAGCTGGAAACGGGCGAGGTTCTCGCCGGCGGCCTGCTCGAAGGGCAGGAGTTCGCCAGTGACGCCGAAGCCGGAGGCGAGATCGCGAATGCGCTGCATCTGCTGGTTGAGCCCGATCTGATCGAGGTTCATCAGCACATCATTGGGAATCTGGGAGACGGCGTACCAATGGGTGACGCCGGGGGAGAAAAAGGCCCATGCGGCGAGAACCAGCAGGGCGGGGATCAGCGTCCACAGTACGACAAGGGTGCCGTGATACTGACCGCGGGAGTGGACGCGAATGCCGTTGGGCGTGGCAAGAGCCCGGCTTTTCGACCAGCCCAATTGATAGGCGAGGCCAAGCAGGACGAGGAGTAATCCGGCGACGATGAAGGTGTTCACTTGACGCGCTTTCCTGGCTGACCGGGAAGAAGTGAGGGCCGCCGGAAAACCGACGGCCCCAATTTTGCGATTACTGAGCGGCCTGGAAAGCAGCGAGCACTTCGGCAGACTTTTCGGCCGGCTGCGGGATCAGGCCGGCGGATTCGAGAATGCCGCCATTGCCCGAAACGCCTTCGGACAGGAAGTATTCGGTGAATTCGGCAAGGCCCGGGATCACGCCGATATGCTGGCCCTTGACGTAGAAGAACAGCGGACGCGAGACCGGATATTCACCGGCAGCGACGGTTTCCAGCGAGGGCACAACGCCGTCGATGGTGGCAACCTTGAGGGTGTCCTTGTTCTGTTCGTAGAAGGACAGGCCGAAAACGCCGACAGTGTTCGGATTGGCGGTCAGGCGGGCGAGGGTCTCGGTATAGTCACCGGCGATCTCGACAACGACGTCCTGGCGGAAGGTGGATTCCAGCGCCTTCTGATCGTCTTCGGACAGGCCTTCGGGAATGCCAGCGGCCTTGAAGCCGGGGGTCACGACCTTTTCCTGGAAGACTTCACGGGTGCCGTGGTTGGAGCCCGGAATTGCCAGCGCAATCGGCTGGGCCGGCAGGGAGGCGTCGATCTGGTCCCAGGTGGTGTAGGGATTGTCGACGAACTCGCCATCGACCGGAACCTTGGCGGCAATGGCCTTATAGACCTGAACGGGGGTCAGGGCGAAATCGGCGCCATTGGCCGACGAGGCAAACACGATGCCGTCGAAGCCGAACTGGATTTCGCGAATGTCGGTGACGCCGGCGGCGGTGCAGGCTTCGCGCTCGCTGTCCTTGATCGGACGCGATGCATTGGCGATGTCGATGGTGTTTTCACCGACGCCTTCACAGAACTGACGGAAGCCGCCGCCGGTGCCGCCCGAACCCACAACCGGGGTCTTGAACTCAGGGAAGGTGGCGCCGAATTCTTCGGCAACGATAGAGGAGAAGGGCAGGACCGTGGACGAGCCGGCGATCTGGATGGTGTCGCGCGACTGGGCAAAAGCCGGAGCGGCGCCGAAGGCAGCGAGCGCGATGACAGCGGCACTGGCGTAAAGTGCGGTCTTCATGGGAGTTCCCTTTCGGAATTCATTTGCAAACATGGCCAGCCAGTCTCTTGGGCCGCCCTGTGACGCGGCAGACCATAGGAGGAGCCCATAACGGTTTTATTGCAGTCGCATGACTGGTTTGTGACATGCTAAGTCATTGTAATATAATGTCTATTCTTTGAACAACCGGTGCTTGCGACATTGCTTGTGACGCTTTGTGACGGCACTGTTCACAGATCGGGCTAGCGCAGCAGGGGACGGACTTCGGCCTGAACCCTGCGCATAAGGGGCAGGAAATGGGCGATCATGCGCGAAGTTGGCGCGCGCGTGGTCTGGGCGCCGATATTGATGGCGGCGGCAACCTGACCGGCCGCATTGAACAGGGGCACGGCTATCGAGCAGAGGCCCAGTTCGAGCTCCTGATCGATCACCGCAAAGCCCTGGGCGGCGATCACGGCCAGTTCGGTGGTGATGGCGGCAAGGTCAGCGCGGGTGTGTTCGGTATAGGCGACGCGCTCGGAGCGTTCGAGGATTGCCTGAGCTTCGGCAGCCGGCAGGGCGGCGAGCAGGGTGCGTCCCATCGACGTGCAATAGGCGGGCAGGCGCGCGCCGGGCGCCAGATTGATGGACATGACCCGCCGGGTGGAAGCGCGGGCGACATAGAGAATGTCGGTGCCATCAAGAACGGCGGCTGACGTGCTCTCATTGGTGGCGGCAGAGAGTTGTTCGAGAAAGGGCTGAATGAGGCGTGGCAAGGGCGTGGCGGCGAGATAGGAATGGCCCAGATTGAGCACGCGCGGCGTCAGCTCGAAGAACTTTCCGTCATAGGTGGCGTAGCCCAAATGGGTGAGGGTGAGCAGGCACCGCCGCGCCGTTGCGCGCTCGAGCCCGGTGCGTGCGGCGACATCGGTGATCGACATGCGCGCATGCTGTTCATCGAAACATTCGATGACCGCCAGGCCACGAATGAGGCCATTGATAATGTCACCGTCCCGCATGGGCGCTTTCCGAACTCTGTGCGTTGCGCGCAGTTTAGGGGGCGGGGCGGTGGTGGGGAAGGGGTGTTCAGCCGGAGACGTGCCGAAGTAACAGGCGGGTGTCGCGGCGTTTGGTCTCGAATGGATTCATAAATTGTTCCCGATTTGGGAATTCAACTTGTTCCCGTTATGGGAATGTGCGATTGTTGCGCATGCAGATCATCGCCCGAAAGACCCTAAAGGATTTCTGGACCAAGCATCCCCCGGCCGAGAAGCCGCTTTCTGTGTGGTTCGCGCGGGTCAGCAGGGCGGATTGGGCGGGGCCTGACGAGGTGAAGATGATGTTTGGAAATTCGGTGGATTTCGTCGTCGACAACCGCATCATCTTCGATATTGCCGGCAACAAATATCGCCTCGTCGTGCATGTCGCCTACCCCTTCAGGCGGGTGCTGATCAAATTTGTCGGCACCCACAAGGACTATGACAGGATCAATCCGGAGACGGTGTGATGGACAATATTCGCCCCCTAAGGAGCGAGGCCGATTATGAATGGGCCATCGCGGAGATCACCAAATATTTCGATGTGCAGCCCGAAGTCGGAAGCCCCGATGGTGACCGTTTCGATGTGTTAGGGACGCTTATTGCAGCCTATGAAGAACGGCACTTCCCGATCCAGGACCCGGACCCGATAGACGTTCTGCGCCATGCTATCGAGGAGGGAGGGCGACGGCAGGCCGATCTGGCGGATATTCTGGGGTCCAGGTCGCGGGCATCAGAAGTGCTCAACCGTAAGCGTGCGCTGACAGTCGACATGATTCACAAGATCTCGACGCACTGGAATATCCCGGCGGACCTGCTGGTACGTCCCTATCATCTTTCAAACGAGAATTTCGCCACACCGCCCGCCAAGGCAGGCTGACCGGACGGTTGAGTGCTGGAATGTGGACGAGTAGGAAACGAGAAAATGGTGGGCCCACCAGGACTCGAACCTGGAACCAGACCGTTATGAGCGGTCGGCTCTAACCATTGAGCTATAGGCCCCTTGGGGGTCTTTAGCAGGGTCATGGCGCGTGTCAAATGGTGAGTTGGGTCGAGGCAGGGAACGATGGGTGGCCGGGCGGGGTGGGTGGCCGTTTCCCACAGGTTGGTCAGCCCCTTGACTTGTATGGAAGTTGAAGTGATCTTGTCATCATCTGAGTGGGGACAACCTCTCAGGAACGGCCGGAGACACGTCATGGCCCCATGGGGCCAGCCAGGGTATGTGGTTAAGCGTGAGCTACGCGGTACGTCTTCTGTCTGACCGATTCTAACCCCCGGACAGATGTTCGTATCGACCTTCTGAGTTGCCCGCAAAATGAACTCAACCGTGCGGTCGCGGTTGGTGGGAGATCTCATTCCCAGCTTTTGCTCCGCACATACGACCCCGAAAACGGGGCAGGCGGGGAGCAGAGGGATGGATACCGGTCCGTCACCAGCATCGGCGAACGAACTCGAACGGTATCTGTTCGACCTCAACGGTTTTATCGTCATTCCCGGCGCCCTGACGGCGGATGAAGTCCTTGCCTGCAACCAATTGCTCGATGCCACCAAGGATTTTGTTGGCAGCGGTTGGCATGGCCAGGTGCGGTTGCACAATAATCCCGAACGGCAGGAAGGACTTATCCTGCAGCAGGTCTATGAGGGCGGCCCGATCTGGGAAAGCCTCATCGATCACCCGTCGTGGTTCGGTAAGGCGGTGCATTTCATCGGCTCGGACGATCCGGAAAATTTCGACGGCCATCATGGGCCGGCCTTTATCGACGAGTGCTTTGCCTCGATGCGCGGGCCGGGGCAGGCGCTGCGGCTGCATTCGGGCGGGCATGTGGGCACGATCCGCACGCAATACCGCTTCCATGCCGGCAAGTTTCATTGCGGGCAGGTCAATGTGCTGGTGGCGCTCAACGATATCGGGCCGGGCGACGGGGCGACCATGGTGATCCCGGGCAGTCACAAATCCAATCTGCGGCATCCCCAGACAGTGGCGGTGGACAGGCGGGAAGAGCAGACCTCGGTGGACGGGGTGGCGGGCGCGGTCGAGGTGCATCTGAAGGCCGGCGACGCGCTGATGTTCGTGGACGCGATCATGCATGGTTCGGCGCGGCGGACCAATCCGGGGCAGCGGCGGATGACGGTTTATCGCTATGGCCCCAGCTGGGGCTATTTCCGGCATGACATGGTGCCAAGCCAGGAGCTTTTGGCGCGGCTGACGCCGCAGCGGCGGCGGATCGTGATGCCGCATAAGATACCGGTGGCGGCCAATAGCTGACCGGCACTGGAATACTGAATTGCTGGCGTTGCCGAGAGGTACGTAAGTCAGCAGAAGGCACAGTCGGCAGGGACCGGCGGGGCCATAGAATACAGATTGCTCTAGGGAGGAACAAATGAGCAAATTGAACAGAAGAACATTCCTGGGTGCGACCGGCTCGGTCGCCGTTCTGTCGGCCATGGGCCTGCCGGCCTGGGCACAGGATCGCCGTATCCGCCATTTCTGGTGGGGTAATCCGGAACGCGACAAGCGCACCTTCGCGGTGATCGACGTGTTCAACGAAAAGAATCCGGGCATTACCGTTGTTGGCGAAACTGTTGGTTTCAATGACTATTTCACCAAACTGACCACACAGATCGCCGGCCGCAACATGCCGGACGTGATCCAGAACGGGTATGGCAACATGCTCGAATACATCGACAAGGGCACCCTCAAGCCGCTCGACGAGGCGGTGGCTGCGGGCAAGATCGATATCAGCAAGATAGACCCCAGCGGCATTGCTGCCGGTACGTTCAACGGCAAGCTCTATGGCCTGACCATTGGCGCGAACTCGATGGCGACGCTTTACAACAAGCGTCTGTTCGAGGAAGCCGGGATCGATGTCGATCCGATCACCTGGACCTATGACGACATCAAGGCGGCGGCCATCAAGATCGCCGCTTTGGGTGGGCCGAAGGGTACGGACGATCTGACGGCCGACTGGACCGGCATTTCGGTCTATTGCGGACAGCGCGGCTTCCTCAACATGTATACCGACGAGGGTCAGTTCGCCTTCGGCGCCGACATTGTTGCCGATTACTGGAAAATCTGGGCCGATATGCGCGAGGCCGGGGCGACTGTCTCGGCGGAAGATACGGCTGCCATTGCCGGCATGGCCGATCTCGACAAGATGGGCATCGTCACCGGCAAGAGCGCCATTTCCTACGCCTATTCCAACCAGATCGTGGGCACGCAGGGACTGGTGCAGGACAAGCTCGGCGCCGGTATGCGTCCACATCTGGCCGGTGGCCAGCCGGGCCAGTCGGTGGCGCCCAGCCAGTTCATCTGCCTGTCGCGCGACTCGACGGATGACGATGCCGCGCTCGCCTATATGAGCGGCTTCGTCAACGACCCTGACATGACCGCCATTCTGGGTCTGGAACGCGGCATTCCGCAGCAGTCGGATGTGCGCGCCGCGCTCGAGCCGAATCTCAGCGAAATCGAGGCGGTTTCGGTGGCCTATTTCGACGCCATCCAGCCCCATGTCGCTCCGCTGGCTCCTGCGGCTCCGGCCGGTGTGCGCGAATGCGAAGAAGCCTTCGAAACGCGCTATGCCGTGGCTGTGTTGCTCGGTCAAATCTCGATCGAAGACGCTGCCCAGCAGTTCGTGGACGAAGCATCGGCCATTCTGCGTCGCGCGCAGCAGGGCTGAAGTCGCTCGCCGGGCACCCTTTGGCCCGGCGGCTTTTCTCTCGATCAGTCTGCCGGGTCGCAAGCCCGGCAGGCTGGTTTGTTGTTAGGTTATAGTTGAGGCCCGATGCAGAAATTCATCCGTCGCAATTTCGCCGGCTACGCATTCCTGCTGCCGTGGCTGATCGGCTTCTTTGCCTTGTCGGTCGGGCCGATCCTGTCGTCGCTTTATCTCTCCTTCACGTCCTATGACGCGGTGAATGCGCCGCAATGGATCGGGATCGAGAATTACGAATATATGTTCCAGTATGACCGGCGCTTCTGGAAGGCGTTGCAGGTCACATTCACCTTCGTCGTGCTATCTGTTCCGACCAAGCTGATCTTCGCGCTGGCCGTGGCCATGATCCTCGACAAGGGTGTGCGCGCCATCGGCTGGTATCGCGCCATTTTCTATCTGCCCTCGATCCTTGGCGGTTCGATCGCCGTTGCCGTGCTGTGGCGGCAGATTTTCAACAATGACGGGCTGGTCAATGCCGTGCTCGGCGTGGTGGGCGTGGATGGTCCCAACTGGCTGTCCGACCCGCGCTATTCGCTGACGACGCTGATCGTGCTTGGCGTATGGCAGTTCGGCTCGCCCATGCTGATTTTCCTCGCCGGGCTGCGCGCCATTCCGCAGGAGCTTTACGAGGCGGCGGAAATCGACGCGGCGGGCAGGTTCAGGCGGTTCTTCGCCATCACGCTGCCGCTGCTGGCGCCGGTGATTTTCTTCAATCTGGTGTTGCAGATGATCGAGGCGTTCAAGAGTTTTTCGGGCGCCTTCGTCATTTCGGGCGGCAAGGGCGCACCGCTGGATTCGCTGCTGTTCTTCACAGTCTATCTCTACAACGAGGCCTTCTCGTTCTTCCGCATGGGCTATGCCTCGGCACTGGCCTGGGTCCTGCTCATCATCATTGCGATTTTCACCGCGGTGGCCTTCTGGTCCAGCAAGTTCTGGGTCCACTATGAAAATGAGAGGGGCTGAGCCATGACCATGGACGCAATGGCTTCCCCGGCCCAAAACACTGCCGACATCGCCCGCGCCTATCGCGAGGAAAAGGCCAGGCGCGCCAAAAGGGCGGGCGTGCTCAAGCACATTTTCCTGATCCTGACCTCGCTGATCATGATCTATCCGCTGCTGTGGATGTTTTCGAGTTCGCTCAAGCCCGACAACCAGATCTTTGGCGATTTCGGCCTGTGGCCGAGCGAGTTCCGCTGGGAAAATTACAGCAATGGCTGGAATGCCATGGCGGTCAGTTTCACCCGGTTTTTCTGGAATTCGACCGTGGTGACCGTGCTGTCGGTCGTGGGCAATGTGATTTCGTGTTCCTTCGCGGCCTATGCTTTTGCGCGACTGGAATTCAGCGGGCGCAATATCTGGTTTGCGCTGATGATGATGACGCTGATGATCCCCTATCACGTCGTGCTCATCCCCCAGTACATCCTGTTTTTGAACATGGGCTGGGTGAACACTTATCTGCCGCTGATCGTGCCGAAATTCCTTGCCGGGGAGGCCTTTTTCATCTTCCTCATGATCCAGTTTTTCCGGCAATTGCCGCGTGAACTGGACGAGGCGGCGATGATCGACGGCTGTTCGCCGTTCAAGATCTACTGGGCGATCATCATGCCGCTATCGCTGCCGGCCATGGCCACGGCGGCGATCTTTTCCTTCATCTGGACCTGGGAGGATTTCCTGGGACCACTGGTCTATCTCAACGACATCAAGGACTATACCGTGCCGCTGGCACTGCGCAGCTTCATCGCGCAGGACAGTGTCTCGGCCTATGGCCAGCTTTTCGCGATGTCGATCCTCTCCATCCTGCCCATCGTCGTCTTCTTCGTGATTTTCCAGCGGTTGATCATCCGCGGCATCGCGATGAGCGGGCTCAAGTAAGTAAAGGCAAACGCCAATGGCATCGGTTACGCTCAGCGACGTTCGCAAAGCCTATTCCGGCTTCGAGGTGATCCACGGGATCGATCTGGAGGTGAAGTCGGGTGAATTTCTGGTTCTGGTCGGTCCCTCCGGCTGTGGCAAATCCACCTTGCTGCGCATGATTGCGGGGCTGGAGGAGATAACCGATGGCACGATCGCTATTGGTGATCGGATCGTCAACGATCTGCCGGCGAGCCAGCGCAACCTGTCCATGGTGTTCCAGTCCTATGCGCTTTACCCGCATATGAGCGTGCGCAAGAACCTGGCTTTTGGCCTCTCCAACCTGCGCATGCCCAAGGACGAGATCGAACGCCGGGTGGCGGAAGCGGCTCGCATTCTCCAGATCGGGGAATTGATGGAGCGCAAGCCGCGCCAGCTTTCGGGCGGGCAGAAGCAGCGCGTGGCCATCGGCCGGGCCATTGTGCGCGAACCGCAACTGTTTCTGTTCGACGAGCCGCTGTCCAATCTCGACGCGGAATTGCGGGTGCAGATGCGGGTGGAGCTGGCCAATCTCTATAATCGGCTGGGCACGACCATGATCTATGTGACCCATGACCAGACCGAAGCCATGACCATGGCCACGCGCATCGTCGTGCTCAACAAGGGCAATCTGGAACAGGTCGGCACGCCCTACGAACTCTACAATGCGCCGCGCAATCTGTTTGTGGCGAGCTTTATCGGCTCGCCCAAGATGAACCTGCTGAAGGGCGTTGCCGGCGGCGAGGGGATCGCGCTGGCTGGGCTGGGCAGCGTTCCGGTGCAGACGGGCGTTTCCGGCGAGGTAACCGTGGGTATTCGTCCCGAGCATTTGCGGATCGGGGAGGCGGGCGATCTTGTGGTCGAAGGCACGATCACGCTGGTCGAATATCTGGGTAGCGAGCTGTTCGTCTATGTGGCCCTGGCGGACGGGCAGACGCTGCTGGCGCAGGCGCCGGGCAATGCCCAGCACCATCGCGGGGACAAGGTGACTTTGGGCTTCCGCACAGCGGACGCGCATTTCTTCGGCGCCGATGGCTTGCGTATCGAGGCTTCGGCATGACGCTGCAACTGCTGGAGGCGCTGCGCGCGCAGGACGTTGCGCGCGAAATCGGGCCACTGGCTAAGCCGGGCGATGGGGCGCTGCTGGAAGAGTGGATGGCGTCAGGCGTTGGCTTCGTGTCCAGCGCGCCGCTGCTGACGAAACGCTTTTACGACGCGGTGCGCGAACTGTTCGACTGTATCGCGCCGGCGGCGGACGCGACGCCGATATTGCATGAGGGCGGCATTTATCACGGCTGCTGGGTCGAAAGCACCGGCACGATCAATGCCGAATTGCTGAGCCGGTTTCTGCCATCGGTGACCACCGCGACCTATTCGGCCTTTGCGCGCTATCAGCGCGAGGATGGGCTTTTGCCCTACAAGGTCGGGCCAAATGGGCCGAGCTATAGCCAGATCCAGATGGTGACGCCGCTGGCGCGCTGTGTGTGGAACCACTTTGCCCTCAATAATCCCGGCTGCGAATGGCTCGGTAGCCTCTATGAGGCAATGGCGCGCCATGATGACTGGCTGGCGCGGCATCGCAATACGCTCGGCACCGGCGCGGTCGAGGCCTTTTCCACCTATGATACCGGACACGATCTGTCTTCGCGGTTCTGGCATGTGCCCGATAGTCCGTTCGACAATGATGCGACGCGCTATGACAAGGACAATCCGGTCCTGCCATTCGTGGCGCCTGATATCACCGCCAATGTCGCCTGCCAGCGTGACTATCTGGGACTGATGGCCGAGGTATTGGGACAAGAAGGCGGCGCGGACTGGCAGAGGCGGGCCGAGGACAGCCGCTCGGCACTGTTTGCGCAGTGTTTCGACGAGGGCGACGGGTTTTTCTATGACCGGGACCGGCATGGGCGGCTGGTCCGCATTCAGTCGGATGTGCTGTTGCGCGTGCTGGCCTGCGAGGTCGGGGACGGGGATTTCTTCCGCTCGTCGCTGGAGCGGTATCTGCTCAATACGCGCAAGTTTTTCGCCAAATTTCCGCTGACCTCGATTGCGCTGGACGATCCGCGTTTCGATCCCAGTTTCGGCCAGAATAGCTGGAACGGACCGACCAACTTCCTGACTCTGATCCGCACGCCGCATGCTTTCGAGCATCACGGCCATCATGTGGAGCTGAGCTGGATCATGCAGCCGGTGCTGTCGGCGCTGTTCAATGCCGACCGGTTTCCGCAGACGATCAATCCGCATAACGGCAATGCGGGATTTACCGAAAAATATTCGCCCTCGATCCTGTGTCTGCTCGACTTTGTCGAGCGGCTGTCGGGGATTTTGCCGCGGCCGGAGGGGACGGTCTGGTTTACCTCGATCCTGCCCAAGCCGGCGACGCATCATTATGAGAGCTGGGAGACGGCCTATTCGCGCCGCGTGGATGGGCGGCTGTTCGAGCTGGTCAACGGGTCAGAGGGTGGCGAGATTTATCGCGACGGCGCCTTGCTGTGCCGGTTTCCGGCCGGGCTGCGCGTGGTGATGGATCGGAGCGGGACGCTGTTGAGCCTGGTGGGGCTGACCAGCCGCGTGGTGAGCGGCACGATGTTTTATGATGGGCAGGAGCTGGCCTGTTCGGTCGGGCCGAATGATGTGGTTCGGTTCGGGGCAGGGGAATTGCATCACGAGGGCGGGCCGGGACTGGTGCTGCCGCAGTACGAGTAGGCGGGCGCGGGAGGCGGGTGCTGAGGGCGGGTGTTCTCGCAAACGGTATCCAGTTTCTTGGCACCCCCTCCCGGCCTCCCCCGTCAAGGGGGAGGTGTGGATCGCGTTTCGGGCGAGGTTGGTGTCAAGCTTTGCGGTTAGGTGCCTCGCCCCTTGCGGGGCGGGGCACTGATTTCCGCGGTCAGATGCGCAGTCCGTTGGAGCCGAAGGCGAGGCAGGCGCCGGGTTCGAAGCCGACGGTGATGGGGGCGCCGTCCGGAATGCGCGAATGGCCCTTTTGCTGGATGGTCACCTTGGTCTCGCCATCCTTGCCCACGGCATAGACAAAGGACACGCCGCCGAGCTGTTCGACCACCTGTGCGGTGGCGGTGAGGCTGGGCGCGCCGGGATTGGCTTCGGTGAAATGTTCGGGACGGATGCCGACGCTGATCTTGTCGCCAATTGCGCCGCCATCGCCGCGGCGGGCGACTTTGAGGGCGGGTGCATCGAAAGCGTCGAGGGATACGGTCAGGTCCTTGCCGTCAATGGCAGTGATCGTGCCTTCGAGGAAGTTCATGCGCGGCGAGCCGATGAAACCGGCGACGAAAATATTCTCGGGATTGTCGTAGAGATCGATGGGGCTGCCCTGCTGCTCGATACGGCCGGCGCGCAGCACCACGATGCGGTCGGCCAGGGTCATGGCCTCGACCTGATCATGGGTCACATAGACCATGGTGGCCTTGAGCTGCTGGTGCAGCTTGGCGATCTCGATGCGCATCTGCACGCGCAGTTCGGCATCGAGATTGGACAATGGCTCGTCGAAGAGGAAGGCCTTGGGCTGGCGCACGATGGCGCGGCCGATGGCGACGCGCTGGCGCTGGCCGCCGGAAAGCTGGCGTGGCTTGCGGTCGAGCAGGTCGGTCAATTCGAGGGTGCGGGCGGCGTCGGCGACGCGCTGGGCGACCTGATCCTTGGGCATGCCGCCCATGCGCAGGCCGAAGCCGAGATTCTGCTCGACCGTCATATGCGGATAAAGCGCATAGGACTGGAACACCATGGCGACGCCCCGCTCGGAGGGATCATAATCGGTGACGTCCTCGCCGCCGATGATCACCTGTCCCGAATTGGGCTCCTCCAGCCCCGAAATGGTGCGCAGCAGGGTGGACTTGCCGCAGCCCGAGGGGCCGACAAAGACGACAAATTCGCCGTCCTTGATGTCGAGATCGACGTCGTGGATCACCTTGACGACGCCGAAACTCTTGTTGATGCCCCGCAATTGAAGTTCAGCCATCGTTTCCTCCTTACCGATGGATTATCGCTCTTATCGCGCAGCCCAGAGGGCGCCGCGTTCGAAAATCGTCCGCATCTGCGGCACCTGGAACTCGTCCGCCACATGGCCGAGCGAGGAGTAGAACACCCGGCCCTTGCCGAAGCGGCGCTTCCAGACGACCGGCATGACCACGCCTTCGATCTCGTCGAAATATTCGCCCGAGAAGGTGGTGGTGGCGAGCACTTCGACGCTGGGGTCGAAATGCATGTAATATTGCTCGGAGCGGTAGGGGAAATCGCCAATGCCGGCCACGATGGGATCGGCGCTTTTGGCTATGTTGACGGTATAGTCGATGATGTTGCCGGGATGAGCGACCCACTGACCGCCGGTCATGAACTGATAGTCCGGCTCGTTGCGGAAGGCGTCGCACATGAGGCCGTGGAAACCGGCAAGGCCGGTGCCGGCGCGAACGGCGGCGAGCAGATTGGTCAGCTCTTCCTTTTCGATGCGCGACATGGTGATGGCCGGAACGATCAGGCTGTAGTCGCCCAGCGCGTCATCGGCAAAGGCTTCGGTGGTCGGTTCGATATCGACCGAAAAACCGTGCGATTGCAGCATGTCGCCGACGATGCGGGCGCTCTGTTCGGGCGTATGGCCGTCCCAGCCGCCCCATACGATTAGGGCTGATTTTGTCATTGGCGTTCCTCCTGATAGGCCGGTGTCCAGGGGGCGCTATAGATGTCGCGCAGCATGAGGGCTGCGGCACCGCGCGCCCAGAGCTGATCGTCCAGGGTGTGGAAAATCAGCTCGGTGGTGGCGAAATGGGCATGAAAACTGTTGGCGGCGGCGGCGGTGCGCACCGAAGGTGCGATCAATGCGCTGTAGCGTGGCGATTCCAGCGCCACGATGATCTTTTGCGGATTGAACAGGTTGATGACATGAGAGAGACCGATGCCGAGCTTGTGGCCTTGCTCCTCAATGAGGGACTGGGCCGCCTGGCCACCGGCGTCGGCTGCGGCCGCAAGGGCGCCGGGGAGGTCTGCGCGGGCGGCGGCGCTGTCGGCAAAGTCGCTTCCCAGCACGGTGGCGGCGCGCTGGCGAATGGCGCTGCTGCTGACATGGGCATTGAGGCAATCGGTCTGGCCGCAATCGCAGAGCACGCCTTCGCTGCCCACCTTGATATGGCCGAAAGTGGGGCCGAGCGTGCTGGCGCCGCGATGCAGGTCGGACTCGACCCAGAGGCTTAGGCTGGCGGTCTGGTCGAGTACGATGACGGCAAAACTCTTGTCGCTCTGGGCATAGCCGAACCAGCTCTCGGCCAGAGCGAGCAGATTGGCGGGCTTTTCCAGCTTTACCGGCAGGCCGGTGCGGTCCTGGAGCAGGGCGGCAACAGGAATTTCGCGCTCGCCGAAGACGGAGCTGGAATAGCTCTTGCCCGAGCGTGGATCGACGAGGCCCGGCACGCCGATACCGATGCCCTTGATGCGTTTGCGGTCGATGCCCGACTTGATGACGCAATCATCCATCGCGTCCTCGATGAGGTCGGCAATGACGTCGGCCGGCTGGCGGGCGAGGCGGATGGGCAACTGGGCCGAGGAGACCAGCTCGCCGCGAAAATCGACAAGGTTCACCGTGGTCATGGCCTCGGAAATCTTGATGCCCAGCACATAGGCGGCGTCGCTGACGAGACCTAGCAGCACGCGCGGACGGCCGCGCTGGGATTCGCCATTGAGCTGGGTATGGATGGCCTCGATCAGCCCTTCCTCGATCAGGGCGCCGGTAATCGCGGAAACCGTGGTGCCGCTGAGCAGCGTCCGTTCCGAAATCTCGACGCGCGAAATCTGACCATGGCAGCGGATGGTTTCCAGCACATGGTATTTGTTGATTTCGCGCATGAGCAGCGGATCGGCAATTTTCACAGCCAAGGGGGCGCTCTCCGGTCCAGTTCGGGGTCAGTCATTTAGTTTGCTTTCTATATCAAATGGACTGAGCCGAGAAGCGCATTAACGTTTCGGAAACGTTTCAGATCGGCAAAATTTCATTTTAGATCAGATATATAATATCAGCCTTGCGGTTTTTTTCCGGTTTCTATGGCAAGCTGAGGTACGTTCCTCTTGCGTCTTTAATAAGGGATGCGTAGAAAGTATCAAGTGCTGAGTTCAGTGGGGACTGACTCATCGCTGCGGCCAGGGAGGATACCGAATCCGGTTTCGGTGGCCGCATCAGACAGGAGGAAATCATGAAGCGTATTGCGCTTGCCGCAATGCTCGGTCTGGCCGTCGCTATGCCGGTGCAGGCCCAGACTGTGGTGAAGTTTCTGCACATTGCATCAATTCCCGAAGAAGTGGCGTTGATGAATGAAATCGTGGCCGAATTCGAAGCGGCCAATCCTGACATCAAGGTCGAACTGCCCTTCCTCGAAAACGAGGCCTTCAAGGCCAAGCTGACGACGTTGCTGCAATCGGCCGATGCTCCGGACGTGTTCCACTCCTGGGGTGGCGGCGTGTTCTATGAGCAGGCTGCCGCAGGCGTGCTGCGCCCGGTCGAGGATGTGCTGACCCAGGAAGCCAAGGACAATATCGGCTCTGCCGGCGTTGCCGCTTTCACCGCGCCCGATGGGCATATGTATGGTCTCGCCCGCGACGTGGGTGAAGTTGTGCTGTGGTACAACAAGGCTCTGTTCGAGCAGGCCGGTGTCGATCCCGCCAGCATGGAAACCTGGGAAGGTTTCCTTGCCGGTGTCCAGACCTTCAAGGATGCGGGCATTACCCCGCTTGCCATCGGCGCCAAGGACAAGTGGCCGGCCCACTTCTGGTGGTCCAAGCTTGTCGTGCGGTTGGCTGGCAAGGACGGCTTCGAGGCTGCTGCACGCGGCGAAGGCGACGGCTTTGCCGGCGAGGATTTCGTCAAGGCTGGTGAATATTTCCTGCAGCTGGCTCAGCTCAATCCGTGGCAGGAAGGGTTCCTCGCCGCCGGTTACGGTGACGCTTCGGGCTATTTCGGCGACGGCAAGGCCGCGATGCACCTGATGGGTGACTGGGACTATGGCGTGATGAAGGACAATTCTGCTTCCAAGCAGGGTATTCCCGATGACCAGCTCGGCATCCTGCCCTTCCCGACCATCGAAGGCGGCAAGGGCGATCCGACCGATACGCTGGGCGGCCTTTCGGGCTACCTGTTCAGCAAGAATGCCTCGGACGAAGCCGTCAAGTTCATCGAGTACTTCAACTCGGCTCCGGTGCAGGCCCGCTTTGCCAATGCCAATTTCTACATCCCGATCGCCAAGGGCGCGGCTGACGACATGGTCAACCCGTTCAAGGTGCAGGTGGCGCAGAATATCGGCAATGCACACTGGCATGCCCTGTTCTTCGACCAGGCCCTCGGCCCCAATGTCGGTGGCGTTGTGAATGACATCTCGGCAGAACTCGCCGCCGATGCCATGAGCGCGGAAGAAGCCGCCGAACTGATCAAGGAAGCCGTGGACGACTCTCTATAGTCGCATGCTTCTGCCGGCGGGCGTGCCCTTTGCGCCCGCCGGTGATTTTCCAGAGCATATTGCCGCCACACGGCCCGTTTGAGGCGGGCCGGTCAAGGGAACCGGACCATGACCAGTATTGCCGCAGATGCGGGAAGCGTCGCCACGCCGCGCCGCCGCCGCCGCTACATGGATCGCAAGAGCCTCGTGCCGCTGCTGATCTTCCTGCCGCCATCGCTTATTCTTTTCACCGTCTTTGTCGTGCTACCGATGATCGATGCGGCAACGTTCTCGTTCTTCAAGTGGAACGGCTACGGTCCGATCACCGAATTCGTCGGCTTCAAGAATTACGACGACGTGCTCACCCACCGCAATTTCGGCACCGCCGTCCGCAACAGCCTGATTGTGGTTGCGGTTTCGCTGGCGGTGCAATTGCCGCTCGCCATGTGGTGCGCCATCGCACTCTCGGAGCGGTCGGTGCATATCAATGTGCTGCGCACGATTTTCTTTCTGCCCTTCATGCTGGCGGAAGTGGCCGCGGGCCTGATCTGGAAGTTTGTCTATGACGGCAATTACGGCATTCTGCCCGCCATCGGTAATGCGGTGGGCGTGGAACTGCCGCATGTGCTGGGCGACCGGTTCTGGGTCATTCCGGCCATCATGCTGGTCATTACCTGGAAATATTTCGGCTTCCACATGATGATCTATATTGCCGGGCTGCAATCGATCCCCGGCGAGGTGATCGAGGCAGCGCGTCTCGATGGCGTTAAACGCTGGCAGATCGTGCGCCATATCCAGATCCCGATGATCCGCTCGGCCATCGTCATCTCGGTATTCTTCGCCATTACCGGGGCGCTGCAGCTGTTCGATCTCATCATTCCGCTGAGCAATGGCGGGCCTTCCCATTCCAGCCACACAATCGTGACCTTCCTCTACCAGTTCGGTATCCTGCGCATGAATATGGGCTTTGGTGGTGCGGTGAGCGTGTTGCTGTTCATCGCCTGTGTCGTCGTGGCGCTCGCCTATCGGCGCATTCTCTTCAGAGTGGAGCAGAACTGATGGCCATTTCAGCTGGAAAACGCCGTCGTCCGACCATTTCGGCAGTGCAGTGGGTGACGCTGCTGGTCGTCGCTGCTTTCGTGATCGTGCCGTTCTACACAACGGCTTTGGGCGGCTTCAAAGAGATCGGGGAATTGCGGGTCAATCCGTTCGGTCTGCCCAATAGCTGGGACCCGGTGCGCTTTGCCGAAGTGCTGGGCGGGCCGCGCTATTTCTCCTCGCTGTGGAATTCGTTCCTGATCGCGGCGGGCACTGTGGTGTTCTCGACGCTGGTGGCGTCAATGACCGCCTTTGCGCTGGCCCATATCAAGTTCTTCGGCAGCAAGTTCATCCTCGGTTATCTGATGCTGGGCCTGTTGTTCCCGGCGGCGACGGGCATCCTGCCGCTGTTCATCAAGATGCGCGATCTGGGCATGCTGGACAGCCATTGGGGCATCATCACCGTGCAGGTGGCGTTCAGCGTGTCCTTCTCGGTGCTGCTGTTCCACAATTTCTTCAAGGAATTGCCCAAGGAACTGATCGACGCCGCGCGCATGGATAATTGCGGCTATATCCGCATCTATTGGTATGTGACGCTGCCGCTCTGCCTGCCGATCATCGCCACCGTGGGCGTGTTCAACTTCGTGGGCAGCTGGAACAGCTTCCTCCTGCCGCTGATCGTGCTCAATTCGGAAGCCAAATATACTTGGCCGCTTGGCATCATGCAGTTCCAGGGCCAGTATGGCTCGGACTGGCCGCGTATCCTGGCTTTCCTCACGCTCTCGATCATGCCGGCCATCGCCTTCTTCCTTTTGGCCCAGCGATATGTGATTTCCGGGCTGACGGGGGGCGCGGTGAAGGGGTGAACCTTAGCACCCTTCGCTGAAGAACTTATAAGGCGCCTTCGGGCGCCTTATTTGCATACCCCCGGCGTTATCCCGGCCCTGAGTCGGGATCCGACTTGATATTGTGGTATGGACCCCGGCTTTCGCCGGGGTGACATCGAGTTTGATGTCGGATCTATGCAATTTAGGGGCTAAATCACCCGGTCATTGCCGCCATCTACGGGTAGTTGCGCGCCGGTGGTGCGGGGGAGGGTGCCGTCGAGGAAGGCGAGGATGGCCGAGGCGACGTGGGCGGAGCGGATTTCGGCCTTGAGCAGATTGCGCTGCTTATATTGCTCGATTGTGAGACCATAGCGTTTGGCGGAGGCTTCAAGGGCGGCCTCGGTCCATAGATTGGTGTCGAACACGGCGTCGGGATGGACGGCGTTGACGGTGATGCCGCTGGGCGCGAGTTCGAGCGCGGCGACGCGCATTAACTGGGTGAGGCCGGCCTTGGACACCGAGTAGGCGGCAGCGCCTGCGCCGGGCGCGGGGACATTGCGCGAGGCGACGAAGACGACGCCGGGATCGACGCCCAGTTTCAGATAGGGGATGGCCTGTTTCAGCACCTTTCGGTGGGCCGACAGATTGATGTCCAGCGTCTGGTCCCAATCGGCGTCGTCGAGGGTTTCGATTGGTGCGCCGGTGCGGAAAATGCCGGCATTGCAGACCAGAATATCGAGCCCGCCATAGGCGGTGACGAGACTGGCAAGAATGGTGGCGATTTCGGCTTCTTCGCGCAGATCGGCCTCGAAGGCGAGGCGTCCGGGGCTATTGGCGAAGCTGGAAATGGCGGGATCGATGTCGATGCCGGCGACGACGGCTCCGCGCTTTGCCAGAAGTTCGGCCGTGGCGCGACCGATGCCGGTGGCGGCACCGGCGACGACCGCGATCTTGCCGGCCAGAGGGGGATCGGCCGGTTGGCGCTTGAGCTTGGCCTGTTCGAGTTCCCAATATTCGATGGCGCGCAGATCGGGCTCGCTGAGGCCCTGCCAGCCGCCGAGCTGGGCGGCCTCATGCAGCACATTGGCGGTGACATTGGCCACATCGGCGGAAATGGCGGCGCGCTTGAGGTTGGGGCCGAAGCTGCGCAGGCTGCCCTCGTCGAACACGGCCCAATGCGGATAGGCGGGGAGCATGGTCAGGGACGGATCGGCCGCGCGCTCGAACCAGGCGCGGTAGTCGTCAGCAAAGGCGCGAAGGGATTTGTCGGGGTCTGCTCGGTCGATGCACGCCGGGAAGGGCTTATTATGGAGGACATGTTCGGGGGTGACCGTGCCATTGCGGGTCATGGACAGAAGCAGGCCCACGGCATCTCTGGCGATGGTGGTCACCGGCAGGCTGACAAGAGCGCGGCCGGCGGCGGCGCTGGCGGCCTTGCGGGCGGCGGCGATGTCGAGCGGTTGCAGCGCAGTGGCTAGGACCGGGCGTTTGCTGACGGTGCGATCGAGATAGTCCTGCGCGGTCCGGACCGTTTCGATCATGGCCTCGTAGCTGGCGCGCGCATCGTCATGGAAAGTGAAGACGCCGTGGTGTTCGAGAATGATGGCGTCGCAATCCTCGAAGCCACCTTCGTTGCGGAACGCGCGGAACTGGCGAGCGAGATCGAAGCCGGGCTTTACATAGGGCAGGATTTTGACGCGGTGACCGTAGATGTCGCGCAGGATATCGTGGCCGCGCGGTGTGTTGGAAATGGTCAGCACCGCATCGGCATGGCTGTGATCGACGAAGCGATGGGGCACGAGGGCATGGACGATGGCCTCGATCGAGGGCGCGGCGGCCTCGGGATTGAGCCGGGCAACCTTGAGGTCGGACACCATGTCGGCATCTGTAAGCGTCTCTAGCTCGGCCAGGCGCAGGACGGGGTGAAGAAAAAGGCCGGTGAAGCCCTCCGCGCCCATGGTTGCGAGATCAAAGCCGCTGGCCTTGACCCAAAGCACGTCATGAGTGTCGCCGAAGCGGTCTGTGACGGTGCTTTTTACGGAAGTATTGCCGCCGCCGTGCAGCACCAGCTTGCGGTCGAGACCGATCAGGCGCGAAGAATAGATGCGGCGGGCAAGGTCATCCCCCGCCGGGGCCGTGGCGTCGTTCCAGAGGCTGTTCATTATGGGCTACTTTCGAAGCGCGATCATGGCGGTGAGCCGGTCGACCGCTGCGATCACGAAATCCTTGTCTTCGGCATTGGCGTCGATTTCTTCGACCGACAGATGCGCAGGCAGGAGCTGGCGCACGGCGTCGAGCAGGTCGGCGTCATATTCGGCGCTGTAAAGCGCGCCGCCGACGGCCGAATAGCTGGAGACGCCTTTGGTGGGCACCATGAAGACGGTGTTGTCGCCGGCCTGTTCCAGGCGCTTGCCCAGTTCGGTGATGACGGCGCGGGTTTCCTCGCGCTTGGGGCGCGGCACCAGGATCATTGGGTTGTGATAGCTATAAAGGTGGGTGCGGAATTTCTCCGGCACGTCATTGGGCCGGTCGAGTGGAATGCCGATATGGTCGATGCCGCCGGGCACGACGATCTGGGGCACGCCATGGGCGGCGGCGACGGTCAGCCGGTCCTGATCGGCGGCGCGCAGGCCACCCAGAACCGCGTCGCTGATGTCGCCCAGCGCATAGTCGAACACGCCGGCGAGAAGCCCTTCGCGGATCATCTGCTCCATGGCGCGGCCCCCCGAGCCGACCGCGTGGAAGACGATGGTTTCGTAGCCGCGCGCTTCCAGTTCCGCTATGGCGCGCATGGTACCCTGGGTCAGAACGCCCAGATTGGTGATCGCGACCATGGGCTTCTGGCTATGGCGCTCGCCATCGGGACCGTCATAGGCCAGCGCCATGCCATAGGCAGCACCGGCGGCATTGGAGAGAATGTGGCGGAGGAGGGGGTTGAGCCCCAGAATGTCGCCGACGGAGGGCATCATCACAATGTCCTTGATGCCGACGAAACTGGCCACATTCCCCGAGGCCAGCGTCGAGACGATGAGTTTGGGGAAGCCATAGGGCAGGTCGCGCATGATGGCGGCGGCATTGTTGGTGCCCTGAGTGCCGCCCATGCTGACGAGGCTATGCACTTCGCTGCGGGCAATGCGCTCCTGTATGAGCGCGGTCACGCCGCGGATCATGACTTCCGAGGTGGTGGAGCGATTGGCGCTGGCGCGCAGTTCCGCCAGGGTGCTGCCGCCGGCCTTGGCTACCGTTTGTGCGTCGATGTCGGGGGCGAAGGCGGGTTCGCCCATGACGCCGATGTCGATGACGAGCGTATTGCCGCCGAAGCGGCGCACTTCATCGCGGAGCAGGGCGGTTTCGGCGCCCTTGGTGTCGAGCGTGGCCAGAATGGCGATGGTCTTGGTCATGGTCCCCTCCCGGCCCCTCTGGCGTCAGGATTTGAAGCGCAATGAGGTGAATTCATTGGCGGCCGCCGACACGGCGCGCTCGATGGGCAGGCGTTCGGTGGACGAACCGGTCCAGAAGCCGTGGCCGCTCGTGTGATCGAGCATGTATTGGGCGTCGGGAGGGCTCTCCATGGCGGCGCCATGGGCGATGAGGATGACTTCGGGGTCGATTTTGCGGATGGCCTGATAGACATCCTCGGTCATGCGGGCCGTCTGTTCGATGGTCGTGCCATTGTCATAGCCCTTGAGGCCGCCCTTGGTGGTGCCGGCATGGAAGCAGAAGATGTGCGGGCGGGCTTCCTCGACGATGCGCAGGGATTCCTCGGGCGTGAAGGCAAGGCCGATGGAGACCATATTGGCCTCGTAGCGGGCGTAGCGGAGCATTTCGATTTCATTGTCCAGCGTGATGCCGGCCGAGGTCAGGACGCGGCGGATTTCGCTGTCGGCATCGACATAGGACACGGAGGGGCCGATATTGGACACGGAATTGACGCCCATGCGGCGGCAATCCTCGATGACCATGGCCATGTCCTTGAGCGGGTCATTGGCATTGAGGCAGGCGCAGACGAAGCTCTCGCCCTTGAGCGCGGGCATGATGTCTTCGCGGGTATAGTTCAGCGTCTGCCGGTTGCTGTCCAGATTGGGCCACATGAAGCTCATCGTGCCCATGCCGTTGGCACGCAGGCGGGCACCCGAAAAGGTGTTGATGCAGTCCACCCCGGCCTTTTCCAGAAGCTGGGCGACGAGGCCGCTGCCGGCGGAGGCGATGGTGATCGGCAGGCGAGCCGATACCTTGGCCTTCAGCTTGGCAAGGATCGCTTCTGTGGTGATGCGGGCTGTGAACATGCAGTGATCTCCTCGGTATGCAGAAATGTCTCGATGGCGCTGGTCAGCGCGGCGAAGTGGTCGGCCGGCGCGAGATAGCGCGAGGGCAAAAGCCGGTATTGGGCCTTTGGCAGGCGGCCATAAATGTGCTGGGCCACGGCGACGGGATGCAGCGGGTCGTCCGGATTGGCGAGGACCAGGCTCGGGCAGGCGATGGTTTCGAGATCGGCCATATGGGCGAAGGGCTTGTCATGCACCATGATGTGCAGGACATCGGCGGTTTCGCTGGCCTGGGGGCGGGTCAAAAGGCCCCGCACAGAGTCGGCGGCGGGCTGGTTGGTTTTGCCGATTTCGGCAAAATCGCGGTCGATTTCGAGGCGGGCGGCGGCCGTGGTGGGCGAGGAATCGGACAGCCAGCGGCCGACACGCGCCACAAGGCTGAGATGGGGCAGGGCCGCATGGTTGATCCAGGCGGGGCGCACCATGACCAGACCAGCCACACGATGCGGCGCGATCAAGGCCATCCTCGTCGCCAGCGCCGAGCCCATGGATATGCCGCCGAAGACGGCGCGCTCGATGCCGAGCTGATCGAGAAAGGCTTCAAGGATTGTTACAAAGGGTGCAAAGCCGAAGTCGCCCACGTCGGAGGCGCCATGGCCCGGCATATCGGGGCAGATCAAGTCTATGTCTTCAACGCTGCCCATGGCGGACAGGCTCTGGCGGCTATCGGCCCCCAGACCGTGCAGGAATACGAATGGCAGGCCCGCGCCGCGGCGCACAAAGGCAAGCCGTTGTCCGAAAACGAGTGCTTCTTCCATGATCGCCGGCCCCGAAGTCCACGCAGGCGTGGCTTCGAAGTCCTCCTCCCTTTTGTATCATGGTGACTCCGGGAGGCCGGCCCTGCCTTGTGGGTGGCAGGAGAAATTTATAACAAACCACGCGCCGGTGCCGGGTTTGTGCTGCGATGACCGTGGCGGTGCTTTCAGATCAGATCAAGGCTGTGTGGGTGCCTTGGCGGATTGGGGGTGAGGCGATCCCTGAAATCATTCTATATGGTTTCAGTCGACTATGCGCAGGGTGGGATTGGGCTCGCCAAGGCGGTCGCGGTACTTTTTGGGGCTGATGCCGAAGAATCCGGAAAACTGGCGGGTGAAATAGCTCTGATCGCAGAAGCCGCATTTGAGCGCCACTTCGGCAATGGCGGTATCGGTGCCGGCGAGAAGCTTGGCGGCGGTCTGTACGCGAATGCGGGTGATGAACTGTTGCGGTGAAATCTTGAAGAGCTTGACGAAACGCTTGCGGAACTGGCTTTCGGACAGGCAGGCAATGCGCGCCAGTTCGGACACTTCGAGCGAGCCGCGATAGTTGGCCTCGATATAATCGATGACCTTGGCGAAGCGGTCCGAGCCGGCGGGCAGCATGCCTGTTGTGTCGACGACGCGGGTGAGGCCCATGAGCCCGTATATGGCGCCGGTTTCGTCGCGGGCGGGGATCTTGGTGGTCGACACCCAGACCAGCCGGCAATATTCGTCGATGATGACTTCGAGCTTGTTGACGATGGGCCGGCCGGTTTCGATGACCGCGCGGTCATCCTCGATGATCTCGCGGGCAATCTGCTCGGGATAAAAATCCCAGTCGCTCTTGCCGATCACGTCGGATTTGCCGGCGGCGTTGAACAGGGTGAGCGTGGCGGCATTGCAGGCCAGCCAGCGGCTGCCTGCATCCTTGATGTAGAAATAGACGCCGCTCAGATGTTCGAACAGTTCGGGCATGTTGACGGGCGGCATGGCGAGGTCGCCGCCATTGCCCAGCGCATGCGCCAAACCGTTCGGGTCTATCCGGGCCAAGCGTGTCACCTTGCTGTCACTCTCCCTTGGGTAGCAGCCGGAAATCGGACAAGTCGCGCAGGCCCACTTCGGGGCCGGCGGGGGAATAGACCACGAAGAGCTGCATAGGACCGGTGCCGGTATTTTTGGTCGAATGGAAGCGGTCTTCGGGCACATAAATGGTGCAGCCGGGGCCAACCTTCATGGTGATGGGATTGCCATCTTCGTCCTCGACCATCTGCTCGCCTTCACCGGAGAGAACCAGGATGATTTCCTCGGCGCCCGGATGATTGTGGCGGGCATGGCCTTCGCCGCTGGGCAGATCGACAATGCCTCCGGAGAAGCGTTCGGCGCCGTTGACCTCGGGTCCCACTGTCAGGGAGAGCTTGCCCCAGTCGAAGCCGAAGGCGCTCACATCCCTGGGATAGACGAAGTATTTGCTGGCGTTCATTGGTTTCTCCCTTTTGCAGTGGCGGTCATGAATTGCCGCCGGTCTTGAGTGCCTTGAAGGCTTCGGCCTGGGCCTTGATCGCGGTTTCGGCGGGCAGGCGCTCCATGGAACTGGCGCCATAAAAACCGTGGCATCCCGGGCTGCGGTCGAGCACGTAGCGGGCGTCCTCGGGCATGGCGATGGGCCCGCCGTGGCAGAGGACGATGATGTCGCTGCGCACCCTGCGCGCGGCTTCGGCAATGGCTTCGATTTCTTCGACACAGGTGTCGAGCGACTTGGCGGAGGTGGCGCCAATGGTGCCGCCGGTGGTGACGCCCATATGCGCGACGATAATGTCGGCCCCGGCTTCGGCCATGGCGACGGATTCGGCGGGGTTGAACACATAGGGCGTGGTCAGGAGGTCGAGCTTATGCGCCTCCCCAATCATGTCGACTTCCAGGCTATAGCTCATGCCGGTTTCTTCGAAACTCTGCCGCATGACCCCATCGAAAAGGCCGATCGTGGGGAAATTCTGCACCCCGGAAAATCCGATTTCCTTTAGCTCCTTCAGAAAGCGGGGCATGAGAATGAAGGGATCGGTACCGTTCACTCCAGCCAGAACTGGGGTTTTCTTGACCACGGGCAGTACTTCGGCCGCCATTTCCACGACGATCTCATTGGCATTGCCATAGGCCAGAAGGCCTGCGGCGGAGCCGCGACCGGCCATGCGGTAGCGTCCGGAATTGTAGATGATGATGAGGTCTATGCCGCCGGCCTCTTCGGCCTTGGCGGAAATGCCGGTGCCCGCGCCACCGCCGACGATGGGCTGTCCCGCCTCGATCATCTGTCGAAAGCGGCCAAGGATGGACTGGCGGGAGATCGGCGGCATCAGAGGGCTCTTATCTTGAGGTTAGGGCGCGGAAGGCAGCGACGGCCGCTTCGGCAAAGGCAGGATCGTTGATGTGGAGTGGCAGGCGGGTCACACGGCGGCTGGCCGTGGGGATGATAGTGGTTTCGAGGGCGTCAAACAGGGCCGCGTCGGCCTCGGGGTCGAAGAAGTCTCCGCCCTCGATGTCGAGCGCGGAGACGCCCTTTTCAGGGATCAGCAGATGCACGGGGCCGTGGCATCGGTTGAGTTTTTCACCGATCCAGCGACCCATTTCGGCATTTTCGGCGGGTGTGGTGCGCATAAGAGTAATGCTGGGATTGTGCCGGTAAATCTTGCGGTCCGCATAGCGCGCCGGGATGGTTTCGGGGGCCCAGAAATTGACCATGTCCAGCGCGCCGACCGAGAGCACGCAGGGCAAGCCGGTGCGCGCAATGGCGCCAAACCGGTCTTCTGTGGCTGGCAGCACGCCACCGAAGAGCAGGTCGCAGACTTCTGTCGTGGTGATGTCGATAATGCCGGAGAGCATGCCGCTATCGGCGAGTTTTTCAACCGTGCGGCCGCCGGTGCCGGTGGCGTGGAATACGAGGCAGTCGTATTCGGCGCCCAGTGTTTCGGCGATGGCGGTGACGCAGGGCGTGGTGACGCCGAACATGGTGAGCCCGATGGCCGGTTTGTCATCGCTGGGCAGAGGCGGGCGCGTGGCCATGGCGGTGACGGCGCTGGCCGCGTTGGCGAGAATGGTGCGGCTTATGCGGTTGAGGCCGGCCAGATCAGTGACCGATGGCATCATGATGATGTCGGAGACGCCGACAAAGCCGGACACATCGCCCGAAGCCAGGGTGGAGACCATGATCTTGGGAAGGCCCAGGGGCAGTAATTGCATACCGGCGGTGATCATCGAGGTGCCGCCGCCGCCGCCGATGCCGATTATGCCGGCAATGTCTGTGCGGGTCAGTATGAAGCGCGAAAAGGCCAGAGCCATGCCCGCGACGGCATCCCCGCGATCATTGCCGCCAAGCAGGGAAGTGCCTTTGTCTGGGTGGTGCGCGGCAATGTCGGCGGCGGCAATGTCGACGGGAATCGTCGGTTGGCTTGTGCCGATGTCGACGAGCAGCGGAGTGCCGCCCGCAGCGCGAATTGCATCGGCCAGATAGGCCATTTCGGCGCCTTTTGTGTCGGCGGTGCCCACGACATAAATAAAGCTCATCTGGCCTCCCTTGCCAGCAAAAGCCCTTTTTATTCAATCGCTTGCTGATTTTTTTAATCAGAAGTCAACGGGCTATTGCACGAAAATGAGATGCGTGTATCATATTGGTATGAGCGTCTCACGTCAACGAAACAGTTCGCAGAACGCAGCCGGTTCCGAGGTCGAAAAAGGCCCTCGGGCCCGTACGCGCCGCCTCATGCTCGATGCGGCGATTTCGCTGATGCAATCGGGTGTGACCCCGTCTGTCAGCGGTGTTGCCGAGGCGGCCGGCGTGTCCCGCGCAACGGCCTATCGTTACTTCCCGAGCGAGGCGGCACTGATCCATGCGGTGGTTGACGAGGCGCTCGGTCCGATCCTGGACTGGCGCTCCGATGAGCCGCTGGTGTGTGACCGGGTTGCCGACCTTCTGGCGACCTCGATGCCGCGAGTGGAGGAATTCGAGGCGACGTTCAAGGCGTCGCTGCGCCTGACGCTGGAACAGTGGGCCAAGCGGCAGGCGGGGACGCTGGGCAGCGAGCCGCAATTTACCCGCGGGCATCGTGTCGACCTGTTGATCGACGCCACGGCGCCGCTGGCGGGCAAGCTGACGCGATCCCAGCATTTGCGGCTGGCGCAGGCGCTGTCGCTGATTTTCGGGCTCGAGGTCCTGCTCGTGCTCAAGGATATCTGGGGCCTGAGCACCGGAGAAGCTGCCGATGTCGCCCAATGGGCGGCGCGTGCACTGGTGCAGGCCGCTGAAGCAGAGGCTGCGGGCGGGGCGTCGGCAGACGCCGGCTGGCAGGCCAAGGAGGTCTAGGAGGCTTTAGGAATTTGCGCTGGCGAACAGGCCGGGGCCCAAAAACAGAACAGGGGCCAGATACCGGGACTGATGCCGACAAGGCGCAAATAGGGTGGCGGATGTGTTCGAGGCGCTGAGGGGCGTCGATACGGACAATGATCGCCACGGGAAGGAACGCAGGCCGGAGGAGCAGCCGTGGAGGGATGCTCGGCCTCGTGTCCGGATGGTGCGCCGGAATAGCGGCGCGGTTGTCCGGGCAACTGCATGTGCATGCAAGGGAGAAGACATAATGCGCAAAACTATGGTTGGTTTTCTGGCCGGCGTAAGTGCCTTGGCGATGAGCAGCATGTCTGTTCAGGCTCAGGAACTCACGATCCTCTGGGCAGAATGGGACCCTGCGAACTATCTGCAGGAACTGGTCAATGAGTATCAGGCCGAAACCGGCGTGACCGTGACCGTCGAGACCGTGCCGTGGCCCGATTTCCAGACCAAGCTGTTCACCGAGCTCAATGCCCGTGGTTCGGCTTACGATCTGGTGGTGGGTGACAGCCAGTTCCTGGGTGCTGCCTCGACCGGCGGTCACTATGTGAACCTCACCGACTTCATCAACGAGCACAACCTGACGGAAGTCATGGCGCCTGCCACGATGAAGTACTACTCGGAATATCCGGGTAATTCGGGCACTTACTGGTCCGTGCCGCTGGAAGGCGACGCCCTGGGCTGGACCTATCGCAAGGACTGGTTTGAGGACCCGGCCGAAATGGCCGCGTTCAAGGAAAAGTACGGCTACGATCTCGGTGTGCCGGCTGACTTCAAGCAGCTCATCGACATTGCCGAATTCTTCCATCGTCCCGATGAAGGCCGTTATGGCGCTGCGATCTACTCGCAGAACCAGGGCGACGCCATCGTGATGGGTGTCGAAAACTCGGTCTTTGCCTATGGCGGCTCGTTCGGCGATTACGAAACCTTCCAGGTTTCGGGCCTGCTGAACTCGCCTGAATCCATCGAAGCTCTGGAAGACTACCGGAAGCTCTTCACCTTCGGCCCTCCGGGCTGGGGTAATGCCTTCTTCGCCGAAGTGAACACTGCCGTCGCGCAGGGTCAGGTGGCGATGGGCATGAACTTCTTCGCCTTCTTCCCGGCTCTGGTGAACGAAGCCACCAACCCGCATGCGGCCAATATGGGCTTCTTTGCCAACCCGCCCGGCCCGCGCGGCGATGACTTCGCGGCTCTCGGCGGTCAGGGTATCTCGCTGATTTCCTATAGCGAAAATCAGGAAGAAGCCATGAAGTTCCTCAACTGGTTCGTTGAGGAAAAGACACAGGAACGTTGGGCTGAACTGGGCGGCTATACTGCTCACGCCGCCATTCTGGAATCGGACAAGTTCCGCAACGCCACCCCGTTCAACGAGGCGTTCTTCCAGACCATGTTCAAGGTCCGCGACTTCTGGGCCCTGCCTGAATATGCCGAGCTGCTGACCGAAGCTGCCGATGCCTTCTACCCCTATGTGGTGAATGGCGAAGGCGACGCCAAGACGACGCTCGACACTCTGACAACGACCTGGGTCGATACGCTCAAGGCCGCTGGCTACGACGCCAAGTAAGGCACACAACACCGTCCGGAGGGGAAGCGCGCTTCCTCTCCGGCGTTTCCTGCTCTTTCGGGGGACTACGCCTTGAGCACCTTCATGACCTCACTCGATCCGAAGTCGCGCGCCGCGTCTCGCGGGTGGAGCGACAGAACGATCCGGAATGTTTTCGTCATTCCCACGGTCGCTTTTCTTATTGTTTTCAACGTGTTTCCCCTGCTGTACTCGCTCGGGTTCTCGTTCACCGACTTCCGTGCGTCCAGCAGTGCGCCGGTCAATTTCGTCGGGTTCAAGAACTATGTGGACGTGCTGGCGGACCCGGTGATCTGGCGCACCTTCACCACCACGCTGTGGTATGTGATCGTGTCGGTGACCGGTCAGTTCGTCGTCGGGTTCGGGCTCGCTCTGTTGCTCAACCGGCCGCTGCCGTTCAAGGGTCTGCTGACCACGCTGCTCATGCTGCCCATGATGCTGTCACCCGTGGTGGTGGGCCTGTTCTGGAAGCTGATCTACGATCCGTCCTGGGGCATTCTCAACCACGCTCTCGGTCTCGGACCGGTTCCATGGCTGAGTGACTCAACGCTCGCGCTCTATGCTGTCGCCATCACCGATATATGGATGTGGTCGCCCTTCGTCATGCTGCTGTCGCTGGCCGGTCTCAGCGCCGTGCCCAAGCACCTATACGAAGCCGCTTCGATCGATCGGGCCGGTAAGCTCTACACCTTCTTCCGGGTGACGCTGCCGTTGGTGGCACCGATCCTGCTGATCGCTGTGATTTTCCGCACGATGGAAGCTTTCAAGACCTTCGACATCGCCTTCATCATGACAGGCCAACCACAAGCCGAACTGATCTCGTCGCGCCTCTACAAGATGGCGTTCCAGCAATGGCAGACGGGTCCGTCCTCGGCGCTGGCCTACATCATCCTGATCATGGTGCTGTGTATCACCAATATCTACGTCAAGTACCTGAACAAGGCAAAGGAGCGGTAAGATGGCTGTCGTTTCCACACGCGCAGGCCGCATCGGCAATCGTCTGGCGATTGCAGCCGTCATCGTCGTCACGCTGATTTTCCTGTCGCCGATCTACTGGATCACCTCCACAGCCTTCAAGCCGCTGGTGCTGGCGACCTCGGTGCCGCCGACCGTATCTTTCCAGCCGACGATCACGCCGTTTGTGAAGCTGTTCACCAAACGGGCGCAGCTCACTGCGCCTGTTGCCCCTGAAGTCTATGAAGCTGCGCCCTGGTGGGAAAAGCTCATACTCGATGGTGGCGAGCGTCTGTCGCGCGACGGCAAGGGCGAGGTCGTGTATTCGGCCTATCCCGAGCGTTTCCTCAATTCTGTGATCATCGCGGTGACATCCACCTTATTGGCCGTGTCACTGGGGACGATCACCGCCTATGGGTTCTCGCGGTTCAAGGTGAAAGGGGAGGCGGACCTGCTCTTCTTCATCCTCTCCACCCGAATGTTGCCACCCATCGTGGTCGCCATTCCGATGTTCCTCATGTATCGCGCCGTCGGGCTCAACGACACCCATCTCGGGCTGATTATTCTCTATACGGCGTTCAACGTGTCGTTCGCGGTCTGGCTGATGAAGGGCTTCATCGACGAAATCCCGAAGGAATATGAAGAAGCGGCACTGGTCGATGGCTATACGCGCATGCAGGCCTTCTTCAAGATCGTGCTGCCGGAAGCGGCAACGGGCATCGCCGCCACCGCTGTCTTCTGCTTCATCACGGCCTGGAACGAATATGCCTTCGCGCTGATCCTGACCAATCGGCGGGCACAGACCGCGCCGCCCTTCATTCCCAGCCAGGTTGGCACGGGCCTGCAGGACTGGACGGTCATCGCCGCCGGCACTGTTCTGTTCCTGCTGCCGGTTGCCATCTTCACCTTCCTGCTCCGCAACCACCTGCTGCGCGGCATGAGCTTTGGTGCAATCCGCAAATGATCACCCCAGAATTCAACCAGAAATATTTCGGCCCCGGGGCCATCACCTTCATGGTTGCCGGCATCCTGTTTCTTTGCCAGCCTTGGATTGCGTTCCTGCATGCCTGGAGCGTGCTGATCATGCTGATCGGCCTCATCGCCTTCAACGTGTCGGTGCATATTCCCGCGCCGCAGGAGAAGATCGACGAGGACGACACTGGCCCGGTTTCCGTCTCGGACGCCGTGCGTATGGGAGGCGGGCATGACTGAGATCCAGCTGCGCAATATCGACAAGCATTTCGGGCCGGTGCACGTTATCCGCAACGTCAACCTGACCGTGAAAGACCGCGAATTCGTCGTGCTGCTCGGGCCTTCGGGCTGCGGCAAGACCACGACGCTCCGGGCCATTGCCGGCCTTGAGGACATCGATTCCGGCGACATCCTGATCGACGGCAAGGCCGTGCAGAATATCCACGCCTCTGAGCGTGACGTGGCCTTCGTGTTCCAGAATTATGCGCTCTATCCGCATCTGACGGTTTACGAGAACATGGCGTTCCCGCTGCGCGCGGTGCGCATGAGCCGGGCCGATGTGGACAATACGGTCAAGTCCGTCGCCACTTCACTCGGGATTACGGGGCTGCTCAATCGCCGTCCATCGGCGCTTTCGGGCGGCGATATGCAGCGCGTGGCCATTGGCCGCTCGCTGGTGCGCCGGCCCAAGGCCATCCTCCTGGACGAGCCGATCGGTTCGCTCGACGCCAAACTGCGCGAAACCATGCGTGTCGAACTCAAGCGTCTCCATATCGAAAACGGCTCGACCTCGATTTATGTGACCCACGATCAGGTGGAAGCCATGTCGCTGGCCGACCGGATCGTGGTGATGCATGAGGGCCTGTTGCAGCAGGTCGGCAGCCCGGACGAGGTTTACCGCTATCCGGCCAACATGTTCGTCGCCCAGTTCGTGGGTAGTCCGGTGATGAACATTGCCGAGGCCACGATCAGCGAAGGTGCCGGTGGTGTCGCCGTGCGTCTGGGCAATAGCGGTCCGAATTTCGCCTTTCCGGCTGTGCTTTCGGACAAGCTCAAGGAAGGCGGTGCCCAGCAGGGCAAGCTCAAGCTGGGTGTGCGCCCCGAAGGCGTGTTGCTCTCCCATGAGCGGCAGGATGGCTATGTCGAGGTCACGGTTGGCATTATCGAGCCGCTCGGTTCCCATGACATCGTCGATCTCGAAGTGGGCGACACCATGATCCGCTCGCGCACCAAGAGCGGCTTTGTTTCGGGTTCGGGCGCCAAGGTCTGGGCCCGCATCGACCCGGCGCAGGCGCATTTCTTCGACACCACCTCCGGCAGTTCTTTGGGGATCAGGCTCTGATGGCTCATATTCAACTCAAGGGCATCTCCAAGGCCTTCGGCAACCATATGGCGCTGAAGGACCTCAATATCGAAATCGCCGATGGCGAGTTCTTCGTGCTGCTCGGCCAGACCGGGGCGGGCAAGACGACGACATTGCGGCTGGTGGCCGGGCTCGAAAAGCCGACATCCGGGCAAATCTTCATCGATGGTGAGGATGTTGGCGAATGGGGTGCGGCCGAGCGCGATGTGGCGCTGGTCTTGCAGCAATATTCGCTCTATCCGCGCTATACGGTACGGGAAAACCTCGAATTTCCGCTGAAGGCGCCGATCCGCAAGACGTCGCCCGAAGAGATCAAGAAGCATATTGCTCGCGTGGCCAAGACCCTGCGCATCGAGCACCTGCTCGACCGCAAGGTGGACCGACTATCAGGCGGGGAAATGCAGCGCGTTTCCATCGGCCGCGCCATCGTGCGTCAGCCGCGGGTGTTCCTGATGGACGAGCCGCTTTCGGCGCTCGACGCTAAACTGCGCGAGGCCCTGCGGACGGAACTCAAAAACCTGCAGGTCCGACTTGGTGCGACTTTCCTGTTCGTGACCCATGACCAGACCGAGGCCATGTCGATGGGCGACAAGATCGGTGTGCTCAATAATGGGCGGCTGGTGCAGGTCGGTACGCCATACGAAATCTACAACAACCCGATCAATACCTTTGTCGCGCGCGCTGTGGGCTCGCCGCCGATGAACCTCATCGACGGTGAGATCGATGGCGGGCAGGCGATCACCTTTACCGGCGAAAAGCTGCCACTGGGCGGGCAGGGGGGCGGCACCGATGGGCGTGCCCTGACCTTCGGCATCCGACCGGAAGACGTTCAGCTTGAGGCCGGCGCGCCGGTGGCGGCCAAGGTGCATGACGTGGAAAACCACGGCGTGGTCAAGATCGTGACACTCAGAATGGGCGACCGGCTGGTGCACGCCACGGTGCCAACGCAGACGCAATTGAGCGTCGACGAGGATGTGCGCTTTGCCTGGAACCCGGACAAGGTCGTGCTGTTCGACGGCCAGAGCGGGATGAGCCTGCGTCACGCGGGGTAGTTTGCGATACGATGGTTTTAGAGATGGCGGCGCCGATGGTGCCGCCATTTTTGTTTGTGCAGGCACCGACGGGGCTTTGATCCGGCGCGTGCAGAGTGGATTCCTGCTTTCGCAGGAATGACACGATGGGTGAGAGGGTTTTGGGCGTCGCGGGGCTGGGCAAAAAAACTCCCCGGCGGATTGGCCGGGGAGTTCCTTGGCGAATGGTGGGAGGCCATTCGCCGGGAATGGATAGTGCTAGTGCTTGATCTCGGTGCCCAGCACCTTGAGGCAGTCGCGCATGAAGGCGGCGAGAGCAGTCCAGCCCTTGGCGGAAACCATGGTGCCGTCGATCAGCGAGTCGGTCGGTGACAGGTCGACATAGGTGCCGCCGGCCAGGGTGACTTCGGGTTCGCAGGCGGCGAGGGCGGCGACGCGCTTGCCGCGGACCACGCCATCGACGGCGATCAGAATCTGCACGCCGTGGCAGATGGTGAAGATCGGCTTGTTCGTCTCGTGGAAATGGCGAACCATGGCCTGGATGCGCTTGTCGGTGCGGATATATTCGGGGCCACGGCCGCCGGCGCAATAGACCGCATCATATTGGTCGAGCTGCTTTTCGGCTTCCGAGAAGGTTTTGTTGATGTCGGCATAGTGGCCGAGCTTTTCGGTATAGGTCTGGTCGCCCTCGAAGTCATGCAGCGAGGTCTTGATCCGGTCGCCGGCATTTTTGTCCGGGCAGACGACATGGACGGTGTGGCCCACCGCTTCCATGCCTTTCTGGTAGACGAAGATTTCGTATTCTTCGGTGAATTCACCGGTCAGCATCAGAATTTTCTTGCCTGGCATCGACATTCCTCCTTGTTCGTCGACTGGCGGACCTTGGGCCCTCCGTTGGTTTTTCCTTCGCGCCGCCCCTTAGCGGCGCCGGCATCAACACACCTTCAGGCGAAGGCGGGCAGAAGCCGGGTTCGTGAATTGCGAATATGGTCCTGCATCGCTGCCCGCGCGGCGTCGGGACTGCCGGCGCGGAAGGCGTTGAGAAGAGCCTCGTGTTCGTCCAGTGCCTCGGCAGTGACGCGCCAATGGAACATCAGACGGAAGATATGAAAGTGTGAATGCTGGGTGCGCAGCGTGTCGCGCACTAGGCTATTGCCCGCAAATTCGAGAATGCGGTCGTGGAATTCGGCGTCCTGGCGGGCGAATTCTGAGTAGCGCAGCTTTTCGTCATTGCCGGCATTTCCGGCCATGACGCCAGCAAGCCCTTCGAGCGCAGCATATCGGGCGTCGCTCATGGCCATAGCGGTTTTTGCTGCCGCGTCGGGTTCGAGCAGCAGGCGCAGTTCATAGAGTTCGTCAAAGCCGTCGCGTGTGATCTGCGGAGCGGCACGATAGCCGACCAGGTGCTGACGCAACACCAGACCTTCACCCTCCAGCCGCCCGAGGGCCTCGCGGATGGGCGTCTGGGAAACATTGAGTTCGCGCACGAGGCTATCGACGGTGATGCGCGCGCCGGGCGCAATCTTGAGCGACATGAGCTGGCCGAAAATGGCGTCATAGACGCCGCCAGCAAGGCTGTTCGGACGGGCCAGCGGGGCGGCCTGAACTGCATTTGTGTCGGTCGTTACGCTCATCAATATCGCTCTGCGCCCTTGACAGGATGAATTGCTAGCACGATGCTCTGGATCAAACAATACTATATCCTATAGGATTTCGTATCGGGGGGAGTGAGCGTGTCATGAGTGTGGAGGACGTAGTGTCTGCAAAGGGGGCGTTGGTTGCGCGAGCTGATGAGCTTGCGCGCCGGCCATATGGCGTTTTCGTCTCGGCTCGGGGCGCGTAGTCATGTCGCTTTTTGGCGTCCTTCGCCTGCCCAATGAGATTGTTTTCGGTGTTGGCCAACGCCACGCACTGGCCGCCATTGCGGCCCGGACGGGCAAGCGCGCATTGGTGGTGACCGACGAGCGTTTTGCCTCCACTCCGGCCTTTGCTGAGATTGTGGCTTCGGTGAAAGCGGCCGGCGTTTCGGTGCATGTGCACGATGCGGTATTGCCCGATGTTCCGCGCGATACGGTGGCGGCCTGCACGCAGAATCTGGGCGATTTCTCGCCCGATATGGTGATCGGTATTGGCGGCGGCAGCTGTCTCGATTTTGCCAAATGCGCTGCTCTGCTGCTTCGCCATGGTGGGGCGCTTCAGGATTATTACGGCGAGTTCAAGGTGCCCGGCCCGGTACTGCCGTTGATCGCGGTGCCGACGACGGCGGGGACAGGTTCGGAAGTGACGCCGGTTGCGGTGATTTCCGATCCGGACCGGACGCTGAAAGTGGGTATTTCCAGCCCCTATCTGATTGCATCCTCGGCGATCTGCGATCCGGAACTGACCTATTCCTGCCCGGCCGGGCTGACGGCCATTGCCGGGGCGGATGCGCTGACCCATGCCATCGAGGCGTTTACGGCGCTGCGGCGCGACCCGGCGCCGGAACTGGCGCAAAAGCATGTTTTTGTCGGCAAGAGCGCGCTGACCGACCATTTTGCGCTGCTGGCCATCGAATTGTTGGGGCGCAGCCTCGAACGGGCGGTGCGCGATGGTGGCGATATAGAAGCGCGTGCCGATGTGATGATGGCCGCTACGGCTGCGGGTTGCGCCTTTGGCTCGGCCGGAACGGCGGCGGCGCATGCGATCCAGTATCCCGTAGGCGCTGTGACGCATACCGCACACGGTCTGGGGGTGGCGGCGCTGTTGCCCTATGTCATGACCTATAATCGTTCGGCCTCGGCCGCCGAGTTTGCCCAGGTTGCCATCGCGCTGGGTATCGATCCGGGAGGACGAGACGATGTGGACTTGGCGCAGGCCGGGATCGACAAGGTGACCAGCCTTTTCGCCGCGATTGGCATTCCGGTGAGTCTCAAGGCGCTGGGGCTGGTGGGCGATCAGGTGGAGTGGGTTGCGAGCCAGGCCATCGGTATCGAGCGGCTGATCAAGAATAATCCACGTCCCTTAGACCTGCCGGCAATGGTCCGGCTGGTGCAGGCCGCCTTTGACGGCGACCGGGAAGCGGCGGCGTGATGAGAGGGAATGGTATTATGAGTGCAACCCCGGATATTCAGGCCTGTTCGCGCGGGCTTTATATTGGCGGCAGCTGGTGTCCGGCCGGCGATGGCGGGATGATCAAGGTCGTCGATCCTTCGACAGAAGCGGTGATCACCAGCGTGCCCGACGCCACGCTTGACGATGTGCGGGCGGCGGTTGAGGCGGCCGGCGCCGCGGCCAAGGGCTGGCGCGAAACGGCGCCGCGCAAGCGGTCGGAAATCCTGCGGCGCTGCTTCGAACTGATGACTGAACGCGCCGAAATGCTGGCGACGCTGATCTCGATGGAGAATGGCAAGGCGCTGCGCGACGCAAAGGGCGAGGTGGCCTATGCCGCTGAATTCTTCCGCTGGAATGCCGAAGAGGCGGTGCGGATTACCGGCGAGTTCGGCATTGCCCCAGCAGGGACCAATCGGATCGTTGTGGACTATCAGCCCATCGGCATCTGCCTTTTGATCACGCCGTGGAATTTCCCGGCAGCCATGGCGACGCGCAAGATCGCACCGGCACTGGCGGCGGGCTGTACCGTCATTCTGAAGCCCGCCTCGGAGACGCCGCTGACAGCCTATGCGCTGGCTGCAATCTATGAAGAGGCAGGGGTGCCGGCGGGTGTGGTCAATGTGATCACGACGACCAAGCCCGGCCCGATGACCGAGACCATTCTGGCCGACGACCGGGTGCGCAAGCTGTCCTTTACCGGTTCAACCGGGGTGGGGCGCACGCTTCTGGCAGAGGCGTCCAAGCATGTGATTTCCTGCGCCATGGAACTGGGCGGCAATGCGCCATTCCTCGTGTTCGACGATGCCGATCTTGAGGCGGCGCTGGATGGCGTCATGATCGCCAAGATGCGCAATGCGGGCGAGGCCTGTACGGCCGCCAACCGCATCTATGTGCAGGCGGGAATTCATGACGCCTTTGTCGCGGGCCTCACCAAGAGGATGCAGGCGCTGAAGATGGGATCTGGTGTGTTGTCGGATACCGAATGCGGGCCGATGATCACCAAGAAGGCCGTCGACAAGATCGAGCGGTTGGTGGCCGATGCGGTGGATCGTGGTGCTACGGTCCAGTGCGGCGGCTATCGCCCGCAGGAACAGGGATTTTTCTATCCGCCTACCGTGCTGACCGAGGTGCCGCTGGAAGCGGAAATGGCGCATGAGGAAATTTTCGGCCCGGTAGCGCCCGTCTATCGTTTTGATACCGAAGACGAGGCGGTGGCGCTGGCCAATGACACCGAATATGGCCTCGCCGCCTATATTTATACCAAGGATATTTCCAAAGGGATGCGCGTCTGCGGCCGGGTCGAGGCCGGCATGATCGGGCTCAATCGCGGGCTGGTTTCCGATCCTGCGGCTCCGTTCGGTGGCGTCAAGCAGAGCGGGCTGGGCCGCGAGGGTGGCCAGCATCACGGCATAGCCGAGTTCATGGAGGCGAAATACATCGCCACGAGTTTTTAGCGGGGCAGGGCAGTGGAAGCGGATCCTTTTCGAATACGTGATCATGTCTCGGACTTTGATGCCATTGTCGGCGAGCTGGTGGCGCGTAGCGCCGACACGCGCCAGACCCTGCGCATGGACGCGAATATTGCTTACGGAGATGGTCCGTCGGAGCGGCTGGACTTGTTTTTCCCCGAGGGCGAGGCGAAGAACCTGCCAGTTCATATCTTCATCCATGGCGGCTATTGGCGGATGTTTTCCAAGGACGACTATTCGCTTGTCGCCAATAGCGTGACCAAGGCGGGCGCCATTGCTGTCATCGTCGACTATGCGCTGATGCCCGGCGTACGGCTGGCGACGATTGTCGACCAGATGCGACGCGCGCGCGATTGGGTCGTGGCCAATATTGCCCGCTTTGGTGGTGATCCGGGGCGGATTACAGTCAGCGGACACTCCGCCGGTGCGCAATTGGCGAGCATGCTGTTCACCACAGATCAGGCGCCATCATCCATCCGTGGCGCGTTGCTGCTGGGTGGACTCTACGATCTCAAGCCCTTGCAGAAATCGTTCCTCAAGAATGAAATCGGGCTTACCGATGAGGAGGTGAGCCAGTTCTCTCCGGTCCGGCACGATTTCGATCCGGCGGTTGAAGTGAGCGTTCTGGTGGGTGCGCGCGAGACGCCGCCCTTTCATCAGCAGGCCAATGCCTTTGCCCAACGGCTGTTCAAGCAGGGCGTGAAGGTGTCGCAGAAAATCATCGTGACCCGTAATCACATGAACAGTGTGCGGGATCTGGGTGACCCCACATCGCTGACGGGGCGCAGCCTTATCGAACTTATCCGGTCGGTCGGGTAAGGGGCCGCGTTCCGCCCAGAACGCGAGTGATTGCGTCGGCGGTTTCCATGACCAGGGCGCCTATGGCCGGCACGCGGTCGGGCGTGACGCGCGTGGCGAGGCCGCTGATGGAAATGGCGAAAGAAGCGTCGCCGCGCTGATCGAAAACGGACGCCGCGACGCAGCGGAGACCGAGAAGAAATTCCTCATCATCGATGGCGTAGCCAGATTGGCGCGTGCGATCCAGTTCTTCGGCAAAGCGGGACTGGCTGGTGATGGTGTGCGGCGTGAGCTGCCGCCAGTGTCCCCCGGGCAGCAGCGCCGGAACTGCGTCCTGCGGATAGGTGGCGAGAATGGCCTTGCCCATGCCGGTGGCGTAAAGCGGCGAACGGCCGCCAACGGTGGAGGTGGCGCGCATGATTTCTCGGCTTTCCACCTGCGCCAGCGTCACGAGTTCACCCTCTTCGATAATGCCCAGATTGGCGGTTTCTCGCGTCTTGTCCCGCAGGGTCTTGAGATAGGGGATGGCCACGGCGACGAAATTGCGGTGGCGCGTGAAGGCGGCGCCGACTGCGAAGGCCTGACGTCCGACATGCCAGAGCCCGTCGGTGCGGTCGAATTCGACGAAGCGGCGCTTTTGCAATGTGGTGAGAAGGCGATGGGTGGTCGAGGCGGAGAGGGTGCAGCGTTTTGCCAGGTCGGTCAGGCGCAGGCCCTCTTCATCCTGACTGAGCGCCTCCAGCAGATCGAGCGCGCGTTCGACCGACTGGACCGAGCCGTCGCGTTTGCCTTGGGGCTGACCGGTCATCGGTGCGTCTCCATTTCAGGATGTAGATTAGCACAAGTGTGGAAAGAGCAGTTCCACGATGCAGAAAAGAAAAAAATGCTTGTTCTTCAGCTGAGATCGCACATTTGAGGTTCAGTCCCGCGTCATTACGGAAACAGCGCGCGATGGGCGAAATAGGCAGGGCTTGAACCGGTGTGTCGGCAGGCTATTGTGGCGGCACGGTCTGCAGTTCACCGAGGCGTCGCCGTCCCGTTTGGGAAGCTAAACCTGCTTATATCCTTTCGACACCGCACATTCCCTTGTGCCCGTTGCAAGCCGGCGACCACGACACCTGCCAATGGCAGGGCGGCACGACAAGGATGTATGATGTCGAGACAAATTCACTCCCTTTTGGTTGCCGATCTTTCGGTCTTTGCCCGTGACCTGCGCGATCAGTTGGGTCGGCACGAGACCACGCCGAGCCACGCCGAAATGCTGAACATGATCGCGCGGGCGGCAGGCTTTCGCAATTATCAGCATTTCAAGGCTGTGACCGATGACAGGCCAACGGCCGAGCCGGTGGACCTGACGCTGGTAGAGAAGGTCAGCCGCCACTTTGACGGTGCGGGCGTGCTGATGCGCTGGCCGGCCAAAAATAGCCTACAGCCGCTCTGTCTTTGGGCGCTTTGGAGCCGTATGGAGCCGGGCCGGGACTATACCGATGCCGAAAACACGCAATTGCTCAATGCCTGGTCTAGTTTTGGCGATCATGCGCTGCTTCGGCGCGCCTTGGTCGACATGGGATATGTGACGCGCACGCCCGATGGCCGACTGTATCGGCGGATCGAACAAAAGCCGATGGCGGAACTTTCGGCACTACTGGACCGGATTGCGCCCAAAGCAGCGTGAGCTTTGCGCTCGGGTCAGGCCGTTTTGGCAGCTTTCATCCTGGCCATGGCAGCGCGCGATACGACATCGCCCATGCCGATGGAATTCTTGGTTTGGATGCTGGCAAAATTCTGCGCCTGAGCAGACATTTTCTGCTGGGCCTCGCGGGCGGCGGCGCGCCGCTCGCGGTGAAATTGCAGCTGCTCGAAGGAGGAGAGCTGATGGGCGTTCCAGCGCGTGACCTTGTTTGAAATGGACATGAAGAAAGGATGAACCGGCATGGTAAATGCCGGGTTAATCTTCGTGTCCGATCTCAGTGCTGGAGAACGACCAGTCCGGCGGCGCCGGCCATCATGACGCCAGCCGTCTTGTTGAGGCGACCGAGGGCCTTTTCGCTGCGAAACATTTCGCGGGCTGCCGAGGCGAGCCAAGCATAGCCGCAGCCGATCAAGAGCAGCACAATGACCACGATGGCGGTCAGTTCGACAAAGGCAACGGGATTCATCTCGCCCAAGGGCACCACTGTGGGAAGGATGGCGAGATAAAAGACGATGGTCTTGGGATTGCCCATGGTGAGCGAAAAGCCGGCAAGGAAGGTCTTCCAGGCGTCTTCGTTTTTTGGCTTCATCTGCTCGGCGCCGGGGCGGGCAGTCCAGAATTTCCAGGCGATATAGAGCAGGTAAGCGGCGCCAGCCCAGCGGACAACAGTGAATACTGGGCCGAACCAGGTGGCAATGGCGGCGAGGCCAAAGACCGCGAAAACAAAATAGACCAGATCGCCGGCAAGAATACCCAGCACCATGGGGAAAGCGCCCTTGAATCCGCCGCCAAGGGCGCGCGCAACCACGGCCGCCACGCCGGGACCAGGCACCAGAACGGCGATAGCATAGGCAATGGTGAAGGTGGCGAGAGTGAAAAGGTCCATGGCGGGTCGTCCGGAGAGAAAGCCGGCGGACACTAAACCCGGCCCTACTGATTTGCCAGCGGGAGGTTGACGCAGGCGAAACGTGGACTATTTTGAAGGCATCGCAACCCGACCGGACGGTGCCCAATGGATCGTAACCCCACAGCAATGCCGCACTGCCTTGCCATCGGGGATATTTCGATCCATGCCTGCCTCACTTGCGATTTCTCGCCTCTCCTATACCGGCCCTGACGGCCGAAGCCTTTTTTCCGAACTCGATCTCAATTTCGGCCCCGGTCGTACCGGACTTGTCGGTCGCAATGGCGTCGGCAAGACGACGCTGCTGCGTCTGATCACCGGTGAACTGACGCCTTCGAGCGGCAGCATCAGCATTGCCGGGCGTGTCGGCACGTTGCGCCAGCAGGTTAGGCCGGGTCCCAATGAAACCATTGCCGACCTGTTTGGCGTGGGGCATGCGCTCGGCGTGCTCGAAAGGGCCATGGCGGGGGAAGCCGAGGCCGACGAACTGGCCGATGTGGACTGGACACTGGATGCCCGCCTCGCCGAGGCGCTGACGGCGCTCGGACTCGCCGTGACACCGCAGACATTGCTTGCGCATCTCTCCGGCGGACAAAGAACACGAGCGGCGCTTGCGGCGCTGGTGTTCGACGCGCCAGACCTCATTGTTCTCGATGAACCGACCAACAATCTCGATGCGGAAGGGCGGGCGGCTGTGGCTGAAATGCTGCGGCAATGGCGCGGGTCGGCCATTGTTATCAGCCATGATCGCGGCCTGCTTGAAGAGATGGACGCGATCGTGGAGCTGACCTCGCTGGGGGCAACCAGCTATGGCGGGAACTGGAGTTTTTATCGCGAGCGCAAAGCACTCGAACTGGCCTCGGCTCAGCATGATCTTGATGTGGCCGAGCGACATGTGCGCGACGCGGCGCGGGCGGCACAGGAGGCGCGCGAAAAGCAGGAAAAGCGCGATGCTGGCGGCCGGAAGAAAGGCGCCAAGGGCGATATTCCGAAGATTATCGCGGGCGGTCTGAAGCGCCAGGCTGAGGTGACAGCCGGAAACAATGACCGGCTGGCGGAAAAACAGGCCGATGCGGCCCATATCCAAGCACAGATGGCGCGGGCGAAAATTGAAGTTCTGGCACCATTTGCGGTGAAGCTGGCGCCGAGTGGGCTGCATGCCGGCAAGATCGTGTTGCGGGCAGATGGCATAACCGGGGGCCATGATCCCGACCGACCCGTGATCAGGAATGTCTCGATGGATATTGTCGGGCCGGAGCGGGTGGCGATTGCGGGGCCGAATGGGGTCGGCAAGACGACGCTGCTCAAACTGCTGACCGGCGCGCTGAAGCCGCTTTCAGGGACGGTGCAGCTGGGCGGCAAGCTGGCGGTTCTTGATCAGCAGGTGGCGCTGTTGAACCGAGACGAGAGTATTGTCGACAATTTCCGTCGGCTCAATCCGGGCAGTTCGGTCAATGATTGCCGGGCAGTGCTGGCAGCCTTCAAGTTTCGCAATGACGCTGCCTTGCAACAGGTCGGGACGCTGAGCGGCGGCGAAATGCTCCGCGCGGGCCTCGCCTGCGTGCTCGGCGGGCCTGTTCCACCAATTCTCCTGGTTCTGGACGAGCCGACCAATCATCTCGATGTGGAGGCTGTCGAGGTGGTCGAAGCGGGGCTCAGGGCATTTGACGGCGCTTTGTTGGTGGTCAGCCACGATCGGGTGTTTTTGAACAATATCGGGGTGACACGAGAGGTGGCGCTGACCTCTCCTTAAGGGGAGAAGTCGATGCGAAGCGGCGGGTGAGGGGGCCTCAGGGGAACACATCTCTTCGGGAGGTCCCCTCACCCGTCTCGCACGGGCGAGCCGACCTCTCCCCCAAAGGGAGAGGTGGCCTGCGGCCTTACGGCAGCCGCGCCAGCCGCTCGGTGAGCAGGTCGTAAAACTCTTCGGCATTGCCGGAACGCAGATAGGTGGCGTTATAGGCGCGGCCGGTGACGTGCCAATAGTCGACGACCGTCATGCCCATGGTGAGTTCGCTGCCGGTTTCGATAGTGACATTGCAGTGCCGACCTTCGAAGAGATCGGGCTTGAGCAGATAGGCAATCACCGCAGGGTCGTGCAGCGGGGCGCCGGTCCAGCCGTATTTTTCGAGATCGAACGTTTCCGAGAAGGTGAGCATGGCGTGCACGGCGTCGCCGGTGCGGCTGCCCAGCGCCTTGATGGCCTCAAGCCGGGGCGGGGTGGACTGGATCATATGAGTCACGTCCAGCGGCAGGATGGTGATCGGCGCGCCGCAGCGCATGACCACATCGGCGGCCTCGGGATCGACATAGATGTTGAATTCGGCAGCGGGCGTGATGTTGCCGACTTCGAAATAGGCGCCGCCCATCATGACGATTTCGGCGATGCGCTCGGCAATGGCGGGCTGCTTGATCAGCGCCATGGCGATATTGGTCAGCGGGCCGAGGGTGCAGAGCGTGATGGTGCCGGGCTCGGCATTCATCAAGGTGTCGATGATGAAATCGACGCCGTGCTGGGGCTGCAGCGGTATGGTCGGGTCGGGCAGGTTGGGGCCGTTTAGGCCTGTGTCGCCATGGACATGTTCTGCGGTAACCAAGGTACGCCGCATGGGACGGGCGCAGCCGGCATACACAGGCACGTCAGTGCGCCCAGCTAGTTCGACCACTTTGCGGGCATTATTCGCATTGTGATGCAGGCCGACATTGCCAGCCACGGCGACGACGCCAAGAACCTCCAACTCCTCGGGCGAGGCCAGCGCCAGAAGGATGGCGACGGCGTCGTCCTGACCGGGATCGGTATCGATGATGATCTTGCGTGGCATAGCAACCTGCTGGTTCGGCGTAAAACGATTCCACCCGAGATTAGCCAAGCACATGGCCTGGGTCGACTGCCCTCGGCGCGGGGAACAAAAGGAATGCGCGGCGCGTTTGAAGCGATCCGAACCAGAATGGGTCCCCAGATGCGCACAAGCACCGCCAAGGTTGTTGACGAACCCAGCGACAGCCAATTCGAGCGGGTGCTCAGCAATCTGGCGCGGCTTTCCATTGTCGGCATTGGCTTTGCGGTTCTGTTGACCGTGTTGCAGGCCGGGCAGGTGTTTCTGGCGCCAGTTACCCTTGCCGTGGTGATCGGACTGATGTTCGGGCCGGTGGCCGACAGGGTTGAAAGTTTCGGCGTGCCGCCAGCCTTGTCAGCAGCGGTCGTGGTTCTGCTGCTGCTGAGCGTTATCGCCAGTTTCATCACTCTTTTCGCCGTGCCGCTCAGCGAATGGGTGGCGCGCGCACCGTTGATCTGGGAGAAGCTGCAGACGCAGCTCGCCAGTCTCAAGGAGCCGCTGCAATCCATCGGTGAATTTCAGGCCCAGATCGCTTCGGCCCTCGGCATGGAAGGGGCGATGGCGGTGACCGTCGAAGATGGCAGTACGGTAACCGGGGTTGCCATGCTGGCCCCCGCGGTCCTCGCGCAAATCGCCATCTTCCTTGCCAGCCTCTATTTTTTCGTCGCCACGCGCGAGCATATCCGCATCTCGGTTCTGTCCATGTGCGTGACGCGGCGCATGCGCTGGCGGACGGCGCATGTCTTTAGGGATGTCGAGGCCAAGGTCAGCCGGTTCCTCCTGTCGGTGACCATGATCAATCTATGCGTGGGCACGGCCGTGGCGCTGGCCATGTGGGCCATTGGTATGCCGTCCCCGCTGCTTTGGGGCGCCATGGCGGCGGTGCTCAACTACATTCCCTATGTGGGGCAGGCCATCATGGTGACCGTATTGGTGGCGGTAGGGCTCGGGACGCAGACGACGCTGCCGGCGATCCTGCTGCCTGTGGCGTGCTATGCCGGTATCAACTTCGTCGAAGGGCAGATTTTTACACCCCATTTCATCGGGCGAACGCTCACGCTCAATCCCTTCATCATCTTTCTTTCGATCACCTTCTGGATATGGGCATGGGGTCCGGTCGGCGGGCTGGTGGCCGTGCCGACGCTGCTTATTGCTCAATCCATTATCGCCCATGCGCTGCCCAGCAAGCCGGTCGCGCCGCGTCGGCCGGTGCGCCGTACGCGCAGCATGACCGATCGCGACGAATTGCTCGCCAATGCGGCGCAGGTCATTCGCGAACAGCGGCAGGACGAAAAGGGTGACACACGCAAGCAGGAACGGCTGGAGCCGCCACGCGGTACGGCGCCCACGGGGGTCGAACCCGACGCTACATGAGCGGAGCTGACCTGCTTCGGACCCGCTTGACAGCGAGAAGCGGTCGACACCAGTGTCGTGCGAATAGAGCACGAGGGTATAAATGGCAGGCGAAGTGGTTTCCCATGCGGCGGAGGCAGCGCATCATGGTGTGGACCTCGTCCCCATCGTCGTGCTGTTGGCCGCAGGCACGATTGCGGTACCGCTGTTCAAGCGGCTGGGGCTGGGCTCGGTATTGGGCTATCTCGCCGCCGGCCTGCTGCTAGGGCCATCGGGAATCGGACTGATTTCAGACCCTGCATCGGTGCTTGCCGCAGCGGAACTGGGCGTAGTGCTATTCCTCTTCATCATTGGCCTCGAAATGGAGCCGTCCAAGCTCTGGGCCCTGCGCAAGCAGATATTCGGGCTTGGCATCATTCAGGTCGGTACGTGTGGTGCGCTGCTCACCGGGGTGGGTGTGCTGCTGGGATTTGCGCCGGCCGTGGCCTTCGTGTTCGGCATGGGTTTCGTGCTGACTTCGACCGCCATCGTCATGCAGATTCTTGGCGAACGCGGCGAACTGGTCAGCGAACATGGACAGAAAATGGTGTCCATTCTGCTGCTGGAAGACCTTGCTATCGTGCCGCTTATGGCCGTGGTGGCGTTTCTGGCGCCCTCGGGCGCCGATGAAAGCCTACTGGCGCGGTTTATCGGGTTTGGTGTTGCCGTTGGCGCCATCGTATTGCTGATCTTCCTTGGCCGACGGATCATGAATCCGTTCTTTGGCGTGCTGGCCCGTTCGAAAGTTCGCGAGGTCATGACGGCTGGGGCCCTGCTGGTTGTGCTGGGAGCTGCACTGCTGTTCCAGGTCAGCGGGTTGTCCATGGCTATGGGCGCGTTCCTGGCCGGTGTGTTGCTTTCGACCTCGACATTCAAGCATCAGCTTGAGGCCGACGTTGAGCCGTTCCGCGGACTTTTGCTCGGGCTGTTTTTTCTCGCCGTCGGCATGTCGCTGGACCTGCCGGTCGTGGCGGAAAACTGGCAGATCATCGCCATGAGCGTCGTGGCCTATATGCTGGTCAAGGCCACTGCAATCTACGTAATCGCGCGGCTTATGAAGTCGGACCATGGCGAGGCACTGGAGCGCGCGGTGCTGATGGGGCAGGGCGGCGAATTTGCCTTCGTGCTCTATACGACCGCCGTTTCGACCGGGCTGATCGATGCGCCGACCAACGCGATTTTCACGGCGACCGTGATCGTGTCGATGGTGCTCACGCCCTTTGCCATCATCCCAATGCGTCGCCTGATGCCCAAAAAGGTCGTTTCCATGGACGGCGTGGATGTGGCGGATGGGCTGGAGGAGCGGGTGCTGCTGATCGGCTTTGGCCGCTTCGGGCAGATCGCCAGCCAGGCTCTGCTGGGTCAGGGACACACGATTTCTATCATCGACAATGATGTCGAGATGATTCAGGCGGCCGCTCAATTTGGCTTCAAGGTGCATTATGGCGATGGTACGCGGCTCGATATTCTGCATGCCGCCGGCGCGGCCAATGCCGACCTTGTGCTGATCTGCGTCAACGATAAAGCGGCGGCGAGCCGTATCGCCGAACTCATGCGCCATGAATTCCCGCTCGCCAAAGTGATGGTGCGTTCTTTCGATCGCGGCCACTCGCTGGAGCTTCGCGAAATCGGTGTGGAGTACGAACTGCGCGAGACATTCGAATCGGCGGTGACCTTCGGGGCACAGGCCATTCGTATCCTTGGGGCGGACGAAATCGAGATCGAGGAAGCCATCGAGGGCATCCGCGCGCGAGACCGGATGCGCTTTGAGGCGCAGCTTCTCGGGGGGCTTCAGGCCGGGCGTGGCCTTCTGCTGTCCAATGCCGTGGATCAGGCGCGCGAAGGCGGCGTGACGGTGGATGCGGAAGCGGTACACCTGCCCGACCCGCAGGCAGAGGCGAAGTAGCCCTGCGCTCCACGCAGACGGGCCCTTACTGTGGGGGCTTTTCCCTGCACAAATAAAGTGCAAGACTACCCTTATTCTGAGGGGAATATCGTCATGAACTCTGGATTGCGAAATGCCGCAAAAGCCGATCGTCTACGATGCTCCCACGCCCGAACGCCGCGCGATAACTGTTGAGGCCATCCAGGCCGAAATTCTTGAACGCCTGATTTATTCGGTCGGCAAGGATCCTATTGTCGCGCGTCCGCATGACTGGTTGCGCGCAACAATTCTGGCGGTTCGCGACCGCATCATGGATCGCTGGATGGAGTCATCCCGCGAAACATGGCGGACCTCCAACAAGCGCGTCTATTATCTCAGCCTCGAATTTCTCATCGGCCGGCTCATGCGCGACGCGATGAGCAATGTGGGCCTGATGGAGCCGGTGGCTCAGGCGCTCAAGAACCTCAATGTCGATTTGGGCGACCTGATTAATCTCGAGCCTGACGCTGCGTTGGGCAACGGTGGTCTGGGGCGTCTGGCGGCGTGTTTCCTTGAATCCATGTCGTCGGTGAACATTCCCGCCTATGGTTATGGTATTCGCTATGTGCATGGCCTGTTCCGGCAGGAAATGAGCGAAGGCTGGCAAGTCGAACTGCCCGAAGATTGGCTCGCTCACGGCAATCCGTGGGAATTCGAACGGCGCGAAAGCGCCTATGAAGTGGGCTTTGGCGGTCATGTCGAGCCTGTCACCGATCCGGATGGCGAAGTGCGCCAGGAATGGCGGCCAATCGAACACCTGCTGGCAGTGGCCTACGACACGCCCATCGTGGGCTGGCGCGGCAGCCGGGTGAACACGCTTCGCCTGTGGAGCGCGCAGCCCATCGACCCGATCCTGCTTGACAAGTTCAACTCGGGCGACCATATCGGCGCGCTGCAGGAGAGCGCCAAGGCCGAAGCCATTACCCGCGTGCTTTACCCGGCCGATTCCACCGCTGCGGGTCAGGAATTGCGGCTGCGGCAGGAGTTTTTCTTCTCCTCGGCCTCGCTGCAGGACATCGTGCGCCGGCATTTGCAGCAATATGGCGATCTCGGCTCGCTGCCGGACAAGGTGGCCATCCAGCTCAACGATACTCACCCGGCCATTTCGGTGGCCGAACTAATGCGTATCCTGATCGACGACAATGGGCTCAAATGGGCGGAGGCCTGGAAGCTCACCAAGGGCACGTTTGGCTATACCAACCACACCTTGTTGCCTGAGGCGCTGGAAAGCTGGCCGGTGGCGCTGCTGGAGCGGCTGCTGCCGCGGCATATGCAGATCATCTACCAGATCAACGCCGACATTCTGGTGGAGGCGCGCAATCGCGCCAAGTTCACCGACCAGCAGATCGCCGCGGTGTCGCTGATCGACGAGAATGGCGGTCGGCGCGTGCGCATGGGCCAGCTTGCCTTTGTCGGGTCGCATTCGATCAATGGCGTCTCGGCGCTCCATACCGAGTTGATGAAGCAGACGGTGTTTGCCGATCTGCACAGCCTTTATCCCGAACGCATCAACAACAAGACCAATGGCATTACGCCTCGCCGCTGGCTGATGCAGTGTAATCCGTCGCTGACCAAGCTGATTACTGAGCGGATCGGACCGGAATTTCTCGACGACATCGACAAGCTGAGCTTACTATCCGCCCATGCTGAGGATCCGAGCTTCCAAAAGCAGTTTGCCGACGTGAAGCTGAACAACAAGAAGCGGCTGGCGGCGCTGATCAAGGACCGGGTGAATATCAAGGTTTCACCGGACGCCCTGTTCGACGTGCAGATCAAGCGTATCCACGAATATAAGCGGCAATTGCTCAACATCATTCACGCGGTGGCGCTGTATGACGAAATCCGTGCTCATCCGGAAAAGGATTGGGTGCCCCGCGTCAAGGTGTTCGCCGGCAAGGCGGCGCCGAGCTACTGGAACGCCAAGCTGATCATTAAGCTGATCAATGACGTGGCACGTGTGGTCAATAACGACCCGGCGGTTCGCGGCCTGCTCAAAGTGGTGTTCCTGCCCAACTATAATGTGAGCCTGGCCGAGGTCATCGTCCCGGCGGCCGATCTTTCCGAACAAATCTCGACGGCGGGCATGGAAGCCTCGGGCACCGGCAATATGAAGTTCATGGCCAATGGTGCGATCACCATAGGCACGATGGATGGTGCCAATGTCGAAATGCATACCGAGGTCGGGCCGGACAATATCGTCATCTTCGGGCTGACCACCGAGGAAGTGGAGGAAAAGCGCACGCGCAGCGAAGTGCCGCGAACGGCCATCGACGCTTCGCCGCGCTTACGCGAGGCACTGGATTCGATTGCCTCGGGCGTGTTTTCGCCGGACGATCCGAACCGCTATCGTGATCTGATCGGCGGGCTTTACGACCATGACTGGTTCATGGTGGCGCGCGATTTCGACGCCTATTCGGCCGCTCAGGCCAAGGTGGACGGGATGTGGAAGGACCGGGCGCGCTGGAACGCCATGGCTATCCGCAATACGGCCAGCGTCGGATTTTTCTCGTCCGACCGAACGATCCGCCAATATGCGGCCGATATCTGGGGCGTGCCGACATAATAAAATGAACGCGACAGGGGCGCTGGCCATTGTGCCAATGCGCCCCTGAGGCGCCAGACGTGAAGATGCCGGCACCCCGTGGGCGCCGGCAGGTTGGGGGGAAGTGGGCGTGAGTATGAATAAGCAAGCCTGGCAGGCCGATAGCAGCGATATTGAAGCTGTCGTTGCAGGGCGACATGCGGATGCTTTTGGCTTTCTGGGGCTGCATCGTGTCGGCGATGACTGGGTCTTGCGGGCCTTTGTGCCGCATGCCGAGACGCTGGATGCCTATACTCTGGACGGCATGCCGCTTGGGCATATGATCCCGCGCCACGCGGCGGGCTTTTTCGAGGCGCGAGTGGATGTCGATGGTCGACGGCCCATCCGCTATGAAGCCAGAAATGCCGGCGGCAGCTGGACGGTTTTCGATGCCTATTCCTTCGGGCCGGTTCTGGGGCCGATGGACGACTATTATATCGGCGAAGGCAGCCATCTGCGCTTGTTCGACAAGCTCGGCGCCCACGAGATGGAATTCGAAGGCATCCACGGCACCCATTTTGCCGTGTGGGCGCCCAATGCGCAGCGTGTATCAGTCGTCGGTCCCTGGAATGAATGGGATGGCCGCCGCCATCCGATGCGCAATCGCAGCGGCATCTGGGAAGTGTTCATTCCCGTGCTCGGGACCGGCACAATCTATAAGTACGAAATCGTCGGTCCCAACGGGCAGGTCCTGCCGCTCAAGGCCGATCCCTATGCGCGCCAGGCCGAGCTCAGGCCGCGCACGGCCTCGGTTGTGCCCGATCCTACCCCGTTCACCTGGAGCGATGACAAGTATATGGAGGAGCGCGCCAGCCGCGACTGGCGGCGCACGCCCATGTCCATCTACGAAGTGCATCTTGGGTCTTGGCGGCGTCGGGCCGATGGCGGGTTCATGACCTATGACCAGTTGGCCGACCAACTGGTGCCCTATGCGGCGGATATGGGCTATACCCATCTTGAATTTCTGCCCATCTCCGAGCATCCCTTCGATCCAAGCTGGGGCTACCAACCCACGGGGCTCTTCGCGCCGACGGCGCGTTTTGGCGATCCGGCCGGGTTTGCGCGTCTTGTGAATGCCGCCCACGAGGCCGGGCTCGGGGTCATCCTCGATTGGGTGCCGGCGCATTTTCCCACCGACGAATTCGGTCTCAGCCATTTCGACGGCACGGCGCTTTATGAGCATGCCGACCCGCGGCAGGGATTTCACCCGGACTGGAATACGGCAATCTACAATTTCGGGCGCAAGGAGGTTTCGGCCTTCCTCACCAATAATGCGCTGTTCTGGTTCGATAAATTCCATATCGACGGACTGCGTGTCGATGCCGTGGCCTCGATGCTCTATCTCGATTATTCGCGCCAGCCCGGCCAATGGGTGCCAAACCAGCACGGCGGGAACCAGAACCTTGAGGCCGTCGCGTTTCTGCAGCGCGTCAATGCCGAAGTATATGCTCAGTTTCCGGGCGCCTTCATGATTGCCGAGGAGTCCACGTCCTGGCCCGGTGTGAGCGCACCGACCTATGCCGGGGGGCTTGGCTTCGGGTTCAAGTGGAATATGGGCTTCATGAACGACACGCTGCGCTTCATGAGCCGGACGCCGATCCATCGGCGCTATCACCACAACGATATGACCTTCGGCATGATGTATGCCTTCAGCGAGAATTTCGTGTTGCCGCTGAGCCATGACGAGGTGGTGCATGGCAAGGGATCGCTGCTTAACAAGATGCCGGGCGATGATTGGCAGCAATTTGCCAATCTGAGGGCGTATCTGGCCTTCATGTGGGGTTATCCGGGCAAGAAGCTGTTGTTCATGGGCCAGGAATTCGCCCAGCGCGAGGAGTGGTCGGAGAGCAAGGCGCTCGACTGGTGGCTGCTGGATGCGCCGGCCCATGAGGGAATGCGCAGATTGGTGGCCGATCTCAACGCCGCCTATCGCAGCCTGCCGGCCCTGCATGAGCGCGATTGCGAACCGGACGGGTTCGAATGGGTGATTGCCAATGATCACACCAATTCGGTGCTGGCGTGGCTGCGTCGTGCACCTGATACCGATCCCGTGCTGGTGATCTCGAATCTCACGCCGGTGCCGCGCAGCGGCTACAAGGTACCAATGCCCATAGCCGGGCGTTGGGTGGAGCGCATCAATACCGATGCCGGATGGTATTCGGGTGGCAATACAGGAAATCAGGGTGCAGTGAAGGCCTATGCCGTTGAGGGGCGGCACTGGCCGGCGGAGGCGGAGCTTTACCTGCCTGCGCTCAGCACCCTGTTCCTGAAATTCGAGCCGGAGTGAGACGGCTCGCGTGCAATACGTCCCGGTTCAATCCGGGCAAAGTGGAGGGAAGTAAAATGGCAGATTATCGAGTCCCATCGCCGCTGGCTCGCGAGGCCATGGCCTATGTGCTCGCAGGTGGGCGCGGCACGCGCCTGATGGAACTGACCGACCGGCGCGCCAAGCCCGCGGTCTATTTTGGCGGCAAGGCGCGTATCATCGATTTCGCGCTGTCCAATGCCATCAATTCCGGCATTCGCCGCATTTCGGTAGCAACGCAATACCAGGCCCACAGCCTCATTCGTCACCTGTCGCGTGGCTGGAATTTCCTGCGGCAGGAGCGAAACGAGAGTTTCGACGTGCTGCCCGCCTCGCAGCGGGTCGCCGAGGACATGTGGTATGCCGGCACCGCCGATGCGGTCTATCAGAACATGGACATCATCGAGGATTACGGCGCACGCTATATCGTCATCCTAGCGGGCGACCACATCTACAAGATGGACTATGAAATCATGCTTCGCCAGCATGTCGACACCGGCGCTGACGTGACGATCGGCTGCCTCGAAGTGCCGCGCATGGAAGCGACCGGTTTTGGCGTGATGCATGTCGACGGGCGCGACCGCGTGGTCGATTTCGTCGAAAAGCCCAAGGACCCGCCTGGCATTCCCGACCGTCCCGACATGGCGCTGGCCTCGATGGGCATTTACGTGTTCGAGACGCGGTTCCTGATGGAACAGCTCAAGCGCGACGCCGCCACGGAAGGCTCGAGCCGCGATTTCGGCAAGGACATCATTCCCTATATCGTCAAGAACGGCACGGCCTGGGCGCATCGGTTCAACCGTTCCTGCGTGCGCTCAAGCAATGAGAAGGTGAGCTACTGGCGTGACGTGGGCACGGTCGATGCCTATTGGAAGGCCAATATCGACCTCACCGATATCAATCCCCAGCTTGATCTTTATGACCGCGACTGGCCGATCTGGACTTATGCGGAAATCACCCCGCCGGCCAAGTTCGTGCATGACTTCGACGGGCGGCGTGGTTCGGCGGTTAATTCTCTGGTGTCTGGCGACTGCATCATTTCGGGCGGGCACCTGCAGCGGACGCTGCTTTCGACCGGTAGCCGCGTCCACTCTTATTCGGTGCTCGAAGAGGCGGTCGTGCTGCCCTATTGCGATATTGGGCGCAACGCCCGGCTCAAGAAGGTTGTCATCGATCGCGGGGTGAATATTCCCGAGGGTCTTGTCGTGGGTGAAGACCCCGAATTTGACGCCAATTGGTTCCGCCGCACCGACGAGGGCGTGACGCTGATTACCCAGAGCATGGTCAACAAATATCTGGCGGATCGATGATCGAAGTCCTTTCGGTTACCTCCGAAATCTATCCGCTGATCAAAACCGGGGGGCTGGCCGACGTGGCCGGCGCCCTGCCAGCGGCACTGGCAGAAACCGGGGTTAGCATGCGCACGCTGGTGCCTGGCTATCCGGCAATTACCGGGCGCATGGACGATGGCCGGGAAGTGGCGCGGTTCGACGATCTTTTCGGCGTCACCGGGCGGGTGGTTGCCGGCAGGATCGCCGGGCTCGACCTCATCGTGCTCGACGCCCCTTCGCTCTATGATCGGCCGGGCAATCCCTATATGGCGCCTGACGGATGGGACTGGCCGGATAACTGGAAACGCTTCGCGGCACTGAGCTGGGTGGCGTCCGAGCTTGGCCTTGGCCTGGTCGAGGGCTATCGGCCCAATGTCATCCATGCTCATGACTGGCAGGCAGGCCTCGTGCCGGCCTATGTCAAATATGGTCCGTCCTCGACATTGAAAACGGTGATGACTGTCCACAATATGGCCTTTCAGGGCACGTTCGGGGCAGAAATTTTCCCGCAATTGCGTCTCCCAGCGCATGCCTTCTCGGTCGAAGGCGTCGAGTATTACGGCGGCGTTGGCTATCTCAAGGCCGGGGTGGAATGCGCCGATGTGGTGACCACGGTGTCGCCCACCTATGCCGCCGAAATCCGCACCCCCACCTTTGGCATGGGGCTCGAAGGTCTGCTCAATAACCGGACGTCAACAGTGTTCGGCGTGCTCAACGGCATAGACATGGAGGCCTGGAACCCGGCGAGTGACGCGGCGCTTGCCGAAACGTTCACCGCAGGCACGATCCAGAACCGGCACGCCAATAAACGCGCTTTGCAGGAAGCCTTTGGGCTGGAGCCTTCGGATGGGCCGCTGTTCTCGGTGGTCAGCCGGCTGACCTGGCAGAAGGGCATCGATCTGCTTGCGGCCAATATCGACATGCTGGTCGAGGAAGGTGCGCAGCTAGCGGTGCTCGGCTCCGGCGATGCCGAACTCGAAAATGCAGTGCGCGCTGCCGCCATGCGTCATCCCGGCAGTGTTGGGCTCATCACCGGATATAACGAGACGCTGAGCCATCTGGTGCAGGGCGGGGCCGATGTGATGGTGGTGCCGTCGCGGTTCGAACCCTGTGGCCTGACCCAGCTCTATGCTTTGCGTTATGGCTGCGTGCCGCTGGTCAGTCGCGTTGGCGGGCTAAACGACACGGTGATCGACGCCAATGTCGCCGCCTTGCAGGCGGAAGTGGCGACGGGCGTGCAGTTTGCGCCGCCCGATGAAGGGGCCCTGGCCAATGCCATCAGGCGCACGCTGGCGCTTTATGCCGATGACAGAACCTGGAAGAAAATGCAGCGACGCGGCATGAAATCGGATGTGAGCTGGGCCGCGAGTGCCGCCCGCTATGCCCAGATTTATGCCTCGCTCACCGGAATGAGTGTCCATGACAGTTCAGATAATTAAGACCACGCCCTATGCCGACCAGAAGCCCGGTACGTCCGGCCTGCGCAAGCGCGTAACGGTCTATCAGCAGCCCAATTATGTCGAAAACTATATCCAGGCGATCTTCGATAGCCTGGAAGGGTTTGCCGGCAAGACGCTGGTGATCGGCGGGGATGGGCGTTTCTACAATGACGTGGCCATCCAGAAGGCTATTCGCATTGCCGCCGCCAATGGCTTCGGCAAGGTCTTGGTGGGGCAGGGCGGATTACTGTCCACGCCTGCAGCCAGCCATGTCATTCGCCACCACAAGGCGTTTGGTGGGCTCGTGCTTTCCGCCAGCCACAATCCGGGTGGGCCGGAAGGCGATTTCGGCATCAAGTACAACATTTCCAATGGCGGGCCGGCGCCGGAAAAGATCACCGATGCGGTCTATGCCCGCACCAAGGTGATCGATAGCTACAAGACGCTGGATACTGCCGACATCGACCTCAATACCATCGGCAGCCAGCAGGTTGGCGGCATGGTTGTCGAGGTCATCGACCCGGTGGCCGACTATGCGGCGCTGATGCAGACGCTGTTCGATTTCGACGCCATTCGCGCCCTGTTTGCCGGTGGCTTCCGCATGACATTCGACGCCATGCATGCCGTCACAGGTCCATACGCCCATGCCATTCTTGAGGGGATTATCGGCGCGCCCAAGGGCACGGTCATCAATGGCGTGCCGTCGCCGTCCTTCAATGATGGGCACCCAGACCCGAACCTGGTCTATTGCAAGGACATGTTCGACCTGCTGATGACCCCTCAAGGTCCCGATTTCGGCGCCGCCTCGGACGGGGATGGTGACCGGAATCTGATCATCGGCAAGAACCGCTTCGTGACGCCTTCGGACTCGCTGGCATTGCTGGCGGCAAACGCGCATCTGGCGCCGGGCTATAAGGGCGGCATTGCCGGCATTGCCCGCTCCATGCCGACCAGCGCGGCGGCCGACCGGGTGGCGGAAAAGCTCGGTATTGAAATGCACGAGACCCCGACCGGCTGGAAATTCTTCGGCAATCTGCTCGATGCGGGTCGCGTCACCATTTGTGGTGAAGAAAGCGC
>VFQU01000211.1_pt1 | contig 63197 bp, 54 predicted proteins | sample 3512311 | NCBI WGS metagenome assembly VFQU01 (sample SAMN10412377, study PRJNA504923) | tailings metagenome | isolation source: Relicate 3 Philex TSF3 active mining site | place: Philippines: Tuba, Benguet | collected 2017-08-29 | reverse complement strand
CGTCGGCATCACGCTGATGGTCGCGATTTCGGCGCCGACCGCGCTGGCGATCCATCTGGCCGACTCGGCCGGTCTGACCCTGATCGGATTCGCCCGGCGCGACGGACAGGCCGTCTACACTCATCCGCACCGCATCACCGTTTCGGAGCCTTGACCGATGGACGTCGAACGACTCGTACAGATGGCCAACGACATCGCCGCCTACTTCGCCTCCGAGCCGGATCGCGAAGCCGGCATCGAGGGCATGCTCGGCCACGTCCAGCGCTTCTGGGAGCCGCGCATGCGGCGTCAGATCCTCGCGCACTGGCAGGCCGGCGGCGCCGGGCTTTCGGCGCTGGCCGGCGAGGCCGTTGCTCGGCTGGCCCAGGCCGAGGTTCGCAGCGCCTGAGCGGTGGCAGCACGCTCGCCGATGAACGGGGGCTCGGCGGCGCTGAACGAAATTCAAACGAACGCTTGAAAGTTGCAGGCCGAACGGGCCTGATAGGCCCGGGAGACCCAGGGCAACGTTCAGGCATCGAGTTCCGACAATGACAACTTCCCCACGCATCTTCACCCTGCCGGCCCTCGCCGCACTGCCGCTCGCCGTCGCGGTCGGTCTCGGCGCCGGTCATGCCCATGCCAGCGCGTTCCAGCTCAAGGAAAACAGCGTCAAGGCGATGGGCCGTGCGTTCGCCGGTGCCGGCGCCGCACCGGACGACTACGCCGTCGTCGTCAACAACCCCGCCGCGATGCTCGACCTGCCCGGCAGCGGGTTCCAGTTCGACGTGACCGCGATCCAGGTCAGCGCGAAGTTCTCCGGCAGCGGTACCGACGCGCTCGGCCGGCCGATCAGCGGCGGCAACGGCGGCGACGGCGGCGGCACCAAGCCGGTGCCGGCGATCTACTACGTGGCGCCGATCAACGACCGCTTCAGCCTCGGCGCGGCCCTGACCGTGCCGTTCGGCTTCGTCACCGACTACAACAGCGGCTGGGTCGGCCGCTACCAGGCCTACAAGTCCGACCTGCAGGTGCCGGCGCTGACGTTCTCGGGCGCGTTCCGCATCAACGACGCGTTCTCGATCGGCCTCAGTGCGATCGCGCAGCGCGCCAAGGCGGATCTGTCCAATGCGATCGACCTCGGCGCGGTGCTGGCCGGGCCGACCCAGGGCGCGATCCTGCCGCAGGGCGCCGACGGCCGCATCCGCATGACCGGCCACGACTGGGCCTACGGCTGGCAGGCCGGCCTGCTCTGGAAGCCGACCGACGCGGACCGGATCGGCCTGAATTACCACTCCAAGATCAAGCATGAGCTGACCGGCGACGCGACGTTTCAGGTGCCGGCGGCGGTCGCACCGTTGCTCGACCCGGCGTTCACCAATACACGCGGGCACGCCACGCTGAATACCCCGGCGTTCACCGAGCTCAGCTGGTGGCACACGGTCAACGACCGGCTCAGCCTCGGCGCCAGCGTCGCCTATACCGAGTGGTCGAGCTTCCAGGCGCTGACGATCAACTTCGACAATCCGGCGCAGCCGCCCGCGACCGAGCCGTTCGGCTGGCGTGATACCTGGTTCGGCTCGATCGGCGGCGACTACAAGCTCAACGAGGTGTGGACGCTGCGCGCCGGTCTCGCCGTCGACGGCACGCCGACGCATGCCGACACGCGCACGCCGCGCGTGCCGGATGCGACCCGGCGCTGGGTCAGCGTCGGCATCGGCTACAAGCCGAGCGAGACGCTCGAGATCAACGCCGGCTACACGCATCTGTTCGTCAACGACGCGCACGTCGACACCGTCAACGCGACCGGCAACCGCCTGACCGGCGCCTTCGACAACTACTCGAACCTGCTCGGCGTTTCGGGCATCGTGCGGTTCTGAGCATGACCGTCCGCGCCGCGGACGATCGCTGAGACGAGGCGGCCATCCGTGACAGCGGGTGGCCGTTTCGCCGTCAGGGCGGTGCTTCGGAACCGCGCGGGCGAGCGCGGCTCGTCGATGTCAGGCGATGATCGGCGTGCAGCGCCGGACGCAGTACGCCACGGCGGTGCGTGCGGGAACTGGAATCGCGCTCAGCCGCCGCGCCGCTGCTCTGCGAGCGTCAGCGCGACCTTGTCGCGCAGATAGACCGGCAGCGCGAGCTCCGCGGCGACGCCACGGCCGGAGCGTGCCAGCGGCGCGGCCAGACGCGCGACCGCGCCGGCCTGCGGGTAGCGTTCGCCGTCCGCGAACAGCGGGTCGGCCGGCAGGTGCGCCCGCAGTGCCTCCGGAAACGCCGTCCAGCCGGTGCCGACCACGGCCCAGCCTGCGACCACCGGCAGACGCAGCGCGGTCGCAGCGCCGACGCTCTCCTCGCCGACCGCCTCGAGTCCGCCGTCGGCGGTCGGCCGGAACGCGCCGGCGTAGACCTCGCCCATGCGCGCATCGATGACCGCCAGCGTCGCGTCCTGCCCGACGTCGGGCGCCTGCAGCGCGAGTGCGGCCAGCGACGAGATCGTGACGACCGGCCGGTCGAGCGCGAGCGCGATGCCCTGCGCAGCGGCGATCGCGAGCCGCACGCCGGTGAACGCGCCCGGGCCGCGTCCGACCGCGATCGCGTCGAGCTGACGCCGCGAGATGCCCGCCTCGGCCAGCACCGCCTCGCACATCGGCAGCAGCAGCTCGGCATGGCGGCGCGGGGCGAGCTCGCAGCGCTCGACGACGCCGGCATCGGTCAGCACGGCGGCCGAGCAGGCTTCGGTGGCGGTTTCGATCGCGAGGAGGTTCACGGCGGCGGTACGGTCGGGGTGCGGCAGGGTAGCACGCAGGTCTGCAGCGGCTTCCGCTGCATCGCCCGCGCGCGAGTGCGATGCCTGCGCGTGCTCCGTGGAGCTCGGACCGTATCGCGAACAGTCGGTCGATCGGGACGAGGACGCTGCGATCCCGCGTCGCGCGCGGCGCGGATCGCGCGGCAATGCCGGCCGCTCGACGATTCGCGAGTGCGTCGCAGCGAGCGCGACGAGTCGCCCGAATGCGCGGGGCTCTGGACGTATTCCCGTCCGGGTCGGCGATCGCATCGCCGCCGCGGCGACGTCGTCATCGCTGTGCGCGGCGGCGGCCTCGGGATAGCATGGCGCCGCCGGCCGCGATCGACGAGCCGATGCGTGTACGAGGGGAGGCTCGCGATGCCGCTGGACCTGTGGATTCCGCGCGAAGTGCGGTGGACGTTCGCGGCGATCGTCGCCGTGCTGGTGGTCGCGAGCGTGATCGTCGCGCTGCTGCGGCGCGGTGCGGGCGCCGGCCGACATGCCGAGCTGGCCGCGCGCGTCAACGCCTGGTGGGTGATGGTGGCGGTGTTCGCGGTCGCGATCGCGTTCCGCCGCGGCGTCGCGATCGGCTTCTTCGCGATCCTGTCGTTCCTCGCGCTCAAGGAATACTTGTCGCTGATCCCGACGCGCCGCGCCGACCGGCGCGTGCTGTTCTGGGCGTACCTGGCCGTGCCGCTGCAGTACGTGTGGGTCTATCAGGCCTGGTACCACATGTTCCTGGTGTTCATTCCGGTCTGGGCGTTCCTGTTCGTCGCGATGCGCATGGTGCTGTCGGGCGAGACGCGCGACTTTCTGCGCGCGGCCGGCACGATCCACTGGGGCCTGATGACGATGGTGTTCGGCCTGAGCCACCTGGCCTATCTGCTGGTGCTGCCCGATGCCGGTCCGGTGCGGCCCGGCGCGCCGACGCACGGCGCCGGTCTGCTGCTGTTCGTCGTGCTGCTGACGCAGTTCAACGACGTGCTGCAGTACGTGTGGGGGCGCCTGCTCGGCCGGCACAAGGTGATCCCGAGCGTCAGTCCGAACAAGACCGTCGAAGGCCTGCTCGGCGGGGCGCTGACAACGACGGCGATCGCATTCTTCCTGGCGCCGGTGCTGACGCCGCTGACGCCGCCGCACGCCGTCGCGGCCGGACTGATGATCGGATTCGGCGGTTTCATCGGCGACGTGACGATCTCCGCGCTCAAGCGCGATCTCGGCGTCAAGGACAGCGGCACGCTGATTCCCGGCCACGGCGGCCTGCTCGACCGCATCGACAGCCTGCTGTTCACGGCGCCCCTGTTCTTCCACTTCATGAAGTACTTCTACTACTGATGGGCTTCGTACTGCGGGCGCTGTTCTACGGCGTGATCGTGCGCGTCGTCGTGCTGTTCGTGCTCGGCCTCAACGTGCGCCATCGCGAACGCCTGCCCGGCCGCGGTCCGGCGATCCTCGCGGCCAACCACAACAGCCATCTCGACGCGATGGCGCTGATCAGCCTGCTGCCGCTGCGCCTGCTGCCGCGCGTGCGTCCGGTCGCCGCAGCCGACTATTTCCTGCGCAACCGGCTGCTGGCGTGGTTCGCGCTGAACGTGGTCGGCATCGTGCCGCTGAACCGCGTGCGCGCCCATCCGGACGAGGATCTGCTGGCGCCGGTCGTCGATGCGCTCGATCAGGGCCGGATCCTGGTGTTCTTCCCGGAAGGCTCGCGCGGCGAGCCGGAGCAGGTCGCCGAGTACAAGACCGGACTGGCGCGCATCGCCGAGCGCCGGCCCGAGGTGCCGATCGTGCCGGTGTTCACGCACGGCCTCGGCAAGTCGCTGCCGAAGGGCGAGTGGCTGATCGTGCCGTTCTTCGTCGACGTGTTCGTCGGCGAGCCGCTGCGCTACGAGGGCGATCGCACGCAGTTCATGGAGCGCTACCGCGCGAGCATGCAGGCACTGGCCGGCGAGGAGGCGAGGTCGAGATGGGAATGAGGTGTGATGGATCGATCGGCTTGCGCCGGCGGCAGGCAGCAGACGATGCCGTTGCGTCCGCCGGTGCCGACGCCGTGGGCGCGCAGCCGAGCGTCTCCGCATCGTACGCGGCGGTGACGAAGGCCCGGCGTTCGCACCCAGGCGACCGGCCGGGGTCGGCCGCGGCCTGGCGCGCGGCCGGATTCGCGGCGGCGCTGCTGCTCGCCTGGGCGCTCGCAACGCCCGGTGTGCAGGCCGAATCGGATCTCACGCTGGCCGACGGGCGTCGCATCACCGTGATCGACCTGGTCGAGGTCGAGCCGGAAGCCGGCGAGCGGACGCTGATCCTCGAGTACCGGAGCGAACTGGACCTCGCCGATCGGGCCGCGCTGGAGGCCGAGGTCGATGCGGTCTGGCAATCGCTGCGCGCCACGGTCGAGGCGGCCGGCGTATCGAGCGCGGCGATCAAGGCGATGGCGCCGCCGAGCGGCTTCCTGCGCAAGCGCTCGCGAGCGTCGGAAACCACGGTGTACCGGCGCGGGCCCGATGGCGAATGGCTGCGGCGATGAGCCTGTGCGTGCGAGGCCGATCCGGCTTGCGGGCGCGCGCGGGCATGCCTGCGCTAAAAGCAACTCTATGGTTGCATTTTGGATCGGCCGGACGTAGCGTACACGCAACCAGGAGGTTGCATATGACCGCTAGTACCGATCGCATCGAAAAACAGGTCGTGCTCAAGGCGTCGCGCGAGCGCGTCTGGCAGGCCATCAGCGACGCCCGCCAGTTCGGCATCTGGTTCGGCGTCGAGCTTGCCGGCCCGTTCGTCGCCGGCGAGCGCGTCAGCGGACGTCTCGTGCCGACGCGCGTCGACGAGGCGCTCGCACGCAAGCAGGCCTCTTACGAAGGCACGGTCTTCGATTTCTTCGTCGAGCGCATCGAGCCGCCGCGCCGGTTCTCGTTCCGCTGGCATCCGTGTGCGGTGGAGCCGGGCGCCGACGACACGCAGGAACCGACGACGTTGATCGTCTTCGACCTGGAGGAGGTGCCCGGCGGCACGCGGCTGACGATCACCGAGTCCGGCTTCGACCAGGTGCCGCCGGCACGGCGCGCGGCGGCGTTCGCCGCGAACGAGGAAGGCTGGCGCGAACAGCTGCGTCTGATCGAGAAGTACCTCGCACGGACCGCGGAGCGCGCGTGACGGCATGAGGGCTTCCGCGTCCCAGGTCAGACTGATCGAGGCCGCACCGGTGTTCGCCGCCCTCGGCGACCCGTCGCGGCTGACCCTGGTCTCGCGCCTGTGCAGCGAGGGGCCGCTGTCGATCGTGCGCCTGACCGAGGGCGCACGGATGTCGCGCCAGGCGGTCACCAAGCATCTCAATGCGTTGGCGGACGCCGGCCTCGTGCACAGCGAGCGCAGCGGCCGCGAACGCGTCTGGCGGCTGCGGCCGCGCCGGATCGACGAAATCCGCCGTCACCTCGACCAGATCTCGCTGCAATGGGACGCGGCGATCGAGCGGCTGCGCGATCTGGTCGAAGACGGTTGAGCCGTCCGAGTCGCCGATCGCGGCACGTGCGCGCACTGCGACCGTCGCCGCCCGCCGCCGACGTTGTATCGGTGCATGCCGGGCCTCACGGCTCGATCAGGATCGGTGTGCCGTCGGCGACCTGCGCATAGATGACGTCCATCTCCTCGTCGGTGACCGCGATGCAGCCGTCGGTCCAGTCGAACGGCCGAAACCACGCGTTGCCGCCGTGGATCATGATGTCGCCGCCGGGCGGATGGCCACCTTCGCGTGCGCGGCGGCGGTCCTCGGCATCCGGATAGGAGACGCGCAGGCTCAGGTGGAAGCGGCTGTTGGGGTTGCGGCCGCTGATCGTATAGGCGCCTTCGGGCGTGCGCTCGTCGCCTTCGCGCCGCTTGTGCCCGAGCGGCCGGTCGCCGAGCCGGATCGCATAGACGCCGATCGCCTCCGTGCCGCGATAGAGCGTCATGCGCCGCGCCGCCTTCTCGACGTGGATCCGCGTCGCGCGCTGCTCGGGCGCGACCAGGCGCGGCGCCGCCTGCACGAGCAGCGGCAGCACGGCGACCAGCAGGCAGGGCAGGAGGGTGCGGCGCATCGGTGTGGCTCCGGCGGGGTTCGTGCAAGGCTCGCCCGCGATTCGGTCTGGCGGCGGGCGGATCGCGGTCGAGGCGAGCCCTGGCGGCGCCCTTATGCTAGCGCCGGCTTCGTTGCGGAGTGATCGATGGTGGATGAATTGATCTGGCCCGACACGCGGGCGCTGGACCTGTTCGGGATCGCGCTGCCGATCCTGCAGGCGCCGATGGCCGGGGCCGGCGGTGCCGCGCTCGCCGCGGCCGTCGCCGAGGGTGGCGGGCTCGGCGCGATTGCGTGCGCGGCGCTCGCGCGCGAGGAGGCCGAAGCCGAAGTCGCAGCGTTCCGCGCCTGCACGCGAGCGCCGCTCAATCTCAACTTCTTCTGCCATGCGCAGCCGTCGATCGATCCGCAGCGCTGGCAGGCCTGGCTGGCGCGTCTCGCGCCGTACTACGCCGAGCAGCGCGCCGCCGCGCCGAAGGCGCTGCCGGTCGCGACGCGGCAGCCGTTCGACGCAGCCGCCTGTGCGTTCGTCGAAGCCGTGCGGCCGCAGGTCGTCAGTTTCCATTTCGGGCTGCCGCCGGCGGACCTGCTGGCGCGCGTCAGGGCGGCCGGCGCGATCGTGATCGGCTCGGCGACGACGGTGCGCGAGGCGCGCTGGCTGGCCGCGCGCGGCGTCGATGCGGTCATCGCGCAGGGCGCCGAGGCCGGCGGCCATCGCGGCCTGTTCCTGACCGAGGACGTCGCGACGCAGGTCGGCCTGTTCGCGCTGCTGCCGCAGGTGGTCGATGCCGTCGAGGTGCCGGTGATCGCCGCCGGCGGCATCGCCGACGGGCGCGGCATCGCCGCCGCGTTCGCGCTCGGCGCCAGCGCGGTACAGGTCGGCACGGCGTACCTGTTCTGCCCGGAGGCGACGGTCTCGGCCGCGCACCGCACAGCCCTGCGCAGCGGCGACGACGCCGACAGCGATACCGCACTGACCAACCTGTTCAGCGGCCGGCCGGCGCGCGGCATCGTCAACCGGCTGATGCGCGAGAAGGACGCGCTCGATCCGGGTGCGCCGCCGTTTCCGCTGGCCGGCGCGGCACTGGCGCCGCTGCGGGCGCACGATACGACCGGCGATTTCGGCTCGCTGTGGTCGGGCCAGGCGCGCGCCCTGGCGGTCGAGCTGCCGGCCGCGGCACTGACACGGCGGCTCGCCGGACAGGCCGCGGCCCGCCTGGCCCGGCCGGGTGGGCCGCCGCGGGCGACTTGAGCCTTGTATGCATTCCAATCGGCTTCATGTGTAGAGTGAAGTGGTTTTAATGCTATAAGTGAGGTCCACTCGAGAGGTGGCCATGGTGCCGATCCGATCCGTCCAGCCGGCAGCGCCGGACACCGACCCCCGCCTCATGGCGGGAGCCGCGTTACGCGCGTTCTTTCGCATCGCCGAAGCCTGGGGCCTCAAGGCCGGCGAACAGCGCCTCCTGCTCGGCAGTCCGCCGGAGTCGACGTTCTTCAAATGGAAGCGCGAACGCGACGGCAGCCTGCCGCGCGATACGTTCGAGCGCATCAGCTATGTGCTCGGCATCTACAAGGCGCTGCAGCTGCTGTTTCCCGATCCGGTCCGGGCCGACGCCTGGATCCGCAAGCCCAATACGGCCGAGCCGTTCGGCGGCGGCAGCGCATTGGCGCGGATGCTGTCGGGCCAGGTCGCCGACCTCTACGTCGTACGCGAATACCTGGACGGCCAGCGGGGCGGGTGGGGCTGATGAGCGGTGAGGTGCCGGTCTCACGCGTAGCCTGGACGCCGGCGCACCGCATCGTATCGAGCCGGTTTCCGCCGGTCGGCCTGTGGGACCGCATCGCCGATCCGGCCGACTTCGAGGCGCTGGCCGCGCTCGAGGGGCTGACCAATCCGCGCCTGCGCGAATCGCTCGGCCAACTCGCGCTGATACCGCCGCAGCGCCGCATCGCCGGGCCCGGCACCACGCCGGTGATGGCGGCTTTCACGCATCTAGACCCGGCCGGCAGCCGATTCTCGGACGGCCGCTACGGCGTGTTCTATGCGGCGCGCGCGATCGAGACCGCGATCGAGGAGACGCGATACCACCGCGAACGCTTCCTCGCGAGCACGCAGGAGGCGCCGATCGAGCTGACACTGCGCTGCTATGCGATGGACATCCGGTCCGATCTGCACGATCTGCGCGGCGGCTTCCGCGAGGCGCACGATCCGGACGACTACACCGCCAGCCGAGCGCTCGGCCGTGCGCTGCGTGGGGCGGGCTCCAACGGCGTCGTCTACGACAGCGTGCGCCACGCCGGCGGCGAATGCGTCGGCGTGTTCTGGCCCGACCAGGTCGGCCCGTGCCGGCAGACCCATCACCTCGGTTACTGGTGGGACGGCCGGCGCATCTCGCACGTCGTGCGCAAGACGCTGATCGGCTGACGGCATCGCGAAGCGCGTCTGGAGCCCGCGCTGTCCGGCTCAGGACACGCCGCGTAGCCGCAGCGGTGCGATCGATCGGCGCCTGCGAGTCGCACGCGCTTTTCGGTTCCCCGATTGCGCAGGGCTGCACGGCGACGCGTCGTCTGATTCCTGCACATATCGGTTTCCTGCGCGAAGCCGCATGGTGCCGCGACGCAGCGCGCGGCGCGATACGGCAGCGACCTCAGCGATCCTTGCGCGGGCGCGGACCGATGTGGTCGAAGTACGGCGTCAGCGCCTCGACGAACGCATTGCGCAGCACGCCGATCACGGCCTGCCAGGTACCGGTCTGCGCGTCGCCGATCGAGCCGCTGATCGGGATGCGCGTCGCGAACTGGTCGGCTTCGTGATTCTTGAAGACGCTGACCACGCCCTGCGCCAGTGCCTCCCAGGCGATGCGCAGCGGGTTCTTGCCCTTACCGACGTCCTCGCGCCAGCTGAAGATCTTGAGGTCGTGGAACAGCGGCTTGGCATAGCCTTCGAGGCGGCCGTCGACCGCCTCCAGTTCGAGCACGATCTCGCCGCTGCCCGACTCGATGTCGAGGTTGGCGTAGGCCTGGGCCAGATCGTTGAGCTGGGTGAGGTCGATGCCGAGCACGCGCAGCGCCAGGTCGAACTCGTCCATGCGTCCGAACGGATCGAAGCGGGCGTCCAGCTCCATCGACGCGTCGCCGAACATGCGGCCGCGAGCGGTCAGGCCGGCGACGCGCTCGCCGGCTTCGTCGCGCACATTGGTCAGATTGTCGATGCGCGCCTCCACTCCGGTCGCGCGCAGATCGACCGGCGGATCGGAAACGAAGTTGTGGAAGACGACGGTGCCGCCGTGGACGCGGATTTCGTCGATGCTGATCGGCACCAGCGCGTCGAGACGTTCGCGCCAGTCCACGCCGGCACCGGTCTGGCTCTGCGCTTCGTTTCCGCCGTCGACGAAGTGCACGGTCGGCTGCTGAAAATCGACCTCGGCGACGACCGAGCCGCGGAACAGCGCGTGCCAGCTGATCAGCACGTCGACGCCGGGTGCGTCGAGCAGCGGTACCGGTACGCCGTCCTTCTGGATGCGCAACCCTTCCAGCCGATACGCACCGCGCCACAGACTGAGGTCGAGATCGGTGATCCTTCCGTGATAGGCGCCCATCGACGCGAGCTGGTCGTTGATGACGTTCTTGAGCACCGGCGGCAATGCGAGGCGCACGCCGACCAGGATCAGCACAATGACGATCAGCGCGATCGCGCCCTTGCCGAGCCGTCTCATGCTTGCACCCGGATCGGCTGTGCGATCGCCGAGGCGCGCTCATCGGCGCAGCCGCGCACGGCAGGCGCGGACGTCACGGAACTGTCGGATGGAACGGGGGCGGACATGGAGATCTCCGGCGCGGACCGGCACTCAGCGTGGCGCGGCCCGGATGGCTCCAGCGTGAACTGGCGCCGCTCAGGTCAGCACCGAGGTCGCCTCGAACGGCAGTAGCCGCGCACCGCCCGCGGTCAGCATCGCCTCGATGCGCGGCAGCGCCTCCTCTTCGGCGTCGACGACGACCAGGACGCGGCCGCTCTCGATCTCGGCCTCGAAATGCCGGCGGATCGGGTTGGGAACGCTCGAGCCGACCAGGGCCGAACTCCAGGTGCCGACGGCCGCGCCGGCCAGCGTCAGCAGGGCGACGCCGGCGACCGTGATGCCGATCGGCGGCACGCTGATCGCGGCGATGCCGGCCAGCAGTCCCATCGCACCGCCGCCGGCCGCGCCGCGCATCGCCGCCGGCATCAGATCGCTCTCGACATTGATGCGGTCGTCCGGAATCTGACGCAGCTCGATGTCGGATCGTGCAATCAGCGACACGTCCTCGTCGGCCGCGCCGCAGGCCCGCGCCGTCGCGACGGCGGTCTCGGCGGCCGCCACGTCGTTCACTGAAAACACACGTCGCTGTCTCATCGCGCTCTCCTCGCTGGACTGATGTCGACGTTCTGCCCGCGAACGGCTGAACCTGCGTCGAGCGGCCGTTCGATTGGGCAAGAAGCCGGGGCGATCGGGCATTGGCGCGTCCTGTCCGCGCACGTAGGCTGTCGCATCTCGGGTCCACCGTCGGATCGCGGCCCCGCCCGTCGCCCGGGGCGGGGCCGGCCCCGTCCGCCTGCTGACACCGCGTTGTCAGCAGGCCCTCCTTATCGTCGTCCATCGCGTCGCCTGCGACGGCCTGCCGCCGTGGCCCCGGCGGCGCCCGACCCGGCGATGACCTTCCATCCGGATCGAGGAAACCCGCATGCGCAACATCGTCCATCTGTTCGTCTTCGACGGCTTCGCCGACTGGGGAACCGCCCTGGCGTTGTGCGAGGTCCGCCGCCCCGGCGATTACCGGGTGCGTACCGTGGGGCTGCGCCGGGCGCCGGTGCAGTCGATGGGCGGTCTGGTCGTCGTGCCCGATCTGACGCTCGATGAGGTCGACAGCCGCCACGGCGCGCTGATGATCCTGCCGGGCGGCACCGCCTGGGAGCGCGGCGAGAACGCCGAGGTCACCGAGCGTCTGCCGCGATGGCATGCGCAAGGCATGGCGATCGGTGCGCTGTGCAGCGGCGTGCTGGCACTGGCGCGTGCCGGTCTTCTGGAGCGCCGCCGCCACACGGCCAATCATCCCGGCCACATCGACACCTTCGTTCCCGGCTATGCCGGTACCGCGCATTACGATGCCGATGCCCTGGCGGTCGGAGAAGGCGGCATCCTGACCGCGAGCGCGGTCGGCGGTGTGGAGTTCGCTCGCGAGGTGATCCGCCTGCTCGACCTCTACGACGGCCGCGACACCGAAGCCTGGTATCGCCTGTTCAAGTACGGCGATCCGCCGTCCTGGCTGGTCGCCGAGACCGCGCCGGTCGAGGCCGTGGAGCGCTAGGTGCGGTCCGGCGCCGTCGGCAGCGCGCGCGCCGCGGCCGGCTGCCGGCCGCGGTAGCCGCCGATGCGTGCCGCGGCGGTCGCGTTCGACGGGTTCCGGTCCGTTATGCCGGGCCGGTCGACCGCGCCGCGGCGCCCGGAAGCCTGGCGCGCATCGCGGCGGCCGGCGATCATCACGCCATGCGCCGCGCCGATCGACTGTTCCTCATCATCCACGCCCTGCGCGGCCGTCGCACCGCGCTGCCGGCGCGGCGCCTGGCCGAGACGCTCGAGGTCTCGCTGCGCACGGTCTACCGCGACGTCGCCGATCTGCAGACCTCGGGCGTGCCGATCGAGGGCGAGGCCGGCATCGGCTACGTCCTGCGCAAGGGGGCCGACATTCCGCCGCTGATGTTCACGGCCGAGGAGATCGAGGCCCTGGTGGTCGGCACGCGCTTCGTGCGCGCGTTCGCCGGCGGTCGGCTCAACGCCGGAGCGCAGGCGGCGCTGCTGAAGATCGAGGCCGTGCTGCCGCCGGAGCTGCGCGAGCGCGCCAAGCGCTCGCGCATCTACGCGCCGATGGACTGGAACGAGGCGCGCAGCGGCCTGATCGACCGCCTGCACGAGGCGATCGCGGCGCAGCAGGTGCTGCGCCTGGACTATCGCGACGAGGCCGGCCGCAGCAGCCTGCGCGAGGTCGAGCCGCTGTGCCTGGCCTGCTGGGGCGGCGTCTGGACGCTCGGCACCTGGTGCCGGCTGCGCGAGAGCTTCCGCAATTTCCGGCCCGATCGCATCGCGGCGTTCGCGCCGACCGGCGAGGTCTTCGTCGAGGCGCCGGAGCGCGGCATCGATGCGTATCTGCGTGCCGCCGGCGCCGATCCGTCGGGATTCGGCGGCTGAGGCGCGGTGTCGCGCGACGATGCGCGGTGCGCACCGCGGCCGGTCGCCGCCGGATCGCAGATCGAGGTGACCCGGCGAGGCGGACGTGCGCGATCGGTCCTACGTCCGCCATCGGAGGGCGACGACGTGATCCGCGTCCCGTGCCGGGACGCAGGGCGCCGCGGCCGCTGCGCCGACGCGGCCGCGCGCCGGCGATCAGGCGGCGGCGCGACGCTCAGATCACGCGCAGCGTGATCGCCTTGAGCACCGCGCGTGTGCGGTCGCGCGTGCCGAGCTTGTCGAGGATGTCCGAGACGTAGTTCTTGACCGTGCCCTCGGCCAGGAACAGCGAGCGCGCGATTTCCTTGTTCGAATAGCCGCCGGCGAGCAGGCGCAGGATCGACACCTCGCGATCGGTGAAATGCGTCTTCGGCGCGGCCTGCTCGCGGTAGGCGTAGCGCGCGCGCACCGGATCGGTCGCGACCGGCTGCAGCAGCGATTCGCCGCGGGCGACGCTGCCGATCGCCTCGATCAGGTCTTCCGGCGCCGCGTCCTTGAGCAGGAAGCCCTGCGCCCCGGCATCGACCGCCTCGAGCAGCAGCTCGCCGTCGTCGAACGTGGTCAGCAGGATCACCGGCGTGCGGTCGCCGCGCGCGCGCAGCGCGCGCACGGCGTCCGGACCGCCGAGTCCCGGCATGCGGATGTCCGACAGCACGACGTCGACCGGCGTCGCGACCAGCGCCTCGAGCAGGGCCGCACCGTCGGCGGCCTCGACCACGACGGTCACGCCGCCGACGCCTTCGAGCAGCGACTTGAGGCCGGCGCGGACCAGGGCCTGGTCGTCGGCGAGGGCGATGCGCAGCGGAGTGCTCTGACCGGACATGACGGCCTCAGCTCAGCGGCACGCGCGCGCTGATCGTGAAGCCGCGCTCGCTCGCGATCGACAGCGTGCCGCCGATCGCGGCCAGGCGCTCGCGCATTCCGGCCAGGCCGTGTCCGGCGGTCAGCGTCCGCGCGCCGCGGCCGTCGTCGCGCACCTCGAGCACCAGGGCGCGGCCTTCGCGGGTCAGGCGCAGCCAGAGGTTGGCGGCACCGGAGTGGCGGGCCGCATTGGTCAGCGCCTCCTGCGCGACGCGCAGCAGCGTCTGCGCCTGCGCGATGTCGTCGACGCGCGCGTCCTCGGCTAGGTCCAGATGGACGACCGGTCGCGGAATCGGCGCGGCGAGCTGAGCGATCGCCTGGCGCAGATCCAGTCCGTCGGCCTGGCGCAGCTGGCCGACCACGCCGCGGATGTCACCGAGCAGGCTGTCGGCGAGGCCGGCCGCCGTCGCGACCGCCGGCGCGGCGCCCGGCTCGCGCGCGAGCAGCGCCAGCTGCAGCTTCAGCGCGGTCAGCGTATGGCCGGCGACGTCGTGCAGCTCGCGCGCCAGACGCAGCCGCTCGCGGTCGCGCGCGCTCTCCTCGAGCAGCGAGTGGGTCGCCAGCAGGTGCGCATTGACCTGGGCCAGCTCGGCGCGCGCCGACTCGGCGCGCTCGGCGTAGATCGTCATCGCGGCCGCGAACACCTGGAAGCCGGCGTGGATCATCGTCAGCAGCAGCGGCGTCGGGCTGTCCCAGATCCGGCTGATGATCAGATAGAGCGCGAGATTGATCGCAATCATCAGTGCGACGAAGGCGCGCCGCGGCAGCAGCGGCGGCAGCTGGGCGACCGCGATCACCAGCAGCACCGGCGCCAACCCTTCGCGCGCGATCGTGCAGGTCGCCAGGCCCAGCAGCACCTGCACCGAGACCAGTACGCGCCGCCAGCGCAGCGGCGCGCGTTCGTCGTCGATCAGCATGCCGGCGATCAGGCACAGGCCGAAGCCGCCGAGCAGGCCGACGATCAGCGGCGTCAGCGTGGCCGACGCGTAGCGGGCGATGCCGAGGAAGATCGCGGCCCAGGTCAGCAGGCCGGCCAGCGACAGCGGCTCGATCAGGCGACGCAAAAAGGGGCGTGAGGCGGCGAGAGGCATCGGGCGACCGGCGCTGAGGAGATACCAGCATCGCGGCTCGCCGCCGCGCGCTCAAGCGGTCCGCCGCCGAAGGTGACTTCCGGCAGGTCGTGGAGGTGACGCCCGGCATCTGCCGGCACGGCGGCCGCATGGCGAGACTGGTCCCGTCGAAACCGAACCCTCACCGCCCGGAGCCACCGCCATGATCATCCGCACCGTTGCCGCCGCCCTGCTGCTCGCCGTCGCCGGCACCGCTGCCGCCGCCGATCTGACCGTCGAGGTCACCGACATCCGCGTCCAGGCCGGCCAGCTCAAGCTCGCGGTCGTCGATTCGGCCGACGCCTGGGACGGCAAGGCCGAGCCGGTCGCCGCCGACACGGTGACGCCGGCTGCCGCGACCGCGACGTTCCATTTCAAGGACCTGCCGCCGGGCATCTACGCGGTGCAGGTCATGCACGACGAGAACGGCAACGGCAAGCTCGACACCAACTTCGTCGGCATGCCGACCGAGGGCTACGGTTTCAGCAACAACCCGCGCGTGATGCGCAAGCCGACCTGGGACGAGGCCAGGTTCGAGCTCGGCGCCGACGGCGCCACCGTCACCGTCGAGCTGCGCTGACCCTGCCGACCGAACCTGCGAGCCGACGCCATGAACCGCCGCCGCTTTCTCCGCGATCTGCTGTCCGGCGCCGCCGCGCTGGCCTTCACGCCGGCGCTGCTGCGCGCCGCGACCGGCAACGACATCGCCACCGGCTTCGCCGCGGGCCTGCGGCGCCATCCGTGGATGGCCGGCTGGAAGAACATGGACGCCGAATCGCTCGGACCGAGCGCGGCGACGTTGCGCGGGCGCTGGCCGAAAGGCCTGAGCGGCACGCTGTACCGCAACGGGCCGGCGCGCTTCGAGCGCGACGGCTTCCGCTATGCGCACTGGTTCGACGGCGACGGCATGGTGCACGCCTGGCACCTCGACGAGCGCGGCGTCAGCCACCGCGCGCGCATGGTCGCTACGCCCAAGTACACGCGCGAGCAGGCGGCCGGCCGCTTCCTGTATCCGACGGCCGGCACGACGATTCCCGACGCGCGCGCGATCCGCAACAACGACGATGCCAATGTCGCCAACACCTCGGTGGCGGTGATCGGCGGGCGGCTGCTCGCGCTGTGGGAAGCCGGCTCGGCGTTCGAGCTCGAACCCGATTCACTGGTCACGCGCGGCCCGGTCACCTGGCGCGAGGATCTGGCGCTGGCGCCGTTCTCGGCGCACCCGCTGCGCGATCGCGACGGCAGCTGGTGGAACTTCGGCTCGATCTCGCTGATCGGCGGCGCCGGCCTGCTGATCTGGCATCTGGGCGGCGACGGCCGTCTGCTCGGCACGACGCAGCTGGCGACCGAGCAGCACGGCTATCTGCACAGCTTCGCGATGACCGACCGCCATCTGATCTTCGTGCTGATACCGTTCCGCTTCAGCGAGTCGGGCGCGTTCTTCGAGCGCATGCACTTCGCACCGGATCTGCCGTGCCGCGTCGCCGTGGTGCCGAAGTCCGCGCCGGACAGCGTGCGTTGGTTCGACGTCGACTTCGCCGCGGTCTATCACTTCGGCGATGCGTTCGAACGCGGCGGCGAGATTCACGTCCGCGCCGTGCGCCATACCGATCCGAGCGGCGCGAGCTCGCCGATGGGCGCGACGATGCGCGGCGAGCGCGAACCGGCACCGACCTCGGGCCAGCTGCACACGCTTCGGCTCGACCTTCGCAGCGGCCGCGCGCGCTGGCAGGCGCATGCCGATCACGTCATGGAATTTCCGCTGTTCGACCCGCGCACGCCCGGCGACCGCCCGGCACGCCTCTACGCGCCGACCGCGGTCACGCCGGACGTGCCGTACTTCAACGCGGTCATGAGCTTCGATCCCGAGCGCGACCGCCGCCAGGTGCACCGTTACGGCGACCGCGTACTCGCCGAGGAACACGTCTTCGTACCGCGTCCGGGCAGCCGCAAGCCCGGCCAGGGCTGGCTGATCGGCACCCTGCTCGACGGCGACCGCGGCCGCTCGGGCCTGGCCGTGCTCGACGCCGAGCACGTCGACGACGGCCCGCTCGCCGAAGCCTGGCTGCCGTACTCGTTCCCGCTCGGATTCCACGGGACGTTCTCGGGCTGACGGCACTCGGCGTCGCCGATCGACGGCGACGCGCGAGGCTGACCGGACGTGTGCTCGCGCCGAGGTCGACGCGTCGACTTCGATGCGACTGTGCTGCACGGGCGGCGGCGCCTTCAGCTTCCGGTGCCGACCTCGGCGGCCATATGCGCTGCCGACCTTGAACGGGTCCGGCCTCTACTGCACGCCGCTCACGCGGTCCGCGTCACCAGCTTGATGATGCTCGAGAAGTCCAAGGCGCCGTTGCCGTGCCGGCTGTTCATCGCGTACAGATTGCGCGCCAGTTCGCCCAGCGGAATCGGCGCGCCCACGCCCATCGCCGCTTCGGCGGCCAGGCCGAGGTCCTTGAGCATCAGGTCGTTGCCGAAGCCGCCGCTGTAGCCGCGCGAGGCCGGTGCGCCGGCCAGCACGCCGGGCCAGGGATTGCAGACCTCGGTGGCCCAGCTGCGGCCGGTGCTGACCGCCATCATCTGCGACAGCGCGGTCGGATCGAGGCCGTGTGCGACGCCGAGCGCGATCGCCTCGCCGGTCGCCGCCATGATCACGCCGAGCGCCATGTTGTTGCACAGCTTGGCGACCTGACCGGCACCGGCACCGCCCATGTGGAAGAGGTTCCTGCCCATCGCCTGCAGGTACGGCCGCGCGCGTTCCAATGCAGCGGCCTCGCCGCCGACGATGAAGGTCAGCGTGCCGGCCGCCGCACCGGCGACGCCGCCGGAGACCGGCGCGTCGAGCATCTGCAGGCCGCGCGCGGCGGCGGCTTCGGCCACCTTGCGCGCCGAAGCCGGCGCGATCGTGCTGCAGTCGACCACCAGCGCGTCGGCCGGGATCTTCGCGAGCAACCCCTCATCCCCCAGATACAGCGCCTCGACGTGCCGGCTGGCCGGCAGCATCGAGATCACGACGTCGGCATCGGCGACCGCGGCGACGGCGTCGGCCGCTGCCGTGGCGCCGGCGGCGACGGCCGTCTCGACCGCGGCCGGTGCGAGATCGAAGACATGCAGCGCGTGGCCGGCCGCGAGCAGGTTGGCGGCCATCGGACCGCCCATGTTGCCCAGACCGATGAAGGCGATGCGGCTCATGCGGCCGTCTCCGGATGGCGGCCCAGATCGGCCAGCGGATGCGCATCGTCCGGCCAGGGCGCGTGGAAGAACGTCTCGGCCCATGCCGGGGTGGCCTGCGCCAGCGTCGGCGGATTCCAGCGTGGACGACGGTCCTTGTCGATCAGCAGCGCGCGGATGCCTTCGGCGAAGTCGCCGTGAGCGGCACAGTGCAGCGAGACGATGTATTCGAGCCGGAACGTGTCGGCCAGCGACAGCGCGGGCGCGCGCCGCTGCAGCTCGAAGCTGAGGCGCGCCGACCCTGGCGAGCCGGCCGCGAGCGTGTTCTTGGCGTCGTGCAGCCAAGGATCGTCCGCGTCGACGGCGGCGATCGCGGATGCGATCGCGTCGAGCTCGTCGTGGGCGCAGGCCGCCGCGATCAATGCGGCATGGCGCTGCAGCGGTCCGGCCTGCGCGGGCTGCTCGAAGCCGCGCAGCAGCGCGCTCAGGTGGTCGCGGTCGAGCGCCGTATCGGCGCTCCAGTCGACCTCGAGCAGCGCGTCGAGCACCTCCTCGCGCCGCGCCTCGGCGATGAAATGGTCGGCCAGGCCGGCGTGGATCGCGTCGCCGGCCGCGAGCGGCGCACCGGTCAAGGCCAGGAACAGGCCGCCGTGATCGGGTACCCGGCCGAGCAGCCAGCTGCCGCCGACGTCCGGGTACAGGCCGATCGTGATCTCGGGAAAGGCCAGCTTCGAGCGCTCGCTGACGACGCGATGACTGGCGCCGGCCATCAGGCCGATACCGCCGCCCATGACGATGCCGTGGCCCCAGCACAGAACCGGTTTGGGGCAGGTATGGATGCGATAGTCGAGGCGGTACTCGGTTTCGAAGAACGCCTCGGCGTGACGATCGCCGCGCGGATCGACGGGCGCGGCCGAAGCGCGCTCCTCGCCCGCCCGCGCCTGCATGCCGCGGTACAGACCGTGCAGATCGCCGCCGGCGCAGAATGCCTTCTCGCCGACACCCTGCAGCACGATCGCGGCGACAGCGTCGTCGCTCATCCAGCTCCGCATGCGCGCATCGAGCCGCTGCGCCATGTCCAGCGACAGCCCGTTGAGCGTTCTGGGCGCGTTGAGCGTCGCGATGCCGATGCGCCTGCCGTTGCGGCACGCGCGTTGCTCGAACAAGACCGGTGCTTCCGAAGCGGTCTCGTTCATGCGTTGGTCCAGCGCGGCGCGCGCTTGTCGAGGAAGGCGCCGACGCCCTCGCGCTGATCGGCGCTGTCGAACAGATCGACGAACGCTTCGCGCTCGGACACCAGCGCGGCGGCATGAGTCTGGCTGCGCGTGGCCTGCACCAGCCGTTTGCAGGCCGCCACGCTGATCGGGCTCTGCCTCTCGGCCTGCCTGGCCCAGGCCAGGGCGCGTGTCTTGGCCTGGCCCCGCTCGACGATCTCCTCGACCAGTCCGATGCGCAGCGCGGTGTCGGCATCGACGCGCTCGCCGAGCAGGATCATCCGCTTCGCCCAGCCTTCGCCGACCAGCCGCGGCAGGTTCTGCGTGCCGCCGGCGCACGGCAGCAGGCCGACGGTTGCTTCGGGCAGCGCGAGCTGTGCGTGCGCCTCGGCGACACGCAGGTCGCAGGCCAGCGCGCATTCCAGTCCGCCGCCCATTGCGTAGCCGTTGATCGCGGCGATCGACACGCCGCGGAACGCACTGAGCGCCTCGAACGCTTCGCCGAAGCGGCGCGCCGCCTCGCGTGCCAGCGCCTTGTCGCCGCCGGCGAACTGCTTGAGATCGGCGCCGGCCGAGAAGAACTTCTCGCCCTCGCCGGTCACGATCAATGCGTAGATGTCGCGATCGGCGTTCAGTGCCGCCACCAGATCGCGCAACGCGCTCAGGCTGTGGACGGTCCAGGTATTGGCCGGCGGATGGGACACGGTGACGACGGCGGCATGTCCGTCGATTTCCAGCTTCAACCCGGGCCACTCGCGGGCACGATAGTCGCTCATCGCAATTCCTCTTCGGTATTGAGCAGATGGCGCGCGACGATCACGCGCATGATCTCGTTGGTCCCTTCCAGGATCTGGTGCACGCGGCAGTCGCGCAGCAGGCGTTCGATGGGGTATTCGCGGATGTAGCCGTAGCCGCCGTGCAGCTGCAGCGCGTCGTTGCAGATCGAAAAGCCGGCGTCGGTCGCGAAGCGCTTGGCCATCGCGCACCAGGTGGTCGCATCGCGGCTGCGCGCGTCGAGCTTGCGGGCGGCGGTGTGCACCATCTGCCGCGCGGCGACCAGCTGGGTCGCCATGTCGGCGAGCTTGAACTGCAGAGCCTGGAACTGCGCCAGTTTCCTGCCGAACTGCTTGCGCTCGCCGAGGTAGCGGCGCGCCGCGTCCAGCGCGCCCTGCGCGGCGCCGAGCGAGCAGGCGCCGATGTTGATGCGGCCGCCGTCCAGGCCCTTCATGGCGATCCGGAAACCGTCGCCTTCCATGCCGAGCCGATGCGTCGCCGGCACGCGCACACGGTCGAAGCTGATGCTGCGCGTCGGCTGGCTGTTCCAGCCGAGCTTGTCCTCCTTGCGCCCGTAGGCGATGCCGGGCGTGTCGGCCGGGACCGCGAACGCGCTGATGCCGCGCGCACCGTCGCCGCCGGTCCGCGCCATGACCACCAGCATGTCGGTCTCGCCCGCGCCGGAGATGAAGGCCTTGCTGCCGCTGATCACGTAGCCGTCGTCCTCGCGCACGGCGCGGGTCTTCAGCGAGGCCGCGTCGGAACCGGCTTCCGGCTCGGTCAGGCAGTACGAGGCCAGCTTCGCGCCGCTGGCCAGCGGCGCGCCCCAGGCGTCGCGGACCGGCGCGGCGGCGTGCGCCGTCAGCATCCACGTCGCCATGTTGTGGATGCTGATGAAGGCGGCCGTGGACGGATCGACGGCGGCCAGTTCCTCGAGCACGATCGCCGCGTCGAGCCGGCTCAATCCGCTGCCGCCCGCCGCTTCGTCCACGTAGAGCCCGCAGAAGCCGAGCTGGCCGGCTCGGGCGATGGCCTCGCGCGGGAATACGCTCTGCGCGTCCCAGTGCGCGGCATACGGCGCCAGCTCGGCCTGCGCGAAATCGCGCGCAGCCTCACGAAACGCGCGCTGCTCTTCGCTCGACGTCGAGGACGCCGCGACCTCGATATCCATGAGCGCGGCCATCACGACAGGCGGATCGTGGTGTTGACGCCCTGTTCCGAGGTGTCCTCGTCGAACCAGCGCGCGGTGACGGTCTTGGTCTGGGTGTAGAACGTGACCGCCTGCTTGCCGTAGGGACCGAGGTCGCCGAGCTTGGACGCGCGCGACCCGGTGAACGAGAACAGCGGCACCGGTACCGGGATCGGCACGTTGATGCCGACCTGGCCGATGTCGATCTGCTCCTGGAAGCGGCGTGCGGCGGCGCCCGACTGCGTGAAGATCGCCGTGCCGTTGCCATTGGGATTGGCGTTGACGAGCGTGATCGCGTCGTCGAGCGTGTCGGCCGCCAGGATCACCAGGACCGGCCCGAAGATCTCCTCCTCGTAGATGCGCATGCCCGGCTCGACGCCGGAGAAGATCGTCGGTCCGACGAAGTTGCCGGTCGCATACGGCGCTTCCAGTCGCGGCCGGCGGCCGTCGAGCTCGAGCTTCGCGCCCTGCTCGACGCCCGATGCGATCAAGGCCTCGATGCGCTCGCGCGCCGCGCAGGAGATCACCGGACCGACATCGGTGCCGGCTTCGGCGCCGCCGCTGACCTTGAGCGAGCGGGCCCTGGCGACGAGATCGGGAATCCACCGCTGCGCCTCACCCACGAGCACCGCGGTGCTGGCGGCCATGCAGCGCTGTCCGGCGGCGCCGAACGCGGCGCCGACCATCGCGTTGAGGGTCTGTTCCTTGCTCGCGTCCGGCAGCACGACGGCATGATTCTTCGCGCCCATCATGCACTGCACGCGCTTGCCGGCCAGCGAGGCGCGGCGGTAGACATGCGTGCCGACCCGGGTGGACCCGACGAACGAAACGGCCTTGATGTCGGGGTGGTCGCAGATCGCGTCGACCACGTCGGGCCCGCCGTGCACGACGTTGAGCACGCCCTTGGGGATGCCCGCCTCCAGCGCCAGCTCGACCAGGCGCATCGTCACCATCGGATCCTGCTCGGACGGCTTGAGCACGAAGGTATTGCGATCGCCATCGGAAACATCCACAGCGGAATCATGGCCGGGAAATTGAACGGGGTGATGCCGGCGCAGACGCCCAGCGGCTGCAGCAGCGTATAGGTGTCGACGCCGCCGGCGACGTTGTGGGCCAGTTCGCCCAGTTGCAGGTTGCCGATCGCCGCGGCGTGTTCGACCACTTCCAGACCGCGGAACACGTCGCCTTCGGCATCGGGCAGGGTCTTGCCTTGCTCGGCGGTCAGGATCGCCGCCAGCTCGGCCATGTGTTCGCGGATCAGCTGCTGGTACTTCAGAAAGATGCGCGCGCGCGCGCCGATCGGCGTCCTGCGCCAGGTCTTGAACGCTTCCTGCGCGGCAGCCACGGCCGCGTTGACCTCCTCGGCCGTCGCGAACGGTACGCGCGCCAGTACCGCCTGCGTCGCCGGGTTGACGACGTCACGCCATTGTCCGGTTTTCGATTCGACGAACGCGCCGTCGATCAGCAGCTTGACCGTCGCGACCTCGGTCGCGACGCGGTGCATCTCGTTCATGGTCCACTCTCCGTACCGCACACCCGCGAAGGGAGCGTCGAGGAGAGCAGGACAGGGCGGATCGGGGCCGACGCAAGGACGCCACGAACAGCTCGTCCGGTTGCCCGCCGCAACACCCGAGAGAACGCCAGGAGGCGTCCGCTGCAGGCCGGTCTCCGGACTCACGAGCGATGCGGATCGCATCAACCCGACGCCTTCCCGCGCGAACGCAGTGGCCGTATGTCGGGTGTTCTCGCCTACCGTTGCGGGGGCAGTGCCGGCATTGGACCGGCTTCCCGTTTCACCCTGCGCGCCGGTACGGCGGCAGGACACCTGTAGCGGACGCAGTGTAGGCGCCGGTCGGTCCGGCGGACAAGTGCACGACGGGAGGAACGCGCCGCCGCCTCGTGCGGCGGCGCGTCCGATTCTCAGGCCGCCACCGTCGCGCGTCGGCGCATGTCGCGTGCGGCTTCGACCAGGGCGGTCAGCGCCGCGCGGGTCTCCGGCCAGCCGCGCGTCTTCAGGCCGCAGTCCGGATTGATCCAGATCTGCTCCGGCGCGAGTACCGCAATCGCCTTGTCGAGCAGCGCGAGCATTTCCGTCTTGTCCGGCACGCGCGGCGAATGGATGTCGTAGACACCCGGTCCGATCTCGTTGGGGTAGCGGAACTTCACGAACGCATCGAGCAGTTCCATGCGCGAGCGCGAGGTCTCGATCGAGATGACGTCGGCGTCCATCGCCGCCACCGCCTCGATGATGTCGTTGAATTCCGAGTAGCACATATGGGTGTGCACCTGCGTCTCGTCGCGCACGCCGCTGGCGCTGATGCGGAACGCTTCCACCGCCCAGTCGAGATAGTCCTTCCAGTCCGAGCGCCGCAACGGCAGGCCTTCGCGCAGCGCCGGCTCGTCGATCTGGATGATGCCGATGCCGGCCGCTTCCAGATCGGTCACCTCCTCGCGCAGCGCCAGCGCGATCTGCCGGCAGGTGCGCGAGCGCGGCTGATCGTCTCGCACGAACGACCACTGCAGGATCGTCACCGGACCGGTCAGCATGCCCTTCATCGGCCGCCGCGTCAGCGACTGCGCATACGTCGACCAGCGCACCGTCATCGGCGCGGGGCGCGCCACGTCGCCCCAGATGATCGGCGGCTTGACGCAGCGGCTGCCGTAGCTCTGTACCCAGCCGTTGCGGGTGAACGCGAAGCCGTCCAGGCGCTCGCCGAAGTACTCGACCATGTCGTTGCGCTCGAACTCGCCGTGCACGAGCACGTCCAGTCCGATGTCCTCCTGGACACGCACGCACCGCGCGGTCTGCGCCTCGAGGAAGGCGTCGTAGTCGGCGTCCGACAGCTTGCCCGCCTTGTGGGCGGCGCGTGCCTCGCGGACCTCGAGCGTCTGCGGGAACGAGCCGATCGTGGTGGTCGGAAACAGCGGCAGATCCAGGCGCGAGCGCTGCCGTTCGCGGCGCTTCGCATACGGCGAGGCGCGCTCGGCATCGCCGGGCTGCAGCGCGGCCAGCCGGGCGGCGACATCGTCACGGTGTACCTGGTCGGACGCCTGTCGCGACGCGATGCGCGCGCGCGCGTCGGCCAGGCCCTGCGCCGCGGCCGGTTCGCCCTCGAGCGCATCGGCCAGCAGGCGCAGTTCGCCGATCTTCTGCCTGGCGAACGACAACCACGACGCCAGATCCGGCGGCAGGCTCCGTTCGTGTTCGAGATCGACCGGCACGTGCAGCAGCGAGCACGACGGCGCCAGTTGCAGCCGCGCCGCGCCGATCCGGTCGCGTGCGCGCCGTGCCAGCGCCAGCGCCTCGTCGGGACGGGTACGCCAGACGTTGCGTCCGTCGACCAGGCCGACCGACAGCACGCGGCCCTCGGGCAGCGCGGTCAGCACGTCGTCCAGCTGCTCGGGTCCGCGCACCAGATCCACATGCAGGCCGTCGACCGGCAGCGAGGCCGCCAGCGCGAGATGGTCGCCGAGTACTCCGAAATAGGTGGCGAGCAGCAGCTTCGGACGATCGACGCGATCGAGCGCGGCATACGCGTCGCGATACGCGGCCCGGGCCTGCGCGTCCTGGTCCAGCACCAGGCACGGTTCGTCGATCTGCAGCCAGTCGGCGCCGGCGGCCTTGAGCGTCCGCAGCAGCTCGGCATAGACCGCCACCAGCCGCGGCAGCAGCGCCAGCCGGTCGCTGCCGTCGACGGACTTGGACAGCAGCAGGAAGCTCACCGGTCCGAGCAGCACCGGACGCGCCTGGAAGCCGGCGGCCTTGGCCTGCAGGAACTCGGCGACCGGCTTGTCGCCGCGCAGGCGGAACGACTGATCGGCGTGCAGCTCCGGCACCAGGTAGTGGTAATTGGTGTCGAACCACTTGGTCATCTCCAGCGCGTGCAGATCGTGGCCGTCGCGCTGATGGCCGCGCGCCAGCGCGAAGTAGCCGGCCAGCGGATCGGCATCGGCCAGCGCGCGATAGCGCTGCGGAACGGCATCGAACAGGAAGGCGGTGTCGAGTACGTGGTCGTACAGGCTGAAGTCGTTGCACGGCACGCTGTCGGCGCCGGCATCGCGCTGCAGCTGCCAGTGCCGATGGCGCAGGCGGGCCGCTTCCTCCTGCAGGTGCGCGGCGCTGGAGTCGCCGCGCCAATAGGCCTCCAGGGCCCGCTTCAGTTCACGCTTCGCCCCGATCCGGGGGAAGCCTAGGTTGGTTACAAGCGTCATGGTGCATGTCCTCGATTCGTGATGAATGAGGAACGAAGGAACTGCCCGGCCTGCTTGCCGGCAGGCCGTCGTCAGCGACCTTCGCCCCCTCGGGCGAACCGGCCCCTTCGGGCATGCACGGACGGCGCGCCTTCGACGAAGGCATGCGCCCGCGCGCCACCCGCGGGCGCCAGGTCAGACGGGGATCGCTCCCCGGCCGAGGCAGGTCTTCGGGCTCGTGGACGCGGGATGCCGAAGCCTCCCTCCTACTGCTCGCCGCTTCCCGGTCGATCGGACCAGTGCGATTGGCGAGGGTCGTTTCCACACACCGCTGCGGGGCAGCGCCGGATTAGGCCTGATGGCCGCACCTGGCTTCCCTATTAAACCCATCCTTCTATCTTGATGAAAAGATGAGTACCTTCGGCGCCGGCAAAGTACGCGCCCGCTCGTGCCTCGTCAAGCAGGCGCGTCCCGCGGTGCCGGGATGATCGGTCGTCGGGCCGAACGACCGGTCGCCGATACCTGCGTGCCGGCGCGGAAAGACCTCGCATACCGCGCCGCGATCGACGTCCGATCGCGCAGTCGATACATCGCCGTCGCCGATCCGGAGCCGCGCGGGCGCGCGGATCATGGACCGGATCCTTCGGCAGCGCTCTGTCGGCCGCAGCGAGCGGCACCGCGCCTCCCGCACGCGTGCAGACGAATCGCCGACGATCGTGATCGGTCGTTTCGATGCGATGATCGCGGTTTCGAACCGATCCGGACCTGCGATGCCCCGCTCGATCCTGTGCCTTTCGATGCTGTCCCTGCTCCTGGCCGCCTGCGTCGCGGTGCCGGCCCGGGCCAACGAGACCGACGACGCATTCCGCGCGATCACCGCGCGTGAATGGACCTGGCGCAACGTCGAGTACGCCGGCGGCGACGACGAAGACGGCGAGGGCGCGCCGTCGCGGCGGCTGCCCTCGATCGACCCGGCCACGTACCAGGCGCGGCTGAAGGTGTGGGACGGCGTGCTCGCCGAACTCGACGCGCTCGACGTGGACGCCCTGTCGGAGGAGGAGCGCATCAACTACGCGGTCTACCGGCCGCAGGTCGAGAACCTCGCCGCGTCGGTGCGCTTTCGCGACTACGAGATGCCGTTCAACAGCGATTCCTCGTTCTGGTCGGACCTCGGCTTCATGACGCGCCGGCCGATGCGCAATGCGGCCGACTACCGCGCCTATCTGGCGCAGCTCGACGACGTGCCGCGCTACTTCGACGATCAGATCGCCAACATGCGCCGCGGCCTCAAGCGCGGTTTCAGCGTGCCGCGCGCAGTGCTCGACGGCCGCGAAGTGTCGATCGCAGCGGTCGCCGACCTGACCGATCCGGTCGAGGCCTCGTTCTACGAGCCGTTCAAGACGCTGCCGGCCTCGATCGCGCCGGACGAGCAGGCCGCGCTCAGGCGCGAGGCGACCCAGACGATCGGCAAGCGCGTGATCCCGGCCTTCGCGAAGCTGCTGAAGTTCTTCCGGTCCGAGTACGTGCCGAAGGCGCGCACGACACTCGCGGCCGAGGCGATGCCGGACGGCAAGGCCTGGTATCGCCAGCAGATTCGCGAGTACACGACGCTCGATCTGGACCCCGAGGCGATCCACGCGATCGGCCTGGCCGAGGTCGCGCAGATCGAGGAGGCGATGCGCCGCACGATGCACGAGGCGAAGTTCGAAGGCAGCTTCGCCGAGTTTCTCGCCTTCCTGCGCAGCGATCCGCAGTTCTACGCCAAGACGCCCGAAGAGCTGCTGATGCGCGCGGCGTGGATTTCCAAGCGCGTCGACGGCCAGCTCGGGCGATTCTTCGGCCTGCTGCCGCGCGGGCGCTTCACGATCGTGCCGGTGCCGGCCGACATCGCGCCGTTCTGGACCGCCGGCCGCGGCGGCGCGTCGACGTACTGGGTCAACACCTACGACCTGCCGTCACGTCCGCTGTACAACCTGCCGGCGCTGACGCTGCACGAGTCCGCGCCGGGCCATTCTCTGCAGGGCGCGCTCGCCAACGAACAGACCGGCCTGCCGGCGTTCCGGCGCAAGACCTACATCTCGGCCTACGGCGAGGGCTGGGCGCTCTACACCGAGAAGCTCGGTCAGGAGATGGGCATCTACGAGACGCCGTACGAGGAGTTCGGACGGCTGACCTATGCGATGTGGCGCGCCGCACGCCTGGTCATCGACACCGGCATCCACCACAAGGGCTGGACGCGTGATCAGGCGCTGGCCTATCTGCGCGACCGCACCGCGCTCAGCGAGCACGAGGTCACGACCGAGGTCGACCGCTACATCTCCTGGCCGGCGCAGGCGCTCAGCTACAAGCTCGGCGAGCTCAGCATCGTCGGACTGCGCGCCGAGGCCGAGCGCGAACTCGGCGAGCATTTCGACATCCGCGCATTCCACGACGCGGTGCTGGCGCTCGGCTCGGTGCCGCTGCCGGTGCTCGAGCGGCAGGTGCGGCGCTTCATCGCCGAGGCGCGCGACAAGGCCGCCGAGGCGAGCGGCTGAGGCGGGTCAGGCGGTCGCAGCCGACGCTGTCCGCATGGACCGGTCGCGCGCAGCGGCACGCGTGCGTGAGCGGCAGATCGGTCGCCGCGCGCGGGATCGTGCACTGACGCGGCGGCCCTGCGAACGGAGAACGCGCTTGATTCGCGTGGTCTGCGCGCCGGCGTCGGCCGCGCGCGAGCCAGTGGGACGCGGCGCGCCGTGATCGCGCTCAGTTGCGCCCGGCCAGCGGCCCCATGTAGAGCCGGTAGTACGCCAGCTCGGCGATCGAGTCGCGCACGTCACTGAGCGCGGTGTGCGCGGCCTCCTTGACGAAGCCGCGCCCGATCTCGGGCGACCAGCGCCGGACCAGTTCCTTGATCGTCGAGACGTCGAGGTTGCGGTAGTGGAAGAACCGCTCGAGACGCGGCATCAGCCGATGCAGGAAGCGGCGGTCCTGGCAGATCGAGTTGCCGCACATCGGCGACTTGCCGGCCGGCACCCACTGTGCGAGGAACGCGACCGTACGCGCCTCGGCGGTCGCGATGTCGACGTCTGATTCGATCACGCGCTGCCAGAGCCCGGACTTGGCGTGCTGGTTGCGGTTCCACTCGTCCATCGCCTCGAGCCGCTCGGCCGGGTGGCGCAGCGCGTAGGCGGGGCCCTCGGCGAGCACGTTCAGATGTTTGTCGGTGACGATCGTGGCGATCTCGAGGATCGAGTCGCGGTCGGTGTCGAGCCCGGTCATCTCCAGGTCGATCCAGACCAGATTGTCCTCGTGCGCCTGCGTCACCGTCATCGCGACTCGTCCTTCGGAACGGGGCTCTATTCTGCCTGCAGCGGCCGGGTGCGCAAAGGAAAGCGGCGGACGATCCGGTCCGCGCCGCCTTCGTGGGCGCCGATGGCGGGCCGGAATGCGGCGGCACTGGCCGGGTTCGGGCCGCTGCACGCGCCGACGAAGCCGGGGCCGCGCTCGGCCGGTGGTCAGGTCGCCGGGGCCGACCGGAATCGTGTTGGGTCGGCCCGTCCTTGTCGCAGGCGAACGTGCCGGTGCGGATCAACGTGTGGCCGCCGCTCAGTGGCAGCACGCCGGCGCGTGGCGACCGGTGAGGCGAGCGCTCGACCGAGCGCGATGCTCTCGATGATCGCGTCCGGATTCCCGGATCGCTCGATACGGTCGGTTCGAGTCCGCCGCCGGGTGTCTGCCCGGACCGTCGTCGGCCGGGGTGACGACCCTGAGCGTCGCGGCGCTCGCCGCCGGAGCGGCGGTCGGCGGGACGCTCACCAGGCCGGACCGGGCGGCATCAGGCGCAGCGTTCGGCTGCCAATAACGTGGTGGACCCGAAGTCCGTTCCGTTCGGGACTGGTTCGGGCGAGGGTGGTCCGGTACAACGGCGAAGCGTGTCGGGGTCGCCCGGCCGGACTGCGAGGATCCGGGATTTCTCTCTGTTCCTCGCGTCACGCTCGACGACCAGGACGCCGTCGCGCGGCATGTCCTATCAGTGTCCGAAGCTCTTTCGTGCTCATGACCGATCTCGCCGATGATTCACCCGCTACCCGTCGCGACGTCACCGTGCTGCTGCACGCGTGGAGCGACGGTGACGCCGCCGCTGCCGAACGCCTGACCGAGCTGGTCTACGCGCAGGTCCGCGCGATGGCCGGCAAGCACCTGCGCCAGGTCGACGCCGGCGTCACGCTGCAGGCGACCGAACTGGCCCACGAGATGTTCATGCGCCTGCTCGAGGCCGACGTCAGCTGGCGCGACCGGCGTCATTTCTACGGGGTCGTCAGCACGGCGCTGCGCAATATCCTGATCGACACCGCGCGTGCGCGCGGCAGCGAGAAGCGCGGCGGGCGGCAGATCCACGTCACGCTGTCGGCCGCCGACGGCGTCGCTGACGAGCGCAGCGAGGCGCGGGTGCTCGACGACGCGCTGCAGGCGCTCAAGGCGGTCGACGCGCGCAAGCACGAGATCGTCGAGTTCCACTATCTGCTCGGCCTCAAGCGCGAGGAGATCGCCGAGGTCACCGGCCTGTCGGTGCCGACCGTCGACCGCGACCTGCGCTTCGCCCGCGCCTGGCTCAAGGAGCGCATGCAGGCATGAGTGACGAGGCGCGCTGGCAGCGTCTGCAGGCGCTGTTCGACGCACTGATCGAGATCGATGCGGCCGAGCGCGAAGCCTGGCTCGACGCTCACGAAGCCGATCCGGCGCTGCGGCGCGAGGCACTGGCGCTGGCCGCCGCCGACGCGGGTGCCGACGAGAGCATCACCGACCGGCTGCGCGAGGCGGCCGGCGAGCTCGGCGAACAGCCGGTCAGCGGCACGCGGCTGGGACCGTACCGACTGCTGCGCGAGATCGGCAGCGGCGGGATGGGTACGGTGTTCCTGGCCGAGCGCGTCGACGCCGAGTTCGACCGCCAGGTCGCGATCAAGCTGATCCGCGGCATCGCCACCACCGATGCGCGCCAGCGCCTGCGCCGCGAGCGGCAGATCCTGGCCGACCTCAACCATCCGAACATCGCCCGTCTGCTCGACGGCGGCACCAGCGAGGCCGGTCAGCCGTATCTGGTGATCGAGTACATCGAAGGCGCCAGCATCACGCGCTACTGCCAGAGCGCGGACCTGCCGCGCCGGCAGCGCCTGCGCCTGTTCCAGCAGGTGTGCCGCGCGGTCCATTACGCGCATCAGCGCCTGGTGATCCATCGCGATCTGAAGCCCGCCAACGTGCTGGTCCGCGACGACGGCACGCCGGTGCTGCTCGATTTCGGCATCGCCAAGCTGCTCGACGCGCAGCATTCGGGTCAGCAGACGCAGACCGGCCTGCCGTGGTTCACGCCGGCCTATGCGAGTCCCGAGCAGCGCGCCGGGCGCCCGGTCAGCACGGCCACCGACGTCTATGGACTGGGCGCCCTGCTGTACGAGCTGCTGCTCGACGAGGCGCCGTCGCCTCAGGCCGACGGCAGCCTGCCGGTGCCGAGCACCGTCGTCGGCGCCGGCCGGGCCCGCATCGATCGCGACCTGGACATCGTCGTCGGCAAGGCGACCCATCCGGAGCCGGACCGCCGCTACGGCTCGGCCGAGGCGCTCGCCAACGATCTGGAGCGCCATCTGCGCGGTCAGCCGATCCAGGCCGCGCCGGACAGCCTTCGCTACCGGCTCGGCAAGTTCACGCGGCGCCATCGCTGGGGCGTCGGCGCGACCGCGGTCGTGCTGGTTCTGGCCCTGGTGTTCACGTGGCGACTGGTGGTCGAGCGCGACCGCGCGCTGCGCGCCGAGGCGCAGGCGCGCAGCGAATCGGCGACCGCCGAGCAGGTTATCGAGTATCTGGTGTCGCTGTTCGAGGAAGCCGCGCCCGAGCACGGCGGCGCCGGACCGGTCACGCCGCGCGAACTGGTCGATCGCGGCCGCACCGAGCTCGACAAGCGCTTGGCCGACCGTCCGCAGCAGCGCATCCGCCTGCTCGGTGCGCTCGGCGACATCTACGAGCGCCTCGGTCTGACCGACCAGGCGGTCGGCGTGCTCGAGGCCGCCGTCGCGCTGCAGCGCGAGACCGCGCCGGAGGAGCGTCGCATGGCCCTGCTGCTGCAGGAGCTCGCGCGCAGCTACGGCCTGGCGGAGCGCTTCGATCTGGCCACCGAGCGCCTCGACGAGGCCGGCCGTCTGCTCGAGCGGATCGGCACCGAGCCGGTGCTGATGGCCGAGCTGCTCGGCTCGCGCGCGTTCTTCCTGACTCAGCTCGGCCGCAACGAAGAGGCGGTGACCGCCGGGCGCAGCGGACTGGCACTGGCCGAACTGGCGAGCGGCGTCGACAGCGAAGACGCGGCCGTCGCCGCCGCGATGCTCGCCGATGCCCTGACCGGCGCCGGCCGGCTCGACGAGGCGCGCGCCCATGGCGAGCGCGCCGTCGCGATCCTGCGCCGTCTCAAGAAGCCCGACGACGGCGTCCTGATCAGCGCGATCGGCCATCTCAGCAAGATCGTCTACGACCAGGGCGACATCGCCGCCAACGAGGCGCTGCTGCGCGAGATGCTGGCGGCGCGGATCGACCGCTATCCACCCGACAGCGCGCACGTCACGACCGTCCGCAACGAGCTGGGTCGCGCCCTGCTGCGTCAGGGACGGTTGCGCGAGGCCGCCGCGGAGTTCTCGACGATCGTCGCGGCGATGCGCGGCAAGAAGGAAGCGGCCGGCTATCTGATCGCGCTGAACAATCTGGCCAGCCTGCTCGAGACCATGGGCGACTATGCGGCCGCCGAGCCGATGTTCCGCGAAGTGCTCGAGCTGGCCGAGCGCGACAGCACGATCGTCGGGCCGCGCCTGCAGGTGTTCCGGCAGAACCTCGGCCGCAGCCTGCTGCTGGCCGGCCGTCTCGACGAGGCCTGGCCGCTGCTGACGCCGGCGATCTCCGGAGACGGCCAGGACACCGTGCTGCGCTCCGAGCGCATGCGTCAGCAGTTCCATCTCGGCGAATGGATGCGGCGGCGCGGCCGCTACGCCGAGGCGCTCGACTACTTCACGCAGGCCGAGAAGGCGGTCGCACTGCTGCCGCCGGAGCAGCAGTACCGCGGCGCGGTGGTGATGCGCTCGCGCGGCCTCGCACTGCAGGCGCTCGGCCGCCGCGCCGAGGCCGAGGCCGATCTGCGCCATGCCGAATCGATGCTGCGCGCCGCGTTCGGCGACGACAGCCCGCAGGTGATCGAGGTGCGCGTGGATCTGGCCGGTCTGTTCGTCGAGACGCAGCGCCCCGACGAGGCGCGTCCGCTGCTCGATGCGGTCGCGCCGTCGCTCAACGAGCGCTTCGTCGACGGCGCACCGGCGCGCGTGCGCTATCACGCGCTGCGCCGCGCGCTGCAGCGCGATGCGGCGAGCGCGTCGGCGACATCGGGCTAGGCCGCGCTGGCCGCGCACGGCACGCGGCGCGCCGTTGCGGCACACTGCGGACTCATGTCGCTCCTGATCGCCCTGCTCGACTTCGCCGGCTCCGTGGCTCTGCTGCTGTGGGGCACGCACATGGTGCAGACCGGCGTGCAGCGCGCGTACGGGCCGCGCCTGCGCACGCTGCTCGGCGATGCGCTGCGCCGCCGCGATCGCGCGTTTCTGGCCGGCGCCTGCGTGACCGCGCTGCTGCAGAGCAGTACCGCGACCGGCCTGATGACGACGGGCCTGGCCAATCGCGGCGTCGTCGCGCTGGTGCCGGCGCTCGCGGTCATGCTCGGAGCGAACGTCGGCAGCACGCTGATCGTGCAGGTGTTCTCGTTCGACGTCGCGGCGCTGGCGCCGGCATCGATCCTGATCGGCGTGATCGCGTTCCGGCGCGGTGCCGGTTCGCGCGCGCACGATCTGGGCCGCGTGTTCATTGGCCTGGGCCTGATGCTGATGGCGCTGCACCAGCTGCTCGGCCTGATGGTGCGCTACGAGGACGCGCCGGTACTGCGGGCCGCGCTCGCCACGCTGTCGTCGTGGACGCTCGTCGACGTCGCGCTGGCCGCGCTGGTGACCTGGGCCGTGCATTCGAGCGTGGCGGTCGTGCTGCTGGTGATGTCGCTCGCCGCGCAGGGTGCGGTCACGCCGGAGGCGGCGTTCGCGTTCGTGCTCGGCGCCAACATCGGCACCGCGATCAATCCGGTCATCGAGGGCGCTGCCGGCGCCGATCCGGCCGGCCGCCGCGTGCCGGTCGGCAATCTGCTGCCGCGCATCGCCGGCGCGCTGCTGGTGCTGCCGGCCCTGCCGCTGCTCGCGCGCGGCATCGCGCCGTGGCAGGCCGATCCGGCGCGCGCGGTCGCCGACTTCCACACCGCGGTCAATCTGGCGCTCGCGGCGCTGCTGCTGCCGGTGCTGGTTCCGTACGCCGGCCTGCTGCGGCGACTGCTGCCGGACCGCCCGGCCGCCGACGATCCGGGCCGGCCGCTGTACCTGGATCCGGCCGCGCGCCAGGTGCCGGTGGTCGCGCTCGGCAATGCCGCGCGCGAGACCCTGCGCATGGCCGACGTGCTCGAGCGCATGCTGATCGCGGTCCGTCCCGTGCTGACGCGCGAGGGCCGTTACGATGCCGGCGCGATCGAGCGCCAGGACGACGTGCTCGATCGTCTCAATGCCGCGATCAAGACCTACCTGATCGGCCTGGACGCCGACGAACTCGGCGCCGCCGACCATCGCCGGCTCAACGAGATCCTGCGTTTCGCCACGCACATGGAGCAGGCCGGCGACGTGGTCGACCGCAGCCTGCGCGGCCATGCCGCCAAGCGGCTGCGCGAGGGCACCGTGTTCTCGACCGAAGGCCGCGAGGAGCTGCTGACGCTGTTCGATCGTCTGGTCCCGAACCTGCGCATGGCCGCCGCACTGTTCACGACCGAGGACGCACGCGGTGCCGGCGCGCTGCGCGCCGAGCGTGGCGCGTTCGAGCGCGCCGAGAGCGAGGCCTCCGACAGCCATTTCGAACGGCTGCGCAGCGGCCGCGCCGATACGCTGGCGAGCAGCGCGCTGCATCTGGATGTGCTGCGCGACCTCGCGCAGATCAGTACGCTGATCGCCGACGCCCCGGCGCCGCCCGATCGTGAACCCGACTCCGATCCCCCGCCGCCCGCGCCCGCATCGACCGACCGACCGCCACCCCGATGAGCCACACCTTCCTCTGGCACGACTACGAGACGACCGGCGCCGATCCGCGCCGCGACCGGCCGGCGCAGTTCGCGGCGATCCGCACCACGCCGGATCTGGAACCGGTCGGCGAGCCGATCGATCTGCTGTGCCGGCCCGCGCCCGACGTACTGCCGCATCCGCAGGCCGTGATGATCACGGCGCTGACGCCGCAGCGGCTCGCGCGCGAGGGCCTGGCCGAGGTCGACTTCGCTGCGCAGGTGCACGAGGCGATGAGCGTGCCGGGCACCTGTGCGGTCGGCTACAACTCGATCCGCTTCGACGACGAGTTCACGCGCCAGCTGCTGTACCGCAACTTCTACGATCCCTACGAGCGCGAGTGGCGCGACGGCAACTCGCGCTGGGATCTGATCGATCTGATGCGGATCTGCTACGCGCTGCGGCCCGAAGGCCTGGTCTGGCCGACGCGCGAAGACGGCAGCGCGAGCTTTCGCCTGGAGGACCTGGCGGCTGCCAACCGCATCGCGCAGACCCGCGCGCACGAAGCGCTCTCGGATGTGGAGGCGCTGATCGGACTGGCGCGGCTGGTGCGCGTGCGGCAGCCGCGCCTGTTCGAGTATCAGTTCGCGCTGCGCCGCAAGCAGCGCGTGTTCGAGCTGTTCGACGTCGCGCGCATGGAGCCGCTGCTGCACGTCTCCTCGCGCTACCCGGCCAGCCGCGGCTGCCTTGCGCCGATCGCGCCGGTCGCGATGCATCCGCATCTGCCCAATGCCGTGCTGGTGGTCGACCTGGATGCGGATCCGGCCGAGCTGATCGCGCTCGACGCCGAGGCGATCGCCGATCGCGTATTCACGCCGCGTGCCGATCTGCCCGAGGGCGTGGAGCGTATCGGCCTCAAGGCGATCCATGCCAACCGCTCGCCGGCATTGGCACCGCTGTCGACTGCGCGCGGCATCGACCTGGTGCGCATCGGCCTGGATCTCGATCGCGCGCAGCGCCACCTGGAGCAGCTGCGCGCGGCCGACGGACTGGCCGCCAAGGTGCGCCAGGTGTTCACGCTGGCACGCGACGCGCAGAGCGCGCAGGACCCGGAGCTGGCGCTCTACGGCGGCTTTCTGCCCGACGCGGATCGCGCGCTGTTGCGCGAAGTGCGGCGCACGCCGGCGACCGAACTCGCACGCTACGCTGCGGCATTCCGCGATGTGCGCTATGCCGAGCTGCTGTTCCGCTATCGCGCGCGCAACTGGCCCGAGACGCTCGACGCCGAGGAGGCCGCACGCTGGCAGGCGTTCCGCCGCGAGCGGCTGCTGCGGCCGACGCCGTTGACCGGCCTGACGCTGGACGACTACCGCGCCGTGATCGCGACCTTGCGCGCCGATCCGCACTACGCCGATCGCCAGGCCCTGCTCGATGCGCTGCAGGCCTGGGGATTGGCGGTCGAAGCGGAGCTGGCCGAATGATCGCGCTGTGCGCGACGCCTCACGCCGCACGCGCAGGCGCACGGGCGTCTGCGCGAGGCTCGGCATCCCGGGCGGGCACCCGCGCGACGGCACCAGGAGGGCGCACGGCAATCGGCGTGATCGTCCTGGCCGCGGCGATCGGCGCGACGGCGGCCGCGGCCGCGCCGCCCGACGCGAATCCGCCGCCGCGTGCCGACCTGCGTACCATCGAGCTGATCTGCGGCGGCGGTTTCAGCGGCGCGTCCGGCGGCCGCCGCATCGACGGCGAGGGCCGGCTCTGGCAGGTCCGCCAGCCGCTCGGCGCACCGCGTGTCGAGCAGCCGCTCGGCGACGACATCGAGGCCTCCAAGCGCTGGCATGCGCTGCTCGATGCCGCGCATTTCGAGCAGTTGATCCATCACACGCCCGGCAATCTCAGCTGCACGCTCGCGCGCGGTGGCCGCGGCGGTATGCACCGGATCACCTGGAGCGGCAGCGCCGCACCGGCCACGCTGCCGGCCGAGGTGATCCGCGTCGTCGGCGAGCTGCGGGCGTGGGCAGCGCCGCCGGACGGCGACACGGCGATCGAGGCGCCGCCGCATTCGAGCGCGGCGGCGCCTCCGTCGAACCGCCCCGCACGCTGACGCCGTCCGCAGCGGCGCCGTGCATGCGATCGCGCGCTCAGCGCGGGCCGAACAGCGACTTCAGCAGCGCGCTGCCGGTCGCGACCGGGTTCTGGCGGATCTGCGCTTCCTGCTCGGCGATCGTGTGGAACAGGCCGTCGAGCGCCTTGTCGGTCACGTAGCGATCGAGGTCGAGCGACTCCTTGCTCGCGCCGAGCGCGGCGAGCTTGCCGCCGCCCTTGTCGGTCAACTGCTTGTAGGCCTTGGTGACGCCGGCCGAATCGGTCGCCTGCGCGACCAGCGGCAGCATCTTCGCGCGCAGGGCCTCGCCGCTGGTCCGGCGGAAGTAGGCGGTCGCCGCGTCCTTGGATCCACCGACGATGCCGAGCGCGTCCTGCACCGACATCGCGCGGATCGCCTCGCCGAAAATCCCGGCCGCGGCCGGAACGGCCTGTTCGGCGGCGCGGTTCATCGCGGTTTCGAGCTGGTCGACATACTTGCCCTGGCCGAGCTTGCGCGCGGTCTTGGTGACCGGCTCGAGCGACTTGGGCACGGCGATGCGCACGGCCTTGTCGGCGAGAAATCCGTCGGGCTTGCCGAGCTGGGCGATCGCGGCCTCGACGCTGCGCGACAGCGTCTCCTTGACGCCGGTCGCGGCCTGCGGCGCGTCGGCCGCGATCGCGGCAGCACCTGTCGCGAACAGCGCGATCAGCGCCAGGATCAGCATCGGGCGTAACGGTGAGCGTTTCATCGGCGGCTCCGGGTCTGCGCGAGGTGGAGCCGATTCTACGTGCGGCGCTGATGGCCATTTGCAAACAAAAGGTTCTTCACCGATCTGCGCGAGTCGAGCCGCGGCCGATCTCATCCGCGTCGCATATGCCGGCTCCCGCTCCCGCTGTGGCTGTGGCTCCGGTTCTCGTTCCGGCTGTGACTGTGGTTTTCAGCTTTTGACGTGGGTGCGCCTGAAGCGAGCCGATGATCGCAAATCGGCCAGGCCGAAGAGCGGCCTCGTGTCCAAGTGCAGCGAGTTGGGGTGGCGTGCCTGGGCGATCGAGAAGCGCAGGGCACGTCAGCGCAGGCGGTTTGGGTGATTTTTCCCAAGAGAAAGAATGCCCGGGAGACATTCTCGACGTCGCGCCGGCGACGGTGCGAAGGGCGGCCGCCAGGGAGGGCGGGCCGCCAAAGCTACCCGCTTGCGCAGCGAGCGGCAGCTCTTGCTCTGAATCTTTTAGCTTGAGTTCTCTGAGGATCGCGGTTCGAAAAGGCGCGAAGTTCAAGACCGGCATCCACACTCGATGCGAACGTGCTTCAACACACTCGAAGGGAAAAACCGCAACGGAGCAGGCAGGCAAGCCAAATCATCCCGCAAGCGGGGGTAAAAGCCGGAAAAAGCGACAAGCCGGCGCTGACGCGCCGACCCGAAGCTTCCCCCTGAACAGCGTGACGGCCGGCGTCCTGCCGCCGCCGCGCCCGGTCGGCACGCGCGTGGGCGCGGCCGTCGAGCCCGTGCGGGCTCGTGCAGCGGCCCGATACGGGCGGGACCGCCACTCGTGCCGGCGGCATCCTGCCGCCGCGCGACGCGATTAGAACCGGTAGCCGAACGCGACGCCGTAGACGATCGGATCGATGTTGACGGTGCCGACCTTGGTGCCGTTGACCTTGACGTCGGTGTCGATGTCCATCCAGCGCGCGTCGAGCGTGACCGACCAGCGGTCCTTCAACGCGAAGTCGACGCCGACGTGGGCGGCCAGACCCCAGGAATCGTCGAGATCGAGGTTGGCGCCGGCCAGCGGACCGGTTTCCTTGGTCGAGAAGAAGCGCGTGTAGTTCAGGCCCAGACCGACGAACGGGCTGACCTTGGCGTCGGGCAGGAAATGCCACTGCAGCGACACGGTCGGCGGCAGGTGCTTGGTTTCGCCGGCCTTGGTGCCGTTGAGGCTGATGTCGTGCTTGAACGGCAGCGCGGCCAGCACTTCGAGGCCCAGATTCTGCGAGAAGTAGTACTCCAGCGAGAACGTCGGCTTCCAGTCGCTGTCGACATCGGCCTTGAGCGTGCCGCCGGCCAGCCGGCCGTTGTTGGACTTCGGATCGACGACGTGCGCGCCGAATTTGAACTGCCAGTCGCCGGCTTCGGCCGCCTTGAGGGCGGGGGCGGCGAGCGCGAGGGCCGCGAAGACGGCGAGGGACAACGAATGCTTCATGACGGGGCTCCGTAGTTTTAGTGCCGCCATGATCCGTTCCGGCCCGGCCGCCGACTTGATCGAGGTCAACTGCGATCGGGGTGCGGCACCGTGTCACGCGGCCGGCGTCGTGCTGCTGCCGCGTTGGCGGCGCGCCGCACGCGGCGCCTGCATCGGCGCGCGCGGTGCATCCGCGCGAGGAGCGACCGGTCCTCGATCGGCGCGGACCGATCGCCGAGCGTCCGATCGGTGCGGGCGCCATCGCGCGGATTCGCAGGGTGCGCCGGCCCCGCGGGCGCCGGGCCCGGCCTGCTCGATCGGATCGATCGGACCGCCCGCTCAGAACAGGCTGCCCTGCGCCGAATCCGGTCGCGGCGGCCGGAACAGGTCGGTCACCAGCGGCAGTTCTCGGCCGCGGTCGAGACCGGCCTTGCGGCACGCGACCGCGAAGCGCTGGCGCAGCAGGTCGGCGAACACGCCTTCGCCCCGCATGCGGTGCGAGAAGCGCGGATCGTTGTCGCGTCCGCCGCGCATCTGCCGCAGCAGGCTCATGACGTGTTCGGCGCGTTCGGGCACGTGCAGGTCCAGCCAGTCGCGGAACAGGTCCTTGAGCTCCCACGGCAGACGCAGCACGGTGTAGCCGGCGCTGCGCGCGCCGGCGGCGACGGCCTGCTCGAGGATTCGCTCGATCCACAGGTCGGTCACGGCCGGAATGATCGGCGCGACCATGACGCCGCACGGCACGCCGGCGGCGGTCAGGTTGGCGATCGTCTCGACGCGCCGGTGCGGTGCGCTCGCGCGCGGCTCGAGCGCGCTGGACAGGCGGTTGTCGAGCGAGGTCACCGACACGAACACCTGGACCAGGCGGTCGCGCGCCATCGGCGCGAGCAGATCCAGGTCGCGCTCGACCAGCGCGTTCTTGGTGATGATCGTCAGCGGGTGCCGGCACTCGGCCAGCACCTCGATCACCTGTCGCGCGACACGGTAGCGCCGCTCCGCAGGCTGGTACGGATCGGTATTGGAGCCCAGATTGATCGGCGAGCAGACGTAGCCCGGCCGCGCCAGCTCCGCGCGCAGCCGCTCGCCGGCATTGACCTTGGCGAACAGCCGCGTCTCGAAATCCAGGCCCGGCGAGAGATTGAGGTACGCGTGCGAGGGCCGCGCATAGCAGTAGACGCAGCCGTGCTCGCAGCCGAGGATCGGATTGATCGACTGCGCGAACGGCACGTCCGGCGACTCGTTGCGCGTGATGATGCTGCGCGCGCGGATCTCGCGGACTTCGGTGGCCGGGCGCGGACGGTCCTTCTCTTCGCGGTACCAGCCGTCGTCCTCGACGGTGCGCGTGACGGTCTCGAAGCGGCCGACCGGATTGGACGCGGCGCCGCGGCCCTTGATGCGTTCAGGGCGGCCGAGGTCGGCGGGATCGTCGGGGCGTGAACGCGGCATGGCGATGAGTATGCGCGCGGCCGTCTCAACGCCTGCGAACCGTTGCAAGCCCGTGCCGCGCCCCCATCTCCCCGGCTCCGCGCGAACCCGGACGCGGCCGGCCCCGCCGGCACGATCCGTCTACACTGCGCGCCTTTGCTTGGAGCGTGTCATGGCTTTGGTCTGCGACATTCCCGGACGCAATCTCACCGTCGCCCGCGGCGATTTCCCCGACGCGGTCCGCGACATCGACCCGGCCAGCGTCAGCGTTCCGCAGAGCGCGGTCCTGGCGGCCGGCTGCTTCTGGTGCGTCGAGGCGGTGTTTCGCGAGCTCGACGGCGTGATCGACGTCGTCAACGGCTACAGCGGCGACAGCGCCGCCACGGCCGACTACAAGTCCGTCTGCGCCGGCGACACCAACCACGCCGAGGTCGTCTCGATCGATTACGACCCCACGAAGATCAGCTACGGCGACCTGCTCAAGGTGTTCTTCTCGGTCGCGCACGATCCGACGCAGAAGGACCGCCAGGGCAACGATGTCGGCCGCCAGTACCGCTCGGCCGTGTTCTATGCCGACGCGGCGCAGAAGGAGGTCGCCGAGGGCTACATCGCGCAGCTCGAGGCCGCCGGCGTCTACGCGGCGCCGATCGTCACCGAGGTGGTGCCGCTGGAGGCGTTCCACCGCGCCGAGCAGTACCACCAGAACTATGCGGCTCTGCATCCGGAGCAGCCGTACATCGCGGGCGTGGCGATTCCCAAGGTCGTCAAGGTCCGCAAGCAGTTCGCCGACCGCCTCAAGAAGGAGACCTCGCGATGAGCAAGTCCGCCTCCGGTTACGAGCTCAGCCTCGATCCGGCCGAGCGCGACCGCCTGGCGGCGCGCCTGGATCCCGAGGAGCGGCGCATCCTGCTCGACCACGGCACCGAGCGGCCGTTCTGCGGCGGGCTGCTCGACAATCACGAGGACGGCATCTACGTGTGCCGGCTGTGCGCGCTGCCGCTGTTCCGCTCGGATGCCAAGTTCGAATCGGGCAGCGGCTGGCCGAGTTTCTTCACGCCGTACGATCCGGCGCACATCCGCGAGCTGCGCGACACCAGTCACGGCATGATCCGTATCGAGACGCGCTGCGCGCGCTGCGACGGCCACCTCGGCCACGTGTTCCCGGACGGCCCGCCGCCGACCGGCCACCGCTACTGCATGAATTCGGTCGCGCTGGACTTCCTGCCGACCGATCCTTGAGTCCGTGAACGGGCGCGGCCGGGCCGCGCCCTCTTTCTCGTCCACGATGCCGGCCGTCCGGCGCGTCGACGATCGCCGCCGCACGATCGCTGCTGCGTCCGCAGCATAAACCTCATGATTTTCATGAAATGTCGGCGAGCGGCGGCGCGGCGGGCCGATTCGCCTTGCGACCTCGTGCGCGATTGGGCACAACACGGGTCCTTTCACGATGTTCAGGGGCGTTCGACGATGCGTACAGGCCTGACCGGCTTTCTAGGTTCCGCGCTGGTGCTGGCCGCGCCCGTTCTGGCCGAGACCGCCGCTGCGCCGGCCGAGGACGCCGACAAGCTGCCGGTCGTCGTCGTGACCGCCACGCGCACCGCCCGCCAGGCCGAGGACGTGCCGGCCGCGATCGACGCGGTGCCGGTCGACACCGCCGACCGCGCCGGTCTCGGCGTCAACGTCTCCGAAGTGCTCGAGGCGGTGCCCGGCGTGCTCGCGCGCAACCGCCAGAACTACGCGCAGGACGAGCAGATCTCGATCCGCGGCTTCGGCGCGCGCTCGACGTTCGGCGTGCGCGGCGTGCGTCTGTTCGCCGACGGCATCCCGGCCTCGATGCCGGACGGCCAGGGTCAGGTCTCGCATTTCAATCTGGACTCGGCCGAGCGCGTCGAGGTGCTGCGCGGCCCGTTCTCGGCGCTGTACGGCAATTCGGCCGGCGGCGTGATCCAGATTTTCACGGCCGACGGCCGCGAGGCCGACGAGCTGCGGCTCGGCCTGGTCGGCGCGAGCTACGGTCTGGGCCGCGCCAGCGTCAACGCGCGCGGCAGCTCGGGCCTGTTCGGCTACAACCTTGACTTCAGCCACTTTCAGACCGACGGCTATCGCGACCACAGCGCGGCGCGGCGCGAATCGGGCAATGCCAAGCTGAGCTGGGACTTCGGCAGCGGCAGCACCCTGACCGTGGTCGCCAACAGCGTCTACATTCCCGATGCCGACGACCCGCTCGGCGTCACGCGCGCACAGTACGAGGCCAATCCGCGCCGCGTCGCCGCGGTCGCCAAGCAGTTCGACACGCGCAAGAGCGTCGATCAGAAGCAGGTCGGCGCGATCTTCGAGCAGGCGATCGGCGGCGCGCACACGCTGCGCCTGATGGCCTACGGGGGCCGCCGCGAGGTCGAGCAGTATCTGGCGATCCCGGTCGCGACCCAGTCCAATCCGCTGCACGCCGGCGGCGTGATCGACCTCGACGGCGACTATGCCGGCGCCGATGCGCGCTGGATCTATGCGCTCGATCCGATCGAGCTGACGGTCGGCCTCAACTACGACGAGCAGGATCAGGAGCGGCGCGGCTACGAGAACTTCGTCGGCCAGACGCTCGGCGTGCGCGGCCGCCTGCGCCGCAACGAGAACAACGTCGTCGACAACTTCGACCAGTACGCCCAGGCGTCCTGGCGCTTCGCCGAGCGCTGGTCGCTGATGGCCGGCGTGCGCCACAGCAAGGTGTCGTTCGACATGCGCGACCGCTACGTCGTCGGCACCAATCCCGACGACAGCGGCAGCCGCGAGTACTCGGCCACCTCGCCGGTCGCCGGCCTGATGTTCGAGGCCTCACCGCAGGCCAGCTACTACGCGAGCTGGGGCAAGGGCTTCGAGACGCCGACCTTCAACGAGCTCGGCTATCGCAACGACGGCGGATCGGGCCTCAACTTCAGTCTGCTGCCGTCGCGCACGCGCAGCGCCGAGCTCGGCGCCAAATGGCGCCTCGGCAGCGGCGCCGCGCTCGACGTCGCGCTGTTCCGCGCCGATACCGACGACGAGATCGCCGTGGCGACCAATGCCGGCGGCCGCACCAGCTATCGCAACGTCGGCGCCGCGCGCCGCCAGGGCGCCGAGGCCGGCCTGCGCCTGTCGCTGTCGGACGACCTCAGCCTGCGCGTCGCGGCGACCTGGCTGGAGGCGACGTTCCGCAGCGGCTTCCTGACCTGCACCGGCACGCCGTGCACGAATCCGACCACGCCGGTCGCCGCCGGCACGCGGATCCCCGGCGTGCCGCGCACCGATCTGCACGTGGGGCTGATCTGGGGCGGCGAGCGCGGCTGGCGCGTCGGCACGCAGGCCGACTACGTCAGCTCGATTCCGGTCAACGACATCGGCAGCGAGTCGGCGCCGATGTCGGTGATCTACGCGGCCGACGTCGGCTACGGCTTCGAGCTGCCGAACGGACGCCTGCGCAGCTTCGTGCGCGTCGACAACCTGTTCGATCGCGATTTCATCGGCTCGGCCATCGTCAACGACGGCAACGGCCGCTACTACGAGCCGGGCTCCGGACGCAGCGTGATGCTCGGCCTGCAATGGGTCTGGGCGCGCTGAGGGGCCCGTTCATCGCGCCCCGGCGCGGACGTCCGGCGTGCTGCGTCTTCTCGCGATCGACTCGCGCAAGCGGCGCGAGCGGAAGACCGACCTCTTCTGCTCGCGCATCTGCGTCACCTGCGCGCAAGGGCGATGCTCGGTCGTCCAATCGCGCGCGGCCCGTTCAACGATGGCGATGACGCAACAGGGGGGGGCTGGAGGCCGCCGGTGTCCCCGCAGCGCCTGATCGAGACCGGTCGCTTCGTGCGCGAGCGCTTGCGGCCGCCCCGTTCTGCGTGCCTTCGTCGAAGCGAGCGAGACCGAGGGCGGGGTGATCGGCAGGTGCCCGCTTCGGCCGATCACGTCGCGGCCGATCCTGGAACGATCGTCGCGGTCCGGTCGACACGCGGACTCTGTCGCAAAAAAAACCCGCAGATCCGGCGTCTCACGACGAGCGGCTGCGGGAGAGTGGTGTCGTCACCCGGCCAGGGGATGGCCTCGGGCGACGAAAGCGATGATCGACCGGCGCCGTCTCAGAACCTGAGAAAGCGGGTTCGGCGATGAGGTGCGCGGCCGTTCGAGCGATGGCGAGCCGTCGATCGACGCCGGTGCCGCTCGCCTGGCGCGGTTCGCATCGCGCGCGCTGAGCGTTCGCTGGACGGCGTTCTCGATCCGGCGCGAGCCGCCGTCCTGCATCGGCGACAATCCGGCTTTCCGCCGGGATCTGTCCACTCCGCTTGAAACGCGAACGCCTGCTGCCGCTGATCGTCGCCACGGCCTTGTTCATCGAGAACATGGACTCGACCGCGATCGCGACCTCGCTGCCGGCGATGGCGGCCGATCTGGGTGTGGAGCCGGTCGCGCTGAAGCTGGCGCTGACCAGCTATCTGCTGGCGCTGGCGGTGTTCATCCCGATCAGCAGCTGGGTCGCCGATCGCTTCGGCGCGCGGCCCACCTTCATGACGGCGATCGCGGTGTTCCTGCTCGGCTCGCTCGGCTGCGCGGCCGCGCAGTCGCTCGAGAGCCTGGTCGCGGCGCGGTTCGCGCAGGGCATCGGCGGCGCGATGATGGTGCCGGTCGGCCGCCTGGTGTTGCTGCGCAGCGTGCCGAAAGCCGATCTGGTCCGTGCGCTGAGCTGGCTGACGATCCCGGCTCTGCTCGGGCCGATGCTCGGCCCGGTGCTCGGCGGCCTGATCACGACCTACAGCCACTGGCGTTTCATCTTTCTGATCAACCTGCCGATCGGCGTGCTCGGCATCGTGCTGGCCTGGCGTTACGTGCCGCTGCTGCGCGAGACGGTCGGTCCGCTCGACTGGCGCGGGTTCGCATTGTCGGGCGCCGGTCTGGCGGCGACGATCTTCGGTCTGGCGACGCTCGGCCGGCACCTGGTGAGCCCCGTGCTGTCGGTCGCGGTCGCGGCGGCCGGCGTCGCGATTCTGGCGCTCTACGTGCTGCACGCGCGGCGGCGCGCGCATCCGCTGATCGATCTCACCCTGTTCACTTTGCCGACGTTCCGCATCGCGGTGCTCGGCGGTGCGCTGTTCCGGATCGGCATCGGCGCGATTCCGTTCCTGCTGCCGCTGATGCTGCAGCTCGGCTTCGGCTTCGATCCGCTGCAGTCGGGCCTGATCACGTTCACGTCGGCGGCCGGCGCGATGTTCATGAAGACGATCGCGACGCGGATCCTGCGCCGCTTCGGCTTCCGTGCGGTGCTGGTCGTCAATGCGGTGCTGGCCTCGCTGCTGCTGTGCAGCTACGGTTTGTTCGGCCCGCAGACGCCGATCGCGCTGATGATCGGCGTGCTGCTGATCGGCGGCTGCTTCCGCTCGCTGCAGTTCACGAGTCTCAACGCGATCACCTATGCCGAAGTCGAGCCGGCGCGGATGGGCCAGGCCAGCGGCCTGGCCGCGATGGTGCAGCAGGTGGCGCTGGCGCTCGGCGTGACGGTCGGCGGCTATGCGCTCAGTGTGGCCGGCGCGCTGACCGGCCAGCCGCTCGGCGCGCTCGACAACTATGCATTGGCGTTCGTCGCGATCGGCCTGGTGTCGGCCAGCTCGGTCTGGATGATGCGCGGGCTCGCACCGGACGCCGGTGCCGAGATGGCCGGCCGCGCGCGCCCCGGCGAGGAAGTGACCGAGCCCAAGCCCGAGGCGCGGCCGGGCAGCTGAGCTCAGACGCGCTCCTTGAGCGCGGCGCGATGGCGGCGACTGCACGGCAGCACGGTGCCGTCGACCAGATGCAGGCGTGCGTCGCCGGTATCGATCGGCTCGATCGACGCGATGCGGTCCAGATTGACGATGTAGCTGCGATGCACGCGCGCGAAGCGGGCCGGATCCAGGCGCGCCTCGATGCCGGCGATCGTGCTGCGCAGCGGGTAGCCGTGACCGCGCACGCGCAGATTGACGTAGTTGCCGGCGGCCTGCAGCCATTCGATGTCGGCGGCGGCGACCAGGAAGTCGCGGCCGAGCTTGCGCACGAGAAAGCGCTCGGGCCGGTCGACCGGTTCCAGCGGCGGCCCGTCGTCGGGCGCGGCGAGCAGGCTGGCCTCGCCCTGCAGCCGGCGCAGCAGCATGCGGTAGATCTCGATCGCGAGCACCATGCCGGCGTAGCTGCGCACGTCCTTGAGGTATTCGTAGCCGAGTCCGACCGCCCAGTCGCCGAACCCGTAAGTCTCGCCCATGAATCGGTACGCCAGCGTGCGCAGGCCGACCATGCCGCCGACGTGGACCAGGCAGACCACGACGCTGGCGACCAGATGCAGCGCCAGATAGCGCCGCAGGCCGTCCCACTGCAGCGGTACGCGCCGCGTGAACCAGACCACGCACGGCACGATCGCCAGCCACAGCAGCGCGCTGGAGACTTCCCAGACGGCCGGCTCCCAGTCGGCGGTGTCGAGCCCGGCGCGACGCACGTCCATCAGCACGGTCACGCTGTTGCCGACCGCGTTGACGAGGGTCGTGCCGACCCAGAAGCCGATCTCGACCAGGCGCTGCCACGGCCGGTAGCGGTCGTAGGCGGTCGGCGCGGCAACGGGCGATGCGGCAGGCGTGGACATGGCGCGCATGGTAGGGCGCGCGATCGGGTTTGCCGACCCCGAGTGCCCCGAGGCCGGTCTCGGGCCGCGTCGGTCCGGCGGCGCCGCGGGCCGGATGCGAGGTTTCACGCGCCCCGGGGTTCGGCAGACCGGCGATTCGATCCCTGCAGTACCGCGACTCGTCCCCGGGTCTTCGCAGCAGGTCACTTTCGGCTGGCCGGCCTGCCTCGCCCGGCACAGGCTGCGCCGGTCCCTTGACGATCAGGAGCCTCGATGGAACGCCGTTACGATCTGGACTGGGTGCGCGTCGGCGCGTTCGGTGTGCTGATCCTCTATCACGTCGGCATGGTCTACGTGAGCTGGGACTGGCACGTGAAGAGTCCGCAGGCCGGGCCGGCGCTGGAGCCGCTGATGCTGCTGAGCGCGCCGTGGCGGCTGTCGCTGCTGTTCCTGGTGTCCGGCGTGGCGACGGCGTTCCTGCTCGGCAAGGCGCAGGCCGCGCAGGCGGCCGGCGGGCGCCTGCGCTTCTTCGGACCGCGGTCGTGGCGCCTGCTGCTGCCGCTGCTGTTCGGCATGCTGGTGATCGTACCGCCGCAGGCCTACTACGAGCTGCTCGATTCGCGCTATCCGGGCGGCTACCACGACGGCTATCCGGCGTTCTGGCTGCGCTATCTGCAGGCCGATTCGAGCTTCTGCGACGACGACGGCTGCCTGCGCCTGCCGACCTGGAACCATCTGTGGTTCGTGGCCTATCTGTGGGTCTACACGATGGTGATCGGCGTGCTGGCCGTGGCGGCGCCGCGGGCGGTCGAGCGCCTGCGCGCCGGTGCGGCACGCCTGCTCACCGGCTGGGGACTTCTGGTCTGGCCGATCGTCTACCTGGCGGCGGCGCGGGTCGGCCTGATCGGCCGCTTCGGTTCGACGCATGCGCTGGTCGACGACGCGTACAACCACGTGCAGTACGTGGGCGTGTTCGCGCTCGGCTTCCTGATCGCACGCAGCAGACCGGTCTGGGACGCGATCGAGCGCCGCCGCTGGCCGGCGCTCGGGCTCGCGCTGGGCGCCTGGATCTTCATCGCCGCCTATTTCGCCGCATACGCCGACGCCGACCCGCCGGCCGCATTGCGCCAGGTCCAGCGCACGGTCTGGGCCGTGCAGCAGTGGTGCGCGATCGTCGCGGTGCTCGGCTTCGCGCGGCGGTTCGCGTCGCACGACGGACCGCTGCTGCGCTATCTGGTGCCGGCGGTGTTCCCGGTCTACATCCTGCATCAGACCCTGATCGTCGTGCTGGCCTACGAACTGCGGCCGCTGGCGCTGCCGCCGCTGCTCGAAGGGCCGCTGCTGGTGGCGCTGACGCTGGCCGGCTGCTTCGGCGGCTACGAGCTGATTCGCCGGATCGGCTGGTTGCGGCCGCTGTTCGGCCTCAAGGCGCGAGTGCGCGCAGAGCGGTCCACGCCCGTCGTCGCGCCGTGACCAATCATTGCACCGGCTGCTCTTTCATGTAACATACAGAGTTATATGAAAAGCGACAGCCGGCTCTCCTCGGTGCTGCACGTGCTGCTGCACATGATCCACAGCGACCGGCCGCTGACGTCCGAGGCGCTCGCCGGCTATCTCGGCACGCATCCGGTCGTCGTGCGGCGCACCCTGGCCGGCCTGCGCCGGCTCGGCTACGTCGACTCGGCCAAGGGGCACGGTGGCGGCTGGGTCGTCCGCTGCGATCCGGCCGAGGTCACGTTGCGCGACATCTATGCCGCGGTCGGCGCGCCGCCGGTGCTGGCGATCGGGCACCGCACGCCCGATCCGGTCTGTCTGGTCGAACAGGCCGTCAACGCCGCGCTCGACGATGCGTTCCAGGCCGCCGAGGCGGTCGTGGTCGGGCGCCTCGGCAGCGTCACGCTGGCCGCTCTGGCGGCCGATTTCGGGCGGCGTCTCGCCGCCCATCCGAGAGGTGCCGCCTTCCATGCACACTGAAGCGTCCGATCGTGTCGACGTCGCCGTGATCGGCGGCAGCTATGCGGGTCTGTCGGCTGCGCTGCAACTGGCGCGCGCGCGTCGCCGCGTCGCCGTCGTCGACGCCGGCCTGCGGCGCAACCGGTTCGCCGCGCACGCGCACGGTTTCATCGGCCAGGACGGCCGCGCGCCCGGCGACATCGCCGCGGCCGGCCGGGCCGACCTGCTGGCCTATCCGACCGTGCGCTGGCACGCCGATACGGCCGTCGCGGCGCAGGCGCACGGTGAGGGCTTTCGCATCGAGCTCGCCGCCGGTGCCGCAATTCAGGCGCGCCGGCTCGTGCTCGCGGTCGGCGTCGAAGACCATCTGCCGCCGCTCGACGGTCTCGCCGAGCGCTGGGGCCGCAGCGTCTTCCATTGCCCGTACTGCCACGGCTACGAACTCGACAACGGCCGCATCGGCGTACTGGCGTCGAGCGAGCTCTCGCAGCATCAGGCGATGCTGCTGCCGGACTGGGGCCGCGTGACGCTGTTCACCGACGGCCGCTACGCGCCCGATGCCGCGCAGCGGGACGCGCTGGTCGCGCGCGGCGTCACGATCGAGCCCGCGACGGTCACGGCGATCGTCGACACGGCCACCGTCGTGCTCGCCGATGGTCGGCGCACCGAACTGGACGGTCTGTTCGCGCTGAGCCGCACCGCGGTCAACGGCACGCTGGCCGACCAGCTCGGCTGCGCGACCGAGCCCAGTCCGTTCGGGAGCTATCTGCGCACCGATGAGACCCGCGCGACGACGGTCTCCGGCGTCTTCGCCTGCGGCGACGCGGCGCGCATGGCCGGCAGCATCGCGTTCGCGGTCGCCGACGGCATGCAGGCCGGCGTCGCCGCGCATCGCTCGCTGATCGCAGCCTGACCTATTGGGCTTCTCCACCGCGCTGCGGACATCGACCGCAGCCGATCCCGTCCGCGTCGAACGCCCCGCCTTTCGCTCCAACTTCCGCTCTGCCTTCTGCTCTCGCTGCTGCCTTCGCTGTTGTCGTTGCCGTTGCTTTCAGGTTTTGACGTTGTGCGCCTAAAGCGAGCCGAGCATCGCAGGTGACCCAGGCCGAAGAGCTGCCCCATATTTGAGCGACAGCGAGTCGGGGCAGCGTGCCGGGACGATCGAGAAGCGCAGAGGACATCAGCGCAGGCGGTTCGGGTGACTTCTCCCAAGAGAAAGCATGTCCGGGAGACATTCTTGACGTCGCGTCAGCAACGGCCCGAAGGGCGGCCGCCAGGGAGGGCGGGCCGCCAAACTCACCCGATCGCGCAGCGAGCGGAAGCTCTCGATCTGAGTTTTTCCGCTTGTTTTTCTGAGGATCGAAGGCTCGAACGGCAAGGTCACTATGCCAAGTCGACATCGATACCCACGTGCTTCAGATCGCACGAAGGCAAAGTCACCACACGGAGCACGAGTCGAAACCGAGCAGCCCGTCGAAAGAAGAAACCTCTCTTCTCCGCCGATCGGCACGCCACATCACCCTCGTCTGCACGCCGCCACGCCGCACAGTGTTAGTGATAATTTCATACAAATGTAAGTGAAACTTGCATACGTCCCTGCGTTGTGCCAGCCTGCGATCACGACACGGCACTTCAGGGAGAAGACCATGCGAGCTGACGCGGCGGCGCGATTGAGCGCTCGCGGACGGACGCGGCGAGGCGCCGTTCCGCTCCGGTCGCCGGCCCGATTCTCGGCCGATGCCGGCCTGCCGCATCACCCGACGGCTGCGCTAAGCAGTCGCCTCGCACCGCGGCCGTGCCGCGCGCACCGTTCCGATATGCGCCTCCGGCCGCGCCTCGCACGGCCGGCTTTCGCGCACCGCTCCCGATCCGATCTCGCATCGCGGCCGCCGGGCCGGGGGAGGGCGCACCCGAACTGAGTCCAGCGCGATACCTCATCGATGTGGTGTGGCGCCGTCCGGTCGCCTGGGGCAGGCATGGGCCGCTCGGCAATGAAACCGACAACCGAAGGAGAAATGCACCGATGAAAGTCCACCTGATCCTCGCCGCCCTGATCGCGTTCCCGATCGCCTGCCAGGCAGCCGAGCTGCGTTCACGCGAGCAGCCGCCGGCCTACATCGACGCGAGCATGCAGCCGGCGTTCGACACCGAAGTGCAGCGCCGCCGTGACATCGAACAGTTCCTCGCGCCGATCAAGTCCGCGCAGGACCTCCAGGCGCATCTGGCGAACCGGCTCGGCCGCGGGTCGCCGCTGGACACCTTGAGTCCGCATGCGCGCGAGCGCTTTCTCGCCAGTCTCAGCTTCAATGCGCGCGGCCTGACCGGCTATCGCTACGACGACGTCGAGGCCGAGCTCAGCATGAGCCAGGCGTTCGAGCTGCTCGGCCTGTTCGGCGTGCAGGACACGCTGCGGATCCTGCATCTGCGCCAAACCACCGATCGCGACGCGCAGCTGCTCGGGTTGTATGTGCGCGGCGGCGAACACGTCGCCGCGGATCACTACAACTACCGCTGCGCGAGCCGCGCCTCGTGCGAGTTCAGCCGCAATTTCATCTGCATGACCGGCTGCGCCGCCTACATCGAGTGACGGTGCACGGGCCCCGGCACGGCCGGGGCCCGACCTGCCTGCCGCCTGAGTACTCCCAGACCCCGAGTCCCGATCCGATGCCGATGATCGTCACACGCCATGGCTGGCTTTTCGCGTTCGTGCTCGGCGGCGCGTTCGCATCGACGCCCGTGCCGCGCGACCTGCAGGCCGATTACGATGCGCTGGTCGCCGTGCAGACGCGTGCGGTCGATCGCTCCGAAGTCGAGCGCGGCGCAACGATCGCGGCGACCTATCGCGAGCGGTTCGGCGCGCTGACCGCCTCGGATCTGGACGCGCTGCCGGACGCCTCGCTCGATCTGCTGTTCCGCGCGGCCGAGATCCCGGTCGGCTACACGCTCGATCCGTACTATGCCGAGCAGATGAGCGCGGCCTACGAGCGGCTTGCGGCGCGTTCGCGCGTCGAGCCGCGCCATCGCCGCTCGATGTTCGAGGCCTGGGTCATGCTGCGGCGCTTCGATGCGGCGCGCCGCATCGCCGAGGCGTCGCCGGATGCCGGCCACCTGCCGCTGCTGCGCGAGACGGCGGTGCCGTCCGGCGCTCCGGCGCTGTGGGCACTCGACGACGGCGCCGACGCGCTGACGCAGCGTGCGGCCGATCTGACGCAGCCGCGGATCGTCGTCGTTTCGCATCCGCTGTGCGGCTTCAGCCAGAACGCGGCCCGGCAGATCGCTGCCGATCCCGAGCTGGGGCCGCGCTTCGCGGTTCGGTCGCTGTGGCTGCTGCCGCAGACGGCGACGCTCGACGTCGACCAGGTCCGCGCCTGGCAGGCCGCGCATCAGCCGTACCGGATGGCCTACGTCGACCTCCAGCGCAACTGGCCCGGCATGGACGAGTGGGGCACGCCGACGTTCTATTTCTTCAAGGACGGCCGCGTCGTCCACAAGGTCGTCGGCTGGCCGGCGCAAGGCCGCAAGGCCGACCTGCTCGAAGGCCTGGCGCGGATCGGCGACTGAACGAGGGGGTTCGCCTTCCGCGATGCGCGGCAGCGTCGGCGGCCCGCATGCCGCCGCACGGCGGTCATGGCCGGTGCCTGCGTGAGCACACGGCGAATCGGGCCGTCTCGGCAGCGGGGGCGGTCGTGCTCCGGTTCCGGCCCATCAGCCTACCGCTCGGCGCCCGTCGTCCGCTGCCTCTCGCAGGCGGCCCGCCGCCCACTGTGCGCCGGCGCACGTATCGACTCTCGGCGAGCCCACTGATCGCCCGTCGCATCACGGCGCCGTGTCCGCATTGCGACCACGCCGTCGCCGCGACGTCGACGCCGCGCGCGGGCACCTCCGATGTACACCCAACCGCTGATTTCACGTCCCGATAAGCACCTCGTCATGAGTCCGTGATGGCGGCGGCCCGATCGCGGTGATCGAATGCAGCGGTCCGGTCCGCGCCACTGCGGTCCGGCGCGTTCATCCGACTGCCCGCGTCGCCGGCCGAGTGCCGACGCACGCCGGCTCCGTACCAGAGGATCGCCCCCGTCATGCTCGCGACATCCGCCGCTCCGTTCTCCCTGGCGCTGCTCCTGGCGCTGCCGTTCACGGCCGATGCGGCCGGCTGGCTGCCGGCCGAAGGTGCCGGCGTGTGCACGGTCACCGACGTGGACTTCTCCGATGCCCGCCACGGTTTTGCGGCCGGCGCCTTCAACTGCGGCCTGGTCACCTCGGACGGCGGCCTGACCTGGACCGAGATCGACGTGGTGCCGCAACAGGGACAAAGCCTGTTGTTCGGCCATGCGGCCGACGCCGACACGTTCTATGCGGCGCGTCAGAGCCTGTACCGCAGTACCGACCGCGGCGCGACCTGGACCGAGCTCGGCGCGCTCGGCGCGGCCGGCGGCGGCAGCGTGTTCGACATGCACTTCGCCGACGCGCAGCACTGGGTCGCGATCAAGGGCGGCCAGATCCACCTCACCGAGGACGGCGGCGACAGCTGGACGCTGGCGTTTCCGGGCAAGTTCAACATCAACTTCGACGAGCTGCACGCGCCCGACGCGAACGTGCTCTACGCGACCGGCGGCATCGCGCGCAGCTCCGGCGAGCTCGGGTCGGTTCTGCGCAGCGACGATGCCGGCGCGAGCTGGACCCTGCTGACGTTCACGCACGGCAAGATCAACGCGGCCGACTTCCTCAGCGCCGACCACGGCATCGTCTCGACGCAGAGCCAGGGCATGTACGAGACGCTCGACGGCGGACAGACCTGGACGCGCATCGGCGACACGCCCGGCGCCACCCCGCTGCTCGACCTGAGACATCGCGGCACCCATTGGTACGCGGTCAGCTACGGCGGCTGCCTGTACGAATCGTTCGATCGGGCGCGGACCTGGCAGACCGGCTACTGCGATCCGTCCGAGCGTCCGCTGGCGACGCTGTCGGTGCGCGGCGGCGCCGTCGTCGCCGCCGGCAACGACGGCCTGGTGCTGTTCGAGGACCGTATCCTGCACGCCGACTTCGAGTCGCCCTGAGCGATCGGGTGTCCGCGCTGACGTGCGCTGTCGGCAGCGCGGCGCGCCGGTTCAGCGCATCGTCGCAGCGGTCTTGCCGACCGGCAGCGCGAACTCGATCGCCGCGAGCGTCTCGCGCGCGCCGCGCTCGAGATCGGTCCGGCGCTGGCGCGCCCGATCGGCGACCTCGCGATCGCCGTGGGCCTCGGACCATTGCGCGTAGAGCCGCAGGACCTCGGCATCGTGGCTGGTCAGCGGATCGAACCCGTCCGAGGCCAGCGCGGCGATCGTCGCGTCGTCCGCGGCCAGCGCGATGTGCAGCGCGACGCGGCTGAGCTCGTTGCGCTGCGGGTCGTCGCGGTCCGGATCGTCGCGCTCGGAACGCAGTGCGGTGGCGGCAGCTTCGCGATCGCCGGCGGCCGCGGCCGCGAGCGCCTCGATCAGGCGCGCGGCATGCCGGTAGGCGTCCGGCGTCTTCGCGTCGGCGACGACCTGGCGCAGCCGTGCGCGGATCGGCACCAGCGCGGAAGGCTCGGCGACGAACGCCGACAGCGCCTCGTACTGCAGCACCAGTGCCGCCAGCGACGGATCCTCCTGCGGGTCGACCAGCGGCCAGGCCGCGCGATACGCAGCCAGACCGCCGGCTGCATCACCGCCGGTGCGCCGGCAGCGCGCATCGGCCGCGGTCGCGATCGCCGACCAGTAACGGTTGGACTGGTCGCGCAAGGTCTCGAGCAGGCTGCCGGTCAAGGCGCAGGCCTCCGCGTAGAGGCCGGTCTCGACGAGCACCCAGGCCAGTTCGACGCCGCTCGATATCTGCGTGAACAGCATCTGCGCGTCGATCGCGCGCTGCCAGGCGCGCACCAGCAGCGGCAGTGCCTCCAGCGGACGCTCCTGCCAGCTCAGCATGCGGCCGAGCAGGTAGGTCTGGCCGATCGCGGTGCGCTCGTCGCCGATCGCCTCGGCCGCCGCGAGCGCACGGCGCGCGGCCGCGTTTTGCGCCGGGTAGTCGCGCCGCGTCTCGGCGATCAGGCCCTCGGTATGCGCCAGCATCGCCAGGCGCTGGCGCAGGCCGTGCGTCTCGATCAGCTCGCGCGCGCGCAGCAACTGGCGCGCCGATTCGGCCGGGCGCTCGAGGATCGCCAGTGCCTGCGCGGCCATCAGGTCGCCGCGTGCGCGCAGGTCCGGATCGCCGCCGCGCTCGGCCGGCACGCGTGCGCGCTCGATCAGCGCCAGCGCAGCCGAGCGGTCGCCGCGACGGAACTGGTTCTCCGCCAGCGCGAGCAGGGCCGCCGCCTGCAGGTTCGGCAGCTCGCGCGCGGCCGCCGCGTCGGCCAGCTCGGCCAGCGTGACGTCGCTGCGCGCGAGGTCGCGCGTATTGGCTTCGGCCTCGCCGAGGCGCAGCCGCGCCGGCAGGAAGTCCGGCGCGCTCTGCACGCACAACGCGAAATACGCCTTGGCGCGCGCCCAGTCGCCCTGCGTCGCCAGATCCATGCCGCGCGCGAAGGTCTGCGCGAAGTAGTCCTCGCCGTGCGCGCCTGCATCCGGCCGCGCCGGCGGCGCATGCAGGCCGAGCAGACGCAGGATCCGCGGTGCGGCGTCGACGCCGAGCGTGGCGACGTCGGCCGCGCTGACGACGAGACGGCCGTCGCGCGCGAGCGGGCCGCCGCCGTCGATCCGCAGTCCCAGTTCGTAGAGGCCGTCGCCGATCCGGCGCAGCCGGCCTTCGACGACGAGGCCGGCACCGGTCGCGTGGCGCAGACGCGCCTGCGCGGAACCGCCGCCGACCGGTGCGAAGCTGCCGGCGCGCACGGCCTGCAGCGCGTCGCCGGCGTCGACCGCACCGGATTCGGCGAGCAGGCCGCCGATCAGCCCGGGCAGACCGTTGCGGACCCAGTCCAGGCCGGGATCGCCGGTCGCATTCTCGATCGGCAGGAACGCGATGCGGGGCGTCGCGGCCGGCCTCGGACCCGCGCCCGGCCACAGCAGCACCAGCGCGGCCAGCGCCGCCGCCATCAGCGCCAACCCCGCGCCGGCGAGCACGGCGCGCCGGCGTGCCGGCCGCCGCGGCCGGGCGGGCGTCTGGTTCCGGTCGGCCGCGACCACCCGTACCGCGTCGGGCGGCTCGCACGATTGCAGGGCGACCGCTTCGGTCGGCGCCGCCCATTGCAGGCCGCGACCGTAAACGGTACGGATCATCGCCTGACGCTCGCCGTCGTCGTCGAGGACGCGCCGCGCCTTGTAGACGAGCTGGCTGAGCGCGGTGTCGGTGACCGGACGCCGGCCCCACAGCGCCTCGGCGAGCATGCGCTTGTCGAGCGCGCGGTCGCGATGCTCGATCAGCAGCACGATCAGGTCGAAGACCTTCGCTTCGAGTTCCAGCGCCTCGCCGCCGCGCAGCAGGCGGCGCTCGGCGGGAACGATCGTGAAGTCGCCGCAGCGATAGGCGGCAGGTGTCGCCGGGTGGGCCATCCGTACTCCGGGTCCGCGCGCGGATCGGCCGCGGACGCCGCGCTAGGATACCCTGCGGCCGTGCCGCGCCGCCGGTCAGGCGTCCCGTTCGAGATCGTGCGCGATCAGCCAGTCCCGTGCCTGTGCGATCGACGCCGGATTGCGCTGCATCTCATACAGCCGGAAGCGCCGGTAGACCGCCGCGTGGGCGCTCAGATGCGCGCTGATGTAGCCGCGCGCGCCGTCCAGCACGGCCAGCCGCAGCAGGTACTCCTTGAGGAACGTGGCCACGAAGATCAGCGGACTGAACGCGATCCAGGGCCGCTTGCCGGCGGCGTGGCGATCGGTCGCCTTGAGCTCGGCGTAGAACACCGATTTCATCTGCTTGTGCAGCAGGCTCGGCGTGGTGCGGTGGTGCAGCGGCGCATCGAGCATCGTGGTCGGGCCGCGCGTGCGCAGTGATTCGTGCACGCGCGCCTCGGTCCAGCGGGCGCGATCGCGGTGGTAGAGCCGCAGCTTGCGCTCGCCGCGCAGCGGCCGGTAGTGATGCATCGGCGCGGCCATGAACAGGCCGTGCCGGCGCAGGCCGACCGCGGCCACCGGACCGGCCAGCCAGGCCGGCAGGCGCTCGCGGCACTCGGCCACCAGTTCGGGCGACAGGAACTCGTCGGCGTCGAGCACCAGCAGCCAGTCGTGGCGCGCCAGCGCGGCGGCCGCATTGCGCTGTGCGCCGAAGCCGAGCCATGGCTGATGTACGACACGCGCGCCGTGTGCCGCGGCGATCGCGACGGTCGCATCGGTGCTGCCGCAATCCACGACCAGCTTCTCGGCCGCGAACGGCACGCTGTCGAGGCAGCGCCCGATGGTGTGCGCTTCGTTGTAGGTCAGCACGACCAGGCTGACCGGCAGCGTCGTCGGGCCGCTCGCGAGTGCGGCCGCGTCGGTCAGGAACGCGGTCATCGGCCGACCGCCCGCATGCGTCGAGAAGCGCGCTTACGGCGCGGGAGCGGCGGCGGCGGACGGGAAGGGGACGGCATCATCACGTACGACTCGTCTGGGCCCGGCTGGGCGCGGCGGATCGTGCGCGGCTCCGATTAAACGTCGTGCGAACGGCCGCATGAAGATGGGATGACCGTTCGCCGGACGGAGCGGCACGTGCACGGACCGTCGCCGGACCGCGTACGCGCCGCCCGGGACCGCGCGCGACTGCCCGTCAGTGTCAGCCGCCCGATGTCGGAGCCATGTCGGTGCGCGCGCGGCGCGCGGCACGCCGGGCTTCGCGCAGGGCGCGCTTCTCGGCACGGCGCTGCTTGCGCCGCGCGGCCATCCGCGCGAAGACCAGATAGATCGCCGGCGTCGACAGCAGGGTCAGCGTCTGCGAGACCAGCAGGCCGCCGATCATCGCGATGCCGAGCGGCTGGCGCAGCTCCGAACCGACGCCGAAGCCGATCGCCAGCGGCACCGCACCGAGGATGGCGACCATCGAGGTCATCATGATCGGACGGAAACGGACCAGACAGGCCTCGCGGATCGCCTCGAGCGGCGGCAGTCCGAGATCGCGCTCGGCGTGCAGCGCGAAGTCGATCATCATGATCGCGTTCTTCTTGACGATGCCGATCAGCAGCACGATCGCGATGATCGAGATCAGCGTCAGCTCGGTATTGGTCGCCAGCATCGCGAGCAGGCAGCCGACGCCGGCCGAGGGCAGGGTCGAGAGAATCGTCACCGGATGGATCAGGCTCTCGTAGAGCATGCCGAGCACCAGGTAGACCGCGAGCACCGCCGCGATCAGCAGCAGACCCTGGCTCGACTGCTGCTGCTGGAAGCGACGCAGCTCGCCGCCGAACTCGCCCTGGATGCTGCCGGGCACGCGCAGATTGCGCATCGTCTGCTCGATCAGCGGGATCACCTGTCCCATCGTCACGCCCTCGGCCATGTTGAACGTGAGGTCGAGCACCGGAAACTGGAAGTCGTGCTGGATCATCAGCGGCGCCTGGCTCGGCTCGATCCGCGTCACTGCATCGAGCGGCACCATCGCGCCGCTGTTCGAGCGCACGTAGAGGCGCTTGAGCGTATCCACGCCCGGCGACTCGCCGGTGATCGCGTTGAGCACGACGCGGTACTGGTTGAGGTCCGAGTAGATCGTCGAGATCTGGCGCTGGCCGAACGCGTTGTAGAGCACGCTGGAGATCGCGCCGATCGACACGCCCAGGCGCGCAGCGGTGTCGCGGTCGATCATCAGGTTCTGCTCGATGCCGCCGTCGTCGAGCGAGGTGCCGACGTTGGTCAGCTGCGGCAGCTTCTTCATCTCGGCGGCCAGGCTCGGCGTAGTTGCTGCCCTTGATCGAGTAGCTGAACTGCGAATCGCCGCCGCGCGGACCGCCACCGCCGCCCAGATCCTGCACCGGGCGCAGGCGCAGCTCGACGCCGGGCAGGTTCTGGGTCTGGCGGATCAGCCGGTCCATGACCTGGAACGTCGATTCGTCGCGACCGTTGCCGAGCGGCTTGAGATTGATGAAGAACTGGCCGCGATTGGCGCTGGCGCCGGGACCGCCGCCGCCGCCGACCGACGAGCCGACGCTGGCGACCGTCGGATCGGCCATCAGGATGCCGGCGACCTTGCGCTGCAGCTCGACCATCGCCTCGTAGGAGACCGATGCGCTGGCGACCGCCGTGCCGTTCATCATGCCGGTGTCCTGCTGCGGGACCATGCCGAACTTCAGGAACGTCGACAGCCAGATCGTGACGATCACCAGCAGCAGCGGTTGCAGGCTCATCAGCCGTGGATGATGCAGCGACCAGTCCAGCGCGCGCCGGTAGCCCGACAGCATGCCGGCGTGCATCGCGTCGATCGCCCGACCCAGGCGCGAGGGCTTCTCCTCACCGTGCGGCCGCAGGTAGCGCCCGCACAGGGCCGCAGTCAGCGTCAGCGAGACCAGGGCCGACATCGCGATCGCCGCGGTGATCGTGACCGCGAAGGAATGCAGGAACATGCCGATGAAGCCGCCCATGAACAGCAGCGGCACGAACACCGCGATCAGCGACGCGGTGATCGACACGATCGTGAACCCGATCTCCTTGGCGCCGTCGAGCGCCGCCTGCAGGCGCGACTTGCCCATGTCGAGATGGCGCACGATGTTCTCGATCACGACGATCGCGTCGTCGACGACGAAGCCGATCGAGATCACCAGCGCCATCAGCGTCAGGTTGTCGAGCGTGAAGCCGAGCGCGTACATCACGATGAACGCACCGGCCAGCGACAGCGGAACCGAAAGTCCCGCGATCACGGTCGGCGCGACACGGCGCAGGAACAGCAGCATCGTCATGATGACCAGGGCCAGGCTGATCAGCAGCGTGATCTGGACTTCCATGACCGACGCACGGATCGTCGCGGTGCGATCGTTGAACGGCGTCAGCTCCACGCCTTCCGGCAGCCAGCTGCGCATCAGCGGCAGTTCGTCGTAGATGCGGTCGACGGTCTGGATGACGTTGGCGTCGGCCTGCTTGCTGACCACCATCAGGATCGCGCGCTGGCCGTTGAACCAGGCCGCCTGGTTCTTGTTCTCCTGGCCGTCGCCGACGGTCGCGATGTCGCGCAGCCGGATCGGCACGCCGTTGCGTACGGCGATGACGACATCGGCGAACTGCGCGCCCGTGGTCAGCGCATCGTTCGCGGCGATCGTCATCATCGTACGGCCGTCGCTGAGGAAGCCCTGCGGCGAGGTCACGTTCGCCGCGGCGATCGCGTTGCGGACCTGGTCGGCCGACAGGCCCATCGAGGTCAGCTTGCGCAGGTCCACGTCGACGCGCACCGCCGGTGTCGCGCCGCCGGTGATGTTGACGTCGGCGACGCCCGGCACCTGGCGCACGCGCTGCGCGAGCAGCGAGTCGGCCATGTTGTACAGGTCCGCCGTCGTGCGCGTCTTGGAGGTCAGCGCGAGCAGCAGGACCGGATCGTTGTTCGGATTGGCCTTGCGGTAGATCGGCGCAGTGCGCAAACCGGACGGCAGGTCGGCCAGCGAGGCGTTGATCGCGGCCTGCACGTCGCGCGCGGCCGCGTCGATGTTCTTGTCGAGCGTGAAGAACAGGATCACCACCGCCGAGCCCTGACGGCTGGTCGAGCTCATCTGGTCGACGCCGGCCACGCGTCCCATGTGCCGCTCCAGCGGGGCCGCGACGGTCGAGGCCATGTTCTCGGCATTGGCGCCGGGCTGGTTGGCGACGACGAAGATCACCGGAAACTCGACGTTCGGCAGCGCGGCGACGCCGAGTTGGAAGTAGGCGATCAGGCCGCCGACCATGACGCCGAGAGCGAGCAGGATCGTGCCGATGGGGCGCTTGATGAAAGGGGCGGCGATGTTCACGGGGGAGTTCCGGTGTTCCGCTCGTTGTGCGGCGTGTTCGGCTTCGATCGCCGATGGCTGAAGCTGCGGTCTAGGGCCGACTGGCTGGGCTTCGCCTCGTCGGTGGGCGGCATCCTGCCTTTTTCCGCTCGCCTCCGGGCGAGCGGGTCACTTTTCTTTGCGTGGCCAAAGAAAAGTAACCAAAAGAAAGGCCACCCCAGAAACGCGCCCTCCGAGCATCCTGCCCTGCGGGTGCGTGGACCGGTGCCGGGGTTCGTCGACAGCACCTCCTGTGCTGACGACGAACGCGCGGGCCTCCGTGCCCGCGCCCCTGCGGGCTGATCCGTCACCGGCCCACCGCGTTTCACGGGGCCCATCGGCGCGCATCCTGCTCGCAGAAGAGGAAGCAAAAGCCGAAGCCGAAGCGGCGTGGTTGTCCGAGTTCTTACGAACGCACTTGCGTCTGCGCGCGTAACTGCATGTGAGACGGGTCCTGGGCGCAACCCCGCTCTTGCCGTCCGACTCTTGCTCTTGCTCTTGCTGCTTTCGCTTTTTGCTTGAGCGCGCAGGACGCGCGCCCATGGGGCCCCTGTGCCGCGGCGAAGGGGCGCAGGAAAGGCCCGCAGGGTGGGCCACAGGACGTGGCCCAGTCCGCTGTCGGCGCAGGATGCGCCGTCAGCGGACCCCCGGAGCCCTTTCGCGCAGTCGCAGGGCAGGATGCCCGGAGACCGCGGTACCGGGGTGCCCTTTTTCTTGGTTACTTTTCTTGACTCCGCGCATCCTGCGCTCCGCCCTACGGGCCGGCTTCGCCGTTCGCGCCGCTCCTGCGGCGCAGTGGCCACGCAAAGAGAAGTGACCCGCTCGCCTGGAGGCGAGCGGAAAAGGCAGGGATGCCGACCGCCTACGAAGCAACATCATCCCAGCGCTCGGCACCCAGGCGCGGCTCATCGACAAACAGAGACAGTGAATCGGCCCTGCGTCGTAATCCGCTCGCAGGCGCGGAAAGTGTACGGAGTCCAGCCACCTGAGAAACGGAACCCCCAACCAGCAGAAAAAAGCCGAACCCCTCAGGTACCGAACTCGTAATTCATCTGCGCCTGCGGTTCCTGCAGGAAATTACCCTGCACGAAGTTCGCACCGCACGAGAACAGGATCGACATCGTCGCGGCGTCCTCGACGAACTCCGCGACCGTCAGCTTGCCCGCGTGGTGGGCCTGTTCGCAGATCTCGCGGACCTTGTCCTGGGTCTCCTTGCTGCGGACCAGGTCGACCATGAAGCTGCGATCGATCTTGAGATAGTGCGCCGGCACGTGCTTGAGCAGCTGGAACGAGTTGAGGCCGCGGCCGAACTGCTCGAGCGCGAATCGACAGTGCAGCTGTTCCAGGCCCTTGAGGAAGGTCCGTGCCTGCTTGAGATGGGTCACGACCAGGCTCTCGGGCATCTCGAAGATCAGGCTGTCGCCGGGCTGGCGTGCGTTCTTGAGCTGCTGCGCGATCCACGGCAGCAGGGTCTGGTCGTCCAGCGACTGCGCCGAGAGCTTGATGAAGAACGAGGTCGGCTGGCCCTGGCGCTCGCGCTCGGCACCCAGGCGCAGCGCATTGGCGATGACCCAGCGGTCGATCGCCGGCAGCAGGCTGTTCTGTTCGGCGACCGGGAAGAAGTGCTCGGGCGTGATGTCGCCCTTGGGGCCCTTCATGCGCAGCAGCACTTCGTAGAATGCCTTGCCGCTGCCGTGCAGGCTGACCACCGGCTGGTAGTGGAACAGGAAACCGTCGTTGGCGAGCGCATCCTTGATCAGGCGCAGCCAGCGCTGGTTCTTCTCGACCTCGGCCTTGTCCTGCGCACCCGGATCGAGCAGCGCCACGCGGTTGCCGCCTTCGCCCTGCGCCATGCGCAGCATCGCCTGGGCCTGGTTGAGGATCTGGTCGGCGTGGGCGTTCTTCTCGGTGATCAGCGCGCCGCCGATACTCATCGTCAGCGTGACCGACTGCTTGCCGACCTCGAAGATGCGGTCCTCGAACGCGTGACGCAGCGTCTCGGCGAGCTGGCGGACCTGGTCGGCCGGACGGCCGGTCAGCAGCACGCCGAAGTTCTGGTCGGACAGGCGGCCGGCGACGTCGGATTCGCCGAGGTGGCGACGCAGCAGGCTGGCCATGTCGCCGAGCAGCAGGTCGGTCAGGCCGAGGCCGATCGTATCGAGCGTCTTCTTGAAGTTGTCCGGCTCCAACAGCAGCAGCGCCTGGTCGCTCTGGCCGGCCGCGGCGTTGGCGGCGGCGCGTTCGATCTCGGTCAGCGTGTGCTGGCGGTTGTACAGGTCGGTGACCAGGTCCTTGGAGCGCAGCTCGTCGATCTGCTGCGCGAGATTCGGGTCCAGCGCCTGCTGGCGGAACACGATCTGCTGGCAGGGCTCGCCTTCGTAGGTGGCCTCCGAGAACTCCATGACCGCGTCGAAGA
>VFQU01000210.1_pt1 | contig 63204 bp, 39 predicted proteins | sample 3512311 | NCBI WGS metagenome assembly VFQU01 (sample SAMN10412377, study PRJNA504923) | tailings metagenome | isolation source: Relicate 3 Philex TSF3 active mining site | place: Philippines: Tuba, Benguet | collected 2017-08-29 | reverse complement strand
GGGCGATCTCGTGGGGCGCAAGTACACCTTCCTCGTGACCATGGGCCTGATGGGGGCGGCGACCTTCGCGGTCGGCCTCCTGCCCTCCTATGCGAGCATCGGGGTCACCGCGCCAATCCTGCTGGTGGCGCTGCGGCTGGTGCAGGGCCTGGCGCTGGGCGGCGAATACGGCGGTGCGGCGACCTATGTCGCCGAACACGCGCCCGAGGGGCGGCGCGGGCTCTACACGAGCTTCATCCAGACCACCGCCACCCTGGGGCTGTTCGCGGCGCTGCTGGTCGTGATCGGCACGCGCACCCTGCTGGGCGAGGAGGCGTTCCGCGACTGGGGCTGGCGCGTGCCCTTCCTGATCTCGGCGCTCCTGCTCGGCGTGTCGCTGTGGATCCGCCTGCAGCTCGAGGAAAGCCCGGTGTTCCGCCGCATGAAGGAGAAGGGCACCGCCTCCAAGGCGCCGATTTCCGAAGCTTTCGGCAACTGGAAGAACGGCCGCGTGGCCCTTGTCGCGCTGCTGGGCGCGGTCGCCGGGCAGGCGGTGGTGTGGTACACGGGGCAGTTCTACGCGCTGTTCTTCCTCGAGAAGATGCTGATGGTGGACGGCGCCACCGCCAACATCCTGATCGCCGTGGCACTCGCCATCGGCACCCCCTTCTTCATCCTGTTCGGCTGGCTGTCGGACCGGATCGGGAGGAAGCCGATCATCCTCGCCGGCTGCGCGCTGGCGGCGCTGAGCTACTTCCCGGCCTTCCACCTCCTCACCGAGGCGGCGAACCCCGCGCTCGCCCGGGCGCAGGCGCGCGCGCCGGTGAGCGTGATCGCCGACCCTGCCGACTGCTCGGTGCAGTTCGACCCCGTAGGGCGCAACAGGTTCGACGCGAGGAGCTGCGACATCGCCAAGGCCTTCCTCGCGAGGAGCGCCGTCAGCTATACCGCGATCGAGGCGCCGGCGGGGACGGTCGCGGCGGTGCGGATCGGCGACGCGACCTTCGCCGCGCCCGATCCCGCGCAGGTGACGGGCGAGGCGCGCCAAGCCGCCATCGCCGCCTTCCAGGCCGAGGTGACCGCGGCGCTCGGGGCGGCGGGCTACCCGGCCAAGGCCGATCCCGCGGCGATCGACACCCCGCTGGTCATCGCGGTGCTGACCTGGCTCGTGCTGCTGGTGACGATGGTCTACGGACCGATCGCCGCCCTGCTGGTCGAGCTCTTCCCGACCCGCATCCGCTACACCGCGATGAGCCTCCCCTACCACATCGGCAACGGCTGGTTCGGCGGCTTCCTCCCGACCACCGCCTTCGCCATCGTCGCGGCGACGGGGGACATCTATTCGGGCCTGTGGTACCCGATCATCATCTGCGGGCTGACGCTGGTGATCGGCCTCCTGTTCCTGCCCGAGACCTTCCGTCGCAACATCGAGGCCTGAGAGCGCCCCGGGAGCGCCCGCCCGCGGCGGGCGCCCCCGGCGAACGTCAGCGGTTCTGGCGGCCCTCGATCAGGCGGTCGACCAGCGAGGGATCGGCGAGGGTCGAGGTGTCGCCGAGCGAGCCGAAATCGTTCTCGGCGATCTTCCTGAGGATGCGGCGCATGATCTTGCCCGAGCGGGTCTTGGGCAGCCCGTCGGTGAAGTGGATCACATCCGGAGTCGCGATCGGCCCGATCTCCTTGCGCACGTGCGTCTTCAATTCGGCGAGCAGCGCGTCGCTGCCCTCCTCGCCCGCGTTCAGCGTCACGTAGCAGTAGATCCCCTGCCCCTTGAGGTCGTGCGGATAGCCGACCACCGCAGCCTCGGCGACCTTGGGGTGGAGCACCAGCGCGCTCTCGACCTCGGCGGTGCCCATGCGGTGGCCGGAGACGTTGATGACGTCGTCGACGCGGCCGGTGATCCAGTAGTAGCCGTCCTCGTCCCGCTTGCAGCCGTCGCCGGTGAAGTACTTGCCCCGGTAGGTGCTGAAATAGGTCTGCACGAAGCGCTCGTGGTCGCCATAGACGGTGCGCGCCTGGCCGGGCCAGCTATGGGTGATGCAGAGGTTGCCTTCCGTGGCGCCGTCGAGCACGCCGCCTTCGTTATCAACCAGTTGCGGGCGGATGCCGAAGAAGGGGAGCCCCGCGCTCCCCGGCTTCATGTCGTGCGCGCCGGGGAGCGTCGTGATCATGCAGCCGCCGGTCTCGGTCTGCCACCAGGTGTCGATGATCGGGCAGCGGCCCTCGCCGACGACGTCGAAATACCAGCGCCACGCTTCCGGGTTGATCGGCTCGCCGACCGACCCGAGGAGGCGGAGCGAGGCCCGCGAGCGGGAGGTAACATGGTGGTCGCCCTCGCGCATCAGGGCGCGGATCGCGGTGGGGGCGGTGTAGATGATGTTGACCTTGTGCTTGTCGACCACGTCCCAGAAGCGCCCGTGATCGGGGAAGTTGGGCACGCCCTCGAACACCACGCTGGTCGCGCCGTTGATGAGCGGGCCGTAGACCACGTAGCTGTGCCCCGTCACCCAGCCGATGTCGGCGGTGCACCAGAACACCTCTTCGGGTTGATAATCAAAGATGTAGTGGAAGGTCGTCGCGGTCCACACGCCGTAGCCGCCGGTGGTGTGGAGCACGCCCTTGGGCTTGCCGGTCGAGCCGCTCGTGTAGAGGATGAACAGTGGGTCTTCCGCCGCCATCGCCTCGCAGGGGACGTCGGCGTCGCTGGCAAGGTCCTCGAACCAGTGGTCGCGGCCCTCCTGCATCGCGACCGCGCCGCCGGTGTGGCGGACCACCAGCACGCCCGCGATGTTGGTTTCGTGCGCGGCGAGGTCCAACGCGGCATCGACGTTCGCCTTCAGGGGCACGTGCTTCCCGCCCCGCAGGCCCTCGTCCGCTGTGACGACGAAGCGGCTGCCGCAGTCCTCGATGCGGCCCGCGAGCGCCTCGGGGGAGAAGCCGCCGAACACCACCGAATGCACCGCGCCGAGCCGCGCGCAGGCGAGCATCGCGGTGACCCCTTCGAGGATCATCGGCAGGTAGAGCGTCACCCGGTCGCCCTTGCGCACCCCCAGCGATTTCAGCGCGTTGGCCATCCGCAGCACCTGGCGGTGGAGCTCGCCATAGGAGAGGCTGCGGCCGGGGGTCGCCGGATCGTCGGGCTCGAAGATCAGCGCCGTGCGGTCCGCGTGCTCGGCCAAGTGCCGGTCGACGGCGTTGTGGCACAGGTTCAGGGTGCCGTTCGCGAACCACCGGATCGCCACCGGATCGTAGGACCACTCCCCGCCCACCGTCGGCGCGCGCGTCCAGTCCAACCGCCGGGCCTGCTCTAGCCAGAAGGCGTCGGGCGTTTCCACCGAGGCACGGTAGAGCGTCTCGTATTGCTCGGGGGTGCAATGGGTCGGGGTGTGGGCCTTGGGCCGTTCGACGGCGTGGATCATCTCGACTCTCCCTTTTCTCGCCCCACTCTAGACCAAGCTACACGCGCCGCGCTGTCAGACAAAGGTCTTAGGCGGCGGCGATGTTTCACGTGAAACATCGTTCTGACGGGGGTCTAGAGCCGGTCTAGGGGGGGTCTGGAAGGGGTCAAGCGCCGTCTGGACGCCCGCAAGCCCGGCGCAGACCCCCGCAGAAACCGGGCAAGGAAAAACCCCGCCGACCTCCTCGGCCGACGGGGTCCCCCCAATGACGCCCCAGGACGCGTCAGAACCTGTAGCTCACCCCGGCGCTGATCACCCAGGGATCGAGCTTGTGCTCGGTCTCGATCGCCAGCGTGTTGCCGACGAACCAGCGCGCGGTGGTGTCGATGAAGTAGCGCTTCACGTCGACGCTGAGGCCGAGGCCCTTGTCGTTCACGGGCACGTCGAAGCCGCCCTGCAGCGCGAAGCCGAATTCGTCAGAGAGGTCCGTATCGGTCACGCCCAGCGGCAGGGTCGCGGCGCCGGGGCTGTCCTTGAGCCACATGAAGTAGGCGACGCCCGCGCCGACATAGGGCTTCACCCCGCCGACATCGAAGTGGACCTTGGCCGTCACCGTCGCGGGCAGCAGCAGCGCGTCCGAGACGAGCTCGGCCCCAGCCGGCAGGCCAGCGGTCGCATCGACATCGTGCTGGGTGACGCCGGCGATGGTCTCGATCGAGACGTTGTCGGTGAGGAAATACTCGATCGCCAGCGTCGGCACGACATTGTCGTTCGCCTTGGTCTGGGTGGCGGCGGGCAGGTTCGGCAGGTTGACGTTGATGTCGGTGATCTTGCCGTCGGGCGCCACGTAGGTGGCGAGCGCCTTGACCTGGATGTCGCCCGCGCGGTCCGCGCCCTGCGCAAGCGCCGGGGTTGCGGCCAGCGCCAGGGCTGCGCCGCCAAGCATCAGAACAGTCTTCATTGTCTCGTCCTCACGGCAGCAGTGGCCGCCCTCCGCGGCCCAGGATGGTTGCTGCCTGTGGGGCGCCGGATAGACCGCGTCCCGGCGGCGCCTCATTGATCGGAATCAAAGACCGCAGCGAGGCCATCGGCCATTGCCGCAGCCATCATGGCGACCCTCAGTCCCCTTCCACCGCACACGGGCCTTGCCGCCTTCCGCGCCTTTCTGCCGGACGGAACCGGCGAGGGCGCGACGGCCGACCGGCTCTGCGCATTGGGCGCGGCGGCGCGGCTGGCGCGGGGGGAGGCGCTGGCGCCCCATCCGCACGAGGACCGGCTGGTGTGGCTGGCGAGCGGCGCGGCCAAGCTGGTCGCGCCGCCGACCGCAACCGTCCAGGCGGGGGCGGCGCAGGCAGGGGCGGCGCCGGGCGGGCGGGTGCTCGCCTTCCATTTCGCGGGCGATCTCGTCTCGGTGCTGCACCGCAGCGCGCCGGACTCGGCAGGCGACCTCAGCCTCGTCGCGCTGGCCGATTGCGAGCTGGTGATCTTCCCGGCCGAACGCTTTCTCGATGCGGCGCAGGCCGATCCGCGGGTGCTGCGCGCGGTGCTCTCCCGCAGCTTGCAGGCCCTGCACCGCTCGCGCACCCGGATGATGCAGATGGGGCACAAGTCGGCCGCGGCGCGGATCGCCGATTTCCTGGTGTCGATGGCGGAGCGGCTGGCGGACTGCACCGCCGGACCCTGCGCCTTCGCGCTGCCGATGAGCCGCCGCGACATCGGCGATTCCCTAGGACTCACCATCGAGACCGTCAGCCGCCAGCTCACCGAGCTGCGCGAGGCGGGGCTGGTCGCGACCGAGGGCCGCTCGCGGGTGGCGCTCACCGACGTGGAAGCGCTCGCCCGGATCGCCGGGCGGCAGGGAGCCGCGGCCAGAAACTGATCCATATTTGATTTCGGTCAAACACAGCAAACGGGGCGGTGCGGTAGGAACGCGCCGACGGAAGGGACAATACAACATGGAAACAGTCGTTAAGCGGCTGGGGGTGTGGGCGCTCGTCCTCATCTCGAGCATCGCCGCCATCGCGCTCACCCCGGACAGCGGGTTCGCCATCCACATGGGCATCGTCGCCCTCCTGGCGGTGATCCTCATCGCGGTGACCGCCTCCAGCTACGATCCGCTGGCCAAGGCGCAGGGCATCTTCCGGATGCCCCCGGGGCCGAGCCGCTACGACGACGACGTGATCCGCTGGGGCGTGATCGCGACGATGTTCTGGGGGCTGGCGGGCCTGCTCGCGGGGGTGTTCATCGCCGCGCAGCTCGCCTTCCCGCAGCTCAACATCGAGCCCTGGCTGAACTTCGGCCGGGTGCGCCCGCTGCACACCAGCGCGGTGATCTTCGCCTTCGGGGGCAACGCCCTCCTGGCGACGAGCTTCTATGTCGTGCAGCGCACCTGCCGCACCACGCTCGCCCTGCCCGGCACGGCGCGCTTCGTGTTCTGGGGCTACCAGCTGTTCATCGTGCTGGCCGCGACCGGCTACCTCTTCGGCATCAGCCAGGGCAAGGAATATGCCGAGCCCGAATGGTATGTCGACCTGTGGCTGACGGTGGTGTGGCTCGCCTATCTCGCGGTCTTCGTCGGCACGATCCTGAAGCGCAGCGAGCCGCACATCTACGTCGCCAACTGGTTTTACGTCGCCTTCATCGTCACCATCGCGATGCTGCACGTGGTCAACAACCTCGCGCTGCCGGTGAGCCTGCTCGGCGCCAAGAGCTATTCCGCCTTCGCGGGCGTGCAGGATGCGCTGACCCAGTGGTGGTACGGCCACAACGCGGTCGGCTTCTTCCTGACCGCCGGCTTCCTCGCGATGATGTACTACTTCGTGCCCAAGCAGGCCGGGCGGCCGGTCTATTCCTACCGCCTGTCGATCATCCACTTCTGGTCGCTGATCTTCCTCTACATCTGGGCGGGCCCGCACCACCTCCACTACACGGCGCTCCCCGACTGGGCGCAGACGCTGGGCATGGTCTTCTCGATCATGCTGTGGATGCCCTCGTGGGGCGGCATGATCAACGGCCTGATGACGCTGAACGGCGCCTGGGACAAGGTTCGCACCGACCCGATCATCCGCATGATGGTCCTCGCGCTCGCCTTCTACGGGATGAGCACCTTCGAGGGGCCGATGCTCTCGATCAAGGCGGTGAACTCGCTGTCGCACTACACCGACTGGACGATCGGCCACGTGCACTCCGGCGCGCTGGGGTGGAACGGGATGATCACCTTCGCCTGCGTCTACTACCTCACCCCGCGCCTGTGGAACCGCGAGCGGCTCTACAGCCTGCGCATGATCAACTGGCACTTCTGGCTCGTGACGCTCGGCATCGTCTTCTACGCTGCCAGCATGTGGGTGGCGGGGATCACCCAGGGCCTGATGTGGCGCGAATACGGGGCCGACGGCTACCTCGTGAACAGCTTCGTCGACACGGTCGCGGCGCTCCACCCGATGTACATCCTGCGCGCCGTGGGGGGGCTCATGTACCTCGCCGGGGCCGGGATCATGGCCTGGAACATCGCCATGACCATCGCCGGCCATCTGCGCGAGGAAGCCCCGCTGGGCGACACCCCGCACGACGAGGCCGCCGACCGCCCGATCCTTCCTCAGCCCCAGCCCCAAGCGGAGCCCGCCGAGTAAGGCGCGCGGGAACAAGGACACGAACATGAGCAAGAACGCCGCCCACTCCGACGTCTTCGAGAGCCACAAGAAGCTCGAGAAGAACGTCACCCTCCTCGCCGCCGCGACCCTTGCGGTGGTCGCCATCGGGGGGATCGTCGAGATCGCCCCGCTCTTCTGGATCGACAACACGATCGAGAAGGTCGAGGGGATGCGCCCCTACACCCCGCTCGAGCAGGCGGGCCGCGACATCTACATCCGCGAGGGCTGCTACGTCTGCCACAGCCAGATGATCCGGCCCTTCCGCGACGAGGTCGAGCGCTACGGCCACTACAGCCTCGCCGCGGAATCGATGTACGACCATCCCTTCCAGTGGGGCTCGAAGCGCACCGGCCCCGACCTTGCGCGGGTCGGCGGGCGTTATTCGGACGCCTGGCACGTCCAGCATCTGAAAGCCCCGCGCTCCGTGGTGCCCGAGAGCATCATGCCGAGCTACGCCTTCCTCGCCGAGACCGAGCTGAAGGTCGCGGACCCCGCCGCCAACCTCAAGGCGCTGCGCGGCGTGGGCGTGCCCTACTCCGACACCGACATCGAGAAGGCGGCGCAGGACCTCAAAGTCCAGGCCGATCCCGAGGCGGACGCGGGCGACCTCGCCGAGCGCTACCCCAAGGCGCAGATTCGCGACTTCGACGGCGATCCCAAGCGCGTCACCGAGATGGATGCGCTCGTCGCCTACCTCCAGATGCTCGGCACGCTGGTCGACGTGAACAGCGCCGCCGCGCAGGAGGAACTGAGCAAGGGAGGGCAGGGCCGATGAGCCTCTACACCGCCCTCCGGCACTTCGCCGACAGCTACGCGCTGGCGGTGATCTGCGCGCTCTATCTGACCCTGTGCCTGTGGCACTTCCGGCCCGCTGCCAGGCGCTACGTGGCCGATGCCAAGCACTCGATTTTCAGGGGTGAAGACCATGACTAAACGCATCGACGAGCCCACCGGCACCGAATTCGTCGGCCACGAGTGGGACGGCATCGAGGAGCTCAACACCCCCCTGCCGCGCTGGTGGCTCTACACCTTCTATGCGACAATCGCCTTCGCGCTGGTCTACGTGGTGCTCTACCCCGCCTGGCCGATGATCGACAAGGCGACCGAGGGCACGCTCGGCTGGTCGAGCCGCGGCGATCTCGCGCGGGAGATGAGCGCGGCCGAGGCGGCCCGCGCCGACACGCTGGCGCAGATCGCGGCGATGGACATCGAGAACCTGCCCGCCAACCCCGACCTGATGCAGGCCGCGATCGCGGGCGGTGCGGCGGCCTTCAAGGTCAACTGCGTACAGTGCCACGGCGCAGGCGCGGCGGGATCGCCGGGCTACCCCAACCTCAACGACGACGACTGGATTTGGGGCGGCACGCTCACCGAAATCGAATATACCCTCAACCACGGCATCCGCTGGGAGGGCTCGGACGAGACCCGCGTGAACCTCATGCCGGCCTTCGACGGCATGCTGAAGCCCGCCGAGGCGAGCGCGATCAGCAGCTATGTGCTTTCGCTGTCGGGCAAGGCCAAGGCGAACCCCGCCGGGGCGCAGCTCTATGCCGACAACTGCGCGGCCTGCCACGGCGGGTCGGGCGAGGGGATGGCGGCGATGGGCGTGCCTGCGCTCAACGACGCGATCTGGCTGTTCGGCGGGACCGAGGCCGACGTGAGGAAGCAGATCCTCGCGCCCCGCCACGGCGTCATGCCGGCCTGGAAGGGCAGGCTCGACCCCGTAACCATCAAGATGCTCGCCGCCTACGTCCACTCGCGCGGCGGCGGGCAGGATGCGGGCCCCGCCGCGCCCGCCGCGCCCGCTGCCGGGACCGACGTCGCGCAGGGCAAGAAGGCCGACAGCGATGGCTGACGGCGACCAGCTCGATCGTCCCGCCGCCCCGGACGCGCAGCCCATGCGCGACTGGGCGGCGGGGCTCGGGCCGGCGGCGACGCCCGCACCCCGGTCCTCCGATGCGGAGGACGTGGGCTTCATGGGCAGCGCGCTCTACGAGAAGGGCCAGACGGTCCACAACCGGCGGATCGACGGGCCCTTCCGGCGCTTCAAGTGGGCGGTGATGGCGATCACCCTCACCATCTACTACGCGACCCCCTGGCTGCGCTGGGACCGCGGGCCCTATGCCCCCGACCAAGCGGTGCTGGTCGATCTCGCCAACCGCCGCTTCTACATGTTCGACATCGAGATCTGGCCGCACGAGTTCTACTTCGTCGCCGGGCTGCTCATCATGGCGGGCATCGGCCTGTTCCTCGTCACGAGCGCGGTCGGGCGGGCATGGTGCGGCTATGCCTGCCCGCAGACGGTGTGGACGGACCTGTTCCAGCACGTCGACCGCTTTTTCGACGGCGACCGCAATGCGCGCATGCGCCTCGACAAGGCGCCGTGGACGGCGGGCAAGATCGCCCGGCGCTCCGCCAAGTGGGCCTTCTACCTCGCGATCGCCTTCTGGACCGGCGGCGCGTGGATCATGTACTTCGCCGACGCCCCCACCCTCACCCGCGATTTCTGGACCGGGAACGCCGCGCCCGTCGCCTATGCCACGGTCGCGGTGCTCACCGGCACGACCTTCTGGCTCGGCGGCTTCATGCGCGAGCAGGTGTGCATCTACATGTGCCCCTGGCCGCGCATCCAGACCGCGATGCTCGACGAGAAATCGCTGATCGTCACCTACAAGGACTGGCGCGGCGAGAAGCGCGGCAGCCTCAAGAAGGCGGCGAAGAATCCCGAAGCCTATGGCGACTGCATCGACTGCCAGCTCTGCGTCACCGTGTGCCCCACCGGCGTCGACATCCGCGAGGGCGCGCAGATCGGGTGCACCACCTGTGGCCTGTGCATCGACGCCTGCGACCGGGTGATGAAGGAGGTCGGTCGCCCCCGGGGGCTCATCGACTACGCAACGCTCGACCAGTGCAAGGCCGAGGCCGCGGGCGCGCCCGCCACCCCCGCCTGGAAGGCCCTGCTGCGCCCGCGCCTCTTCGTCTATTTCGGCGTCTGGGCGGCGATCGGCGCGGGGCTCCTCTTCGCGCTCGGCACCCGCACCCACACCGACCTCACCGTCGCCCCCGACCGCAACCCGCCCTTCATGCTGCTGAAGGACGGCTCGGTCCGGAACGCCTACACGCTGCGGCTGAGGAACATGGAGGCCCGCCCGCGCCAGATGGAAGTCGCGCTCGAGGGCCTGCCCGAGGGCGCGGTGATGTGGACCGAGGCGGTCAGCCTCGAGAACGCCGCCCCCGCCCAGACCCTCACCGTGCCGGCCAACGCCACCAAGGTGCTGCGCGCCTACGTGATGCTGCCGCCGGGCGTGCGCGCCGACCACTTCGCCTTCCGCCTCACCAGCCTCGACGAACAGCGCGAGGCCGACAGCGCCGCAACCACCTTCACCATGCCGGGGAACCCGTGATGTCCACCAAGTCCTTCAACCTCACCGGCCGGCATGTCGCGGCGATCTTCGCGGGCGGTTTCGCCGTCGTGATCGCGGTCAACCTGCTGATGGCGAGCATCGCGGTGGGGAGCTTCCACGGCACGGTGGTCGACAATTCCTATGTCGCCAGCCAGCACTACAACGGCTGGCTGAAGCAGGCCGCGGCCTCCCGGGCGCTCGGCTGGCAGGCGGTCCCGCACCGCCGCGCCGACGGGCGGGTGGTGGTCGAGACGCTCGCCGTCCCCGCCGCCGCGCAAATGTCCGCCACCGCCGAACGCCCGCTCGGCGCGCGCGAGGACATGGCGCTGACCTTCCTTCCCGAGGGCCAGGGCCGCTGGGTCTCCGAGCAGAGCCTCGCGCCGGGCCGCTGGCAGGTGCGCCTCGCGATCCGGGCGGGCGGGGAAGCCTGGGCCGGGGAAAGCGAGATCCGGTGAACGCCCCCGCCACCCTCATCACCGACGGCGCCGCCGTCCCCGCGCCGCTCGCCACCACGCGGCTGACCGTGCCCGGCATGAAGTGCGCCGGGTGCATCGGCAAGCTCGAGCGCGAATTGCCCAAGGTCCCCGGCATCGCCGCCGCGCGGGCGAACCTCACCGCCAAGCGCGTCGCGATCACCCACGATCCCGCGCTCGGCGAGGACGCCCTCACCGCCGCGCTGCTGGCCCTGGGCTTCGAGGCGCAACCGGTCGCCGACAATCCGCTGGGCGACGAGACCAAGGAGCGCAAGCAGCTCAACCGGGCCCTCGGCGTCGCGGGCTTCGGGATGATGAACGTGATGCTGCTCTCGGTCAGCGTCTGGTCCGGGGCCGAGGGGGCGACGCGCGAGCTGTTCCACTGGCTCTCCGCGCTCATCGCCCTGCCGGTGATCGCCTATTCGGGCCGGCCCTTCTTCCAGAGCGCATGGATGGCGCTGTCGCACCGGCGCACCAACATGGACGTGCCGATCTCCATCGGCGTGATCCTCGCGACCTGTCTCAGCCTTTACGAGACGATCACCGGGGGCGAGCACGCCTTCTTCGATTCCGCCGTGATGCTGCTGTTCTTCCTGCTCGCGGGCCGCGCGCTCGATGCGGAGATGCGCACGCGCACCCGTGCCGGGATCGGCGCGCTGCTCGGCCGGATGGGCAAGAGCGCCAGCGTCGTCGCCCCCGATGGCACCACCCGCCGCGTCGCCGCGAAGGACCTCGCGCCCGGAATGCTCGTGCTGGTCGCCGCCGGCGAGGCGCTTGCCGCCGACGGCGAGGTGGTCGAGGGCGCGAGCGCGCTCGACAACGCCATGCTCACCGGCGAGAGCGCGCCCGAGCCCGTCGGGCCGGGCGCCGCTGTCCACGCCGGCGCGATCAACCTCGCCGCCCCGATCCGCGTGCGGCTCACCCGCGTCGCCGAGGACACCGCGCTCGCCGAGATCGCGCGGCTGATGGACGAGGCGGGGCAGTCGCGCTCCTCCTATGTGCGCATCGCCGACCGCGCCAGCCGCGCCTATGCGCCGGTGGTGCACACCCTTGCGCTGGTCGCCCTCGTCGGGTGGATGATCGCGGGGGCGGGCTGGCACACCTCGCTGACCATCGCCATCGCCGTCCTCATCATCACCTGCCCCTGCGCGATGGGCCTCGCGGTCCCCGCCGCGCAGGTGGTCGCCTCGGGCGCGCTGCTGCGGCGCGGGTTGCTGGTCAAGGACGGCAGCGCGCTCGAGCGCCTCGCCGAATGCGACGTCGTGCTGCTCGACAAGACCGGCACGCTGACGCTGGGCGAGCCGCGCGCCGAGGTGAGCGGCCTCGACCCCGAGGCGCGCAGCATCGCCCTCGGCCTCGCTCAGGCGAGCCGCCACCCCCTGAGCCGGGGCCTCGCCGCCGCGCTGCTGCGCGAAGGCGCCGCGCCCGCCGCCATCGAGGACATCCGCGAGGCCAGCGGCGCGGGCCTCACCGGGCGCTGGCAGGGCCTTGCCGTCGCGCTCGAGAAGCCGCGGGACGCCGCCGACGCGCTCGCCACCTGCCTGCGCATCGGCGAGACGCGCCGCACCATCGCCTTCGCCGACCCGCTGCGCCCCGACGCCGCCGCCGCGCTCGCCGCGCTGGAGGCCGAGGGCCTGCCCGCCAGCATCCTCTCGGGCGACCGCGCCGCGCCGGTCGCCGCCACCGCCCGCGCGCTCGGCCTTGAGGCCCGCGCCGAGGCCAGCCCCCAGGCCAAGCTCGCCGCGCTCGAGGCCCTCAAGGCGCAAGGCCACCGCCCGCTGATGGTCGGCGACGGCCTCAATGACGGCCCCGCCCTCGCCGCCGCTCACGCCTCGATTGCGCCCGGCACCGCGTCCGTCGCCAGCCAGCAGGCCGCCGACGCCGTGTTCATCGGCGAGGCGCTGATGCCGGTCGCGCTCGCGGTGCGCGTGGCGAAGCGGACCATGCGCATCGTGCGCGAGAACTTCGCCTTCGCGATCCTCTACAACGTCCTCGCCGTGCCGCTCGCGCTCATGGGGCTGGTTGCGCCGCTCGTCGCCGCCATCGCCATGTCGGTGAGCTCGCTCGTCGTCGTCGCCAACTCGCTGCGCCTCGCCCGGAGTGCCCATCCATGACCGGCCTCGTCTTCCTCATCCCCATCGCCCTCGGCATGGGGCTCCTCGGCCTCGTCGCCTTCCTATGGTCGATGCGCGTCGGCCAGTACGACGACATGGACGGCGCGGCGAGCCGCATCCTTATCGAGGAGGACGGACCGGCATGAGCGCCGCGCTTCCCCTCGCCCTTGCCGCGCTCGTGCCGGTGATGATCGGGCCGCTGCCCGCGGAGCCGGGCGCGGTGATCGTCGCGCACCTGTGCAACGGCGGCACCATCACCATCCCGCTGGGCAAGGACACGCCCGGGCCAGAGCGCGGCTGCCACCCCAAGGGCTGCCACGCCGGCACCTGCCGGGAGGACAAGCTGGTCAAATTGATCTCGCGCAAAGACGCCTGACGCGCGGCGCGCTCTAAGCGCCTCATGTGGACCTATCACCCAGAGCTGCTCGCCACCGCGGTGCCGCGCTACACCAGCTACCCCACCGCCGCCGATTTCGGCACGCTGGAGGACGGCACCCTCGAACGCGCCATCGGCCAGGCCGAGGGCGACATCTCGGTCTACCTCCACATCCCGTTCTGCGAGCAGATCTGCTACTACTGCGGCTGCAACACCGCCGTCTCGGGCAAGCGCGCGCGGGTCGAGGCCTACCTCGCCGCGCTGCACCAGGAGATCGCGACGCTCGGCAGCCTCCTGCCCCGGAGCGCCCGCGTGCGGCGCATCGCGTTCGGCGGGGGCAGCCCGAATGCGATCCTGACCGGCGAGTTCCTGGCGATCGTCGATGCCCTGCACGCCCACCTCCCGCTGTTCGCCCCCGAATGGTCGATCGAGCTCGATCCGCGCAGCCTCTCGGCGGCGTGGAGCCAGGTGATCGGCAGCGTCGGCGTGACCCGCGCGAGCATGGGCGTGCAGACCTTCGCGCCCCACTGCCAGAAGGCGATCGGGCGCGAACAATCGCTGACGATGATCTGCCGCGGCGTCGACTGGCTGCGGGCGGCGGGCGTCACCTCGCTCAACTTCGACCTCATGTACGGCCTGCCGCACCAGAGCGAGGCGGACCTCGAGGACAGCCTCGACTACACGACCAAGCTCGGCGCGGACCGGATCGCGGTGTTCGGCTATGCCCACGTGCCGCACCTCGTCCCGCGTCAGACGATGATCCCCGAGGACGCGCTGCCCGGTGCGGCGGCGCGCTTCGCCATGGCGAGCGAGGCGCACCGCATCCTCACCGGCCATGGCTACGAGGCGATCGGCTTCGACCACTTCGCCCTGCCGCGCGATCCCATGGCCCGCGCGATGCGAACGGGCACGCTGCGGCGCAACTTCCAGGGCTTCACCGACGATCCCGCCGAGGTGCTGATCGGCCTCGGCGCGAGCGCGATCAGCGGCTTTCCGGGCCTCCTCGCGCAGAACGAGAAGCACACCGGGCGCTACCGCCAGCTCTCGGGCGAGGGCCGGCTGTCGGCGCGCCACGGTATTGTGCGCAGCCCCGAGGACCAGCGCCGCGGCGCGGTGATCGAGGCGCTGCTGTGCCGCGGCGAGGCGCAGCTTCCACCCGATCTCGTCGCCGAGGTCGCCGAGCGGCTCCTCCCCTTCCTCACCGCCGGCCTCGCCGCGCTGTCGGGCGAACGGCTCAGGATCCTGCCGGGTGGCCTGCCCTATGCGCGGGTGATCGCCGCGCTGTTCGACGCCTATCGCAGCCTCACCCCGCGCCGGTTCAGCTCGGCGATCTGACGTCCCTGCGGGGCACCCCCGCCGTTCCGCCTTGTCAGACCCGCGCTTTGCGCGGATATTCCCGCGCGGGGAAACAGGCGAGGAGTCTGTGTCGGGCGCACCGGATCGTTTTCTTACGGGGGGAGTAAATCATGGCATTCACCGATCACGTTGACCTCAATGGCTTCATGGAGGGCGTCAAGAAGCGCAATCCGCACCAGCCGGAATTCGTCCAGGCAGTTCAGGAGGTGGCCGAGGATATCTTCGATTTCATCGCGGACAAGGAGGAGTATCACGCCCAGCAGATCCTGCGCCGCATCGCCGAGCCCGACCGGGTGGTCAGCTTCCGGGTGTGCTGGGAGGACGACAACGGCAATATCCGCGTGCAGCGCGGCTGGCGCGTGCAGAACAACAACGCGATCGGCCCCTATAAAGGCGGCATCCGCTTTCATCCGAGCGTCAACGAGAGCGTGCTGAAGTTCCTCGCCTTCGAGCAGACCTTCAAGAATGCGCTCACCGGCCTGCCGATGGGCGGGGGCAAGGGCGGCGCGAACTTCAATCCCAAGGGCAAGAGCGTGCGCGAGATCATGCGCTTCTGCCAGTCCTTCATGACCGAGCTGTACCGCCACATCGGCGCCGACATCGACGTGCCGGCGGGCGACATCGGCGTCGGCGCGCGCGAGATCGGCTTCATGTTCGGCCAGTACAAGCGCATCACCAACAACTTCACCGGGGTGCTGACCGGCAAGGGCCTCGAATGGGGCGGCTCGCTGATCCGCACCGAGGCGACCGGCTACGGCGCAGTCTATTTCCTCGAGAACATGCTGGCGGTGAAGGGCGAGAGCCTCGAGGGAAAGACCGCGGTGATCTCGGGCTCGGGCAACGTCGCCACGCACGCCGCGGAGAAGATCGTGCAGCTCGGAGGCAAGGTGCTGACCCTGTCGGACTCGGGCGGGTTCATCCATGATCCCGACGGCATTGACCAGGAGAAGATCGACTGGGTGAAGACCCACAAGACCCACCGCCGCGGCCGGATCGAGGAGTATGTCGAGGCCTTCCCCAAGGCGACCTTCCACGCCGGCAAGACGCCCTGGGGCGTCCCTTGCGACGTAGCCCTGCCTTGCGCGACGCAGAACGAGCTGCTCGGCGAGGACGCGAAGACGCTGGTGGCGAACGGCTGCCGCGCGGTCTCGGAGGGGGCGAACATGCCCACCGACCTCGACGGGGTGCACACCTTCAAGCACCACAAGATCCTCTACGCGCCGGGCAAGGCCTCGAACGCGGGCGGGGTCGCGGTCTCGGGCCTCGAGATGAGCCAGAACTCCGAACGCCGCTCGTGGAAGGAGGAGGAGCTCCAGCAGATGCTCAAGGACATCATGGCGGGCATCCACCATTCCTGCATCCGCTACGGCGATCAGGGCGGCGGCTACATCGACTACGTGAAGGGCGCGAACATCGCCGGCTTCAAGAAGGTCGCCGACGCGATGCTGGCCTTCGGGGTGGTCTGACCGTAAGTCGCTGCACAAGGGAAAGGCCCTGCGTCCGGGAGGACGCGGGGCCTTCTTCTGTCCGGCGAGCCTAAGCGCCGCCGCGATTTTCCTGCCGCTATACTATAGCGCGATAACGCCGAGCAGAACCAGCAGGAAGAGCACCAGTACAATACCGATCAGCAGCTTGGCACCGCTCAATGCAGCGCCCGACAAGCGCCCGAAACCCAGAATACCGGCAATGGCGGCGACCGCCAGCAATATCAGAATCCACTCGATCATGAGATCATCTCCGTTTGTTATCGGAGCAACACAACACACTTCTGCAGCGTGCGCGGGCAGCTCTTCTTGGCAAGTTCGGCAAGACTACCGCACCACCGACTGCTATGTTCCCACCTGCTATAACAATTGGCATGATTCCGGCCGCGCGGGGCGACAGGCCGTGCCTCGCCCGGGGCTGCACGAGCGGGTGCGGCCCACAGGGCCTACTGGATGCCGAGCGCCGCCGCCTGTTCGCGCAGCTGGGCCGCCGCGCCGGGATTGGCCCTGACCGCCGCCTCGAGCGCGGCCTTCGCCTTGGCCGGTTCGCCCAGGGTCATGCGGCTCCTCATCAGCATCACCCAGCCATCGAGGTTCCCCGGCTCGGACTGGAGCCGCGCCTCGAGCTGCGCGACCATGCCCTCCGCCATCTCGCGCTGCTCGCTCGGCTTCATCCGGCTCGCCGCGGCGACATCGGCGGCACTGGGCCCGCGCAGGCTCGAGGACGCCGCCCCGCCTGCGACGCTGCCCGATCCGGGCGCGATCAGCGCGGGCTTCCTTGCCGCCTGAGCCTTGGCGATGCGCGGGGCGACGTCGATCCGGTTGATCTGCCCGACCTGCTCGATGGTGCGCACCAGGTCCGCCTCCCACGGCGCGCCCTGCGGCGAATCCGCGAGGAGATCGAGCCAGGCGGCGATCGCGCCCTCGTGGTCCTTGTCGATGTCCTTTTTCGCCGCGAGGAAATAGCGCGCCCGTGCATCACTCGCATCGAGCGACACCGCTCTCTCGAAGGCGGCGAGCGCCTCCGCCGGCAGGGGTTCGCGCCTGCTCGCAAGAACGAGGCTCTCGCCGAGCGCGGACCACAGCACCGCCTCCTCGGGCGCGATGGTGGTGGCGCGGCGATAAGCAGCGGCGGCGTCCTCGAAGCGCTGCGCCTGGAAATAGGCGAAAGCGAGATCGCTCCACGGCCCGGCATCGTTCGGCGATTCCTCGGCCGCGGCGCGCAGGGCCTCGATCGAGGGCGCGCCCTCGCCCGCCATCGCAGGCGTCGGCCCGCTGTCCGCGCCGCCCCAAACGTTGAACCCGATCGAGCCCGCCGCCAGCAGCAGCGCCGCCCCCAGCAGGACCCAGCCCGCCTTCGATGTGCCGCCCCCCGGCGCCTGATCCCGCGATGTCATGCCCCCTCGCTAGCACCGCGCAAAAAGCGGGGCAATTCGCTCTGGCATCGGGGGTGGTTTCGGGTATGCTGCGCCGCAAGGGTGAGGATGCGATCTATCCGTAGGGGGAGGATAGGTGAGCGAAATTTTCAAGGTCGCCATTATCGGATCGGGCCCGGCCGGGCTCAGCGCCGCAGCGCGTGCCGCGGCGCTGGGGCTGTCGCACGTGCTGCTCGAGAAGACCGATCACCTCTCCGACACGATCTACAAGTACCAGAAGGGCAAGCACGTCATGGCGACGCCCTCGAACCTGGTGCTGCGTTCGGACGTCGATTTCGAGGCGGGCAAGCGCGAGACGATCCTCGGCATCTGGGACGAGCAGATTGCCGGCCACAAGGTCAACGTGAAGTACATGGCCGAGGCCAAGGCGATCCGCGGCACCGGCGAGCCGATCCCCGGCTCTGTCCAGCAGATCGTCACCCGCGCGCGCGACGGTTCCAAGTCCGTCAAGGAAATCCAGCGCCACGCCCCGCCCTATGCCATCGAGCTGACGAGCGGGGAGACGGTGATGGCCGAGAACGTCGTCCTCGCCATCGGCACGCAGGGCAATCCCAACCGGATGCGCTGCCCCGGCGCGGACCTGCCGCACGTCCAGTACCAGCTCGACGACCCGGCCGAGTATGTCGACGAGCACATCGTCATCGTCGGCACGGGGGATGCCGGCATCGAGAACGCGCGCGGCCTCGCCGAGGACCCGGCGCAGAGGAACACGGTTTCGATCCTCAACCGCGGCACCGAATTCCCCACCGCCAAGGACGCCAACGTCAAGGCGCTGACGGCCGACCATGAGGCGGGCAAGCTCACCATCCGCACCGAGAGCGAGACCAAGGCGATCGAGCCGGGCTGGATCACGCTCACCACCCGCGACGGGGAGATCCGCATCCCCTGCGACCGGATCATCGCCCGCATCGGCTCGGCCCCGCCGCGCGCTTTCGTCGAGGAGTGCGGGATCGAGTTCACGAGCGAGGACCGCGGCGCCTTCCCGCGCCTCTCGCCGGTGTTCGAGAGCACCGCCCCGGGTATCTTCGTGATCGGCGCGCTGGCGGGCTATCCGCTCATCAAGCACTGTATGAACCAGGGCCACGACGTCATCGAGTTCATCAACGGCAACACCGACCTGAAGCCCGCCGACGAGCCGATCATCGCGGCGAAGTTCGCCGGGCTGCCGGGGAACCGCTCGACCGAGGAATGGCTCGAGTTCCTGCGCGCCAACGTGTCGATCCTCAATGGCATGAACCCTCTCCAGATGCGCGAGTTCATGCTCGACAGCGAGGCGAGGTTCTTCGCCCCGGGCGAGGTGATCTTCGAGCGCAACGCGCCCGGCTCCTCGCTGTTCGGCATCGCCAGCGGCTCGGTTGCAGTAGAGGTCAACCCGGCGGACCCGTCGATCACCATCCCCATCGAGCAGGGCTCGATCTTCGGCGAGGTCGGCCTCATCTCCGGGCGCCGCCGCGGGGCGACGATCCGCGCGGCCGAGGACACCATCGTCGTCGAGATCTCGCGCCTCGCCGCGCTCAAGCTCCAGTCGCAGGTGCCTAGCGCCAAGGCCGCGATCCAGCGCATCTCGATCGAGCGGCAGCTGCTCCAGATGTTCGGCTCTGGCCTCACCCGCGAGGACGTCGCCCCGCTGGTCGAGGCCGCGCAGGTGCAGGAGAAGCGCGCGGGCGAGATCGTCATCGCCGAAGGGGCCGACGACAAGGACGTCTACATCGTCCGGCGCGGGTCGATGATCGTCGAGAAGGCGATCGGCGAGCGGCCGGTGTTCCTCTCCTACCTTCCGGCGGGCAGCTACTTCGGGGAGATGGCGGCGATCGACGGCTCGGCGCGCACGGCGACGGTGAAGGCGGCGATCAAGTCCGAGGTGATCCGCCTGCCGGGCGAGGGCTTCGTCGCGCTGCTCGACCGCAAGCCCGCCCTGCGGGACCGCGCCATGAAGGACATGGCCGCCCGGCGCGCCACCAACGCCTTCATCGAGAGCCGCAAGGACAGCTTCGGCAGCGTCGTCGACCTCTACTCCGAGACCGCCCAGTTCCTCGTCGACAACGGCATCGGCGAGGCAACCGACGTGCTGCTGATCGACGAGAAACTGTGCATCGGCTGCGACAATTGCGAGAAGGCCTGCGCCGACAGCCACGACGGCCTGTCGCGTCTCGACCGCGAGGCGGGGCGGACCTATGCGCACCTCCACGTGCCGACCTCGTGCCGGCACTGCGAACACCCGCACTGCATGGCCGATTGCCCGCCAAATGCCATCAAGCGCGGGCCCGACGGCGAGGTGTTCATCGACGAGACCTGCATCGGCTGCGGCAACTGCCAGCGCAACTGCCCTTACGGCGTGATCCGCATGGACGCGAAGCCGCCCAAGAAGCCGAGCCTCCTCCAGTGGATGCTGTTCGGCAAGGGACCGGGCCCGGGCGAGGCGCCCTATGGCTGGCGCAAGAAGGCCGCCGAGAAGGAGGGCACCGCCAAGGCCAAGCTCGCGATCAAGTGCGACATGTGCTCCGGCATCGACGGCGGCCCCGCCTGCGTGCGCGCCTGCCCGACCGGCGCCGCGATCCGCGTCAGCCCCGACAAGTTCCTGACCTTCACCAAGCTCACCGAGGACGTCGAATAGTGGCGAGCCGGGCGGGGGGACAGGCAGGGGGCACCGGGCGGTTTTCGCAGGACGAGCAGCGGCGCGATTCCGATCACGTCAGCTTCCTGAAGCACCGGCGCTTCCGCTGGCTGTGGATCGCGCTCTTCCTGAGCGGCGCGGCAATCGCGGGCTACCTGATGATCGACCAGCAGCCGCGGCCCAACGGCGGGACGTGGTACGGTTACACCCTCGGCACGATCGGCTTGGGGCTCATCATCTGGCTCTCGCTCCTCGGCGTGCGGAAGCGGCGCATCAACCCGGGCATGTGGAGCCTCAAGGCCTGGACCTCGGCCCATGTCTATCTCGGCCTCGCGCTGATCGTGATCGGCACGCTCCACACCGGCTTCCAGATCGGCTGGAACGTCCACACCCTCGCCTATGTCCTCATGCTGCTGGTGATCGCGACGGGCATCTACGGGGTGATCGCCTATGCGACGCTGCCCGCCAGCCTCTCGGCCAACCGCCGCGAGATGACGCGCACGCAGATGCTCGACGCGCTGACCGCCGTCGACCGCCAGCTGGAAAGCGCCGCCCAGCCCCTCGCCCGCGCCGAGGCGGACCTCGTCATCGACGCGCTGGGGCAGGACGTGTTCTACGGCGGGGCGCTCGCCCGGCTCACCGGCCGCTATCCCGGCTGCGCCACCGCGCGGGCGCTGAGGGGCATGGGCGGGTCCTCCGAGGCGGAGCAGCGGGTTCTCGCGCTCCTCGCCAGGCGCCGCGAGCAGCTCGCCCAGATCCGCGGCGCGCTGCGCATCCGCGCGGCGCTCGAGGTCTGGCTGTTCATCCACATTCCCCTCACCATCGCCCTGATCGCCGCGCTCGTCGCGCACGTGATCAGCGTGTTCTACTACTGGTGAGGCGGCGGCGATGGCGTTCCTGATCCGCACCATCGACTTCACCGCCGCCGGGCGCGAGATCGTGCGCGAGCGGATGGTGGAGCAGGCGAGCCTCACCATCGGCCGCGATGCCGCGAACGACATCCACCTGCCCGACCTTGCCGTCGAGCAGCACCATGCGCGGATCGACACGCGCGAGGGCGGCACACTCGCCGTGACCGCGCTCGGCACGCTCGGCTTCGCGCTCGACGGGCGGGTGGTCACCGAGGGCACGATCGATCCGCGGACCGGCGGCGAGATCGCGCTGGGCGCGGCGCGGCTCGCGGTGGCGCGCGAGGGCGAGGGCCGGATCGCGATCACCATCCGCCAGGTCGCCGCAGAGGAGGGCAGGCACGATGCCCTGCGCGGCTTCGCGCTGGCGAGCGTCCTGCCCTCCAAGCGCGCGATGAGCTGGGTCTTCGCCAGCGCCATCCTGCTCCTGCTCCTCATGGTGCCGGTCGCAAGCCACCTGCTGCGCACCCCGGCCAAGCCCGACCCCACCGGCAGGACCCCGGGCGTGGTGCAGATGGACAGCGCCTGGTCCTCGGGCGAGCTTTCCGTCAAGCACCACAGCCTCGCCGACAATTGCGAGAGCTGCCACGTCGCGGCCTTCGAGAGCGTGCGGGACTCGACCTGCATTGCCTGCCACAAGGACACCGGCGATCACGCTCCGCGGCCCCGGCTCGCCAAGGGCATGGCGCCGCTCTCACCCGGCGACGCGCTGCAATGGCGGATCGCCGAAGGCTTCGGCAAGGAAGGGCCGTTGGGCTGCGTCTCCTGCCATACCGAGCACGAGGGCCCGGTGCGCCAGCCGGCCGGGGGCGAGGCCTTCTGCTCGGATTGCCACAAGGATCTCGGCACCCGGCTCAAGGACACCGAGCTTGCCGATGCGCACGACTTCGGCAAGGCCCACCCGCAGTTCCGCCCGGTTTATTTCGCGAGCTTCGGCGCCGCCCAGCCGGTGCGCGCGTCGGCGGGGACCAAGCCGGTCGAGCGTTCCGGCCTCCTCTTCCCGCACGATGTCCACATGGACCCGCGCGGGGGCGCGGCACGCATGGCGGTGAGCCTCGGCCAATACGGCAAGCCGCTCGAATGCAAGGACTGCCACGTCCTCACGCCCGACAAGGCGAGCTTCAGGGAGGTCAAGATGGAAGACGCCTGCGAGGGTTGCCACAGCCTCGTGTCGGGCCGGATCGCCGGGGGCGGCTTCAGCAAGCTGCGCCACGGAGACCTGAAGCACCTCGCCGAGGATCTCGCCCGCATCTCGACCGGACCGCGCAACCCCGTCGGTGCGGCGCGGGAGCGGCCGGGGCAGCTCGGCGGCGGCGCGGCCTACCGCGCCGATTTCGGCCGTCCGGTGCGCGCCTATATCGGCATCTCCAACGCGCTCTCGGCAGGCGGGGTGTGCACCGAATGCCACCTGCCGACCCGCGGGCCCACCGGACAGGCGAGCCTCATGCCGGTGAATCTCCCCGATCGCTTCCTCACCAGCGGCTATTTCAGCCACGAGGCGCACAAGAAGGAAAAGTGCACCGATTGCCACGCCGCCGACACCTCCAAGGCGGCGAGCGACCTGCTGATCCCCGACCTCAAGAGCTGCCGCGACTGCCACCTCGGCGCGAGCGCCACGAAGACCGCGAAGATCGTGCCGTCCGACTGCGCGATGTGCCACGCCTATCACCTGCCGGCCGGCCAGTGGTCGCCCAAGGGCCCCTCGCCGCACTACAAGCCGCCGCCGGCCGCTGCGACGCTGGCGAAGGCGCGGCCATGACCGCGGACGGGAGCGCCTCCGCGTCGGACCGCGCGGTGCTGATCGCGCAGATGACCGACATCCATGTCGGCTTCGCGCCCGACGAGAAGCCCGAGGAGCTGAACCTCACCCGCTTCCGCGCGACGCTGAAGCGGCTGATCGAGGGACCGAACCGGCCCGACATGCTGGTGCTGTCGGGCGACATCACCGATCACGGCGATGCGGAAAGCTTCGCCAAGACTGCGGCGCTGCTCGCGGACTGCCCCTTCCCGGTCGTGCCGATGGTGGGCAACCACGACAGCCGCGCAGGGCTTCTCGGCGCCTTTGCGCAGGTCGTGCCGGCCGAGGGGGGCTTCCTGCACTACGTGGTCGAGGCGGGGCTAGGCCTCAGGATCATCTGCCTCGACACGCTCGAGGAGGGCCGCCACGGCGGCGCCTTCTGCGCGGCGCGCGCCGCATGGCTGGCGGCGCGGCTCGCCGAGGCGCCGGACCGGCCGACGCTGATCTTCATGCACCACCCCCCGGTCGTCGCCGGGATCGACTGGATGGACCCTGCACCGGACGAGGCCTGGATCTGCCGCCTGCGCGCGGTGCTGGAGGCCCAGCGGCAGGTGGTTGCGATCCATTGCGGGCACCTCCACCGCCAGATCACCACGCGCTTCGCCGGCATCCCGCTCGGCGTCACGCCCTCGGTCGCGCCGCTGGTGGCGATGGACCTGACGCCGATCGACAAGGACGTGCCCGACGGGCGCGAGCTCATCACCACCGAGCCGCCGACCTATGCCCTCCACCGCTGGGACGGGGAGGCGCTGGTGTCGCATTACGAGCGGGTCGGCGACTGGCAGGTGCTGGCGCGATTCCACGAGGGGCTGCAGCCCATGATCGAAGGCATGTTCGCCGAGCGGGATTGAGCTCTCCCGCCTCGGGCCTGACCCGGGGCCCAGCTCTTCTTCGACGTCGTGCTATGCCGCAAGGCAGCAGGGCCCCGGGTCAAGCCCCGGGCGGGGGTTAGCTCATCGTGCCGAAGCCCTCAGCGGCCCCGGCGGTGCGATGCCCACCCAGCGCTTCATGTCGACATCGTCGCTGACCTTCCACGGCACGCCCGAGCGGGTCATGAACAGGCGCTCCATCTCGGAGCGCGTGAAGGGCCGCGAGCCGAGGCGGCCGAACACCGCCATCTGCCCGCCGGTCTCGTCCACCGCGCGGTCGCGGTCGAGGCCCTTCGACAGGGCGATGGCGGGCGAAGGCGTTTTCGCCCAGGCGATCAGCTCGGGGACGGGCGCGGGGCTGAAGCCGTAGAAGTTGCGCTGACTGTCGGGACTGGTCAGTTGCAGCACCTTCATCCCGTTCCGCCCGTCGGCCACATAGGCGAAGAGCGATGCGTTGGTGGTGCCGACGATCACGTCCTCGGCATCGTTCAGCGCTCCGCCCAGCGTCACCTTCTGGAAGATGCGCGGGCTGCGCGGATTCTTCACGTCGAGGATCACCAGACCCTCCTGCTTGGCCGCGACATAGGCATAGGTGCGCGCTATGTAGAGCCGCCGCGCGTCGGCGAGCGGCACGGTCGCCTCGGGCACCGCGACGGGGTTGCGCAGGCTGGTGACGTCGAACAGCTTCACCCCCTCGGCGTCCGTGACCCAGAGATAGCGGAACTGCACCGCCGAGGCGCGCGCGTCGCGCAGCTCCCGCACGGCGGTGAGCTTCGGCGTGTCGGGATCGGCGAGATCGACCACCACGAGGCCCCGTCCGGAGGTGATGTAGGCGACCTCGCCCGCCAGCACGATGTGCCGCGCGCCCGTCAGCACCCCGTCAGGGTTCCACGCCGTCCGTCCGTCGGCGAAGGTCTTGCGCTTCAGCTGGTTGTTGCGGAATTCCCCGTCCGCCAGCGTGTTGACGTTGACGAGGATCAGCCCCTCCACCGCGTCCGTGACCACCGCGTAGTTGTAGATCGGCAGGAACGGCTGCTCCTGGTTCATCTCGCGCATCATCTCAGTATTGCGCGTGGGCGCGATCGGCTGGTTCGTCGGCAGCGCCATGCAGGTGGCGTTGGCGGTCCTGACGTTGGTGTTGTGCCCCAGCGCCGAGAACGGCCCCTTGAGGATGCGCTCCGAGGTGCCCTTGTTGGCGATGCTCGCGACGTCGTAGGCGGTGAAGCCCGCCTTGCCGCCGGCGACGAACATGTATTCGCCGCGCAGCTGGAGGCAGCCGACCCGGTCGCTGGTGCCCTCGTGAACGTTGACGAACTCCTCGAAGGCCTTGGTTTCGCCGCTGAGCTTCTTGTCGAAGGTCTTGCCCCGCACCCAGCTCTTCAGCTCGCGCCCGTTCTTCTCGACGTGCAGGCCCCAGTAGTCGGGATAGGCATAGCGGTGCAGGTAGGACCCGATCACCGCCTGCGGCTCGTCGTATTCGGTGACGCGGGTGGCCTGGAAGCCGCCCTCGAGCCCGGCCCAAGCGTTGAGGCCGACGAAATTCACGTAGTTCGTGCCCAGCAACAGGAGCTGGGCCATGATCGCGTTGTTGTCGTCCGTGGACGACAGGTGGCAGTCGGTGCAGGTCTTGGTCTCGGTGAGCCGGACCGTGTGCGGGAAATGCGGCGCGAAGGCCTGGCTCGAGAAGCCGATGGCGCTGATCGGCGGCTGCTGCACGTAGATGCGCTCGCGATTGATGTTGGTCGAGGACAGCACCAGCGCCGAGGAGGAACGCACCGGCGCGACTTGGTTGCCCTTGGTGGTCTGGTGCTTGCCAAGCTGGAACATCTCGTCGCGCGCGACCTGCGGGTTGTAGGTTGCGAAGTTGCGCGTCTCGCCGCCCTCGTAGCGGTGGATCTTGGTCTTCCAGTTGGCCTCGATGGGAAGGTGGCACCCGCCGCAGGAGGTGGTCCAGGACAGGTGGCAGGTGAAGCAGGCCATCTCGGGATCGCGGTGCGCGCGGTCGCCCTCGGCGATGCCGAGGCCGAACTCGAAATTGCCGGTCTCCGCCCCGTAGCGGCTGACGAGCTTCGCGCGGGCGGCCTTGGCGTTGAACTCCGGCGTCGCGGGGTCGACGGTGTCCTTGACGAGGCTCATCTCCCACTCGAGGCCGGGATCGACGATCGATCGCTGGACGAGCTTGCGCCTGCCCTCGGCCCCCTCGAGCCACTCGAAACGGCGCTTGCCGTCGGGGTTGCGCAGCAGGGCGAGGTTATGCCCTTCCGGCGGGGCGGCGGGGCCGCTGGTGCGCAGCGTCGGATAGGCATCGGGCGTGCCGTGGCAGTCCTTGCAGGTGATCTCGATCGCGTTCGCGACCTCGCCGTAGATGAGGCCGTTGCCGTGACTGTCCTGCTCGAAGTGGCAGTCCGCGCACTGCATCCCCTTCTCGGCGTGGATGTCCATCATGTGGACCGCCTTGCCCGGGTTCACCCCAGCGGGGACGAATTTGCCCTCGCCTTGCTTGCGCCACTTCTCGGGATCGTCGGGATCGACGATCCGCCCTTCCGCATCGAGGAGATTGCCCTCTCTGTCGCGCTTGAAGATCGCGCGGAAGTTCCAGCCATGGCCGTGGTAATCGGCGAACTGCGTGTCCTTGAGCTTGGGGTTCAGGTCATAGACGTTGCGCAGGAAGTCGAGGTCGGCCCACTTGCCGCGCGGCGCGGCGCCTTCGGGGTTACGGTCGGTGACGGCGCGCACCTCGGCAGCCGTCGGGTACTTCTGCTTCTCCGGCCACATCGCTGGCGCATCGGACTCGTAGTCCCACATGGTGTAACCGAGAAACGAGTTCAGGAAGATGTTGGGCTGGTGCATGTGGCAGTTCATGCACTGGCTCGTCGGGATCGCCCGGGTGAACACGTGCTGGAGGGGGTGGCCCTTCTCCTTGACCTGACCATCCGCCGTCTTGAGCGCGCCGTCATCCTTGGCGGCGTGGCCGTGCCCGTCATCCTGGCCGTGGCCCGGCTGCTTGACGGCACCATGCTTCTTCTCTCCATACCCTTCCGCGTGCTCGACCTTCGCGGCGATGGTCGGATCGACCGAGATCGACTGCCCGTCGCGCCCGTATTGCGCATAGGTCAGCGAGTGGCGCGGCTCGCGGTCGTTGGCGTAGACCACGTGGCACGAGGCGCAGCCGGAATGTCGGTAGTCGCCCGGCTGGTCGTTGGTCCCCATGAACCAGGTGAAGGGATCGTTGAGGCGGGTCTTGTGAATGTTGAGCGCGGGGATCGCCACCCTGAGACCCGTGCCGGGGCCGCGGTTCGACTGCTTGAGATCGGGCCGCCCGGGCTCCTCGAGCCGCTGGATCGAGCCGGTCGGGTTGGGCAGGCCGATCTCCGGGAACTGCGAGTTGATCGTCCGCCCGCCGCGCTCGAAGACGCGGAACACGTCGCCCGGCGGGATCACGTGCCAGGTGGGCAGCGGATACATCTCGGCGAGCACCCCGCGCGCGACCTGGTCCTCGGACAGCTTGCCCCCCGGCCCGGCGCCGGGCGTGGTGATCTTCGCCGGCTTGCCGTCGCGGGTGTAGGCCTCGCCGAGGAGGTAGTTCTTGAAGGGCAGGATGCCGTTGTTGTAGCTCGCCCCGCCCCACAGCATCGCGCCCGAGGCCATGATCGAGCGCTCCGCCGCCTCTATCGCCTGGATGTGGCACGCCCCGCAGGCGTCGCGCACGACGCGGTAGTCCGATGGGTTGATGAACTTCACGAACTCCGGCGATTCCTGGTTGAGGAGGGCATAGGAGCGCTTCGGGTTCGCCGAGGAGGGGAAGTGCCAGGACTTGGGGTACTTGGGCAGCACGTGGGCGCTGTCGCGGGCGGCGACGTAGTCGGGGTGATCGTGGGGCAGCTCGGAATTGCCGCGCACGCTCGCATCCCCGCCGTGGCAGTCGGTACAGCCCAGCCGCACCGCGGTGCTGACGTGCATGGTCGGCGCATCGGTCTTGACGTGGCAGGAGTTGCAGCCTTCGGACTTCGCGTCCATCTCCGCCACCGACTGCCGCTGCGGCGCCGGGGGCGCGATGACCCGCGAATAGTCGCGCTTGACCGGCTTCTCCTTGTCCGAGGCCATCGGCGTTTCCGAGAAGAGCGTGACCGCAAGGATCAGCGCCGCCGCCAGCAGCGCGAGGTTCCGGGCGAGGGTTTGGCCGATCATGCGCATCAGTAGGTCAGCACCACGTTGGCAAGCACCGAGACGAATTCGCGCGTGCCGCCGCGCGCGGTGAACAGGTCCTTGAACCCGTCACCGGCGAGCAGCGTCGCGGCGGAGAGGCGGAAGACGAGGTTCTGGTTGGCCTTGGGCCGCCAGATCGCCGCCGCCGAGAGGTCGAAGCCGATCTCGCGCGGGATCGAGCCCTCGTTCCTCAGCACCTGGAGCGTCGCGGTGTTCTCGAACCACAGGTGGTTGGCGTTGGCCGAGAGCCGGAACTGCGGCGTCAGGTCGAAATCCGCGCCCAGCCCGGCGAGGATCAGGCCAGGGTTGTTGAAGTTGCTCTGACCCTGCTCCTTCGAGCTCCGCAGCGAGTTGAGGATGCCGTTGCGCCCGTTGACAGCGACCGCCCGCCCGCCGCCCGCGAAGGGGATCGTCTGGCGGATCCAGTAGGAGGTGTCGGCCCCCGCGAAGACCGGGTTCTCGAAGATGGCGTCGAAGCCGGTCTCCTTGTCATCGTAAGGATCGCCGTCGCCGCTCGCATAGGCGGCCGAGAGGCGGAAGCGCATCCAGTTGCGATCATAGCTCGCCTCGATCGCCGCGAACTGCGCGCTGATGTCCGCCGGGCGGTCGGTGAAGAAGGAGTTCCGATCCTCGCCCAAGGCCCAGTAGAAGCTGCCGGTGAGGTTCACGCGGCCCACGCGCCCGTCGAGATTGTAGCCGAGGTAGACCACATCGTAGTCCCGGCCCCTGAGGGTCCCCAGCAGCGCTGGACGCACGGGGAAGCCGTTGTCATCGATCTCGATGTCGTTGCCTTCGCGGTTCCGGTTGTAGACCACCGTCAACTGGCTGGTGAGCGCCGGGATCAGGAAGTCCTGCCGGTAGGCGTTCGCGACGAAGACGAAATCGTCGCGCGAGCGCTGCACGATCGAGTTGAGGCCCGAATTGGTGTCCTTCTCCAGCCGCCAGAACGCGCCGAGGTTGAACTGGAAGCGATTGTTGTCGCGCGATCCGAACAGGCGCACGCCCAGCTGCTGGTCGTTGAACAGGAAGCCGCGGAAGTCCGACTGGAAGGGCTGGATGCCGGCGCGGATCGAGATGAAGTCGAAGCGGTCGTTGTCGAACTGCCCGAAGTGGTAATCGACGAAGGCTTCCTGCACCCCAAGGAAGTGGTCGAGCCGCTCCGTCCCGCGCGAGGGCTCCACGAACAGCACCCGCCGCTCGGGCACGGTCACGTAGTTGACGTTGTAGGCGAGCGTGACGCGGTATTCGATGCTCGGCGGCTTGAAGGTGGTCGAGCCCTTGAGCAGCGCAAAGCCGGCGATGAAGGTCTGGCTGAAGACCTGGCTGAAGGGCTTGCCGAAAACATCGTTGCTGTCGGGCCGCTCGGTGGTCTGGACGCCGACCGGGATCGGGAAGGTGCGCGGTTCGTAGACGCTGTCCGAAATGAGGTTGGCGACGAAGAACCAGTCGTCTTCCTTGATCGGCAGCCACGGCACCTTGGCGCGGTTGATCGGCCGGTCGCCCTTGTAGGTGTTCTGGTTGTAGGGATCGAACAGGTTTTCGCGCACCAGCCCGAGGCTCTCGATCAGCCGCCAGCGATCCGGGATCGGGAGCTGGTCCTTGGGGAAGGCCTGCGGCGGCGGGGCGCGCACGGCGCCCTCGTTGTTCTGCTCGATCCGCTCGGGCAGCGGCGCGGTGTAGCCGGGGCGCGTGCGTCCCTCGAGGATCTCCGGGTCGACGGGGGGGATGTCCTCCTCCCACCCCTGCGGCTGCGCCTCCTCGCCCGGCGGGCCGACTTGCGGCTGCAACTCCTCGGGCGGGGCGGTCTGGAGCAGCAGGAGAGCGGGGAGCAGCAGCGCCACGGCTACAGCCCCTCGCAGACGTTCTGCGCGGCCGTGTCGAGGAACGGCGCGAAGGGGCAGTTGACATAGCGCAGCCGCACCTGGCGACCGCCGACCTGCACCACGATGCGATCGGCGCGGATCGCGGCGGGCGCGTTGCCCAGCCCGCCGCCAGCCCGCGCCGCGCCGTTATGCGTGCCGAGGAAGGCGATCATGTCGTCCTGGTCGATGCCGTCGCCGGAGATGCCGATCGCGCCCACCAGCGTGTTGCCGCGGTAGATCGGCACCGCGCCGGGGAAGATCTGAATGCCGTTGGCGAGCCGCGGATTGCCGCCCGCGACGCCGGGCAGGCTGGTGCAGGCGCGCGGCGTGTCCTGCGCGCTCGCGCCGGTCACGAAGCCGAGGTGCTGGGCGAGGTTGCCGACCACCAGCGCCGATTGCAGCCCAGTCGAGAAGGGGCTGAACTGATGGATCGGGCGCGACAGCGGGCCGTTGGGCCGGCCCACCTCGCCGTCGGGGAAATAGGGCCGCGCGAGGTTGCCCACGGAACGATTGGCGATCCCGAACGCACCCCCCAGCGCTCCGGGATCGCCGAGGAAGGTGCGCGTTCGTGCGACAAACTGCGGCACCTCCCCGCTGGCTGCAAGAAGGTCGGCGGCGGCGAAGCTGCCGGAGAAGAAGTTGGCGGTGCGCGCCTTTTGCAGCGACACATCGATTCCGAAGATCGGCGCATCGGGGGAGCGCACCATCCCGAGCACGGCCCCGCGCGTGTCGACGAGGCTGATCGTCACCTGCGCGCGGCTGTCGAGCGGCTGGCGGATCTGCGCCCGCGCGCGGCTCATGACGGTGAAGGCTTCCTCGAGGATCGCCCGCGCCTCGGCGGCGGTGAGCGGGCTCGCGACGTCGCCTGCATCGGTCGCGCCGCGCACTGGATAGCGGTTCACCCCCGCCCCGTTGCTGAGCACGAAGGCGTCGCGCGTGGCGAACTCGGCCGCGGTCGAGGCACGCACGCCCGAGGCCTCGGTGCCGTAGGCCGCCCCGGCCAGCAGCGCGGCGCCGGTGTAGTAGCCCGCCACCGGCACCAGCGCGCCCGCCGTGCCGGCGAAGGTCGCGCCCGCGCCGTTGCCGACCTGCGCATACTCGATGTCGGTGTAGCGCAGGCTCGTGCCGTCCGCAGTGATGCGGTTCGCGCGGATCGTCTCGGGCGCGGCGAAGCCGACCGTCCCGGCGAGCGCGATCGCCTCGTCGACGTCGTTGTCGCGGTCGAGCACGTTGGGGTCGAAGCCGTAGATGCCGTCGGCGATCACCCCGATGCCGCCCACCACCACGCCGTTCTTGTAGAGCGGAAAGCCCCCCGGGTCCGCGGCGAGGCCAAGGGGGGAGCGCTTGGGCCCGATGAAGCCGTCGCTGGCGCGCGCGGCGAGGTCGGAACAGGGCAGCTGGCTGAACTGCACCCCGAACAATGGCCCGCTCTCCAGCCCCACCGTGGTCGGTGCGGGCGGGAAGTGCTCCTGCACGATGAAGCTCGCGGTGCGGGTCGAGAAGGCATTGCCGCCGCTCGACAGGTAGGCCCCGGTGATCGCCTTGGCGATGGCCGCCCCGGCGCTGGGGATGGTGAGGCCCTGCGCGTCGTTGTTGCTGCCGTCGGGCGCGGAGGGGATGCGCGCCGTGGCCGAGGCGCCCGGCATGGCGAAGACGGCAAGGACATTGCCGACCCGGTCGGTGACCGCGATGGTGGCAGCCGCGCCGCGGGCGCGCGCCTCGGCGGCGGCGCGGGCGATGACGGTGCCGACCTCGGCACTCGACAGGCTTTCGGCGGCAGGCACGGCGAAAAGCTGTCCGGCGGGGGGCGGCGTGGGCGTGGGGCTCGGTGTCGGCGCGGTGCCGGTCCCCCCGCCCCCGCCGCCCGAGCTGCTGCCCCCGCCCCCGCAGGAGGCGAGCACCAGCGCGCTGGCCGCGATCCAGAAGGTGGCGAGCCCCCCCTTCATCCCTATTGCAGCCTGCCGATGGCCGTGCTGGCGGACTTCAGCGCGGTGCGGAAGTCGGCGGGGCGGTAGGCGTTGGGCTCCTCGACCGCCTTGTAGGCGCGCGCGATGTCGCCCCGGATGCCGGCGGCGGCGCCCTGCGTCACCCGGCCCTCGCGCACCAGAGCGTTCAGCAGCGTGTCGATCGCCATGACGGCCTGCACCGATCCGGCGTAGTCGGTGAAGCGCGGCGCCGTCGCCTCACCGGCGATCAGCGCGATCACCCGGAAGGCGTCGGCATCGCCATAGGCGCGCCCCGCGAGCGCGTCGGAGAGCGCACCCGCCTGCGCCGAGAGCGCCTGCGCGGCGGCGCGGGTCTCGGCGGGGCCGGCGCCCATCGCCTTGTGGAACTCCCGCGCTGCCGCCTGGAACGCCGCCGCCTCGCCCGGCACCAGCGCGCCCGCGACCGCGGAGAGCATGATCATGTTCTCATCGTTGAAAGGCGGGTTGCCGAAGGGGATCGGGCGACCGGGATTGGTCTCGAAGGTGAGCTTCCTCTGCGGCCCGTCGGTGATGGTGCGGTGGCAGGAGTGGCAATCGAGAAAGTAGAACTGCGGGAAGGCGCCCTCGTAGGCGAACCTGGGCTGCGCGAAGAGGCTCGTCGACCGGCGCACCGCCTCGGCCTGCCCGACCGCCCAGAACCGCACCGAACTGGTGTTGCCCTTGCGCGCGACATAATCGGCATCGATGTTGTGGTGCTGCTGGAGCGCGCTGAACAGGTCGAGCTCGAAAGAGATGCGCGGATGGCCGGCGGCCATCATCGCGTGGGTCACGAACTGTCCCGGCTTGGACGAGCCGTAGTGGCAATCGAGGCAGACGCCGGCGCGCACCTTGGGATTGTCGAGCGGGGTCAGCCCCGCCGCCACGTTCGAGGCGTGGGTGGCGGGGAGTGCGTAGTGCTCCGCGAGCCAGGTGCCGCCCGACGCGCCGTGGCAGCTTTCGCAGCCCACCCCGTCGGACAGCGTGAACTTGGCCCCGCGCTGGACTGCCGGAGCATTGGTCGCGTGGCAGCCGAGGCAGGCCGGCGCGCTCTGCGCATTGCCGAGCCCGAGGCTCACCGCGATCTGCTGGCCGCGGCGGCCGCCGAGCACCGCGTAGGCCCGGCTGTGCGCGCCGCTGCGCGAGGAGGGCTCCTGCCACGTGGCGATCTCGTCCTGGCGGACCACGGCGCCATTGCCCTCGGCGCGCCCGTGGCAGGTCGATCCCGCGCAGCTTGCAACGCCCTCGAAGGTGCCATTCCCGATCGCGCCGGAGGCCGGGTAGAGTGCGGCGAGCGCCAGCACCGCAAGCGCGCGAGCGACACCGCGCCCCGGCATCAGGCCCGCGATCAGATCCCCCCCAACTTGCCTCATCCCATCCCCCCCGAGATGCTCGTCACCCGAACGGCCCGGACCCCTGCCAAGCTACCACCGCACCCCCGTACGATGATTGTCGCATTACGTCACGTGACGCGCCCGGCGTTGCGACTCCCCGTCATGCCGACCCGTCACTTGTCCCAAGCTTGCGGCCCCGATGCAACAGGCAAAACAGCTTGTGCGGGGGATCAGCCTTCGCCCGCGCTCGCCGCGGCCTCGAGGCTGGCCGCCAAGGCCTCGAGCTGCCCTGTGCAGCCTTTGGCGATCAGCGCTTGGGCGAGGGCATCGGGGGCGGTGTAATCCTCGGCGAGCAGCACAAAGCCGATGTCGGCCGTGCTGGAGCCGTCGGCGGCGGCGATGCGGTACTGCTGCCCTTCCGCGATCGGCAGGCGTGCCGGGTCGAGCGCTGCGACCGTTACCGCGTCATCGAAGGTCACCTCGGCGAAGGTGTCGCCGTCCGCCGCGTGGATCCGGTAGGTGAGCGTCCCCTCGCTCGCGGGACGCCACAGGCGGACCGTCGCGAGATCGTAGAGGCACATCGTGCCCGGGCGGGTGACGTCGACATACCAGAGGCTCGGATTGGAGGTCTCCTCGACCATGCCGGTCCGCACCGCCCCGGTGCGCACGCGGGTCGCGGCGCGCTTGCGGGTGAGCGAGGCGAAGCGGTCGGTGGCGACCTGCGGCCGGTCGCCGACGCGGAATGTGCCGGCGCCTTTGATGACGCGCGTGCCTTCCGCGGTGAGTACCGTCACCACGTCGCCTTCCCTGAGCGTGATCCTGGCGTTGTCGTCGAGCTTGCTGCCGATCGGGTATTTCGTCGCCGACGGCCCGGTCGACTTGACCACCACGCCGGCCGCAGCCGCGACCGGCAGCGCCAGCGCGGCACCTGCCAGCGCGATCGCGCCCAGCCGCGTCTTGATCCTATCCGAGAACATAGGTCCCTCCCTCGTCCATGTTGGCCATGCGCCGTGCAAGATTGCATAGCGCTGAATCCTCCGGGTGGCGAGCCGCGACCGCCTCGACGATCCCAAGCGCGGCGGCGCGGTCCGTGGCGGCGAGCCTGCTCGCCTCGGCGAGCGCCGCGCGGTCCTCATCCGGGAAAGCGGGCGCGGGCTCGAAGAGGTCGACGGGCCGCGCCCGGCCGCGCAGCTGGACCCGGCCCATCGCCCGCCACCAGCCGAGGCCCGAGGCTTCGGCGAACTCGCGGCTCGCCATGACGGCGGTGTCGAGCAGCTTGTTGGCGGCCTCGAGCCGGGAGGCGGTGTTCATCGAGTCCCCGAGCGCGGTGTATTGAATCCGCGTCGCCCCGCCGAAATTGCCGATCACCGCCTCGCCGTAGTGCAGCCCGACGCGGGTTTTACCGATCGGCGGCAGCGAGGGGTCCATCGCGGCGACCTCGCGGCGGAAGGCCTCGCCCGCCTCCCACATGGCATGGCCCGCCCGCGCCGCCCGCTCACCATCATCGTCGCGGGCGATGGGGGCGCCCCAGAAGGCGACCACGGCATCGCCGACAAACTTGTCGATCACCCCGCCGTGGTCGAGCACCACCTGGCTGAGGAGGTCGAGGTAGCGGTTGAGCAGCCGCGCCACCATCTCCGGCGGGATCGCGTGGCTCATCTTGGTGAAGCCCTCGAGATCGCTGAACAGCACGAAGATCGCGCGCTTCTCCCCGCCCAAGGAGAGCAGCTCGGGCCGGTCGATGATCGCCTGGGCGATGTCGCGCGGGATGTACTTGCCGAGCGCTCCGGTCGCGAAGTTGCGCTGCACCGCGCCCGAGGCGCGGGCGGCGGCGGTGACGGCGGTGAAGGCCATGATCCAGCCGATCAGCCAGCCGAAGGCCGGCAGGCCGTAGGTGTCGACATTGCGGAACTGGAGCAGGATCGGCATGCCGATGAAGGCGACGAGGAGCACCACCAGCACCGGCGCGAGCCGGCGCGCGGGCCATTCGAGCAGCGCGGTGAGTGCGGCGGTCAGCACCACCAGCACCGCCATCGCCCATAGCACCCAGTGCGGGATCGGGGCGAGCCGGCGCCCGTCGAGCATCTGCGCCATGATTTCGGCATGGACCGCGATTCCCGCGGGCACCTCGCCGGTCTTCGAGGTGAAGGTCGTCTCGACCCGGTCGTAGTCGACGATATCCCCGCCGATCAGCACGTACTTGCCCCTGATCTGCTCGGCGAGGAAGGGCAGCACCTCGGGATCGGGATCGGTAAAGAGATCGATCTGGAGCGAGGCGAACAGCGGCGCATCCTCGAACATGGGCCGCCGGTAGTCGATCGCGCCCTCGTAGCCGGCGAAACCCGGCGCGGCCTCGCCCGCATCCTCCAGCAGCGCCCGGCCCATCAGCGGGGGCAGGCCGGGCACGATCTGCGGCCACACCCGCGTCGCGCCGAAGGTGTTGTCGAGCCGGATGCTGACCGGCCGCGCCCGGCTTCCCTCAAGCCCGGCCTGGAAGGACTCGAGGAACTGCTGCTGCTCATAGACGAGGTCGTCCTGGTTCGTGGCGACGTTCGCATAGGCGACACCGACCGGGGTCTGCATTCCGCGCAAGGTGGCGAGCAGGTCCTCGTCCTCGTCCTGCGGCTGGTCGAAAAGGATGTCGATCCCGATCGCCTTGGCGCCCATCGTGTCGAGATTGCGCAGCGCCCGCGCAAGGAGCCCGCGATCGAGCGGCGAGCGCTTGCGGGCGTTGATGAGGGTCTGGTCGGTATAGACCACCAGCACCACCCGCGGGTCCTGCTCGACGAGGTCGGCGGCGTAGTAGGCGCGTAGATCATAGAAGGCGCGCTCCGCCTCGCTGGTCAGCGGGGTCGGTTCCGCGCCGTCGGGCAGCACCCAGCTGAAGCGGGCGACGAACAGCGCCGCGGCAAGCACCAGCAGGGTGGCGGAGAGCTGGATGACGCCCGCTTCCCGGACATTGCGCCACCCGCGCGCGATCCAGCCGAGCGGCGATGAGGCGCGGTCCTGCGGTCCGATCATCGCTCCTCCGCCCTCGTGTCGCGCTCAGCGGGCGAGGCGCGCCGCGCCGTCGCCGACGATCGCGAAGGCCGACCAGTAGAAGGGGTGCGAGGTGCGGGCATCGTCCATCAGGGCAAGCTGCGATGTGCGCAGTGCCTCGGCCGTGCTGCGCCCGTCTGCGGCGAACAAGCCCGAGACCAGCCGGCCGGTGGCGTCGAAATCGTCGGGCACCGGCCAGTGGCTCGCCAGTACGGTGCGCCCGCCCGCGCCGACGAAGGCGCGCACCAGCCCGTCGAGCGCGAACTCGCCGCCGCTCGTCACCCCCGCTTCGCGCGTCGCGCCGACGGTGGCGCTGCCGGCCGTGTCGCAGGCGGAGAGGATCACGAGATCGGCGTCGAGCCTGAGGTCGAAGATCTCGGCGAAGCTGAGGAGCCCGTCGGACCCCTCGCTCGCATCGAAGCTGGTGAGCAGCGCCGGGCGCGGCGGACAGCCGGGCTGGGGCGCGGTGACGAGGCCGTGGGTGGCGAAGTGCAGGATGCGGTATTCGGCAAGGTCGGGCAGACGCGCGACTGCCATATCGGTGAAGGCGGTGCCGGTCAGCACCTGCGCAGTCCCGCCGAAGCGCGCCGCCGCCTCGCGCAGCTCGCGCGCCTTCACGGGATTGGCCCAGATCGCCGGGGACCAGGTACACCGCTCGCCTGCCTCGAGCGCCGCGCGGGTGCGGGCGGCGCCCGGGGTCATGTTGCCGATCGGCGCATTCTCGCCGAGCCCCAGATAGGCTCGCGATCCGTTCGAAGGCCGGGCCGCGCGCACGTCGCGGAAGGCAGCGGCCGCGACCGAGGTGCTCACCTGCGTCGAGCGGCCGAGCCACTTCGTGCCGCGCAGGTCGTATTCGTCCGCCCCCTTGGCCTTCGTCCGCGCCTGGTAGGCGGCGACGCTGGCGTCATCGGTAACGAGCAGGTTGATCGGCAGCTTGAGCAGCGCACCGTCGGGCTCGAAAACCAGATGGCGCAGCCGCGGCAGGTCCTCGGCGACCGGCGCGAAGAGCCGCACGTAGAGCTCGCGCGCCTTGGCGATGTCGAAGGGATAGGTCAGCACCTGCCCCCCTTCGACCACCGCGATGCTCTCGCGCACCTGGGTGACGAGGCTCTCGAGCTGCTGCGGCGTCGCGTCGGCGCGCCACACCCGCGCAGCGCCGGGCGTGACGTAGACGACATAGGCATCGCGATCGAGCGTCACCAGCTTCACATAGGCCTCGCCGGGCTCGAGGATCGCCTGGAGTTCGGGCAGTGCAATGCCGGTGCCGCTCACCGCCCGATAACGGGGATAGGCGGCGAGGCGGGCGAGCACTTCGGCCTGCTGCTGCTCCAGCAGCGTAAGCCGGGCGCGCCGCTCCTCGGCCTGCGCGGTCTGGGCGGCGTTGGCTTCAGGCAGGCTCTGGAGCTCCAGCAGGGAGACCCTAAGCTGCTCGATCCCGCGGCCGAGGTTGGTGGCGGTGCGGAACAGCTGGGCGGCCTCGTCGGTGCCTTCCGAAAGCTCGCGGGCGAGCGCCGCCTGCGTCTGGGCCAGCCCGGGGCGCTGGAGCAGCTGGCTCGCCGCGAAGACGTCCGCCGCCGCCTGCCCGTCCGCGCCCGTGGCGTCGGTCAGCAAGGCGAAATAGGGCGTCATGACCCCGCGCAGGGAAGGGAGCGGCCGCCCTTCGGCGTCGGCGACGATGCCGCGATAGATCGCCAGCGCCTCGTCGCGCCGCCCGGTCCGGGCATAGAGCCCGGCGAGCTGCGCCCTTGCGCTGCCGAGCGCGGGCGAACCCGGGTATACGGTCTCAAGCAGGCCGATCGCCTGCCGGTGGAGGCGCTCCGCTTCTGGAAAGCGGGTCGAGCTTTCGGCCACCTCGGCGAGCTCGCCCAGTACCTGAGCACGCAGCCATGCGACCGAAACAACCCGGCCGTCCCGCACTTCGGCAAAGGCTCGCTCAGCCGCGGCGAGCAGCGCCGGCGCTTCGCTGGTCCTGCCGAGCTGGCGCAGCGCCGTCGCGCGCAGATAGGCGTGCTGCCCGTCGAGCAACCGCGCGCGTTCGAGCGGCGTCAGGTTCAAGGAGTATTCGCTCGTGATCCGACCGCTTTCGCTCGCCAGCTGCCCGGCAAGCGCCGGACCAATCGTCAACTCACGGACCTGATCGCCATCGGCGAACTCGCTCGCGAGCGGCGCATCCAGCAGCGCCAGTGCGCGGGCTGGCTGGCGCTGATTGAGAGCGTCCATCGCCTCGTAGTTGCGCTGCAAACGCGCCAGCACGGGGCTGCTCGCCGCTGCCGGGCGGGTCGCCGCAAACAGGCGGCGGCCTTCGGCGAAACTGCCAAGGTTCGATTGCTGGAGTGCGGTGTTGAGCTGCGCCTCGACAGCGCCGGGCCCGGCGAGCGCCGCGGAGGACACGGCGAAGAACTCCGCCGCCTGGGCGAAGTCGCCGGCATTGCTGCGCCGGTAGGCCTCGATGAGCGCCTGGTCCGGGGCGATCGCCTCGGCCTGCTGGCGTGCGAAGGCGATGGCATCGGTGCTGCTGGTCAGCGGGATCTCGACCGTGCCGGGCACCAGCGTGTCATTCGCCAAGGAAGCGAGGCCGAGTTCGAGCGCCTTGCCGTAGGCGGCAAGGCCCGAGGCGGCATAGGTGCGCCCGGCCCGGCGCGCGATGAGCACATCGGTGGCGAGGATGCCGCCCGCTTGCCGGCACGCGAGCCGCTCCACCGTTGCAAGCCCCGGCAGCGCAGCCGCCGCGCCCTCGTTGCATTCCGCTCCCGATCCCGCGAAACGCGCGGTCTCGACAGCCGCATCGCCCTTCGGCTTGATGACCCACAGGGTGCCGACGGGCGCGGCGGCATCGCGGCAGATCACCGAATAGCGACGATCGAACAGCCCGGCCCCCGGCTCGGGGGGGAGGATCTGCGCCTCGCACAACCCGTTGGACCCGATCGCGAAGGTGTCGCGCAGGGCGAGGCTCGCGGCGGGTCCGCTGCGAGCCTCGCCCGGCACGGCGGCGAGTGCTCCGGCCAGCCCCGCGATGGCGGCAAGCGAGAGGATGGTGCGTGGCGAGAAGGCGCGCGGCGTCATGTTACTTGTCTCCCGCGGGCGGCAGGTTCGTGCTGCCGTAAAGAGAGGCATCGCCCCCGCTCGCGACCGGATCGTCGAGCAGCGGGTCTTCCGCGATCAGCGGCTCCTCGGGCCGCTCTGGGAAGTCGATGCCGAATCGCGTGTTGCGGTCGCCATCGGCAAGGCCGGGGACATCTTCGACGCCGATGCCGGTGCCAACCAGCACAATCGCATTGTTGATCTCCCTTGGCGTGGGCGGCGCCTTGATGACGAGCTCTCCGCCGATGAAGGTGGCGGCGTAATTCGGCCCCGCGCTGAGCGTGCCCAGGCGGATCGCGAAGGTGCCGAGCCGCTCGCCCGGATCGCGAAGCAGGCTGCCCGAGAGCTGATCGCCGTTCACGAGCCCATCGCCGCCGACAGTGAAGGTGAGTTTCGGATCGAGCAGGCCGAGGAACTTGGCGAGATTCTCGGCCGTGATGGTGATCGGCCGCGGCGTGATGCTGAGGATGCCGGGGTTGAAGGTCAGCGCGTAGTTCTGGCTTGCCGCGAGCGTGCCTTGCGTGATCGCCACGTTGCCAACACCGGTGGTCACGCCAGCCGCGGTCGCGAGCGCGCCGGTCAGCTGGTCGCCGTTCACTAGGCCCAGCCCGCCCACCGTGAAGGTCAGCGCCGGATTGGCGTTGCCGTAGATGCGGCTGAGGTTGTCCGCCGTCACCGTGATCGGGCGGGGGGTGATGGTGAGGATGCCAGGGCCGCCGAGTGCGAGCTGATAGCCCTGTTCGCTCAGCAAGGTGCCGAGCGCGATCTCGATCGCAAACGCCCCGACACTCGACGTCGGCGTCGCCAGCGTCGTCAATTGCGCCGCGCCCGTCAAGTCGCCCGGCCCGTCGCCCGGCAGGAAGCCGCTGATGCTCGTCATGAACATCGGGTTGGCGTCGCCATAGAAGCGCGAGGCGTCGGCGGCGCTTACGGTCAGCGTCGGGATGATCCGGAAGGCCGCGAAGTTGCCGCCGGGGTTGAGCGTGTCATAGGCGGCCGCGTCGGCGACATTGTAGCGCCGTGCGTAGTTGGCGAAGCTGCCGATCTGCGATCCGGTCGGCGTGGCGGCGAAGATGCCGTAGTGGCCCCCGCCCGTCAGCAGCAGCCCTGCATCGCCGGCGAGGTTGATGACCTCGCCGTTCAGCGCAGCAAGATCGATCGCCCGGCCGCTTCCTGAGGCGGACAGCACGCCGCTCGCCAGCACGCCGATGTCGCTGCCGGCACTCGTGCCGAGGTTGCGGACGTCGATCCGCCCGGCGGCGATGTTCGCGAGCGTGATCGCTCCGTTCGCCCGCTGCGGATCGCCGGCGCCGTCCAGGAGCCGGAGATTAACGGTCCCCGTGCCGGCATCGATCCGGCCGGCCTGCGTCATGGTGATCGTCGAGACCGGCGGCTGCGTCAGCGCCTGCCCGCCTCCGCGGTTGGCCGTCACAGTAACCGGACCGTCCCGCGTCGCCAAGTTGCCGCCGATTAGAATCGAGCGGCCCGCGAGGAGCTGGACCGACTGGCCGCCAAGCCCGCCAGCCGTGCCACCATCGCCGCGCACTTCGAGCGAGCCCCCGGTCTCAAGCACGATCGCGGCGGTCGTTCCCGACGCCGGCGTTCCGCCGATGACACCGCCCGCTCCGGTCCTCGCCAGCAGGTTGTCGACCGTGAATGCGCTGAGGGTGCCCGAGACGTTGAGATTGCCGCCGGCCGCGACCACCTGCGAGGGCAGCGGCGTGCCGATCACGCCCTCGCCCTCGGCGCGCGCCATGAGGGCGCCGAGATTGACGTTGCCGCCCGCGACCTCGAGCGAGAAGCGACCGGCGAGATTGTTAAGCCCGCCTGCGGTGCCGCCGCTACCGTTCGCCGCCAGGCGCAGCTGATCGGCATTGAGCGCGCCCGTGGTGCCGCCGGCGAGTTGCAGCGCGGACAGGCCGCCGCGAGCGGTCCCGCCGATCGAAGTCACGGCGTTGCCGAGTATCTCGACCAGCGTCGCTTGAAGAGTGCTTGTGCCGCTCAGTGCGATCTGTGCCTGCCCGCCCGTCGCGGCCCCGCCTGTCTGAGCGGTCAGGCCGCGAGCCTCGACCGACGCGTTGACCACAACTTCATCGGCGGCGAGCGTGCTCGATGCGAGGCTCAGGCTTGCGCGGCTGCCGGTCGCATTGCCCACCGTGCCGCCGCGCCCGCCCGAGGCGCGGGACTGGACCTCGACGATGCGCGGCTGACTGCCGCCAGCCGACACCAGCGTCACGGTCGTGTCAGTGAAGGTCGCTTCGGCCGCGCCTGCCGTCGCCGCGCCGCCCAGTCCGCCAGCACCCCCGCTGCCGCCGAAAGCGAAACTGGAGACATCGAACCCGCCGGTCAGCGTCAGGGTCGAGTCGAGGACATCAAGGTCGATCGCTCCGCCCAGCGCAGTGCCGCCGGTCCCGGTCTCCAGCAATCCCGCGCCGCCCTGCGCCGACTGCTCTGCGAAGAAGCGCCCGCCGCTTATCTGCGAAGTGATAACATCGAGATCGATGACAGTCCCTTGCGCGTTCCCGCCGGCCTGGAGGCCCGCGCCGCCGGTCATGCTGCTGAGCACCAGGAGCCTGCCATCGAGCGCGCCGGCCGAGCTCAGGTTGATGCTCGAGTTCCGGACGTCGAGCGTGATCGAGCCGCCGCCGGCATTGCCGCCGATCCTGCCGCTGCCGCCGAACGTGTTGTTCGACAAGGTGAAGTGACCCGCCAGGTTAGCGGTGGAATCGTTCACTCGGAACAGCGTCGTGCCTGCATCGGCGTTGCCGCCGTTGCCCGAGCCGGAGCCTCGTCCGCCCACCGCGCCCGCGCCGCCATTGTTGATGGTCTGGATGGTCAGCGCCCCGCCGCCCAGCACCCGAACCGAGTACGCCCCCCCGGTCGCATTGCCGCCGGTGACGTCGAGGTTCTGGGACAACGAGTTGCCGCCCCGACCCAGGATCGATGGGCTCGCCGGTCCCGAGACCAGCGTGCCCCCGTTGACCAGGAGGTCGAACGATCCGCCGAAGCCTGCGCCGCCTGCGCCGCCCTGCACGGCGCTGTCCCCGCCCGTCCCGCCCGCAAGGAGCAAGAGCGTGTCCGCCGCGCGGTCGGGATCGGACAGGATGTCCACCGGCAGGTTTATCGTGCCGCGCGGCCCAACGATGAGCTCGAGCGTGCCGCCGCGTCCCGTGCCGCCGATGCCGTTGCCGCCGAAGGTTTCCTGGCCGATCCCCTCGGCGTTCAACATGGCCGCGCCGGCGATGGATTCGACGGCATAGAAATCGGGGACGTTGCGCAGGATTTCGAGGATGCTGTTCGCGCCGGTGGCATTGAGCCGTACGATGCCGCCCGTCCCGGACCCGCCCTGATCTCCGCCCGTTCTCCCGCCGACTCCCATCGCTGCCGCCTGAAGCGACCCGAAGGTCTTCCGCCCTCCGCCCTGTACCCGGATCCAAGCAAAGCCGCCGATCCCGTCGCCCGCGGCAAAGCTCGAGAAGTTGTCGCCGCCCACGCCGTTAGCGAAGAGTTCGGTGTGACCGGCCACGGTGAGCACACCGGGAATTATGGGATTGATGACCCCGATATAGGCCTCGCCGCCGGTTCCCGTGCCGCCTGCGCCCCCGGTCGACGGCCCGCCGAAGCCGCTCCCGTCGATGACGAGACCGCGCCGGACGATAATGTTCAGGCCGTCGATTTCCATCTCGGCGACACCGCCGAGGCCGTTGCCGCCCGTGCCGACTTGCGAGAAGCCGCCGGATCCGGTCGCGATGAGCGACAGCGCCCCGATCGTCAGCCGGCCGCCCTGCCCGCCTGTCACTTCGGCGCCGCCGCCGGTGCCGCTTCCCGCAAACCGCCCGTCCCCGCCGAAGCCGAGCGCCTCCATCCTGAGGCTGTCGGTGTTCACGTTACCCGCGCGCACTGTGAGCACAGCGTCTCCTCCGAGGCCGTTGCCACCCGTGCCGGTCGGAGTGCCGCTATCGGAAAGGCCGCTGCTCCCGCCCCGGCCGGTCGCCTCCGCGCTGCCGAAGGCGAAGAAAAGCGAACCCTGCCCGGTCGATCCGAGGGGTCCGAAGAGCGACAGCCCCAGCTCGGCGAGGCCGCCGAAGCCATCGCCGCCGCGCCCGCCTGAGAAGTTGCCGACCCCGATCCCGCCCTGACCGCCGAAGCCGTTGACGCGGATCGACAGTTCGTCGTCGATCGTAAGATTGCCTCTTTCGCCGCCTGCCAGCACGAAGCTGCCGCCAATGAAGGCGGGATCGGCCTGATTAACATCCGAGCCATCGCCGCCAAAGCCATCGCCGCCGCGACCGGCAGAGATGGCTGAGCCGTCGGATTCTCCGCCCCTGCCCCCGAAACCCTGAGCATTGAGGCTGGCAAAGCCGGCGATGGTCAGCGTCGCGGTCTGGCTCTGCGTGCCTCGAGCCTCGAGGAACGTGGTTCCGCCGCGCCCTAGGCCGCCCTCGCCACCGAAGCCGATGGAGGCGTCGCCCCCGGTACCCGTGGCCTCCAGGAGCACCTCGCCAAGGATGCTGGTAAGGCCGGTGCCGACACGGGCGCCTGCGATGCCGCCAAGCCCGTTCCCGCCAGCGAGGCCGCCGCCGCCGGTCCCGGATGCGCGGGCATCGAAACCGCCGCCGATCCGCAAGATGCCCTCGTCGTTGATCGCTGTCGCCTTGCCGCCGAGGCCGGTTCCTCCGACACCGGCGGCATTGGTGCCGCCTCCGCCGTTGGCGGCAAGTTCCAGGCCGCCGTCCAGCTCGACGAGCCCGCCCCCGGCCAGCGTGATCGTCGCCTCTCCCGCATCGCCGACCGGGCCTGCGCCCGTGCGATTGGCAGCGCCCGCGAAGGCGCTGGCGTCGAGGCGCGTGGCGCCCGCCACGGTGATCGTTCCGTTGCCATCGAGCACGGAGAGCCGCGAGGTGCCCCCGAAAGCCTCCGATCCGGTCGACGGATCGAAGAAGGAACCCTCCGCGCCGGTCGCGACGGTCGATATGCTGAGCCCCTGCCCCACCGAAACCGTGCCGCCGGCTTGGACGCGCAGCTCCGCCGAGCCACCTCTTGAGGTGCCACCGATGAGAACATTGTCGAGCGAGGCACCGACGCCGCGCGCGCTGATCTCGGCTGCCCCGACGATCTCCACCGCGCCGCCATCGGCGCTGATCGCCGCGCTGCCGGCCGTTGCACTGCCGGCAAAGCGGGGGACGAAATCGCTTCCGGCGAAGGCGTCCGCAAGAACCCTGGCTCGCCCGCCCACAGTGATCGTGCCGCCCGTCGTCGCCTCGATCAACGCCGTCCCGGCTTGAGCATTGGTGACGGTGAGGTCCTGGAGAGCGGAGGTGGTGACGCCGAAATCGCGAGCATCTACCAGTACGCCTCCGTCGACCGTGAGGGTGTTGCCTCCGGACGCGGTAAGCTCGGCGCGCTCGCCGCCCACCACCAGAAGGTTGCCGGCGAAGGTGCTGTCGGCCCCGGTGGCGCTTACCGCAGCAGTGTGCGTGCTGACCGCGAGCAGGTTGCTCGTTACGGCGGCATCGACAATGCTGATGTCGGCACGCGCGCCTGAAAGGCCGCGAGCACCACTGAACTGGCCATCGATGCCGTCGCCGCTGAAACCGTCAGCGACGAAGCGACCGAACACATTGTGATTTGCGGCAAGAATGATTTCGCCATTGACCACGCCCGCGGACATAGCCGTCTCAAACCCGAGATTGCCGCTGAACAGCATGCTGATCGGGTCCTGGGATGCACGGGCCATTGCGTAGATGATGTGATTGTCGCCCGCCCCGCTGCTTGAGGGACCGCCGACGGTCCCGCCAAGTGTCAGCACATCTCCCGATGCCGCCGTTCCGGCCCCAACCTGTATGTTGAACAGACCGTTGGAGAAGGTCATCCGCACGTCGTCGCCGACGACATAGGCATGGCTACCATTGACCCGGGCGATACCCAGCATCTCGATCTCCGCCGCCACGACAGCGAAGAATGCGTTCTCGGGCGTGGCGGTGATCCGGGCGTTGGGCGCAATGGCGATGCGCGCGGTCGAACCCGAGTTTGCGGAGTTGAGCTGAAGAGCACTAAAATTGCTGTTGGTAGCGAACGCGGTGAAATTGCTGTCGCTCATGTCGAGCGTGGTCAGCAGCAGACGCCCGACATCGAAGCTGGCTGAGTTGCCGATCAGGATCCCGGTCGGCGAATAGAAGGCGACAAATCCGCCGGGCACCGGGCCGCTGCCCCCCTGTACGAACGATTCGACCGAACCGTTGATTTGCGTCACGGTTGTGAGGTCAGCGGGCAGAACGCGGTTGAGTACCGCGAAACCGGGTAGCTGGGGGCTCACGAAGGTCGCGGTGGAACCTTCCGGCAGGAAAGTCAGCGTGGTGCCGTTGACCACCTGCGGCGTCCAATTGATGATGGCCGTGGAGGACTCGACCGTGATGGTCGTCTGATTTCCGCTGGTGACTACATTGGCCAGGCCGACCACGGAATGGTCGGCCTGGATACCCTGCGCGCGGGACGGCGCGGCTCCGAACACAAGTCCCAGCGCCAGCGCCGCGCTGCCGCAGCCGATCATGAGGCGCGAACGCTTGGCGGAAGCCTGGGTCATTGCGAAAATCTCCACGGGAACAGGCGGGCGGTGAGCGAGAAGAGGAAGCGGACGTCGCCCCTGTCTGGCGCGAGGTCGGGCCGTTGGAGCGGCACGGCGACGAGGAAATCGCTCTGGATCCCGCGGCCCCAAGCCACGCGCACCCCGCCGCCCGCCGACCACAGCCGGTCGGGGTTGGTGCCGGCGCGGCTCGGGTCCTCGTTCCAGACCACGGCGACGTCGGTGAAGATATAGGGCTGCAGGGCGAAGGCCTGCATCGAGGTGGGCGCGAGCGAGCCGTAGCGCAGCTCGAAGCTCGACATCACGCCGCTGTCGCCCAGCACCGCACCCGGATCATAACCCCGCCCGATCGAGAAGGAGCCGGCCGCAATCTCCTCGAAGGCGGGCAGCGCGTCCCCGGTGATCTGCGCCTGCGTGTTGAGCGCGAAGGTCAGCAGCGGATCGGGCCGGTATTCCAGCCCCGCGTCGAGCCGCAGCAGCAGCGGCGTGGGATCGGCCTCGAGCCGGCTCGGGGCCGCTGTGCCGCCGATCAGGCAGGCGATCGGATTGGCGCGGCAGTCCGGGCTCGTTCCGAATAGGTCGAAGCCCTGGCGAACCTCGCCCGCATAGCGCAGACGGAAGCGCGGCTCGAAGAGGCTGTAGCCGTTCCCTCCCTGCAGTGCACGCCGATCGACGAGCTCGCCCGCGAGCCGGATATAACCGATCCGCACCCGGTCGCGGCTGAGCGGCAGCGCGTTGACCGAAACGTCCTGGTCGACATAGTCGAAGCCCGCATCGGCATAGAGGCTGTGCCGCCGGGAGCGCTCCAGCGGATAGCTGGCGAAGAGGCTCGCAAAGATCGTCTCCGAGGACACCGCGAAGCCTGCCAGTCCGACCGAGGGGTCGCTGGTGCTCCAGGTGAACTGGCCGCCCATGCGCAGCCCCTCGCCACCGACCCGGAAATCGTGGCCGACCTGCACCGTCTGCTGCTCGGCGAAGTCGAGCGTGCTGAACACCGCGAGCGTGGTGCGGTCGCCCGTTCCGACGAGATCGTAGATCTCTCCGCGTAGGACCCCGCCATAGCGACCGATCGCGCGCGAGCCGAAGTTCTGGACGTTGAGATCGAGCATGCCGCGCTGGCGCAGCACCGCGACTTCGCCCGCCAGATCGCCCGGTGCGCCGCCCGCAGCCGGTCGCAACGAGAGCCGCACATCGAGCCCCGGCAGGTCGTCGGCGAGCAACAGGTAGCGCTCCGCCTCCTCGGTGTTGAACACGTCCTGCGCCGTCAGCTTCTCCAGATAGGCAGTGACCAGCCGCTCCGCGCCGCCCGCATCACCGCGCACCCGCACGGAGGTGAGCCTGCCGAACACCACCCTGAAGTCGGGAACGCCGTCAGCGAGGCTCTGCTCGGGGATCTCGACCGTGGCGAGGTAACCCTGGCGGCGCAGGATCGAATTGGCCTCGGCCCGGATGTCGCACAGCACCGAAACGGGAACCTCGCGCCCGACATAGCCGGCATAGGCGCGCTCGAGTGAGAGGCCGGGGACCCGGCTCAGCCCCTCGAAGGCGGCGCCCTGGAGGGTGAAGCGGATGTCGGCGAAGTCGGCGCGATCGAGGGCGCAGGGCGGTCGCTCGAAATCGCCGTCGACGGTCAGGGTGGTGCGGCGCTCGCCCTGGCGCTGGTCGGGCGGGATGAGGTCGGTGCGGTTCGGCGGTGTGACGGGCAGGGCCTGGGCGAAAGCTGGCGCGCTCGTTGCGGCAGCGGCCGCCAGGGCGAGGGCCGAGACGAAGCGGCCAAGCGCCGGGCGCAGTGGGGACCGGCCCGCCCGCAGCGGCCGCTGGCGGTGTGACTCGGCGCGATGCAGGCTGGCGTGACGATGCAGCAAGTTTCCCCCCCCGGAAAGCCGTTCGCCCATTGCAGCTCATGAGCCGCCCGGTCGATCAACCCTCACTGCCGGGAACGCAGCAGCCCGAACCCTCCGTTCGGCGCGGCGAAATCCCGGAACCCCTCAGGCCGGGAAGACTACTCGCAACGCCCGCAAAGACAAGCCTGCAAAGGCTCGCAGCCTTCACCTGCGCCCACTTTGTCGCGTTTCCACAAAGGTAAGCCGGGGTTAGCCGGCGGCGGCGAGCATCACCTTGGCCGACGCGCCCGACAGCGCGCCCGGCTCGACCGGGAGCGTGGCGGGCCGCGTGGCCGAGGGATAGGCCTGGCGAAGCAGCGTCAGCGCCTCGCCGATGCGGGCATGCAGGCCCGCGTTCTCGGCCCTGATCGCCTCTCCCGAAGAGGCGAAGGCGCTCGCGGCGACGGCGGCAAATCCGTAGCCGTCGAGATAGGGTTCGTAGCTGGCGTTCCCCGGGAGCAGGCGATACATCGCGCTCGCCCGCTCGATCATGTCGGCGACGATCGCGCCGGACACCCGGGCAGGGGTAGCATCGGACGTCGGAGCCTTGGTGGCCGCGGCGCGCAAGGCGGCGATGATCGCGTCATGGGCCCTGTTCACCTCGGCAGCACTCTTGCCGGCGAGCGCGGCGTCCGATGCGGCAGTGAAGAGCGGCTTCATGTCCGGCACACCGCGCGCCGCGAAGGCCGGATCCATGTCGAGCAGCACCTCGCTGACCGGGTGGGCAAACATCTCGGCGGCCGCCTCCTTGCGGCCCGCGGCATAGGCGTCGCGCGCGGCGACCACATGCGCTTCGGCGACGGCGAGCGCGATCCCGTAAGCGACCGGATCGCGCGCCGCGTCCGCGGTGGCGACGCCGCCCTCGCCTTCGCCGCCCTCGCCTTCCCCGCCTTCACCCTCGCCCGCGGTGGCGGCCATGCCGGGCGTCGCACCCGCCTCGCCGGTGCCGCCCTCGCCCCCGGCCTCGCCGCCGCAGGCTGCGAGCAGACCGCCGGCCAGCGCGGTGCCGAGGCCAAGCTGGGTCCAGAGTTTGAGCGTGGTGTTCATCCGCAGGGCATCCTTCGCACGAGGGGTCGATCGAGGCTGCCTCATGGCCGAGATGATAATCACTCGCAAGAGCCTTTCTCCCAAGGGGCTTGCCTGTCGCGTCATCGCCGGGTAACGCAATGTTACAACGTCTCATTCAACAGATCCGGGGTCCTTTCGACTTCATGACCACCTTGCTTGCCTGCCATCACCGCATCTCCGATCAGCCCGAGATCCTGAGCGCCATCCGCGAGGCGGCGTGCAACCTAGCGATCTGGCAGCGTCCGCCCGTGGCCGACTTCACCCCCATGACCAGCGGCACCCCGCAGGACCTGCGCTTCGCCGGCGATCCGGAGACGCTGCCCGGCACGCTGGCGGCCGCGCTGCGGGAGAACGGCTTCGGCGGCAGTGCCGCGCTTCACCGGGCGCTGGTCGAGGACGCCGCGCACCTCGCCCGCCTGTTCTGCGCGGCGATGGACCTCGCCCGCTTCGAGCTGCGGCTCGAGATCGTGCGCACAGACTCGTGCCGCAAGTTCCACGCCGACTACGTCACCGCCCGCCTGATCACGACCTATGTCGGCGAGGGCACCGACTGGCTCGGGCAGGACGATGCCGAGCGCGTGGCCGCCGGGGCCGAGCCGCAGCACATCCACCGCCTCGACACCTTCGACGTCGGGCTGTTCAAGGGCAAGCTCGGGACCGACCACCCCGCGATCCACCGCTCGCCCCCGATCGCCAGGACGCAGGGCGGCGCGCGGCTGCTTCTGGTGTTGAACCCCGCCAGTCGCACTTTCGTCGATGCCGCGGATTCGCCCCTTCCGCCGCTGCTCCAACTGTCCTAACAGCGCCGCTCCGCCCGGTGAGGCGAAGCCATTTCCGCCGCCCGCGATCAACGACGGGCGGCGCAAGACTAAGGGGATGCACGTGATGAAGAAGTTCCTGCTGGCCGGGGCCTCGGCCCTGGTTGCCGCCCTGCCGAGCGCCGCGCTGGCCGAAGAGGGCATGTGGCTGCCGAGCCAGACCGGCGCCATCGCCGAGCAGATGAAGGCCGCCGGCCTCGAGCTCGACGCCAAGACCCTGGGCGATCTCCAGCGCCCGCCGCTGACCGCGATCGCCTCGCTTGGCGGCTGTTCGGCCGCGTTCCTCTCCCCCGAGGGCCTCGTCGCCACCAACCACCACTGCGTCGCCGGATCGCTCCAGTACAATTCGAGCCCCGAGAACGACTACCTCACCAACGGCTTCCTCGCCGCGACGCTGGGCGATGAACTGCCCGCCGCGCCCGGCAGCCGCATCTACGTGATTGAGGACCTGCGCAACGTCACCGCCGACATGCTCAGGGGCGCCGACCGGCTCGACGGCCGCCCGCGCTACGACCGGCTTCAGGCGAACCGCGCCGCGCTGATCGAGGCGTGCGAGCGCCAGGCCAACCGCCGCTGCGACGTGCGCCCCTATTTCGGCGGGCAGCAGTACTGGCTTCAGCAGCAGCTCGAGATCCAGGACGTGCGCCTCGTCTATGCCCCGGCCGCGGGCGTGGGCAATTTCGGCGGCGAGAAGGACAACTGGATGTGGCCGCGCCACACCGGCGACTTCGCCTTCTATCGCGCCTACGTGGCGCCCGACGGCTCCTCGGCCGCCTTCAGCAGGGACAACGTGCCTTTCAAGCCCAAGGCCTTCCTGCCGATCGCCCGGGAGGGCGTGAAGGACGGCGACTTCATCATGGTCGCCGGCTTCCCCGGCGTCACCGAGCGCCTGCGCACCGCCGAGGAGGCGCGCTTCTACTACGAGGAGCTCTACCCCTATCAGCAGCGCATGCTTGCCGAATACGGCGACCGCATCGACGAGCTGACCGAGGGCAACCAGGCTGCGACTATCGCCTATGCGGCGACGCTCCAGGGCGTGGAGAACTACGAGAAGAAAATCGCCGGCCAGCTCGCCGGGGCCGACGCCATCTCGCTCGTTGACAAGAAGCAGGCCGAAGAAGCGGCCTTCCGCGAGTGGATCATGGGCAATCCGAGGCGCCAGGCGCAGTACGGCGCGGCATTGGCCGAACTCGACCGGCTCGTGGCCGAGAGCAACGCGGCCGCCCTCGCTTCCGAGCGCAAGGGGATGCTCGGCCGCGGCCAGCTCTATGCCGCCGCGCGCCAGCTCTATCGCTGGGCCAACGAGCAGGCCAAGCCGAACAAGGACCGTGAGCCCGGCTACCAGGACCGCGACCGCGCCTTCGTGACCCAGCGCCTCCAGGTCATCGAGCGTCGCTACGTGCAGGCCATCGACGAGGCGCTGTTCAAGGACGCGATCGCCGAATACCGCAAGCTCCCGGCGGACCAGCGGATCCAGAGCTTCGATGCCTTCGTCGAGGGCCGCGACCTCGCCTCGCTCTATGCGACCACCGAGCTCGGCAACACCGCCAAGCGGATGGAATGGCTGGACCGACCGGTCGCCGACTTCAGGGCCTCGAACGACCCGTTCATCCAGCTCGCCGTCGCCACCTATGACGAGACGCTGGCTGCCGAGGCCGCCGAGAAGGAGCGCGCCGGGCGCGTGCAGAAGGCCCGCTCGAAGGTAATGGAAGCCCGCCTCGCCTACGCCGCCTCGCAGGGCAAGACGATGTACCCCGACGCCAACGGCTCGCTGCGCTTCACCTATGGCAAGGTGACCGGCAAGACCGTCGACGGGCAGATCTGGACGCCCTTCACCACGGCGGAAGGCATCGTCGCCAAGCACACGGGCCGCGGCGAGTTCAACGCGCCCGAGAAGATGATCGAGCTCATCAAGGCCAAGGACTACGGCCGCTATGTCGCGCCCGAGCTCGGCACCCTGCCGGTTGACTACCTCTCGACCGTCGACATCACCAATGGCAACTCGGGCTCTTCGACGCTGAACGCGCGCGGCGAGTTCGTCGGCCTCGCCTTCGACGGGACGATCGAGGGCGTGGTCTCCGACTGGATGTACGACCCGGCGATCAACCGCACGATCCATGTCGACAGCCGCTTCATGCTGTGGACCATGGAGAAGGTCGACGGGGCGGACCGCCTGCTCCGCGAAATGGGCGTCGAGACCCAATAAATCTGAATAAGTATGCGGCGCGTGGGATTCCCGCGCGCCGCCTGCTAGGCTCGCGCCCCGGACGGAACACGAGGGACGAGTGAGCATGGCACGCGACGTGGTGGTGGTCGACATCGGCGGGACTCATGCCCGTTTCGCGATTGCCCGCATCGGCGACGACGGCGCCATTAGCCTCGACGAGCCCGAGACGCTCCACACCGCCGATCACGCCAGCTTCCAGACCGCCTGGGAGGCCTTCCGCACCCGCAAGGGCGCCAGCCTGCCGCAGGCCGTCAGCATGGCGATCGCGGGGCCGGTGGGGAGCCCGGGCAATCCGAACCCGGTGATCCGCTTCACCAACAACCCCTGGATCATCCGCCCCGCTCTGATCCCCGAAAAGCTGGGGGTCGAGCACTATACCCTCGTCAACGACTTCGCCGCCGTCGCCCATGCGGTGGCGCGCGCCGACGAGAGCCAGTTCCTCCACCTCGCCGGGCCCGACGCGCCGCTCGGAAGCGAGGGCACGATCAGCGTCCTCGGCCCCGGCACCGGGCTCGGGGTCGCGCACCTCTACCGCTCGGGGACGCACTACCGGGTGCAGGCAACCGAGGGCGGGCATATCGATTTCGCCCCGCTCGACTCCATCGAGGACGCGATCCTCGCCCGCCTGCGCCGCCGCCACAACCGCGTCTCGGTCGAGCGCGTGGTGTCGGGGCCGGGTATCGTCGACATCTATCAGGCGCTCGCCGCACTCGAACACCGCACCGTGCCCGAGCGCGAGGATGTCGCCATCTGGAAGCTCGGCACCAGCGGCGAGGACAGCCTCGCTGCGGCCGCCGTGGACCGCTTTTGCCTCGCCTTGGGGTCCGTTGCGGGCGACCTTGCCCTCGCTCAAGGGGGTTTCAGCGGGGTCGTGATCGCCGGCGGCCTCGGCTATCGCATCCGCGACACGCTGCTGAACTCGGGCTTCGCCGCGCGCTTCAAGGCCAAGGGTCGGTTCGAGAGCCTGATGGCCTCAATTCCGGTCAAGCTCATCGTCCACCCGCAGCCCGGCCTGTTCGGCGCCGCCGCCGCCTTCGCCTCCGAGCACGGGGCCGGGGCGTGAAGAGCGTCGCGGCGCTCGAGGCGCGGCTGGGCGAGCTTCACCAGCGCACCCGCGAGACGCCGCTATTCAACCCGGTGTTCCAGCTTGCGCTCGACCTGTCGCGGGCGCTCGAGGGCGGTGAGCTCGGCCTCGACGACCTCGCCGCGCTGGTGGCAGATCTGGAATGCGACGGGCTGAAGGCGCGGGCGCGGCGCCTCCGGGGCCTGCTCGCGCCGCCCGCAGCACCCGCCCCTCCCGCTATCGAGGAGGAAGACTTCGAGGCCTTCGCCGCGCGCTGGGAGCGCCCGCAGCTTCACGCCGTCTTCACCGCGCACCCGACCTTCCTGCTCGCCCCCGCGCAGGCCGAGGCGGTGGCACGCGCCGCCTCCGCGCAGGGCGGAATGGACGACACCGCCTGCGTCGTGCCGCCCGCCCGCAGCGCGGTGACGCTCGAGCACGAGCACCAGGCCGCGATGGCGGCGATGGCGCGCGCGCAGGACGCTCGCGACGTGATCGTCACACGCCTTCTGGACGAGGCCCGCCGCCGCTGGCCGGATCACTGGCGCAGCCTTCGCCCCCTGCCCTTCCGCTTTGCCACCTGGGTCGGCTACGACATGGACGGGCGCACCGACATCGGCTGGCACACTTCGATCGGCTTTCGCTTGCAGGAGAAAGCCGAGCGGCTGGCGCGCTACACCGCGAGCCTCGAAACCCTCGACCCCGCTCACCCGCTGCTCGAGACCCTCAGGCCAGCCTCCGCCTTCGCCGCCGCACGCGCCGAGGATTTCGCCGCCGACCTGTCCTCCGCCGAGGCTCTCGCTGCCGCCGCCAACCGGCTGACCGCCGGGGACGCCGACAACCTGACCTCGCTCGCCCCGCTGGTCGCGGCGCTGGAGGAGGAGGCACGATCCGCCTCACCCGCACATGCGGTCCGCCTCCTCACCCTCGCCGCCGCGATGCGCGCGGACGGGCTCGGCATGGGCTGGATTCATTTCCGGGTAAATGCCAAGCAGCTCCACAACGCGATCCGCCGCCGGCTTGCCGAGGGCGAGGCGATCGACCTCGCCAGCAAGGGGGCGATAGCCACCCTGCGCCGGATGGTCGAGGAAGCGAGGCCGCTGCGCACCAATTTCGCCGCGCTCGCGACCGAAAGCTCGACTGCGATCCGCCAGTTCCTCGCGATGGCGCAAATCCTCAAGCACATCGACGCCGACGCGCCGATCCGCATGCTGGTCGCCGAGTGCGAGCAGCCCGCGACGGTCCTCGCCGCGCTCTATTTCGCGCGGCTTTTCGGCGTCGAGGACAAGGTCGACGTGTCGCCGCTGTTCGAGACGGAGACCGCGCTGGAGCACGGCGGGCGCTTCCTCGACGCCCTGCTCGCCGAGCCCGCCTACCGCGCCTATGCGCGGGCACGCGGGCGCGTGGCGGTGCAGACGGGCTTTTCGGACGCGGGGCGCTTCGTCGGGCAGGTGCCCGCGGCGCTCGCGATCGAGCGCCTTCAGGGCCGGCTTGCCGAGGCGATGGCGGCGAACGGGCTTGGCGACATCGCCGCGCTGGTGTTCAACACCCACGGCGAGAGCATGGGCCGCGGGGCGCACCCGGCGTCCTTCGCCGACCGGCTGGAGTGGCCGCTATCCCCTTGGGCGCGCAGGCGTTTCGCCCGCGCGGGCATCCGCCTGGAGCCCGAGGTGAGCTTCCAGGGCGGCGACGGCTACCTGTTCTTCGCGACGCCCGAACTGGCTCTGGCGACCCTCAGCCGCATCGCGGAAGCGCGGCCCGCCGAGGCCGATCTCGCCGCGCCCGCCGACCCCTTCTACCACCGCACCGATCTCAGCCTCGACTTCTACCGCGCGGTCAAGGAGCATCAGGGCGAGCACCTCGCCAGCCGGACCTATGCGCGCGCGGTCACCGCCTTCGGGCTGGGGCTCCTCAACCCCACCGGGAGCCGCGTCTCGCGCCGGCAGTCGGACATCAACGCCGACCGCGAGATGAGCTTGCGCCAGATCCGCGCCATCCCGCACAACGCGATCCTCCAGCAGCTCGGATACCCGGTCAACGTCATCGCCGGGATCGGCAGCGCGGCCGACGGCAACCGCGAGGAACTCGCTCAATTGCTTGCAGAATCCGCCCGCGGGCGGCAGATCCTGCGGCTGGTGCGCGCCGCCAATTCGCTCGCCAGCATCAAGACCGTCGCGGCCTATGGCGAGCTCTTCAACTCGGCCTATTGGGCGAGCCGAACCTATCGCGGCACGGAGGATCACCTCGCGGCCTCCTGCGCGGCGCTGGCAGAGTATCTGGTGGGCGACGACCGGACCGGGGTGTTCCGCCGCCTCGCCTCGCGCCTGCGGATAGATGCGTTGAAATTCCACAGGTTGCTGGACCTTCTCCCCCAGGAGGGCGCCGGCGACGGCGAGGCGCGCGAGCATGTGCGGCGGCGCATCGGCGTCCTCCAGGCGCTGCGGCTCGCGCTGCTCCAGCACATGTTCCTCAAGGTCGTCGCGGTCCCCGCCTTCAGCCGCGCCAACGACATCAGCCGCCGCGATGTCATTGAAATGGTTATGACCTTGCGCGTCGAGGAGGCCCTTACCCAGCTCCGCCGCGCCTTCCCGGTGCGCATTCCCGGCCCCCGCGACTTCCCGCTCGACGAGCCCTCCGACTACCCCGACGGGGGCGAGGAGGGCTACGGCGCGATCGAGCGGGACTTCATCGCGCCGATCGCCCGGGCGCAGGAGCTGAGCCTCAGGATCAGCACCGCCATCGCCAACGAGTTCGGCGCACACGGCTGATTGCCGGAGCCGGGCAGTGTTTCACGTGAAACATCGCTTCGAAGCCAAGCAAAAGGGACCTGGGAGGGGTCTAGCAGGGGTCTAGGCCGGGTCTGGCCCGGGTCTGGCGAGGGCTGGAGGAGGTCTAAGCCCCCGTTGCGAGAGGCTGAGAATAAGCGGCGCCGGCCCCTCCACCCCCTTCGGTGGTCTCCCTTCCCCGCAAACAAGGAAAGATCAGCGCGCCGTGCTGCCCCGCGGGATCAGCCGCACCGGGACGCGGCGCCGCGCCTTGGCGCCCTCCTCGTCGAGCACCGCCTCGACCAGCGCGGCGCCGGCCTCGGCCGGGTCGGGGGCGATGGTGGTGAGCGGCGGGCGGCTGAAGCGGCCCGCGACGAGATCGTCGAAGCCCATCACCCCGACCTCGGCCGGCACGGCGATGTCGGCGGCGGCGAAGGCCTCCAGCGCCCCCAGCGCCATCGCGTCGCAGGCGGCGAAGACCGCGTCGACTTCCTCCCCTCGCTCGATCAGGCGGCGCGCGGCGCGGCGGCCTTCCTCCTCGCGGGTGGCGCTGTTGACGGTGGGGGCGAGGCACGGCTCCAGCCCGGCGGCGCGCATCCCTTCGGCATAGCCCTCCCAGCGCTCGGTGAACTGCACCTGCGGGGTGTTCAGCGCGCCGAGGAAGCAGGGGCGTCTATAGCCTGCCGCGAGCAGGTGCTCGACCGCGAGCCGCCCCGCAGCGCGGTTGTCCGAGCGCACCCAGTCCAGTTCGTCGAAGGGCGATCCCCAATAGGCTACCCGCCGACCCTCGCTCTCCAGCCCGCGGAAATGCTCCCAGGCGGGCGCGTTGGTGGTCGTGCCGATCACCACGAGGCCGTCGGCGCGGCCCTGTTCCTGGTGGTGGCCGAAGAACTCACCCTCGCGCGCCTGAAAGCTCACCAGCGTCTCGAAGCCGCGTTCCGAGGCGGCGACGCAGACGCTCCCAAGCAGGGCATAGGCGAAGGGGTTGATGCTCGACGCGCTGTCGCCCTCGCGGCAGATCACCACCACGGCGAGCGTGCCGGTCGAGCCCCGGCGCAATCGCGCCGCGCGCTCGTCGACGAAATAGCCGAGCGCCTCGGCGGCCTCGATGACCTTGCGGCGGGTCGCCTCGGCGATGGCGGGCGAGCCGGAGAGGGCACGGCTGACGGTCGGCTGGCTGACGCCGGCCCGCTCCGCCACATCGAAGGATGTCGGCCGTCTGCGCGATACCCCGTTCATGGCGCTCCTCTACGGCCTGTCGATATCCCCGCGCAAGACGCGCCTGCATTCCTATACGCACTGGAAATGTGCCGCGCGCTCTTGCACACCCGGCCGGGCGCGCGGGGCCGACAAGGCCCGCGGCCGAGGGATCAGGGCGGGAGAGGACAAGCATGGCATTGGCACCTGGGGCACCGCGGGCGGTCGCCGCGGCGGGCAGCGGCGCGGCAGGCACCATCGCGCCCGGCGCGGGCGGCGATGCGCCGCAGGTCGATGCGCCGGGGCTCAACTACTTCGTCTTCGCGCTATTCTTCATCTTCGGCGGGATCACCTCGCTCAACGACGTCATCATCCCCAAGCTCAAGGAGCTGTTCACGCTCAGCTATTTCGAGGCGAGCCTCGTGCAGTTCTGGTTCTTCATCGCCTATGCCCTCGTCGGCATCCCGGGCGCGCGGCTGGTCAAGCGGCTGGGCTACATGCGCGGGGCGGTCGCGGGGCTGGTGACGATGATGGCGGGGTGCCTGCTGTTCATTCCGGCTAGCCAGACCGCGCTCTTCCCGATGTTCCTCTTTGCCTATTTCATACTCGCGACCGGGGTGGTGCTGGTGCAGATCGTCGCCAACCCGCTCATCAGCCTGCTGGGGCCCGAGCGCACGACGCACAGCCGGCTGACCTTCGCGCAGGCGTTCAATTCGCTGGGGACGACGATCTTTCCCTATGTCGGCGCGATCCTGATCCTCGGCAGCCTCGCGACCGTCACCGCCGCCGAGCTTTCGGGGGCGGAACTCGCGGCCTATCGCACCGCCGAGAGCCAGGCGATCGTCAACGGCTATCTCGGCCTCGCCGCCGCGCTCGCGGTGGTGGCGGGCGTGGTGTGGATGTTCCGCAACCGGCTTAAGGGCGAGAGGCATGAGCAGACCAGCCTTGCCGAGGGTCTCGCCTTGCTGAAGCGCCCGCGCTTCGGCTACGGGGCGGCCTCGATCTTCCTCTATGTCGGCGCGGAGGTCGCGATCGGCAGCTTCATCGTCAACTACCTGATGCAGGCCGAGGTGCTCGCCCTGCCCGAGCAGGAGGCGGGCAAGCTCATCTCGCTCTACTGGGGCGGGGCGCTGGTGGGGCGGTTCATCGGCTCGGCGGTGCTGCGCTATGTGAGCCCCGGCCTGCTGCTGGCAAGCGTCGCGGCGGGCGCGATCACGCTGATCGCGATCTCGGCGAACTCGACGGGCGCCGTGGCAGGCTACTCGCTGCTGGCGGTGGGCCTGATGAACGCAATCATGTTCCCGACGATCTTCAGCCTAGCCTGCGAGAAGCTGGGCCCGCGCGCGGCGGACGGATCGGGGATCATCAACGTCGCGATCTGCGGCGGGGCGATCATCCCGCCGCTCTACGGCGCGCTGGCCGACGCGACGAGCCTCACCTTCGCGCTGGTGCTGCCGGCGGCCTGCTACGCGATCATCGCCGGGTTCGGGATTTTTGCGAGGAAGCCCGCCGCTTGAGCGGTGCGACGAGTTGAATAAGTATGCGCCGGACTGGCGGTTAACGGCCCCGGCGCCTAGGTAGGGTGCACGCAAAAAGGGGCCGTTACCGCATGAGCTTCACCGCCGACCGCCTTCTGCTGTTCGGAGCCACCGGCGACCTTGCCCAGCGCATGCTGCTGCCGAGCCTCTTCGCGCTCGACGCCGACGGGCTGCTCGCGCCGGACCTCAAGATCATCGGCACCGCGCGCAGCGAAATGACCGACGGCGAATACCGCAACTTCGCTCGTGCCGCGCTCGAGAAATACCTCCCGGCCGAGCGCCGCGGGCGGATGGCGGAGTTCATGAACCGCCTTGCCTACCAGACCCTCGATGCGACCACGCTCGAGGGCTACGACGCGCTGGCGGCCAAGGTCGGCGAGCCGGCGCGCGGCCTCGCGATCTTCCTCTCGACCGCGCCGAGCCTGTTCGGGCCGACCATCAAGGGACTGCAATCGGCGGGGCTGACGGGCGAGACCGTGCGCATGTGCCTGGAAAAGCCGCTCGGCACCGACCTTGCCACCAGTTGCGAGATCAACGATGCGGTCGCCGCGGCCTTCCCGGAAAGCCGGATCTTCCGCATCGACCACTATCTCGGCAAAGAGACGGTGCAGAACCTCCTCGCGCTGCGGTTTGCCAACCTGATGTTCGAGCCGCTGTGGAACGCGGCCCACATCGACCACGTGCAGATCACCGTCGCCGAGACCGTGGGCCTGGAGGGCCGCGTCGCCTTCTACGACGATGCCGGCGCGATCCGCGACATGGTCCAGAACCACATGCTGCAGCTCCTGGCGCTGGTGGCCATGGAACCCCCCGCCCATTTCGACGCGACCGCGGTGCGCGACGAGAAGGTGAAGGTCCTGCGCGCCCTGCGCCCTGTCGCTGCGGGCGAGACCGTCACCGGCCAGTACCGCGCGGGCGCGATCGGCGGGCAGGCGGTGCCGGGCTACGACGAGGAGCTGGGCAAGCCTTCCGACACCGAGACCTTCGTCGCGATCAAGGCCCATGTCGACAACTGGCGCTGGAAGGGCGTACCCTTCTACCTGCGCACCGGCAAGCGGATGCCACGCCGCGTCACCGAGATCGTGATCCAGTTCGCTCAAGTGCCGCACTCGATCTTCGCCGGGCGCGGGGCCACCATGCAGCCCAACCGCCTCGTCATCGGCATCCAGCCCGAGGAGAACATCACCCTCTCGCTGATGGCGAAGGTCCCCGGCCTCGACCGCGAGGGCATTCGTCTGCGCTCCGTGCCGCTGAACATCGCCATGCCCGATGCCTTCACCGGCGCTGTGCGGCGCATCGCCTATGAACGCCTGCTGCTTGATCTGGTTGAGGGCGACCAGACCCTCTTCGTGCGACGCGACGAGGTGGAAGCGCAGTGGGAATGGGTCGACGCGATCCGCGCCGGCTGGGCCGCGGACGGCCTCACCCCCAAGACCTACACCGCCGGCAGCTGGGGCCCGAGCGCGGCGATCGCCCTGGCGGAACGCGACGGAGTGACCTGGCATGAGTGATTGGGCATGAGTAACCTCAACGACACTCTCCACCGGGTGACCCAGCGCGTCATCGACAATTCGCGCGCCAGTCGCGCCGCCTATCTCGACCTCATCCGCCGCGAGGGCGAGGCGATGGGCGACCGCAGCGCGGTCTCCTGCTCCAACCTCGCCCACGTCTATGCCGGCATGGGCGAGGACAAGCCCGCGATGGTCGCCGGGCGCGGGCCCAACATCGGCATCGTCACCGCCTACAACGACATGCTCTCGGCGCACGCGCCCTATTACCGCTACCCCGAGCGCCTGAAGGTCCATGCCCGCGAGGTCGGCGCCACGGCGCAGGTCGCGGGCGGCGTGCCCGCCATGTGCGACGGGGTGACGCAGGGCGAGACGGGGATGGAGCTCTCGCTCTTCAGCCGCGACACCATTGCGCTCGGCACCGCGGTTGCCTTGAGCCACGCGATGTACGATGGCGTGCTGATGCTCGGCATCTGCGACAAGATCGTGCCGGGCCTGCTGATCGGGGCGCTGAGGTTCGGCCACCTGCCGACCATCCTCGTCCCCGGCGGGCCGATGCCGACCGGCATCCCGAACAAGGAGAAGCAGCGCGTCCGCCAGCTCTATGCCGAAGGCAAGGCCACCCGCGCCGAGCTGCTCGCGAGCGAGATGGCGAGCTATCACTCGGCGGGAACCTGCACCTTCTTCGGCACCGCCAACTCGAACCAGATGATGATGGAGATGATGGGGCTGCACATCCCCAACTCCGCCTTCGTCAACCCCGGCACCAAGCTGCGCCAGGAGCTCGACCGCGCCGCCGTCCACCGGGTCGCCGAGATCGGCCGCAAGGGCGAGGATTACCGCCCGCTTGGGGTTTGCGTCGACGAGAAGGCGATCGTCAACGCGGCCGTGGGCCTGCTCGCGACCGGCGGCTCGACCAACCACGCGATCCACCTCCCCGCCATCGCGCGCGCGGCGGGGATCGTCTTCGACTGGGACGACCTTTCTGCCCTGTCGAGCGCCGTCCCGCTGATCGCGCAGATCTACCCCAACGGCTCGGGCGACGTGAACCATTTCCACAATGCGGGCGGCATGGGCTTCGTGATCGGCGAGCTTCTGGGAGCGGGCCTCGCCCATCCCGACATCCTCACCGTCGCGCGCGGGGGCTTTGCGGATTACGCCAAGGAGCCGGGGCTTTACGGCGACGAACTCGTGTGGCGCGAGGTCGGACCCTCGGGCGACGACACCATGCTGCGCCCGGTCAGCAACCCCTTCAAGCCCGACGGCGGGATGCGCCTGCTGCAAGGCAACCTCGGGCGCGCCTGCTTCAAGACCTCGGCGGTCGAGGAGACGCGCTGGACGGTCGAGGCGCCGTGCCGCGTCTTCGAGGACCAGGCGAGCGTCGCCGCCGCCTTCAAGGCGGGCGAACTCGACCGCGACGTGGTGGTGGTGGTCCGCTTCCAGGGCCCGCGCGCCAACGGGATGCCGGAGCTGCACAAGCTGACCCCGCCGCTGGGCGTGCTGCAGGACCGCGGCTTCAAGGTCGCGCTCGTCACCGACGGGCGCATGTCGGGCGCGTCGGGCAAGGTGCCCGCGGCGATCCATTGCACCCCGGAAGCCTTGGGCGGCGGCCCGCTCGCCTTCCTGCGCGACGGCGACATCGTGCGCGTCAGCGCCGCGACCGGCGAGCTCTCGACCACCGCCGACCTCGCGAGCCGCGAGCCCGCCCCCAACCCGCGCGTCGAGATCGGCACGGGCCGGGAGCTCTTCGGCATGTTCCGCCGCTTCGCCGACGGCGCCGAACAAGGCGCGAGCGCGATGCTCGCCACCGGAGACCTGTGATGAGCATCGACACCATCATGCGCGTGGCGCCCGTCATCCCGGTGATCGTCATCGAGGACGAGGCCCACGCCGTCCCGCTCGCCGAGGCGCTGGTTGCGGGGGGCTTGCGCGTCCTTGAAGTCACCCTGCGCACTCCGGCGGCGCTGGGCGCGATCCGGGCGATGAAGCAGGTCGAGGGCGCGATCGTCGGCGCGGGCACGGTGACCAACCCGCGCGAATTGGACGCGGCGCTGGAGGCGGGGAGCGAGTTCATCGTCTCGCCCGGCCTCACCGAGACGCTCGGCAAGGCGGCGATCGCGAGCGGGGTGCCCTTCCTCCCCGGCATCGCCGATGCGGGCGACATCATGCGCGGGCTCGACCTCGGGCTCGACCGCTTCAAGTTCTTTCCGGCCATGGCGGCGGGGGGATTGCCGGCGTTGAAGGCCCTCGCCGCGCCCTTCGGCCAGTGCAGGTTCTGCCCCACCGGCGGGATCAGCCTCGAGAACGCGCCCGAGTGGCTCGCCTTCGATCCCGTCCTGTGCGTGGGCGGAAGCTGGGTCTCGCCCAAGGGCGCACCGGACAAGGCGGTGGTCGAGAGGCTGGCGAAAGAGGCCTTCGCGCTGCGCTAACCCCATCATCCCAGCGAAAGCTGGGACCTAGAGCCCCATCGTGCAGCGCCAGCCGCTCTAGGCCCTAGCTTGCGCTGGGGTGACGATTATGTGTTGGCTCGCCCTAATCCTTTGCCAGCAACCACCCGAACACCTCAGGCAGCCGCGCGGCCCAGGCGTTCTCCTCGTGCTCGGCACCCTCGTAGACCCGGCTCTCCCAGTCGCGGCCCCTCTGCCAGCCCGCTGCCTCGAACCGCGCATCGACGACCTGCTGGTAGGGCGCGTAGAACTGGTCGAGCGTCGCGGTGCCGTGGTCCATCCACACCCGCCGCCCGTCCGGCGCCCCGAGCCGCGCGGCGAACCATCCGTCCCACAGCGCCTTCACCGCCTCGCTCTCGCCCTCGACCGTCCGGGGATCCACCGCAGGCCAGTGCGAGGACACGCAGCCCGCCCGCCCGAACACCTCGGGCGCTTCGAGAAAGGCGTAGCAGCTCATCAGCCCGCCCATGCTCGACCCGACGATGGCGGTGTGGTCGCGGCCCGGGCGGGTGCGGAAGCTCGCGTCGACCCATGATTTGAGCGGCCCGGCGATCCATTTGAGATAGCGGTCGGAGACCACCGCGCCGTTCGCGGTCGCGTCCATCTGCGCCTTGAGCGCCCCGCCTGCCGCCTCGTAAGCGCTGCGGGGGAGGTACTGCCGGTAGCGGTCCGCGCCCGGTGCCCAGATGCCGACGACGATGTGCGGCTCCACCCGGCCGCTCGCCACCGCCGCCAGCATCGCCCGGTCGGCGGCCCAGATCTTGTTGAAAT
>VFQU01000209.1_pt1 | contig 63346 bp, 63 predicted proteins | sample 3512311 | NCBI WGS metagenome assembly VFQU01 (sample SAMN10412377, study PRJNA504923) | tailings metagenome | isolation source: Relicate 3 Philex TSF3 active mining site | place: Philippines: Tuba, Benguet | collected 2017-08-29 | reverse complement strand
TTGATCACAATTTCACGCTTGTCGATCATCGTCATCAACGCCGGTAAATCAGGAGAAGCTTTACTCGTGAGATTCAACTCTGCAACGGCTTGCTTACAAGTTTTACCTTCAGTCATTCGATAAGCAATTTCTTCGATCTCTGCCCAAGCCAAATCACTCTGCACAAACGCTTTTGCCATCACATTCAGCAGATTTTCCCACTGATTGCCCTCTGCCTTCGTCATCATCGTGTGAGGGATATTCAACTCACGATCGAATCTGTAATACCAAGTTTTCGGCTGACGGACTAATAGATTCTCAAACAAGACTGTGTGATCCGTATTGCTCACTGCCCGATCCGCATCAGTTGAGACGACAAACATTGGAGGAGCCGCTGCCGACTTCGACCGTTTTAGCACCTCACTCCCTAAATCGAGAAAGACTCTTAGATCTGGAAAAGTAAACCCTTTGTACCCGATCGGCTCTCCAGGCTCATCACTCTGCCATTCAAAATAGGTATTGAACGTTTTGACAAATAGATCAATCACTTTGTTACTGCTACTAAGATAAGCAGCAAAAAGTAAAGCACGATCGATTTGACTCGCTTTTTCCAGAGCCAGCCACGCTGCAAGCGTCCCCCCACCCGACAATCCGCCCACTACAACTCTATCGCCTAGCCCCTGAGCCTGCCGGAACCACTCCAGCGCAAAATTCTTGTAAGTCTCTACATTCGTTGGCAACGGGGGTGGATTCTTGCCGTTCCAGTCGCCCGCCTGCCCATGCCCAGGCAATCGCGGAATGATCACGTTATAGCCCGCCTGGTAAAACACCCGCGCCATTGGTAAAAACTGATAAGGCGCAGCCGTAAAACCGTGAAAAAACAGACAGACTTTCGTCGTCGGAGCGGGATGTAAGAGAAACTGCGATCGACAGCCATCATTTTTTATCGGTAGTCGATCCTCCTGAAACTTCGTGCGCTGAGGCAGAGAATTTGCAGCGATCGAGTAACCGATTTGAGTAAAAAAGTTTCTAGGCATGGTGCAGACCAGTAAAGGCAGATAAATCCAGAGTGCCCGACTTTACGGCGCAAATTCTGAACCCACAATCATCGAACCCGTTCCCGTATCGGTAAAAATCTCCAATAGCAGCGAGTGCGGCATCCGTCCATCCACGATATGAGCAGCTTTCACACCTTGAGCCAGCGATCGCACACAGCAATTGACTTTCGGAATCATCCCGCCCGAAACAATGCCTTCATCGATCAGCTTTCTCGCCGTCTGAATATTCAATCGCGGAATCAAGGTCGATGGGTCTTTGTAATCGCGCAGAATTCCAGCAGTATCCGTCAGTAAAATCAGTTTCTCAGCTCCGAGGGCTGCTGCAATCTCCCCGGCGACAGTATCCGCATTGATATTGTATGCCTGCCCAAACTCATCCGCTGCCACACTGGACACCACCGGAATATGACCATTGTTCACCAGCGAATTAAGAATTTGAGGATTGACTCGGGTTACTTCTCCCACAAATCCAATCCCTTCCTCGTCAGCAGGACGCGCTTCAAATAGCCCCGCATCTTTGCCACACAGTCCAACCGCAGAACCGCCAGCCTGATTGATCAAAGACACAATCTCTTTATTGACGCGACCGACCAAGACCATTTCGACCACATCCATTGTTGCCGCATCGGTCACACGCAGTCCATTCTTAAACTGAGCTTCAATCCCTAATTTATTCAGCCAAGAATTGATTTCAGGGCCACCCCCGTGAACGAGAATCGGACGTAATCCGACACAAGCCATAAAGACAACATCCCGGATGACTTTCTCTTTGAGCGCGCCTTCTTTCATCGCGGCTCCGCCGTACTTCACAACGATCGTCCGTCCTGCAAATTGCTGAATATAGGGCAGAGCTTCGCTGAGAATGCGGACTCGGGTATCGGCGGTTTCAAACTGTTCGCTGTCTTGGAGCATAGAACTGATCTGTGGGGGTAATCGTGCGTTATTTAACGATCGCGCACTATAACACCTACAAATTGTTATCTAAATTACTCTTCTAGACAACTTAAGAATTTGTCCTAAAGCTCTCGCATCACTTGGGGTAAAAATGTAGGCGGAATTTGCGATAAGGCTTGCGTCTGCCCCTGAATCCCTTCACGCTCGTAGATGCCTTTGACGATTTGACTCAACTGCCCAACCGCACTCGGTTGGAAGTCCGGCTGCTCTTGCCAGCCTTGAGCCGCTCGAACCTGATGTTTGAGCGCATGATGCAGAAATTGCGATCGCTCTTTCGTCTCAAGGCTGGCACGTTGATCAGTCGCCATTTGATAGTAAGCCAGCCCAATATGATGATGCGTTGCCGACAGATCGAAGCTGAGGGTCGGCGCGTAAGAGAGATTTGCAGTTAAATATTGCACTGCACTCAGGGATTCTTGATACGCATCGATCGCGCAAAGCATGTAAGTTGCCTGATCGTCATAATGCGTCGTGTCTTGATTTGCTAAGTGCCAGTAGGCAGTGCCGAGATTATTTTGAGTCGCGGCATAAGCGCTAGGAGCCGCCTCTAGGGTGCGATAAATCAGCGCCACTCGGTAAGCCCCGATCGCTAAGTGCAAAAAGTCTTCTGCCATCGCTAACTCTTGCACCGCTTGATCGCAGCGGGAAAGATTCCAATAGGCAGTCCCTAAATTGTTTTGCAGCATCGCGTAGTGCATCGGCTCACGCTCTGGAGTGTAATAGCGCAGGGCTTCGTTATATGCCAAGACAGCAGATTGCAGGTTAAACATGGGCATACGATGCTGCGCCAAGTTCCAATACGCGGTTCCTAAATTGTTTTGAGTCGCGGCGTAGCGAGCCGGATCAGTGTCAAAGGGGCGATGTTCAATCGAGGCTTTGTATGCCGCGATCGCATGTTGCAGATTTTCTTCGGGCGATCGCAGACCTGCTAAGTCGCTGTAAACCGAACCGAGATTGTTCTGAATCATCGCATAGGTCTGCGGCTGAATCGCCGGATCAGTGCGATCGATCGCGAATTGATAAGCTTTCAAGGCTTTCTCTAAATTCGTTTCGACAGCACTCTCTCCAGAGCGAGCTTTGATCCAATACAAATTGGCGATGTCATTGAGCAAATCGGGCACTTGCTCAGATTTCATGTCGATCAGTTTCAGGGTTTGCTCATAGGCGCGAATCACGATCGTTAAATCCCCAGAACTGGGACGCACCGGATCGAGGCGATCACGATACCAATCTCCGAGATCGCGATATAACTGAGCGATCGTCGCAGCTGAAGCCCGTTGTTGATGCAGATCTTCAATCTGCTGCAAGAATTGTAGCGGTTTCGCATTAGGATGATTCGTCTGCAAGATATCGCCAATCGATGCTTGATCCTCAAGATGGATCGTCTGCATGACTGAAGCCAGCACGAAATCTGAAAGTTCATTATCCAGCTTAATTTTGCGATGTCCGTTAGTTGGCGCAGTTGCAGGCGGCGGAATTTGTACCGAATTATCTCCGAACGGATCACCTTCAAACTCAAATAAACCCGTATGCCATTGCCAGAAGTTGGGCACAGTTTGCTGAATCGAGCGACACCAAGGACGCGTCAGCCAAAGAACCAGATTGAAGTCGAGTTTGGGCAGTTGCAGCGCGATCGCAGACAGCGAATCGAGAAATGTTCTTTGAATATGAACAGGCTGGCGCGTTAAGCGATCGATGCCCGTGATTTGATAATTGGGCATCCCCGCTTGGACATGCGCCAGAATATCAGGATTTTCTAAATCGAGGTCTAGACTGACGAGCGAAGTGGCAGGAGTCTCTTGAGCAAGCTCAGCCTGAAGCTGTGTAGCCAATTGACTACGTAAGGCAGCATCATCACAAACGACCATCAGAATTTGACGGCGCAAATTTAGACTTAACGCCATCCGTAGGCGCAGATAGATCTGTTGGTTCAGACTGGGAACAGCCTGAGAGACGATCTCGTTCACAGGAATATCTTGAGCGAGGGGGTGACGATCAATGACAGACATCAGCATTTCAAGAATCGCTTGTCAAGCGCAGTATAGACGAGATGATATTAAATCTCTTCGTCGAATCTGACCGATGTTCAGGATGAAACTGAGGTTTACGTAAATTTATGGATTGTCCCAAGAAAAATCCTACGAAAAAACCAGGTTACCTACTAAGGTAAGCGACCTGGTTCGTTTAAATCTACTGTAGAGCGAATTTTTGTTTAGGAAACGGCAGCGGCGACAGCAACCAATCCACCAATCAAGACTACGGCAGCGATTCCAAGAAAAATGTAATTGCGTTTCTGATTTTGGGTCGGCGGTTCGGCTTCGTACATTTTCGGCTCGATCGCAAAATTATTCAGCAATCCACTCTCTTCTTTGACATATCGCATGGGTCAATTTCCCCTTAGTGTTTTGTTAACTTTAGCAAAGTTATGGTAAATGCCATATACCTTCAGCAGGAAGATTTAATATTCGTTACGAGAGTTAATTCTGACTGCGCGTCAGCCCATTTTGCGGCTGAAACCAGACAGCGCAATGGTTACAATCATTCAGCGCAGTCGCAACGCCGCTTACGATCGTTCAAGCCATGCCCGCATTTTCCCTGGATTTAATAAGCCATATGGATCGACTTGCTCTTTGAATTGCAGTTGTGCGAGATCCACCATTTTCATCCCGCCATCTTCAATTAAATAGGTGTGCGGATTAAAAATAAATGCGCCTTTCGATTCGTGATCTCGAATAATTTCGTTCAGGCGCTCCTCGGTTGTATAGCGAACCAATTGCAACGAAGCGGGGCGGGCTTTGCCTCCATATCTGAGAAATTCCAGATGAAACATGACTTCATCCCCGTAGTGGTGATACATTTCCTCAAGCAAAGACAAGTTCTTGTCGTCGGGGAAGAGGGTTTGTAGATAAGTAATCGTCGGATCGACGCTGCGCGCATGTAGGGTTGTATGGTTCCAAGTATATTCAGCCAGGGCAATCCCTTTTCCTGCTTCTTGAGCCGGTTTTTGATACGTGATTTCGCCGGAAAATTCTTTGACGAATTCGGCAAGTGGCTCTAAACAAGTCTCAGAAATCATTAACAAAGCAGCGTGTTTTCCGGCAGGAATATAACTTTTCAGTGCAGCAAAGTATTGAGGAATCGGATCGGGACAAATGCAGACCAGCTTTTTGATCATGCCGTCTGCATCACTGAGCGCTTGCCCAAACCGCGCCGCACTCATAAAATCGGGAAAATTGACGATAATTTCTGACCAGGGATAAGCCGGAGCCAAGGGAATTTCTAATTCGGTGATAATCCCATTCGTTCCATAAGCATGAGCGACTTTGTAAACGTCATCGCCGCGTAGTTCAAGAATCCGCGGCTCGTCTTCCATCGTGACTACTCGAACGGCAAGGAGATTGCCACGATCGCGTAATTGCCCATACGTAACTGAGCCAATGCCCCCGCTGCCGCCGCCAATGAATCCACCGATCGTCGCAGTTCGATACGTCGAGGGAGCCATGCGAATTTCCCATCCAATTTCGCGGGTTTGCTTATCTAATGCAGCGAGTTTTGCACCCGCTTCGACACGCACCACGCCAGGTTTCATCCACTTGACTGCTGTCATTTTCGTAATATCGAGGATCACCCCGCCTTCAAGTGGAATGCATTGCCCATAGTTACCCGTTCCGGCTCCCCGCACGGTCAAAGGTACTTTGTGCCGCACACAGGCTTGAGCAATTTTGAGTACTTCCGCTTCATTTACCGGACGAACAACCGCATCGCCAAATTTGTCCTGCAATTGCGGTTGTAAGACAGGGCTAAAGTGGTAGTAATCGTGAGAGAGCTTTGCAACTTGGGTTGCGTCGGTAATGATATCAAGTCCAACTAAATCGCTGAGAACCGATGCGATCGCATTCGGAGTCGTGGTGGTCATCGCCAAATTCCTGAATTATCTGCTGTTTCGACTATAAAGGGATTTTGCAGGGAAATTCGTATGAGACAATCCATTTTGGAGTTTGGATGACGAGAGATTTGCCAGTAGAGCAGTTCAGCCAAATAGGGTAAAAAAGATTTGGTATACAGAAATCATCTGAAGGCAAAGCTTTGAGAGTTCTATATACGCGAAAGCCTAAGCTTCAGAGAAAAGTAGTTGATTGATTAAATCAGGACTGTTTCGGGACAGTTCAAGGGATGTTCTAGTAGCATTGTTCGTTCTGCGTTATGAGATCAACAGCACTGGTCAAGATTACTATCTACCCTTCGCTTCCTCGCCCATTTTTAGCAACAGAGAGAAGCCGTACAACTTTGAGCAGAACTGTTATCGATCGCGATTTGCCAAGCTCCGATGAATTAGACCCAAATGACTGTCATCGAACCAATGAATCGCCGCTGCATCTCCCTCAATTCAGTCAATCCCAAAGCGATTTGGAAGCAACAGGGCTAGCACTACTTCTACCGCATCGCCCCCATTGTATTTTTCCAAGCTAGCTCTCGACAAAGCACAATCAACGCCCGTTCTTCGGCTCCCTTAAAAAGTTGCTTCTCAATCAGCTCCTCTAAAACCTGATGCGTCAACTGAGTCGAAAACGTGCCCCCACAGTTCAACAAATGGCTGTAGTAACAAAACTGCGATCGACCTTCTTCATTCAGATGAAAGTGATAAATCTCCTCCCACGTCATCCTCCGCACTGGCGTATTCACCGGAACCACAACGCGCGGAATTCCTTGAACCCCATACGGTTTACCCGAACGCGTATTCAATTCCCCCACTAAAACCGTCCACAACAACGTTCGGACTTCCTGAACTTGGTCAGGCGTAAACATAGGATCAGGCTCACTCGTCAAGCGAATGCCCGTATTGAGAAATAGCGGATTAAAGAGCTGAGAATTGTAGACGATCCCGACTGCCCAATGGCGATCGTCTTCCAATTTGACAAATGTGCCAAAGCCGTAATCATCGGGAGAAGGCGCATCGATAAAATCCAGGCTATCGTCCACCTGCACCACATAATCGCAGTGTGAATTCGATTTAACAATCTTTCCTAATCGCATGATCGACTCCTCAAGCATTCACAGGCATTTTACCGCTATGCGAGTTTTTGTACTACAAACTTGATTGTTTTTAGCTTTCGCCTCCCCAGTCTCCACATCAGTACGATAAGATAAATTCCTGCTTGTATACGCCACCACAAAACCATCATGAGTACTGGAACACTGTTCGATAAAGTTTGGGACTTACATACGGTCGGAATTTTACCGTCGGGTCAAACTCAGCTTTTTATCGGACTCCATCTCATTCATGAAGTGACCAGTCCTCAAGCATTTTCAATGCTGCGAGAACGCGGTTTATCCGTTTTATTCCCCGATCGCACCGTTGCCACCGTTGATCACATCATCCCAACCGACGACTTAGCGCGCCCCTTCGCCGATTCGATGGCAGAAGAAATGTTGCAGGAGCTTGAAAAAAACACCGCTGCGAATAACATTCGCTTCTATCCGGTCGGTTCTGGCAGGCAGGGAATTGTACATGTGATTGCACCGGAGCAGGGACTTACTCAACCTGGAATGACGATCGCATGTGGAGATAGCCATACTTCGACACATGGAGCATTCGGCGCGATCGCATTTGGGATCGGAACCAGTCAAGTCCGCGACGTGCTAGCTTCTCAAACCTTGGCGTTGTCCAAACTGAAAGTCAGAAAAATCGAAGTCAACGGCAAGCTCAATCCTGGCGTGTTTGCCAAAGATGTCATCTTGCACATCATTCGTAAACTTGGGGTGAAAGGCGGCGTGGGCTACGCTTACGAATTCGCTGGAACCACATTCGAGCAAATGAGCATGGAGGAGCGCATGACCGTTTGCAATATGTCGATCGAAGGAGGCGCACGATGCGGATATGTCAATCCGGATCAAGTTACCTATGACTATCTCAACGGTCGAGATTTCGCACCCAAAGGCGAAGCATGGGATCAAGCGATCGCATGGTGGAATAGTCTCCGTAGCGATGCCGATGCTGTTTTCGATGATGTTGTAGTTTTCGACGCGGCTGACATTGCTCCAACTGTAACTTGGGGTATCACACCGGGGCAGGGAATTGGCATTAGCGATCCCGTTCCTACTCCAGATACGATGCCAGAAGATGAACGAGCGATCGCGCTTGAAGCTTATCAATATATGGACTTGAAGCCGGGTGAACCGCTGCAAGGAACCAAAGTCGATGTCTGCTTTATTGGAAGCTGTACAAACGGGCGTATTTCTGACCTGCGAGAAGCGGCAAAAGTCGCTCAAGGGCGACAAGTTGCAGCAGGTGTAAAAGCGTTTGTCGTTCCGGGATCAGAGCGGGTAAAAGTCCAAGCTGAGAAAGAAGGACTCGATCGTATCTTCGTCGAAGCTGGATTCGAGTGGCGTGAACCCGGTTGCTCAATGTGTCTAGCAATGAATCCCGACAAGCTAGAAGGTCGGCAACTCAGCGCATCTTCTTCTAATCGTAACTTCAAAGGTCGGCAGGGATCAGCATCCGGTCGCACTTTACTCATGAGTCCTGCAATGGTCGTTGCAGCAGCAGTCACAGGCAAAGTGACCGATGTACGTGAGTTGATGTAGCGTGGCAAATGAACGCGACTGGCAGCAGGATAAGCTGTTGAGCCGTGGCGAGATTGCTAAACTAAAGCAATCAGGAATTGACGTTCACGAACTCAAAGGTGGGCGAGGTGCAAGTAAGCTTGACCTCTACAAAGATGAAGTAGGTAACATCTATATCAAGCGCAAAGGTGGACTTGATATAGGCGAGCCAACAGGATTGAACATCAATGATTTCTGATTGCTTTTGTTTGGAGGAATCAAAATGGACTCTGAAGTGTATGTGGAATTCAGCTTGACAGGAATCGATTTGAACCCTGAAGATATCACGTCGAAAGTTGGAATTGAGCCAACAAAAACGTGGCTTAAAGATGAGTTGATTTCTCCAAAAGGGCAGATTCGGTATAAGCAGAACGGCTGGAAATTACGATCGCACTTAGAAGCTTCAGACGATTTAGACGAACATTTCCGAGTCATTCTGCAACAACTCCGACAAGGCTGGCAACCTCTGATTGAACTTTGCTCAGTTTACGAAGCTGAATTTTGTGGAGTGATTTATACATCTGGAGAGCGTCCAGCAATTCACTTCGATCGAGAACTGCTCAAGGCTGTTTTACAACTGAATGCAGAAATCGATGTCGATCTTTACGTATTGCCAGATCATGATGCTGAACTCAATGCGACCCAACGAAATCATTCAACGGAAATGAACCAAGCCTCGGAAGCGTCAATAGCAGCGGCATCAAATGAATTAAAGTCGCTGCACAGAGGAGCATAAATCTTACATCCCTACAATGAACTATAAACAGCAAGTTGCTGATTTCTACAATTCGAGAGCTAACTATGATAATGACCTCACTCACAGTCGCGCAGTCCGTTTACTCAACTACACTCAATTGCATCCAGATTATTCTGTCTTAGATGTTGCGACTGGAACAGGTAACATTGCGATCGCTGCTGCCAAACACGTCAAATCTGTTATCGGAATCGACATCGCCGCAGAACTTCTCAAAATCGCCCAACAGAAAATCACCGCAGAACGCCTTACTAACATTCAATTGCTTGAAATTGATGTCGAAGCTTACCAAGCTGAACCAGAGCAATTTGATGCCATCTACTGTTCGTTTGCGATCGTGCTTTTTCCCAACATCTCCAAAATTTTGCAAAACTGGTATTACTTTCTCAAACCTAATGGCTTCATTGCTTTTAGCTGCTCCTCTGAGAACTCCTACCTTGTAGATACGATCGTAGAATCCTGTGCCGCTCATGGTGTCACCCTGCCAAACCTGCATTACTTGCTTGGAACCCCTGAGCGAATTCAGAACTTACTCGGATCGATCGGCTTTCATTCCATCGAAATCCATCCACACCAGCTTGGAAAATATCTAACAGTCGAACAAGCCCAAAGCCGATGGAGCGGAAAATTCTGGCTGCACATTGATAATCCTCTGCCTCAAGTAGACCCAGCAATCCTTGAGCAAATTAAAGCAAGTTACGATCGCGCGATCGCATCACTCGCCACCGATCAAGGTATTTGGCACGAAGAACTGATCTACTACGTGATCGCTAACCGCGCTTGAACTCTCAACTTCAGAGCGTTATGTCAAGACATCAGGTTGCAACACTGGAATTTCGATCACAAACTGTGTCCCCGTTCCAAACGTTGAATCATAGTAAAGCCTACCTCTGTGCCGCTCCGCAATGATTTGATAGCTAATTGAAAGTCCTAACCCGGTTCCTTTTCCAACAGGTTTCGTCGTAAAAAACGGATTAAACAAAGAAGACCGTACACTTTCTGGAACGCCTTGCCCATTGTCCGCAATCATAATTTTGACGAAGTTTTTCTCAGTCACCTCCGTCCGGATGCGAATCGTACTCGGATTCTTCTCAATCTCCTCATAGGTTCGATCGTGATTCACCTCTTCTAACGCATCGATCGCATTACTCAACAGATTCATCACAACCTGATTGAGTTGCCCTGCGTAGCATTCAACCAGTGGCAAATCACCGTATTCCCTAGTAATTTGAATCGCTGGATGCTTTGTCGTAGCTTGTAACCGATGGCGTAAAATCAGCAGCGTATTCTCAATCCCTTCATGCACATCGACTGCTTTGTATTCAGCTTCATCTAATCGGGAGAAGTTGCGAAGCGACAAAACAATTTCCCGAATCCGGTTCGTCCCAACTTGCATCGATTGCAAAAGCTTTGTCAGATCTTCAGTCAGAAACGGCAGATCAATCTCATCTAGCTGATCCTGAATCACAGCAGGGGGATTCGGAAAAGTCTGCTGATAAGTTTCAACCAAAGTGAGCAAGTCTTGCGTAGAAGTTTTGACATAGGAGAGATTACCGTGAATGAAATTCACGGGATTGTTGATCTCATGCGCTACTCCTGCCACCATTTGACCCAGTGCAGACATCTTTTCGCTCTGCACCATATGTAACTGAGCATTTTGTAAGTCTTGCAGAGTCGATTCTAACTTCTCAGTTTTGATCGAAAGTTCTGCCTGAGTTTTCTCGGACATTTCTCTTGCTTCATCAATGGCTAAAACCTGCGGTAAGCTACTCCAACAGGCGATCGCAACTCCCAAGAATGCCACCACGAGTAGCACCAAAATCAGCAGAGAAGACTGAATGCTTGCTGCTACATTATCTAATGTTGATCTCACCCACCAGCTAATACTCGTCGTCATAGCAATGATGACCAGGAGCGAAATCACCTGAGTTGAGAGGAAATCTGTTTGTTCCGAAAGCAATTTGGGTTGATAGAGCCGAAACCACCATTCAGACTGAAATGGAGCAAACTTAACTTGCTGCATTCCCCAACTGAGCAATCGAACGATGAAAGGAAGCGACAGCCCGAGAAGTAAATCTTGCCAACTCCAAGCCATTCCACCGACAATCAGTGCCGTGACTTCAATGCACAAGAAAAAGAGCGATGCTTTTGCCCAAAGAGACTCTGGACTCTTACGCTGATGCCACATTCCCAGATGGAACGCGATCATCGCAATCAGATAGCCCGTGCCTGTGATCATGATGATTCGATCAACATTTCCCCAGACCAGGCATATCAAGCTAAACAGCAGAGTTAGAGAAAGTGCAGGTGCAAATACTCCTCGCTGTGAAACGACCCCAAAAACTGGAGCAATATAGCGATCGCGTGCCAACTGATAGAGAATTCGAGACGTATTAGAAACAGCCGTTGCAGAACTCAGCAAAGCGCCACTTGCAATTAACATCGTCACCAGCAATGGAGCAGCATCTCCCCAAAAAGGTTGCGCCGAATTCACTAAAACCAGAAAGGTCGAGGTGGCATCAGTAGGACTGAGACGATTGATAATCCAAGAGCCAGCGATGTAGACAAGCGGTAATAAAACAGCAGCACCTGCAATAAAATTCAAGGTCGATCGAGGCCGCTGACTATCTGCGACAAATGAAGATCCCGTTTCAGCCCCATAGACGGCATACACTGCCATGAAATACCATTTCATCCAACCTTCCAGCGAAAAGCTTGCACTTTGCATCGGCACGATCGTTGAGTTGTGCGCGAAGAAGGTTAGCCAACTGAATCCAAACACACAAAAAGCAATGATCAGTCCGATCGCAGGCAGCACAAAAAACGAGTGCAGGATACTCAAAGCTCTCGTTCCGCTGAACGCAAGGATGTAGGGCAGTAACGTAAAGAGAACTCTGAAGAAAGTCGTTGGGATGTGAATTGAGATGGGATCGAGATTTGTCTGAATCAAATCCGTCAAAATCATCGCATTCATCGGAGGAATGGAAACCCATCCAAGCCAGTAACCGATCGCGCTATATTGAGCGATCGCTGGATACGCCTTTAATAATCGAGTCGTATAGTTCGGCGTTCCACCTGAAACATCAGGATAGATTTGCCCCAGATGCCGCACTTGCAGATTTAACATCACTCCTGCAATTGTACTGATGATCCAGACTGAGAGAGCTTGTATCCCAAGCGCTCCATGCATCGCTGGCGCAGTTCCTAACCAAAGCAGCACTCCCCCTAAACTGAATCCCAAAGTTTCAAACGAGGTTAACGTTCTTGGCAGAATCGAAGGCAAGATCGAACCAGGATTCGCTGAAATTGGCTCAAACTTCCACCGAGAAAAAGATTCGGAACTGAATATCATAGAGGGCTTTTAGGCTGCAATCTTTCTCCTCCAAGCATTCCCAACTCAACGCTCATAATCGATGGAAAACTTAACATTTCCTCAGAGAAAACTAAAATCAGTCCCCATCAGGTTGAGCGATTTTGGGTTCTGATCAGGTGCATTGATTTGTATGAAGTCTAGACCCTCAAAACAGAACATCTGGCGCTGAATCAACTGCACCAGATGTTGATGAATTAGCGGTTAGCCCTAAGCTTCGACAGCTTCCGCTTTCGGTTCTTCTTGTTTCACGGTCAAATAGCGAATCACTTCGTTACTCAAGCGCATTGCTCGTTCCATTTGAGCAATCGGGCTTCCATCTGACTTAAAATTCATTTGGATATAAACACCTTCGCGCTGTCTTTCAATTTCGTAAGCCAAGCGACGCTTACCCCGATGCTGAGTTTCGATGATCTCCGCACCGTTTTCCTTCAAGATCGATTGATACTTCTCGATCGCTTGATCGACTGCTTCATCCCCGATGTCAGGACGCAAAATATACATCGTTTCGTACAACTGGCTCATGAAATCGACTCCTTATGGTCTAAATGGCTCTTTCGAGTGATCAGCATCGCCCAACAATCAGACAAAAATCGCTTGATTTAGGTTGGGAAACCCCAATAATGAAAGGGCAAGGAATTACAATTCTATACCAGTTTCTGAATGATTCGTCGCGCTCTATTCCCCGATCTAGCAAAATACGATTAATTTCTTATGGCACAGCGTTATGTCCGCGTTCAAACCCCTGACGACAAAATCTATTACGGCTTACTGCAAATCGATCGCACTGTTCAAGTTTTAGACGCTCCCCCTTGGCATCGAGGACAACTGACAGAGCATCGACTAAATGCCGCTGAATATCGGCTGCTTGCCCCCTGTGCGCCCTCGAAAATTATTGCAGTCGGCAAAAACTACGCCAGTCATGCCGCTGAAATGGGAACCCCTGTGCCCCAAGAGCCGCTTTTATTCCTCAAACCCACCACCACCATCATTCCGTTGGACGCTGAGATTTTGTATCCACCGCAATCTGAGCGAGTCGATTATGAAGGAGAATTAGCGCTAGTGATTGGCGATCGCACAAAAGACTGCACCCCTCAACAAGCCCACAGCAAAATTTGGGGATATACGATCGCAAACGATGTCACTGCCCGAGATCTACAAAAAAAAGATGGGCAGTGGACGCGAGCCAAAGGCTTCGATACGTTCTGCCCCTTAGGTCCTTGGATTGTCAGAGAAATTAATCCCGATGCGCGCATCCAAACTTTTTTGAATGAAGCCCCCGTTCAATCTGATTCGATCGGAAATATGGTGTTTTCACCGGATTTCCTAGTCTCCTACATTAGCCAAGTGATGACCCTACTCCCTGGAGATGTGATTTTAACGGGCACTCCTGAAGGTGTGGGAGCCATGCAGATTGGCAATCGAGTTCGGGTTGAAATCGAAGGCATCGGCTTCTTAGAAAATACGGTTGGCGAACGCTTACCCGTTCGCCAAGCCCAATTACAGGATTAGCGCACCTGCATATAGACGGCATCTGAGATCGTGGGAATTTCTGCATAACGTCCCAATGCAGATTGCACGATCGAATACCCGACTGCCACAATCATCCCTAAAAAGACAGCGTTGAATAGCGTTTGCGTCAACAAGCCCATACCAAAAATAGGGGATAGCGCAAATTGCCAGATAATGCTGACCAAACTCAATAAAATTCCAAACAGAATCGCTTGCATGGTATTGAATCGGATAAAGTGCGGCACATTTTCGTTGCGCACCACCAATAAGAACAGCGCAAAGAACACAATTAACGGAATGAATCCGGTGTAAATCGAGAGGAGTGGAGCCAGCGGCAAGGCAACGATCGCAACCAGTGGACTGAGAAACGAGTCCGTCGCCAGCAAGATCCGCCCAACGAAGCCCACTACATCTAATAAGGGTAAGAGATACACTAGACAAGCAAAAATGCGATCAGACACCGTTGTAGAGCCGCGCCACGTCATAACTCAGTTCTCCTCGTTCGTATTCAGATGAATTGGGATACGCCCAGAATAGCGCACTTCCACCTTATTCAATATTTGCCACCCGAAATCCCATCTGGCACTCAAACTGATCTGGGGTCTTTTCCCCCAGTTTCAAAATTGCCTGCCCGCAACGCAGTTGACCCTGCCGCCATCTGGGTTGTCCACTTTGATCTGCCATTAAGCAGTTCTGGCAAACTTGCTGGGGTGAAAGGAGTTGTTCGCCCGCTAGGATGACTAACATCGCGCCTCCAAAAGAATGATTAAATCACACACTTCATGAATCTTCAGATCGCATTCAAAGCGCTCTACACTTGACCCTTGAGCCTATTTTAGAACAAGCTTTTTGAAAAGTAAGGTAATTCTGATACAGCTTAACTGTCAGATACGATTCACTGCTTTGACATATTTTTCAAACCAAATCGGTTCACTCTTGAATTGCAGTTCGATCGCTTGAATAAAATCGCTGAATTCTGCAATCAAATCTGGATTACGCCAGCCTTTTCTTGTTTCTTCTGCAATGATTCTCAACGCTTCTTCAGGTGAAAATGCTTTTTTATAGGGGCGTTCGCTGGTCAGCGCATCATAAATATCAAGGATTTGAAACACTTGTGCCAAAAAAGGAATGTCATCGCCTTTCAAGGCATCCGGATAGCCAGACCCATCCCAACGTTCATGATGATGCCGGATGATCGGGACAACGCCGCGCATGGTTCGCAGCGGTTGACAGATTTTTTCGCCGATCAGTACATGCTGTTTCATAATCTGAAACTCTTCAGGAGTGAGTCGTCCTGTTTTCAGCAGCACAGCATCGGGGATGCCTACTTTGCCGATATCGTGCAAATATCCACCCCACATCAAGTCGCGAATTTGCGATCGCGTTAATCCCAAAAATTCACCGAATGCTTTTCCCAGCATCACCAGTCTTTCACAGTGATCTCCAGTATTTGGATCGCGACTTTCAACAGTTCTCGCAATTGAGAACAACACTTTTTCTGCGTGATCTAAATCTTCATTCAGGCGTTTCTGATGCACGAGCGATTTGACTCGTGCCGAGAGTTCTAATTGATCAAAGGGTTTGGTCAAGAAGTCGTCGCCCCCGGCTTCGATGCCGCGGAGCCGCGATCGGCGATCGTCTAATGCTGTAATAAAGACGACTGGCGTTAAACGAGTGAGTTCATCTTCTTTGAGGCGACGGCACACTTCATACCCATCCATGCCTGGCATCATCACATCGAGCAAAATCAGGTCAGGATTCGTTTGCTGAAGTTGTGCAAGTGCAGTCGCGCCGCTTTCTGCTTCAATGACATCGTAGCCTTCTACAGAAAGCAAAGCTACAGCGGTCATCCGGCTCGAAGGATGATCGTCTACTACCAAGATGGTGGGTCGCTCCAAATCTAGGTCATTCACACGGGAAACGCCTAAGTCACTGAACAATAGGAGGCAAAACTAAATTGCCTTTTCCAGTATGGTCACGCAACCGAGGAAATTGATCAGCGCGGGGATGGAGAATCACAATCGCTAGCATTCAGCGTGATGATCGTCACTTCGGGAGGACAGAACAATCGACCTGGAAAGTAAGTTCCTAATCCACGATTGACATAAAGTCGATTCTTGCCAATGTGATGCAGTCCTTTGACCCATTCCCAATGTTTCATAACTCGGTAACAGGCAGCGAGAACTGGAATTCTGTACTTGATTTTCTTGGGAAGGATGCGATAGAGATAGGCGCAAAAGGCTGAAATATTGACAATGCCTGGAATGATGATTTGCCCACCGTGGCTATGTCCTGAAAGTTGCAGATCGACTCGCCATTTTTGTAGGGATTCGGCGCAGTCGGGATTGTGAGCGAGCACAATGCGCGGCAAGTCGGCAGGAAGTTGATCCATGACTTCGCTAGATTGTTTGTAGGCAGGCGACCAAAAGTCTGCGAGTCCAACTAGGGCAAGTTCTGATCCAACCGGATAAACGATTTCATTCCAGAGAATTTGGATATGAATGTTGGCTAGAGCATCAATGATAATTTGCTGACTATCGCGGCGATATAAGTCGTGATTGCCCAAAATGCCATAAATTCCTGATCTAGCTTTTAACTGTTTCAAATGATGGACAAGTTCATAAATCGGCTGCGGATCATCAGTCACAAAGTCGCCTGTGATGACGATGAAATCGGCTGCGGCTTGATTGGTAATCTCGATCGCTTGATTCAGAATTTTTTCAGATAATCGCTCTCCGTCAAAGTGCAGGTCAGAGAGTTGAACGAGTGTTATCCCATGCAGGTGAGGGGGAAGGTTGTCGATCGTGAAATTTAGGGTTTCGACCTTAAGCGACTGGGTGAATAGGGGCTGCATATCATCTGGCTATAGCGCGCTCCTAGCTTAACAATTCTGAACCGATGTCAGCGGTGAAGCCTTCATGAACGCTTTAAGAAAATTTGGTGAGCAGTCCTAAGAGTTTTCGGCTAGTGGGAGTGAGCAGTTTTCGGCGGTAGGCATCCGCGGCTTTTTTGATCATTTCGGCTTGAGTGGGATAAGGATGAATGACCGTAGATAACGTGTTGAGTCCGCGTTTCCCGACGATCGCGGTTGTGATTTCGCTGATCATTTCTCCGGCATGACGCGCGACGATCGTGGCTCCAAGAATTTCGTCTGATCCTGTTCGATGCAGTAATTTGATGAAGCCGTTGGTTTCTCCATCGGCAATCGCACGATCGACCTTATCTAAGGTGATTTTAATCAGTTCAGCGTCATCGCTTTCGTAGATCCCGACATGCGCAATTTCGGGATCGGTGTAAGTGACCCAAGGCATGGTCAAACTGCTGAGTTTCGATCGACCAAACCCAAACGGTGAAAACAAAGCGTTTTTAATCACAATTCGTGCTGCCGCATCTGCCGCATGTGTGTATTTCCAATCCATACAGATGTCACCCGCTGCATAGATGCGCGGATTGGTCGTTTGCAGATAGTCGTTGACTTTGACACCTTTGCGATCGTAGTTCACCCCCACCGCTTCCAGATTCAAACCTTCTACATTCGGAGCACGACCTGCGCCCACGAGAATTTCATCAACGATAAAGCTCTCGCCGTTTGCATCAATTACTTTCCCTTCAGGAGAAGGTCTTACTTGATCAATGTTGCAGTTCAAGATCACGCGAATGCCTTCTTTGAGAAAAACTTGCTGAAGCAATTCGGCAGCGTCGGGATCTTCTCGATCGAGTAACCGATCATGTTTATGAAATAGCGTCACTTCACAGCCTAATCGCTGAAAAGTCTGTGCCAACTCACATCCAATTGCACCGCCACCAATCACAGCCAAGCGACGAGGACGATCGGTTAATGAAAAAACCGTTTCGTTGGTTAAATATCCTGCTTCTGCTAATCCTGGAATTTGAGGATCACGCGCGCGCGCACCAGTCGCGAGCACAGCTTTTTTGAAATTTAAAGTGCGATCGCCCACTTGAATGCGATCGCGATCCAAAAAGCTCGCTTCACCCAGAAAGACATCCACGCCTAATTTCTTAAATCGCTCGGCTGAATCATTTTCACTGATGCCTGCTCGCAATTGGCGCATTCGCTCCATCACCGCTGAAAAATCGACTTCAATCGTATCCGGAGCAATCACGCCAAACGATCGAGCGTCTCGCATTTCCGCCACGACTCTCGACGATCGAATCATGCATTTGGACGGGACACAGCCAACATTCAAGCAATCTCCACCCATTAAATGTTTTTCAATCAGCGCTACTTTCAGCCCGATCCCCAGTCCAGCGGCTCCTGCTGCAACGACTAAACCTGCCGTTCCTGCACCTATAACAACCAAATCATAGCGATCGCTCGGTTGTGGATTCACCCAATCCAGTGGATGCACTCGTGCAACCAAGAGTTGATTGTGAACATCATTGGGAGAAATCAGGCTCATGAATCTTCGACTCCACTCTCTTGCAGCGCTTTTCGGGCAATTCGTGTCACATAGACTGTTACGACTACTGTAGCGATTAGCCCAACGATCCGAAGTCCCCACTGCGCTAGTTGTGCTTCTGAGCTTAAGGGTGCTTTGCCTAGCGTTGCTAAATTTCCAGCGAGCGATCCGATATAGACATACATGATGATTCCTGGAATCATACCGAGACAGCCGATCGCATAATCTTTTAATGAAACTTGGGTCACACCAAACGCATAATTTAGCAACGTGAACGGAAATATCGGGGACAATCGAGTGAGGATAACGATTTTTAGTCCTTCTTTGGCAACCGCTTGATCGATTGCTTTCCAGTTCGCATTCGTTTCAATGCGTCGAGATACCCAATCTCTAGCAATGTATCGCCCAATCAGAAAAGCTGCGATCGCGCCTAACGTTGCTCCAATTGCGACATAAAGTGAGCCAAGAAAGAGTCCATAGACGAGACCTGATCCCAGTGTGAGCAGCGTTCCCGGAATTAAGAGAACAGCAGCGAAAATATAGAGCAGGATGAACACGATCGCGCCTGTTGCGCCAAGATTTTGAATCCAAGTCAGGGCATCTTGTAGCATTCGCTGAAAAAATAGAGTGCTGACCTTAAAGTAACGTGAATCTCGATCGAGGAGCAGCCTCTATCCGATGTAAGAATTTGTAATAAAAACGCTCATCAAAACGGATTACCTTAACAAATAGCGCAACATGATGATTTCTACGGTCACCATTAAGTTCTTGATTCAAAGCCTTATAGGGCAATGGATACAAGCCCTTAAGCTAAAACTTGGGATCATCTGTAAAAATGACACGTCAGCAGATCACTTAAATTTACAGTGTTGGGAAGTTTAGAATGAGCAGTAATTTAGCAACAAAACTTCGCGAAGGAACCAAGAAAGCTCACACGATGGCGGAAAACACCGGATTCATCGCGTGCTTTTTGAAAGGAACGGTTGAGAAAGAATCTTATCGCAAGCTCGTTGCAAACTTTTACTTTGTCTATTCGGCAATGGAAGAAGAGATGCGCCGACACAAAGATCATCCGATCCTGTCGAAAATCTACTTTCCAGAGCTTGAGCGGAAAGAAACGCTAGAACAGGATCTTGCTTACTACTACGGTAAAAATTGGCGCGATCAAGTCGCTCCCTCTGATGCAACTCAGTCTTATGTGGCTCGAATTCATCAAGTCGGACAAAGCAATCCTGAGTTGCTGATTGCTCACTCTTACACTCGCTATATTGGCGACTTGTCGGGTGGTCAAATTCTCAAGAAAATTGCTCAAAACGGCATGAATCTGACCGAAGGCGAAGGCACGAACTTCTATGAGTTCAAACATATCTCCGATGAGAAAGCCTTCAAGAAAGAGTATCGGGCGCGTTTAGATTCGATGGATATTGATGAAGCAACTGCTGATCGAATTGTCGAAGAAGCAAACGATGCGTTTGGCATGAACATGCACATGTTCAAAGAGCTAGAAGGTAACCTGATCAAAGCAATTGGACAAGCATTGTTCAATGCGTTGACCCGCAGACGCGCACGCGGCAGCACAGAGTTGGCAACGGCTGAATAGGCTGAATAATTCGAGTCTTGAGATTAAATTCTCATTTTTTGAATCCTGGAGGCTTGGTGAAGAAACCCATCAAGTTTTCAGGATTCGTTGTTGGAATTGGTATGATTAGCGCGATCGTGAAAGATTCCGCGTGATGCGAGAAGTCGGGATTTTGCAAACATCCAACTTCTGAGAATCTAAGCTTTAGACTAAATGGACTGAATTTATGGCTGCGAAGATTCCGGTTACTGTCATTACTGGCTTTTTAGGAAGTGGAAAGACTACGCTGATTCGTCACCTGTTACAAAATAATCAGGGACGGCGAATTGCTGTGTTGGTGAATGAGTTCGGGGAAATGGGAATCGATGGCGAACTTCTGAAATCTTGCCAGGTTTGCCCCGAAGACGAAACGACTAATGAGACGAGTAATATTGTCGAATTGACGAACGGCTGCCTCTGCTGCACAGTGCAAGAAGAGTTTTTGCCCACGATGTTGGAATTGCTCAAGCGCAGAGACAGTTTAGACTCGATCGTGATTGAAACCTCTGGCTTAGCTTTACCAAAACCGTTGATCAAAGCATTTCGCTGGCATGAGATTCGTAATGCAGCTACAGTCGATGGTGTGATCACCGTTGTCGATTGCGAAGCGGTTTCAACCGGAACGCTTGCGGCGGATTTGCAAGCGGTCGAAGCACAGCGACAAGCCGATCCCAATCTTGACCACGAAACGCCGCTGCAAGAATTGTTTGAAGATCAGCTAGCTTGCGCTGATTTAGTGATTTTAAATAAGACGGATCTCGTAGACCGTGAGGCTCAGGAGAATGTGCGATCGCTCGTCGAGCAGGAGCTTCCAAGAGCTGTCAAAATTGTGGAAAATGGGCGGGCAGGAGAGCTTGATCCAAACTTGCTTCTAGGGTTCAATGCGGCGGTAGAAGATCATTTAGAAGCGCGTCCGAGTCATCACGATACAGAAGAAGAACACGACCATGACGATGAGATTAACTCGACTCATTTAATTTTGGATCAAGCCTTTGATCCGGAACAGTTGCGATCGCGTTTAGAAAAACTCGTCCAGGAGCAGGAGATTTATCGAGTCAAAGGGTTCGTGGCAGTGCCAAATAAACCAATGCGGCTCGTCATGCAGGGGGTGGGTTCCAGGTTTGAGCATTTCTATGATCGACCGTGGCGAGCTGATGAACTGAGACAAACTCGACTGGTCTTTATTGGTAAAGATCTCGATTCGACTCAATTAATCTCGAAGCTTGCTTAGACGACCATTTCGCCGCATTCATCGACTAAATAGCACAATGCTCGGAATCTTAGACCGACAAATTGGTCATACAGGGGATTCAATTTGCACATGGGGGGGATATGCGCGATCGTGCGTCCAAACAGCTTGATATCGCGTTCAAACGGGCATTGTGCTGGAATCAGCTTGCAGACGAAGTGAGCAGCTCTACGATCGTGGATTTGAATCGAGTCGAACCAGTTGCGGAGTGGTTGTAGGAAATCGAACTTTTGAGGTGGGCGAGCGATCAAGTTGGAGTCGAAATGGGTTTCAGACATAATTGACCTTCCAGACAAACGAGAGAGAGTAGCCATCAACAGAGAGAAGAAGAGAAGAACTTGTGTTTTCTCACTTACAAGATACACAAGCAGTCTTAGATTTCCGTGAACTTCAGAAGAGAGTTAGTTGAAGTGTTGATGAATTAACTCAGTGAATCAATTCTGCTTATTTCAGCTTCAACATACCCATATCTATGTATGAATCTCTCAACCTATGCATTAGATTTCGATCCGATTTTCTATCTCTTTTCTTTCAAGATATTCTTAATTAAAGCGATCCCCGAAAGCAGCGCACAGCATCCAACAGGGTAGTTTTTTCTTCACCCCCAAGCAAAAGTACTCCTGTTGGTATTCATCCTTAGACATAAACATAGGGCTACAGCATCAACTGTGCAAATTCGTATTTTTTATTACTATCTTCAATTCTCATAATCAATAGATTTTCTTAAGATTAAAATGCTCGAATTCTTATCAATCAATTTGATAGATTGAATACATTTCCTAGGGCTGTCTATGACTTCAACCTTATCTGAGCAAATCCAGCAGTTTTACGATGCGTCCTCTGGCTTATGGGAGCAAGTTTGGGGCGAGCACATGCATCACGGCTATTACGGCGCAGACGGCAAGACCCAAAAGGAGCGCAGACAGGCACAGATTGATCTGATCGAAGAATTACTGAAGTGGGCGGGGATCACAACAGCAGAGAAAATCCTGGATGTCGGATGCGGCATCGGAGGAAGTTCGCTCTATTTGGCTGAAAAATTTGGAGCGGAAGCAACGGGAATCACCCTGAGTCCAGTGCAGGCAAATCGGGCAAAAGAACGATCGAGAGTGGCTCAGATTTCCGCCAATTTTCAAGTCGCTGATGCGCTGAATATGCCCTTCGAGGATAATTCCTTTGATTTAGTGTGGTCGCTGGAAAGCGGCGAACACATGCCGGATAAGCAGAAATTCTTAGCCGAATGCTATCGAGTGCTTAAACCGGGTGGGACGTTTATTATGGCAACTTGGTGTCATCGTCCGACGGATCAAGTGCCGCTGACGATCGACGATCGCAAACGGTTAGCTGAGATTTATCGCGTGTATTGCTTGCCGTATGTGATCTCATTGCCGGAATACACCGCGATCGCGCAAGAGGTCGGACTGCAAGATATCCAAACCGCAGACTGGTCAACGGCTGTGGCTCCATTTTGGAATGTTGTGATCGATTCCGCTTTTACACCTGGTGCAATTTTTGGCTTACTTACATCGGGCTGGACAACCATTCAAGCCGCGCTCTCGCTGGGATCAATGCAGCAAGGGTACAAACGCGGATTAATTAAATTTGGCTTGCTTTGCGGCAAGAAAGTTTAGAACCACGGTAGGGTTTAGGGGTCAAGATTCCAGAAAGTTATGAGTCGAACTTCTTACAAATCATCCAACAAGTCATCGAATAAATCATCGAATCTCGTTCAACGCTATGCCCCTTGGCTCTATGCTTTCTGGAAATTCTCGCGCCCTCATACAGTGATTGGAACGTCATTAAGTGTGTTGGGGCTATATCTGATCGTGCTTGCTGGCAATCGCGAATTATTGCTGCATCCGACCTTGTTGATCGCGCCTCTGATTGCCTGTCTGTGTGGCAATGTCTACATTGTGGGGTTGAACCAACTTGAAGATATCGAGATCGATCGCATTAATAAGCCGCATCTTCCCTTAGCTTCGGGCGAATTCTCAGTTCAGCAAGGGCGACTGCTGGTGGTACTGACAGGAATCATCGCGATCGCAGTTGCCGCGTCCCAGAGTCCTTATTTGTTCGGAATGGTTGGGCTGAGTTTAGCGATCGGCACACTCTACTCTTTGCCGCCTGTGCGATTGAAGCGATTTCCGTTTTGGGCATCGCTGTGCATCTTTACGGTCAGAGGCATGATCGTGAATTTGGGATTGTTCTTGCATTTCAATCAGGGCTTTCCCATTCCCGCGAAAGTGTGGGCGTTGACCCTGTTTATTTTGGTGTTTACGTTTGCGATCGCAATTTTCAAAGATATGCCAGATACAGAAGGCGATCGACGATACAACATTCGCACATTGACCTTGAGACTGGGACAGCGCCCGGTGTTCAATTTATCGCGGGCAGTTTTGACCGGGTGTTATCTATCGATTGTGGCGATCGCGCCTTTTTTACCGGGTGTCAATGCGCCTTTTTTGATGGTGAGCCATCTGATAGTATTAGCAACCTTGTGGTTTCGCAGCTACAAAATCGATCTACACGACAAAGTAGAAGTCGCTCGCTTTTATCAAGTCATTTGGAAGCTGTTTTTCTTAGAATATTTGATTTTTCCAGCCGCTTGTTTTCTAGGTTAAGCGATGTCAGGCAAAGTTTTTTTAGTGGGATCAGGACCCGGAGATATTGGAAATTTGACGATGCGAGCGTATCAGTTGCTCACTCAGGCTGAAGTTCTCGTTTACGATGCGTTGGTCGATTCGCAGTTTTTAGAATTGGTGGCGGACACCTGTTTGAAGCTGAATGTTGGGAAGCGAGGGGGACAACCTAGCATGAAGCAGGAAGATATCGATCGCTTACTCGTCGAGCACTGCCAACAGGGCAAAAAAGTCGTTCGGCTCAAAAGTGGAGATCCGTTCATCTTTGGACGAACCACTTCGGAAATTCAAACGCTCAAAGCGGCAAATTGTGACTATGAAGTTGTTCCCGGTATTTCCTCAGCTTTAGCCGCTCCGCTGTTCGCCCATATCCCCTTGACTGATCCGGTCTTAAGCCGTGGATTTACGGTGATTACAGCGCATGAACCTGAGCGATTAAACTGGCAAGTCTTGGCTCAAATTGACACGCTCGTGATCTTAATGGGAGGTAAACATTTACCACGAATTGTCGAAGAGCTACGTCGTCAGGGAAAATCAGAACAGACCCCGATCGCAATTATTCGGTGGGCTGGACATCCTGAACAAGAAATCTGGAGTAGTACACTCGATGAAATCCTGTCGCAGGTGACACCCCAGCGATTATCGCCTTGTGTGATCGTGATTGGGGAAGTCGTTCGACTGCGATCGTTTTTATGAATTTGCCTCTTTTTAACAAAACTATCATCGTCACCCGCGCCGCAGGACAGTCGAGTCAGTTCGCTTACTCGCTGCAAAACTATGGCGCAAGTGTGCTGGAAATGCCGACGATCGAGATTGTGCCTCCGTCGAGTTGGGCGGGATTAGATCAAGCGATCGCGAAAATAAACGAATTCGATTGGCTAATTCTGACTTCGACGAATGCAGTCGATTATTTCTTTGAGCGATTGGGTTCTCAACTTCAAGATGTCCGGGGACTGTCGGGCATTAAGATTGCCGTGGTTGGCGAGAAAACAGCTCAGCGATTGAGACAACGCGGATTGCAGCCAGATTTTATCCCGCCGGATTTTGTGGCGGATTCGATGGTGATCAATTTTCCAGTCTCAGTCGAAGGAAAGAAAATTTTGTTTCCGCGCGTTGAGACAGGCGGGCGGGATGTGCTCGTGCGTGCATTTAGCGATCGCGGGGCAATTGTCACAGAAGTTGCCGCCTATCAATCCACTTGTCCGAGAATTCCTGATGCAACTGCGATCGCGGCGATTCAAGCTCACAAAGTTGATATCGTTACCTTCGCGAGTTCTAAAACCGTCAAGCATTTCTGCGAATTGTTGCAAAAAGCGATCGGGGATAATTGGAGCCAACATTTAGAAAAGGTACGTTTCGCGTCGATCGGTCCACAGACTTCTAAAACTTGTCGAGCCTTGTTAGGGCGCGTTGAGATTGAAGCCGAAGAATTTACTTTGGAAGGGTTAATTCAAGCAGTTGTGCGATCGGCAAGTCTGAAAATGGACACTTGAGCAAAGCTGATATCGGGGTATTGCATTCTATTCAGCTAGTCCTCTTGCTTTAGCGTGGCAGTATACACTTCCCCGTCTATTCCTGCTAACGATTCCGTTTCGGTTTGATATGAGTCAATTTGACTCCTGACACGGCTCCATCTGCATTAAAAAGAAGTTCAGCTTTGCAGTAGGAGGCAGTGCGTGTAGTGTCATCAGGACAACTTTGCGAATGGGGTTGGTCAGATGTAGATGAAGTGAAGTCAACTGCTTTACCATCATTCAAGATTGCGAGATAACTGAAAGCAACTTCCTCTGTCACAGGTTGCTGGAACATCATTGTGTATTCTTCTGTCGATTCAGTGTCAATAAATTTCGTCGTCAGGCTGCCGTCTTTGAAAGCATAAACGCGAGTAGAGCAGGGAGCAGCCACCATACTGAGTCCACAATCGCGATTGATTTCTAGCACTTGTTGGAAGAAAGAAGAGCTAAAGTCTTGATAGATAAAGCGATCGTCATGGTTGACCAGACTCTCATCTTGCACAGCGACTTCCGAGACTTGATGGGTCATTTGGCTGAGCGGAAATTCGCAAGCTGTATCCCCACTCACGCAGCGATTCTCACTCTGCCCTTCAGGCGTGAGTGGATAGACCTGATTGACTTCGGGCAGAGGCGCTTTGCGATCGTCAAGAGCAGCTGGACTAGAGAAGTTGCCGTGATATTCGACAGCCGAAGTTTTCGGATCTTGAATTTTCAGAATTGCGGTTCCATCTGCAGCGATCGTCATCGTTCCAACTGTTCTCATTCCATCTGAAACCGTGAAGTTTCGCGTTCTAGTGGTTGAACTGGAATCTTGCGCCTCAGAGACTGGTGCAATCTGTGGCTGTCGAGGTGGAGTCGGTCCAGCTTGTACTTGGGGGACACTGGAGAGCGTCGAATTTTCACATCCAGACGTAACTAGTCCAATCGCTCCTGCTAGTGCAAGGGTCGCAACTCGCAAGGAACCCGTCCCGTAGTTTTTTGAGAACATACGATACAAATCTTGTAGAAGTTTATGACAAAGGCGACCACCCCGATAAAAACACCCTTGATTCTCCATCTTGTAATGTACGCGAGTTTTGTCCTTTTGGCTGCAGTTGATCGAGATAAACCCTATTGGCGCTTAGAAACTTCTTTCAATACGTCAATCCTTTAAGATCTGTTTAAAACAGATCGCTAAGCGTCGATGAATGAAGTCTGACACTTTTGCTCGATCGCGTTCAACACATCTGCTTCTGGCTGAGAAATTCCGCCTGTACTCTCTGCAATCCGACGACATTGAGCTAATAGAGGAGCGGCAAAATCGCAGTTCAGTTGATCCAACAAGCTAGCTAAAGGCTGAGGTGACTTTAAGTGAGCTGCGATCGTCTTCAATGAAGACGGTTCTAACTGTAATTGTTTCAACTCAGGCAAAATATCTTCCCAAGTTTTCTCTGGATAGCTCACTAAAAGCATATGTGCAAGGACTTGATCCACAATTGCTTGCTGAGCGATCGCGACATTGAGATAAGCTTCGCTCTGTTGCTGAATCGTCTTCAAGGTTTCGGTCTTGGGAACTTCAGAAGCCTCTTGGATCTGAGCTTCGTAGAATCGACTTGCAGCATAACCGACGGAATAGAGAATCGTCGCATTTGTACTGGCACCGATCGCGGCTCCAGCAAGCGGAACATTGCGTAAAAACTTCAAGCCTGCCTTCAATGCGTTGCCGCCACCGAGTGCGAGTCCAAAAATCGCTAACACTTCACCTTTTCGGGCTGTATCCCGCAGATTCAATCCATAGGCAGCAGCAATTTCATAGACTAAAGCAGTTTGTAGTGCCGTTGTTGCCGCGATATCAAGTGCGAGAAATGCCACAGCAAATCCAGGCAAAATGCTGGTCACTAAGCCCGTACCACCTGCTTGAATTGCTTTTTTCACCATCAATCGATGCGAGATTTGGCTCGGTGTTTCGTTCGGAAATTGTTGCTGAAGCTTTTTCACTTCTGCTTCCGCTTTTTCTAGGTTCACTTGACCTGTCAGCCCAAGTAACCACTCTAATCGCAAAACTCCTGCGAATCGTCTAACAATCGGATTTCTCAGTAAAGGAATCGTATCGACAAAATCTAAGGCATGTCCTAATCTCGGTAAAAAGCTCCGAATCAAACGCAAAGAGTGCTGCGCGATCGTACTTGGAAGCGCGAGCAAGTTTTTACCAGTTTTTTGAGAAGTGGGTTGTGCCATAAATCTAGATTGCAGAAGTTATTTTTAGTTTCTCCCTCCTGAAAAGCTTTTTCATCCTTCTGCATAGGTAAAATTCATTTCTGCTACATCCTTCTGCATAGGTAAAATTCATTTGTGAGATGGCGTTAGAGAGCTTTCTGAATCGCCGCTTCTGCAAGCGGAGCCATGATCTGATATCCAGCGTCATTCGGATGTAACCCATCGTCCGCAAGGTGCGATCGCAAATATCCTCGCTCATCCACCATCGAACTGTAGTAGTCCAGATAAATGAGATGATTTGTCTCACAATATTCAATGATCCACTGATTGAGCATTTGGATCTTGGTAAGAGGTCGAGTGATGGATCGTTCCTCGCTGACCGGAAGAATCGAAGCAAAGATGAGTCGGATCTGATGTGCCTTTGCGAGATCTGCGATCGACATAAAATTATTCTGAATTTGCTCGATCGTCATATGTCCCGTATTGCCTGCAATATCATTAGTTCCAGCAAGAAAAACAACAATTTTGGGATGTAGATTAATCACATCAGGACGAAATCGAACCAGCATTTGAGGAGTCGTTTGCCCGGAAATTCCACGATTGACATAAGACTGATCTGGAAAATACAGCGATAAATCCCACTGATCAGTAATGGAATCGCCAAAGAAAATCACTTCAGCCTGTTTGACATCGCGATTCGCTTGCTCATACCGTTGAAGCTGTGCCCAATCGGTCATGCGCTCTTTGATCAGCGACGTTTCCCAAACACTGAGTTCGATTCCAGATTTGATCTGACGATAGAGTTGTTTAATCGGGTTCATTTCAACCTGCGCGACACATCGATCGATAATGCACCTACAGAAAGGGGATTTTGGCTGCCTTTACTCGAATTAAAAATCACGGAGATGGCATTATCACCTGCATTCAGCCAGACATTCTCAACGGTGACCGTTTGCCATTGATCCAAGGCACCTGTTTTTGGGAAAAGTTGTCGATCGACCAAACTTTTTCCATTCACATACAGATATCTCACAGCACTTTCAGGCGAGGCGTACCGAAATTGCAAATCATACCGACCTGAGCAAGCGACTGAAACATTGAACTTTGTTGTATCAGCGCTCAATTTGGGTTGAATGCCTGTCCAAGTTGTTCTCAAGGCAATGGCTGCATTCAAAGCATCGATCGCGCTCGTTTGCCGTTTCGCATCGGCTTGATCAACATTTCCTGCCCAATCGAGTCCAAATTGACCGTTCTGATTGCGATTTGCCCAAATCGACTCTGCATTTCGAGTAATAAATTCTCGATAGCTCAGTTTTGGGCTGACTCGATACAACTCGGCTAAGTTCCGCATGAAGATGCCCTTAAATTGCGGTCCATCATTGCCACAATCATTGTTATCTTCGCAGGGTTCGCGTAAAATTCCGTTTCGGGCAAGTTTGACGATCGACGCATCGGCGATCGCTTCTGCCTGTTGCAACAATTCAGGGTCATTTGTCCCCCGATATAAATCGACGAGTCCCCCAATCAAAACTCCCTGATTGTAAGTCCAAGTCGTTTTGCCATTATTTCGACAAGTCTCGTAATCTAAACCATCATTCACCAGATTCTCAGCATTGATCATTCCGCTTTGCTGATACCATTTCCAAATCTTTTGCGACCATTCTAAATATCGTTTGTCTTCCGGTTCACGGAGATTCAATTTTGCTGCAACCGATAGCAATAATCCATTTGTGATTGCATTCTTGTAGTTCAATTCGCGCTTATGCCAGTAAAGCCCGCCCCCACAGACGTTATCCCAACCTTTCGTCATATCCCAAAAGATCAACTTAGCTTGATCTAAATACCGCTTTTCACCTGTGAGATCATAGGCTCTGATCCAAGCAATCGCCCACCAACCATCATCATCTCGAAACCAGGGATTAATAAAATTTGCGTAGCGCGGCTTTTGATAAAACGTATTGAAAATGTTGCCTCGATAGGTGAGTGAATCCGTTAATCTTGAATACTCGATCGTGGCTTCGAGTGAATTCGCCGCATTCCACCAATTTGCCGAGTCCCAAAGCCCCGTCCCGGCGTTGTAAAACATCTGCAATGCAGCCATTCCGGCTGCAATTCCTGGAGAGCATGTCGCTGGTACGATCATATACGGATATCCCTCAAACCCTTACGGTGTCTTATTGTGACGCAAATTTGCATAGTACGATTGAACTTTTGAAAATCTTGCACTACAATGCAGCGAACCAATGTAGGAATCATTGTGAGGACACGTAAATGAACAAAGGTGAATTAGTTGATGCGATCGCTCAAAAGGCGAGTGTCACCAAGAAAGAAGCTGATGCAATTCTCAGCGCAATGGTCGATACCATCCTTGAAACCGTGGCAAGCGGCGACAAAGTAACAATCGTCGGATTTGGCAGTTTTGAAGCGCGGGAACGTCAAGCCCGTGAAGGTCGTAACCCTGCAACAGGTGCTGCGATCCAAATTCCTGCAACTCGCGTTCCTGTGTTTGCCGCAGGTAAAGGCTTCAAAGATAAAGTTGCACCGCAATAATTCAATTCATAAAAATGAGCTGCTAGTTGGCTGTTGCTGCGCCGACTAGCAGCTTTTTTGTGACCAACTCTTGACACATATTATTGATTGGCTTATCTTCTTTATTGAGAAGAGGTTTCAATAAACTGCTCAATTCAGATAAAAAGCCCCTTCTTTTGGGGAAGAGGCTGTAGGGTTCTTGCGTTTATTTTGAGAAAAACTTTTACTCTAAGGAGGCTTAGACCACCCAGAAATCTATCGCTTCAAGCTATCCGGTGCTAGGAAGTGAGCAACATGGAATGCTCGATCTTCTGTTGCCAACAAAATCTTTTCTAGCAAAAAGCGCGTTGCGCGATCGCCGAGGCTTTCTGCTTGAGCAGCCTGACGACGCAGTAGGTCAATAATTGCCTGTTCTGCGACTAGATCGTGCTCCAACATCGATCGACAACTGTAGGCTCCATCCGGTTCTGGTGCAAAACAGCATAACTCAGCCAACTTTGAGAAGCTTGCGACTGGAACGCCGCCCAAGCCTTCGAGGCGCTCCCCAATTTCATGAGCATGGTCTTGCACAGCCTCATAGCTTGTTTCAAAAAACTCATGAAGCGAGTAAAACTCTGCACCTTCGACAACAAAATGATGCTTTTGATACTGCAAATACAGTGCTTGAAAACTTGCGAGCAAAGCATTCAAACCTTCGCAAACTGGCTCGGTTGTTGTGTGATCGAGTAGAACTGGGTTTTCAGCGATTTGACCAAATTGACGTATCAAAACTTGCGTGCTGGACATTTTATTCTCCTAATGATCTAGAGAGCTTAGCTGTAAAAACAAGACAGTTCAGAAACGCTGGAATGATATCTGTACAACCACTTTCTTCTACATAATTGGCGCATTTTCTATGAGAAATCAAGTGAAATTCTGTATGTTTTTATTCATTTCAAATCGCAATTGAGAAAAGATTTTATCTAGAAATTTTTCGTTTCATTCATATCAACTTCCTCCTAGAATGCTGCTGCACAAGTAAGTCATGAAATGCCCTAGCTGTGGCTCAACCCAGATTAATAAAAACGGGCACTGCCGAGGAAAACAGAACTATCGCTGTAAAAGCTGTGGTCGTCAATTTGTCGCAGCGCGATCGACCAAAGGATATTCCGACGATGCCAAGCAAATTTGTCTGAAAATGTATCGCGATGGCATCGGATTTAGAGCGATCGAGAGAACCACAGGAGTTAGCCACAACACCATTATTAATTGGGTAAAGCAGATGAATGCTCAAGAGCAATCCGAACCTGATCCCCCGGAGGCTGTATCCTTACAAAACTGTGCAAATTCGGAACTCCAGTCTTCGAGTCTTACTGAGAAAGATTTTTTTACGCAAAATTATGAATTTAAATCCTATTGAGATTAAAGGCGGTCATCGCTGGCAAATTTATCACCGGCTTTGCGAATTGGGGATCGCCTGTACCTGTAATGCTTATGAACCTTTGATTGTCAAAGTCGAGACTCCAATCGCGCTCGTGCAACTATGGAGCGTTGCAAAACACATCACAACGGCCCGTCAGACCCAAATCGCATGGCTCGAAACTTGCTGGAACTGTCGTTAACAATTCCGCAATCGCGTTAAAGCCACTACTAGACTGTCAACCGAAGCGCGAACTGTCGAAGCAGAATAGCCAGAATTCACAATCACACTAAATACAACGGGAGAATAGCCTGGAGGCGTAACGTAACCTGAGAGTGACACCACACCAGAGATTGTTCCAGTTTTGGCAAAAACAATGCCGCGAGCGGGGGTATTTCGGAATCGACTACTTAAGGTTCCGCTCACGCCTGCAACAGCGAGCGATCGCCGAAATACGTCTGCGTTGGCTCCTTCAGCCATCGCTTGCAACGTTTGCACAAATGCCTCTGCACTAGCACGATTACGATCGGCAAGTCCTGAACCATCGACCATACTATAGCGATTCGGATTGACTCCCAACTCAGACAGGATCGATCTAACAGCAGTGACTCCACTCGCGGTCGAATCCGATCCATTGGGGTCTTGCAACCGTCCTAACGTTTTTAAAATCGCTTCTGCATACGCATTATCGCTTTCCTGATTGGTTTCAAAAATCAAGCGTGAGAGCGGGGGTGAAATGACCGACGCGAGTTCTACTTCTCCAGGAGGTGCAGGAGTCCGTTTCACCAGCGTTGAACCTTTGACCTGAATCCCGGCATTGGCTAATCGGTTCCGAAACTCACCGACAAAGTAATTTCCAGGATTGGGGACTGCGCCAGTGTAAATATTATTCTGATTCAACATCAAACTGTTGACAGGCGGTGCATAACCTTGTCCTCGATCTTCTTGATCCCAGTAAGGATTAAAATCAGCCCCTCTAAAAACCGTGTCATCTCCAATCAGTAACCCAACTTGTCGAATCCCTTTTTGGCGAAGTTGCTGCGTCAGCGAGTTTAACTGTGCCGAACTGAAACTTGGATCTCCTTGCCCAATCACCCGCAAGGTTGCCAGGTCTGAAGTATTGCTATTGCCGAAAACGGGAGTCCGAAGCTGGTACTGCGCGCCCAACCGAGTCAGAGCGGCAGCGGTCGTGAAAAGCTTGTTATTAGAAGCGGGAACAAGCTGAGTGAAAGGATTGCGAGAATAAAGATTTTGACGTGTGCCTCGTGGAGCTTGGGTTTGAACTAAGACACTCCAATTGGCTGGGAGCTGATTGACAATGCGATCGAGGGTTCCTCCCAATTGCGCTGGACAGATGCCTCCATTGGTGGGAGCGGGTGTTGTGGGTCGAGGCGTGACAGGCAGCGGTGTCGTGCGAGGTGGAATAGGGAGCGGCGTCGCGCGCGGCAGCGGGGTGAGCGGCGGCGGAAATAGCGGTGTTTGGGCGCGGACGGGAGCAAAAAGGCTTTCAGACGCGATCGACAATGCCAGTGTTGCACAAACCAGAGGAGCCAGCTTCATAGGAGCGATTTCCGGGTATGAATATTCATCGGCATTGACTACTGTACCGATGGATTTGTTGCCCAATTTTTGATTGTTTGCAATCCGAAATCGAGCAACAAATCGCTGAATATTATACGCTCATCGCCAGCATTTTCTGAATTGGACGCAATGCTGCAATCCGAGTCGATTCGGGCAGGGTGATCTCTGGCGTTTTATTTTTCATTGCCAAATACAATTTTTCCAAAGTATTCAATCGCATGTGGGGGCATTCATTACACGCGCATTGATTCAAGGGAGGAGCCGGAATAAATTGCTTATCGGGTGCAGCTTTCTGCATTTGGTGGATAATGCCGGGTTCGGTCACCACGATGAAAGATTGTCGATCGCTCTTTTGACAATAGTTCAGCAAGGCTGTGGTCGAGCCGATGTAGTCAGCGTGACGCAGCACCACTTCCTCACATTCTGGATGTGCAATCACTTCTGCATCAGGATGCTGAATTTTTAACTGCACCATTTTCTTTTCAGAAAACGTTTCATGTACCATACAGCTTCCTTGCCAGAGCACCATGTCCCGCCCCGTTTGCTCGATCACGTATTTTCCAAGATTACGATCAGGTGCGAAAATAATCGGCTGATCGGCTGGAATTTGATTCACAATCTTGACCGCGTTGGCACTGGTGCAGATGATGTCACTCATTGCTTTGATGTCTGCGGTGCAATTTATGTAGGAAATTACCAAATGATCAGGATATTTCGCCTTGAATTTAGCAAACTCATCGGGCGGACAGCTATCTGCTAAGGAACATCCTGCATTCAAATCGGGCAGCAAAACGAGCTTATCTGGATTGAGAATTTTCGCGGTTTCTGCCATGAAGTGAACGCCTGCAAATACGATCACATCCGCATCAGTCTGAGCAGCTTGCTGCGATAAACCTAGCGAATCGCCGAGATAATCAGCGATATCCTGAATATCTGGATCTTGATAGTAATGCGCCAAAATTACCGCATTCAATTCACGTTTGAGATCTGCGATCGCGCTAAATAAGTCGCGGGGCAGAGCAGTTTTAACAGGAGCAGCAGTCGTAAACATGCGCGATCGTCGGTTAGAGAGTTTAGTTAATTATAGTCTAAACTACCAAAAATAAAAGCGCCATTTCGGATTAATTTACCAAGAAGTAGGGAGTGGGGAATGAAAACTCCCTACTCCCCACTCCCTACTTCCCACTCAACCGCCGATAAACCGTCGCCAATGCCGTCTCATCTCCCACATTCCCCGGAAACAGCACGACAGGTAGATTCGGAAACTGAGGATGATCTGAATCCGTTCTGACTATCGAAACTCCTGCTAAAACTTGTCCTAAAAGTCTCGCAGTTCTTAAAGCTAATCCCTTACTCAAAGTGTCATTTGAAGTAATGCCACCTTTACTAATCAAAAAACCGATATCCGCAGGCAAATGCTGCAAAATATCCATCAACAACCCAGAAACCGACTCCCCAAAATTCAGCCGAGTCTGAGCATCATCAAAAGTTAGCTCTGTCCGACTCGTATACACGACAGGTGTGTTTCCAGCATTGTGAATCTCATTAATTTTCTCAACGGCATCATTGAGCAAAGCATCGTGAGCATCGTTTGACCCGACTAACTGCCCCACTTCAATTTCCACTCCAACTGTCCCCGGAGCTTCTAACAATTTCTGCAATTGCTCAGTCGTTTTCTTCACATGCGACCCAACAATTACCGCACCCGGCTTACCTTCCCGCACATACTTCGCCATTTCTGCCTGTGCGATCGGTTGCGCTCCCAAATTCGCGAGCGACGTTAACAAACTCGCTGCACTCCGAAATAAAAATCGTTTCCCTTCAGATGCCACAGCCAATACATCTGACGCAAACCGATCCATATCCCACTGCGTTTCAGAGTCTACAACGCAGCATTGATTATTTTGTAACTTATCTAATCGCGCTTGAATTCCCGATCGAATATCCGCGAGTACAAAACGTTCAACTTGATCAGCTCGAATTCGCCCGTGGGTCTTCTCTTCAACGTAATCAGGCAAATAGCTATGCTTGTATCCAAAAACGGAATCCTTCGCAAATTCAGTTTCATGAACAGGTGTATCCACTCCATTCACTTTCAAATAATGAATACTATCGCGAGTCGTTCTCCCCCCTTCAAAAAAGGCTGGAACTAAGAAATGAGCATCAAATGGACCAAGTTCCTCTGCGATCGCATCAGTTTCAATCGGATAATGTCCTCGCAACGTCGAATCTGATCGACTCACGACTAGGAAATCCTCAATTCCGGTTTGAGCGATCGCCGTCTTTAAATTTCGACAGACTTCCTGCGTAATCGACTGAGCCGCTTCAGGAGTCAGCGATCGCGTGTTCGTCAAAACAAAAAAAATCGGTGCATCGTCTTGCAAACCGAACCGTAGGGTTTCTACATCCCACTGCATCAGAAGCAAACAACTATGCACCGTCTGAGATCCAGTTGGATCATCATCGAGAACAATAATTTTAGGTTGCATATTCCTGACTCCTGGGCGTTTACAACGCTCAATCTATCAGGAAAAGCGCCCTATTCTACTTTTTAATGTCCTTCGCCATCTTGAGGAACATGTCCATGTCTGATCCAGCCGTGCGCCGAGAAGTACTCTCAGCGGTCTTGCTCTTGGCAGGACTGCTTTCAACGCTCGGAGTTGCATTCGTTTCAGGCTTGCCATTGACGATGCGATCCATTGCCGAAAGCTCTTGAATAAACTCTTTCTCTTCTGGGCTGTCCACAGTTTTTGGGAAAGTCCGTCTGATTTTCTTCGAGGTCTTCATGTATTCCAAGTTGCCAAACGTTTGCGCTTCATTGGAATCTAAAAAGAAAGCACCGCCTTCTTTCTCAGGACGAACAGCCTTCTCTCGCTTCGGGCGCTCTACAGGTGCGGATGCTTCAGCTTCATTCGATGTTGGTTTTGAAAAGAACCCACGGATAAACCCGGTCATGAGATGTCTTCGCCTCTAACTTTTACATTACTTAAAGTTGATTTTACCAAACTTAATATCTGTTTAGTGTTACAAGCATGGCAATTCTCAATCCATCCACTTGCCTTCGAGAAAAACAAGTGAACTAAATTGTCCGAATTGTGAGGATAAGTTGAGAAATTCCCCGAAGGACAGGAAAATTTGGCAAAATTAAGGCAGATAGAGCTTCTTAGGCAGTTCAAGAACTTCAATCCAGCCAGTGCAAATTCGCTGCATTGCACTTTAGGGGAACTTCAATGAGACAAGATTCCTATCGATCGAGGGAGACGTTCTGGAATCCGATTTCATAGTCTTGAAGTTATTGATATAACTCTGCACGAACTCAATTTATAAAACTGCTCTTACGGATTTTGGGAGGATATGGCTATGTTTGCAAAAGTTGGCATCGCTTTAGCTTGTGCGACTGCTCTGTCGATCGCGGCTCCAATCCGAGCAGAAAATCCACAACATGTCCAACGACTGATTCAAACGGGTGCATGTTCCGGGTGTGATCTGACAGGTGCAGATTTAAAAGAACTGCATGCCTTAGGCGCTGATCTCCGAGATGCAGACCTCACAGGCGCAAATCTCACAGGTGCAAATCTCGAAGGCGCAGATCTCACAGGTGCGATTCTCAAAGATACAAATCTGAGCGGGATTAACCTGACGAATGCATCGCTCGATCGTGCAAATTTAACCAATGCCAACTTGTCAAGCGCGCGTCTCTACAATGCAGAAACATTCGGCGCAATCCTGACAGGCATCAACATTCAGAACGCTGAAGTCTACGGCAGTGGCATTGCAGCAGGCGGCGAATACTAATCAGTTCACCAGAATGCCCTAATCAGAACTGAGGATTATTTGAGCCAAATCTTCTCAATTCGCTGCGATTCGGCTCAGTTTAACGCTCCAGATGCTGCTAACCGAGCGAACGACCTTATCCTCCCCAAACGCGATCGAGAACCATCTGCGGGGCAATGTCTGCCATCTTTCCAGTCGGCGACTTGATGCCCAAAACGCGATCGCTCTTTGGCAAAATCTTCGCAGGTTCCGTTTCGCCGAGTAATGCCAAGGTAAACGTCTGAGCCGCGATCGCCGCATACATAGGTGCGCCATCAGTAGTAAGAACTAGACTGGCTCCAGCGGTCATGGCGACCAGTTGCCCCATATTTTCAGGTGCAGAAGTTTTGGTTCCAGGACACAGTTTGATCAATTCAGCGACCAGTGCTGCATTCTCTTCATCTGCGATGAGAACAAGCGGGAGCTCCGGCTGCTTTTGCTTGAAATCTGCAATGATTTTTTGCCAATTCTCGATCGGATAAGACTTCAAACGTCCCTTCTTCTGTGTATCCGCACCTGAATACATCAGAACATAACCGCCATCTTGCAGTCCTAGCCGCTTGCGCTCTGCATCTGCCCATTCCAAGTCTTTCGTTGGCACACTGACTGCAAGTTCGCCTAACGGTTTATCAATCTTTAATCCCTTCAAAATGTCGTGATAGACTGCGGCTTCATATTGCTCCGGTCTAAACTCGACTGCCTGAGTCAGAAATCTCTCTGTGGCTGAACTTCTACTAAATCCAATTCGGGTTGGAATGCCGCTGAGCCATAAGAGAAATCCAGTGCCCCAACCTGGGCTAAGAGAAAGCGCGATATCGTATTCGCGATCGCGCAACACCCCGAGCAAATTTCCCCAATCTGCCAAACTATTGCTGCCACTAAAATCGAACAAAATTGTGTCGCTGACTGATTTAGAGACGCGATACGCTGCTTTTGCCCTTGGCTCCACGACCACATCGATTTGGGCATCAGGATAAGTCGCCTTCAAATCATCCAGCGTTGGAAAAAATAGGATTTGATCGCCAATGCCGCCAGGCACTAGGGCAAGAATTCTCATAAGACAGTTATTGTAAGGCTGCATTCCGCCCTTAATTCTACGGGAAGAAATCGTTCAAAGAAAGAACGAAATTCAGCTTAATTGTATTTCTGAGCGAAATCGATTGAATGTGTCTCAGGAAACAGGAACTCAATCATAAAAAAGCCTCTAGAAGAACGAGAGTCTCACTAGAGGCTAAAGGGGATGAAAAGGCTAAATCTTAGCCAACTGCGGTCATCGATAATGCAGCTTCTTTCAAGACAGCCGCTTTATCGGTTTGCTCCCAAGGAAGCTCTAAGTCAGGACGACCAAAGTGACCATAAGCTGCGACATCTTGATAGAAACGACCATCGCGATCGCCCGGTGCAGTCCGTAATCCAAAGGTCTGAATGATTCCGGCAGGACGCAACTCAAAATGAGTCTTCACCAATTCCAGCAAGACTTCTTCGCTGACTTTGCCTGTGCCAAAGGTTTCGATCATGATGCTCACCGGACGAGCAACCCCGATCGCATAACTCAATTGCACTTCACATTTCTCAGCCAAGCCTGCTGCCACAATGTTCTTCGCGGCATAGCGGGCAGCATATGCTGCACTCCGGTCAACCTTTGTGGGGTCTTTTCCAGAGAAAGCACCGCCACCGTGACGAGAATAGCCACCGTAAGTATCGACAATGATTTTCCGTCCGGTTAAACCAGAGTCGCCTTGAGGACCACCAATGACAAATTTCCCAGTCGGGTTGACCAAGAAGCGAGTTTCACTATCAGGTTTGATGTCGATATCTGCAAAACAAGGCTCAACTACCAATGCCCAAAGATCGGTTTTGATGCGCTCTTGGATTGCAGCTTCGTCGGTAACGCCATCGATCTCTGCAGTGTGCTGTGTCGAAACGAGGATCGTGTCAATTCCAACCGGGCGATCGTCTTCGTAAGCGATCGTCACTTGCGTCTTACCATCTGGACGCAGATAAGGGAGTTGACCTGTCTTGCGAACCGCTGCGAGCTTCCGGGAAATCCGGTGCGCTAAGCTAATCGGCAAGGGCATCAGTTCGGGAGTTTCGTTGCAGGCAAACCCGAACATAATCCCTTGATCACCAGCCCCGATCGCATCGAGTGCTTCTTGGCTGAGTTCTTCACGGCTTTCTTGAGCGGTATCAACGCCTTGAGCAATGTCAGGAGACTGCTCGTCGAGGGCAATCATCACCGCACAGCTATTTGCACTAAAACCGTTTTCTGCGCCAGTGTAACCAATCTCAGCGATTTTCTTGCGGGCAAGGTCAATGTAGTTGACGTTCGCTTTGGTGGTAATTTCACCAGTGATCAATACAAGTCCAGTATTTACAACTACTTCAGCGGCAACTCGGCTACTTGGATCTTGGCTGAGAATTGCATCTAAAATCGTGTCAGAAATCTGGTCACAAATCTTGTCGGGATGTCCTTCAGTTACGGACTCGGAAGTGAAAAAATAACGACGGGTCAAGGGTGGTTTCCTCTCTCGCTTAAGGGTCTAGTACTTTAGAAGTCAGTACAGTTGCGGAAATTACACCACTTAGTTCTCAAACAACAGCCGAAGCAATTGCTTGGAAGAGCCAAGTGGATCGGAACCGTTCTAATCTACGTGCAAGCATCCTAGCAATATCACGTAAAAAGGTCTATCTTCAAACTACATCTTCATGTAGTCTTTGAAATCCTGCACGATTGTTACTCATATTATGGTCTATTTCTGTTTTTCCGGATCCGTAGAGCGATCCCCAGGAAAATGTTGAATTTTGTCCTGATTACGGAACGGCAACAATTACAACCGTGATATTGTCTCGCCCACCGCGATCTTTTGCTGCATTGATTAAAGCGGTTGCTGCTTTTTCACAAGCTCGAATCGTTTTTAAATGGGTTGCGATGAGCTGGTCTGATAATTCTTCCGTCAGTCCATCACTACAAAGCAGTAAGCGATCGCCGGATTGCACCGAAAGCGATTGAATTTCTACAAATTCCAAGTCTGGGCGACCTAAGCATTGCGCTAAAACATGTCGCATCGGATGAACCCTCGCTTGATCAGGCGTGAGTTCGCCGAGCCGCATCGCTCGTGCAACCCAGGTGTGATCTTCAGTAATTTGATCGAGCTTGGCTCCGCGCAGCCTATAAAGGCGCGAATCTCCAATGTGAGTACAGAGCGGTTCTTCATCTCGGAAAATGACAACAACAGCGGTCGTGCCCATATCCGATCGCTCTGGATGCAACCGCTGATCTTTGAGGATGGCTTGATTCGCTTCTAAAACGGCTTGACGGAGAAGAGTTGCAGAATCGAGGTCAGTCTCCCACTGCTGAGCAAGAAATGCTTGCATCGTCTCGATCGCGATTCGACTGGCTTCTTGCCCACCTGCATGTCCACCCATGCCATCCGCCACGATGAAGAATCGCTCTTCTGGATCGACATAGTAAGCATCTTGGTTAACTGATCGGATTAATCCCGTATCAGTCATCCCGGCAGTGAAAAAGCGTTTCATGAGTTCTCAAGCGCGAGGGTAGAAGACAGTTAAAGCGGCAGTCAATCTGCTGCTCTCATTCAATTATTCACATCTCGCCCTAAATCACACCAAAATTTAAGGCATTCGATCAAATCGATCGAGTTTCATCATTAATCGAATCAGGGCAATGCCGCTAACTACAGCTGCAACCGCAACAATTCCGGCAATCCAATAGAGATGATTGACCAATAAAATTGTGGCAGATACGGTGAAAGCGCTAGCGAGCAAGGTATAGTTTGTGCCCATATTCACACCGCTGATCCGCCGTAAGATGCGATCGGTTTCGGTCGATCGCACCCGGACTCGGATATCACCGCGCTCTAATTTATCGAGAGTATCTTCGATGCGACGAGGTAGCCCAAAAGCAGTCGTGCCAACTTGTGCGGCTTGACGGCTCAACTCGTTTAAGAGTCCACCATCGGGAGAATTTCCATTGGTCATAAGCTGCATTGCAAACGGTTTTGCAACCTCCATAAAGTTAAAGTCTGGATCTAAACCTTTTCCGACCCCTTCTAAGGTTGAGAACGCTCGCATGACAAAGGTAAACGTTGCGGGGAATCGGAAGGGTTGATCGTAAGCGATCTCATACAAGTCGTCGCTAATGGCTCCCACGGATTGTTCTTCAAACGGTTTGTCCATGAAATGATCGAGCATGAACTGCACCGATCTCCGAATGGGTCCCATATCGTCTGCTGGAGAAAGCGCGCCCAGTTCGATGAGAGATTTGACCACGCGATCGCCATCTTTTTGAGCGATTCCAAAGAATGTATCGAGCAATTTCTCGCGCGTGACAGGCTTAATTTGCCCCATCATGCCAAAATCATAGAAAATCAGCCCCCCGTCTGGATTGACTGCAATATTTCCAGGATGAGGATCCGCGTGAAAAAAGCCGTCATTCAGCAATTGGTGGAGATACGCTTTAGCTCCTAATTGCGCCAGTTCTTTGCGATCGAGTCCCGCAGCTTCAAGCGCGTCATAATGGCTGATCTTAATGCCTGGCATATATTCCAGGGTTAGAACTCGCGGAGAGGCATATCGCCAGTAGACTCTAGGGACATGCACCCAATCCTCTCCTCGAAAATTCCGACGAAATGAGTCTGCGTTGCGTCCTTCGTTGAGATAATCGACTTCTTCCCACAGGATCTTGCAGCACTCTTCGTAAATTCCTAACCAATCGCGCCCTTTTCCCCATTCTGGATGGTTTTGAAAATAACGTGTAATTCCTTTGAGAATTTGCAAATCAATTTCAAACAGCTTCCGCAAGCCTGGACGCTGCACTTTGACGACCACTTCTTCACCTGAATGAAGCTGCGCGCGGTGAACTTGTCCCAGACTTGCAGCAGCGAGGGGAATGGGGTCAAAACTCCGATACAGTTCTTCGATCGATTTGCCCAAATCCTGCTGAATAATCGTGGCGACCTGCTCGTAACTAAAAGCAGGCACACGATCCTGAAGTTTAGAAAGCTCCTCGACAAATTCGGCGGCAAACAAGTCTGCACGCGTTGAGAATAACTGCCCAATTTTGATAAACGTTGGACCTAAATCGAGCAGCGTTTCTCGAATCCAGATCGCCAAAGCTTGCCGCCGCGCCGCTTTCTTGGCATCACTAACCCCGCCTCGGTAGCTCCAAGACTTGGTGTAGAGCCATCTTGCTCCCATCAGTTTCAGCACAAATGCCCAGATGTCGATAAAGCGCCGTTGTCGCGAATATTTTTCGCGATTCCAACGGTAGGCTTTGCCGGAATACGAGACTTCTAGGGGTTTGCGACGACGGGGAAGCGACTCAGGAATGCGGTGATCGGCAGAAGACAAGGCTTTTAGCTCAGTAACGTCAGACAGATTAGGGCGATCGCGCTGCTCGGATTGCTCAGGCGTGACTGGCTCTACCGAAGGCGAACTGGAGTCATTTGAAGAAACAGACACGCAATTTCTCAACTAAAACGAAATCTTTAAAGAATTATTGACTAGAACGAGTCCGATACCGCTGAAGTTCAGACCGCAATTCGGCGATTTCTGCGCGCAGATCATCGATCGTTGCTTGCAGATCTCCACCTGTTTGTAAATCCGTGGGAACGATGGTGGTGGTTGTGCTGGCTTGAGTCGCGATCGCTTCTTCGCGCTGTGCCCGTTCCACTACTTCATCGACAAATTGCCGCAGGTTTTCCCGCTGCTCGGCATCAAATTTACCGAGTTCGCTCAAGGCTTCGGTCACGCCTGTTTCGAGACGTTCGTAGACAACTTCCGCGATCGCTCGACCGACAAAGAAAGCATGAACTAATGGAGTACTCATAAACCCTTTACTTTACTAGCGCGCTGCCTGAATTATAGCGTGCGACGTTGAGAGAGCAAGGCGCAACCGATTATTCTCCACGATCTGATCGTGGAAGTGGGGGAGCCGGTTCGATATCACGAGTGCTAGGTTTGACCGGGGCAGGTTCGATAGGTGCAGGAGGTGTAACTGGCGGGGTGACAGGTTCGACAGGCAGGGAATCGCTCGGTTCTGGAGCGGTTTCTACGGGTTCTGGAGCAGGTTTGACAGGCGCAGGTTGAATCGGCGCTGGGGAGATCGGGTTGCTCTGCGATCGCGGATAGCGAGGCTGGATGGGTGAAGGATATTCTGGTTCTTTTCGCAGGTTGGGGGATGGGCTAGCGGAACGTTGATCAACTTCAGGATCGATATAGTTTTGAGAAGGGCTAGAAGATTTGGCGCTTCCTGCTGTCTCGGTGAAGATATCAGCGCGGTCGTTGGGGGTTAATGTGCCTTTCCAGTCTTTTTCTGCAAAGGGTTGAACTGGATTCAGAATGCTGCTTCCCGGAGCTTTAGCGGCACTGAGCCGGAGGGTGACTCCAAACCCTAAGCCGATTGCGCCTGCCGTGACGATCGCGAACATTAAGAATTTTGGCAAGCGATTTGGAGCCACAATTGCTGCCTTTACCGGAACGGCAAGCTTTGCTGCACCTGCTCTGGAATTCGCCGCTGAAGAATTCACGGTTGGAGAGTTCACTATTGCAGGATGAGTGGGAGGTTCAGGGAGTGAAACTTTGACCGGAGCAGGAGGAACGGTTACATTTGCGGCAGGAATGGGTGGGAGAGCATGACCGCTGGACAGGCTGCCATTGTTGCCATTGGATGATTTGGAGGGGACGGATAGAGGTTGTGCTTGCAACGTGTTTACTGACATTAAAGGCAGCGTTGTATTGGGGAGGAGCCGCAGCCATTCGTCAACGGTCTGGACTTGCCATTGGGGATCATGCGTTAGTCCCCGGAAGATGGCTTGTTTAGTCGCAGGACTCCACGAGTATTGTTCGAGGGAAAGCGTACCGTTTGTAAACTGTCCTGAGAGGAGATAGTAGAGGGTTGACGCGAGTGAGTACAGATCGATCGCGAATGGATTGTCTCGGCTCCAGTTGCGTTCAGGTGGGGCGAATGGATTGTCTGGCAGTAGGTCTGGAATGGCAACATCGTGAGCCAGTCCGAATCCGACTAAAATACCGAGATTTGTGCCTTGCCGACGCACGATCGCTTCGGGGCGAATATTGCGGTGAACTAATCCGACACGATGCGCAACGCTCAACGCTGAAGCGATTTGCCGCATGTAATGAATGGCTTCAGCTTCCGTTAGGGGTGGCGCGCTGGTCGTGGAAACGCGATCGTGTAAGGTCTGACCCGGAATATAATCCATGACCAGAAACGGCAGGTGATCTTCTTCGAAGAAGTCAAGAATGCGGACTAAGCTCGGATGCTGACAGCGAGCGAGAAGACGAGTTTCTTCGATGAAGCGTGCTTTGAGGTGCGGGAAGCTTTGAGTGACTTGCAGGCTGGGATCGAGGGTTTTGATAACAACGGGTTGTTGCAGCAGAGTTTGAGTCGCGATATAGGTTGCGCCTAAACTTTCACGCCCTAAAAATTGATTTAGCTGATATTTCCCATTCTGAAGGGTTGCACCCATCTGCAATTTCATCCTGACGGCTCCTGCACGCAATCCAAATCATGCTAACCCCTTCGAGGACAATTCCCAACATTCCGGACAGGTCTTTGCGATAGAAAAAATTAAGGCAGCTTTTTTTGTCGTCAGATGGATTCCAATAGAAAGAGAAATCACAATCTGCGATTTCTCCTTCACAAGCGATGATTCAATAACCGCCACTCCCTCCAAAAAATTCATCGCTCTGTTCCAAAGTCAAAGTGAGCACGATCGCTGATCCGAATCGAAAATTCGTGAATGGAATGATTTATCCCGAAGGGCAAAGCGACATCAAAAAATCCCGAACGATCGCACTTAACGATGCATCCGGGATTTTCTAATCAATATCGAGTGAGTTTGCACTCCTCGCCAGCGATTGATGGAGTTCCCTTGAGCCAGGAACGGCAGCTAGAAGACTTTTCTAAGCCTTGTCTTCTGCTAACTTCACCTTAGTTGCAAGACCGAGCACTTCCAGCAAGCGAATTGTCATCCAGGTGATATCAATCTCCCACCATTTCAGACCATGCCGTGCCGAATACTGAAACGCATGATGATTGTTGTGCCAGCCTTCGCCGTACACCAAAAGTGCAACCCACCAGCAATTGGTTGACTGATCGCCCGAATCATACGTCCGATAACCAAACTTGTGCGTTGCGCTATTTACGAGCCAAGTGCAGTGATAAACCAGCACCAAGCGCACAAAAATGCCCCAAGTTACAAAAGACCAACCTCCGATCGCGTAAAGCAACACGCCCAACGCAACCTGCAACAGCGCAAAATAATTCTCTAAAAACTGATAGAACTTATCATCTGCAATGTCTTTCGTGAATTTAGGAACTTCATTTTCGGCTGGAACGTCGCGCAACATCCATTCCATATGACTCCACCAGAAGCCTTTGGTCGAATCATGATGATCGTTGGGTTGATCAGAATAAAGATGATGATGACGATGTAACCCAATCCACCAGATCGGTCCCCCTTGCATCGCAAGGGAGCCAAAGAATACCAGCGTATACTCCAACCATTTAGGAACCTGGAAACTGCGGTGGCTCATCAAGCGATGCCATCCCAGCGTAATTCCGAGTCCTCCGGTCAGCCAATGCAAGAAAACGGCTAATCCAACTGCACTCCAGCTAAAGTTTCCTGGCAAAAACGCACACAAAGCGCCGATATGAATCGCCACCATGAAACCTGTGGTGAGATAGTCTATTTTCAGTTTTTCGGAAGTTGCAATAGTCATGAAAGAGTCTCTAAACGGAACTATGATGCTCAATTTGCGCGACAATGTAAGACCCGGTTTGCCAAAACCCGGATCAGTTCGGGAAAGCGCAATCTCTAACTGTAACTTTTAATCAATTGTAACTTTTAATCAATGAGGCGGACATGAACGGCTCGATCCTGCTAAAAGAAGCGGAACAAGCACTAACTAGAATTTTTTCTGGTATTGACTCTCAGGTCAAGAAAAATTTACAAAGAGTGCTGACCGCCTATCGTGATCATCGGGTGGGCGTTCACCATTTTGCAAGTGTTTCAGGATACGGTCATGATGATTTGGGTCGAGAAGTCCTCGATCGCGTTTTTGCCCAAATCGTCCAAGCCGAAGCGGCGATCGTTCGAGTCCAATTTGTTTCAGGCACTCATGCGATCGCTGCCGCGCTCTACGGGGTGCTTCGTCCCGGTGATGAAATGCTCTGTGTCGCAGGCGCGCCCTACGACACCTTAGAGGAAGTCATCGGGTTAAGAGGCGAAAATCAAGGCTCACTCAAAGATTTAGGCGTTTCCTATCGACAGTTGGAACTGACCCCGGATGGGTTAATTGATTGGCACGCGCTGCAGCAGGCAATTCGACCCGAGACGAAATTAGTGTCGATTCAGCGATCGTGTGGGTATTCCTGGCGACCCAGTTTGTCGATCGTCGAAATTGAGAAAATTATTGCGATTGTCAAAGAACAAAATCCCAATACGGTCTGCTTCGTCGATAACTGTTATGGCGAATTTGTCGCTGATCAAGAGCCGACCGCTGTTGGAGCCGACTTGATGGCAGGATCGTTGATCAAAAATATGGGCGGCACGATCGTCACAACGGGTGGGTATGTGGCAGGACGAGCCGATTTAGTCGAGATGGCAGCCTGTCGGTTAACGGCTCCAGGAATTGGTAGCTCAGGCGGAGCAACTTTAGAGCAAAATCGCCTGCTCTTCCAGGGATTATTTCTCGCGCCTCAGATGGTTGGGGAAGCGATGAAGGGAAATCACCTTACAGCCTATGTGTTTGACAAATTAGGGTATCCCGTTAATCCGGCTCCAATGGCTCCTCGACGCGATGTGATTCAAGCAATCAAATTGGGTTCGCCTGAAAAGATCATTGCCTTCTGTCGTGCAATTCAAAAAAACTCTCCGATCGGGTCTTATCTCGATCCCGTTCCTTCTGGAATGCCGGGCTATGAGAGCGAACTCGTGATGGCTGGTGGAACGTTTATTGATGGCAGCACTTCGGAATTTTCTGCCGATGGCCCATTACGCGAACCTTATGTGGTGTTCTGCCAGGGTGGGACGCATTGGACGCATGTGGCGATCGCGCTAGAAGATGCGATCTCTGCCATACAAAAAACCCCCGACCGAAGTCAGGGGTAATTAATCAGGGTGCATCTACCAATTCCCTATACCGAAGGTTCCATGTAAATCAGGACACTTTTTCAGAATTCCCTAAAATTGCCACAGCTACACCGACTAATAAGACGATCGCGCCGAAAATCACCTGTATTCCAGGAAGTTCTCGGAAAAATGCGATCGCCAAAATCGTCGATCCCACTGGCTCTAGCAAAATTATCAACGTGACGATCGTGGGTGGCAGATGCCGCATTGCCCAGTTAAAGCTGGTATGTCCAATCAGTTGCGGAAAGATCGCCAGAAGGAGAATGCAGAGATACGTGGCACTGGGATAGCCGAGATAAGATGCCCCAAATAAAAACGGCAAAGGAAACAGCGCGATCGCAGCGACGCTGTAAGCGATCGCAATATAGCTTTTCACGCTCAATCCTTGTCGTTGCGCTTCTGTTCCTAGCAATAAATAGAAACTTGCTGCCCAAGCTCCAACGATCGCCAGTCCATTTCCTAACAGGGGATTGGTTCCTCCTTGGCTTGTATTGTTGAACCCGATTAGAATTCCGCCGATCATGGCGATTGCAATGCCCCAGAATGTCGCTCGGCTCGGTTTATCTTTGAACCAAATCCAACTGACGATCGCGACCCAAATGGGATTGGTCGTGACTAATGTCGTTGAGGCGGTGATCGACGTAAACGACAAAGACGAAATCCAAGCTGCAAAATGCACCGCTAAGGCAATCCCTGCTCCAATTGCGAATTTCACAGCAGTTGGTGAACTCGGTTGAAACGATCGCCAGGTGGGAATCAGGGTGAAAGCCGCGATCGATAATCGAGATGCTGCTAAAACCAGGCTAAATCCAACCGTGGAAGTTCCAGCAGTGTTTGTTGCCAGTCGAATCAGAATTGCAGCGGTTGAGACGGAGAGAATCCCGATCGCTAAAACAATCGTCAGTTGAGTGTGCAGTCGTTTCGCTTCCTGACGGGTTCGCATTCTAAATCAGTTCCATGCCGGGCAGCCAACAGATTAAAAGGCAGCGTTGCTCAAGCCACGAAAAGGCTAGATTTTAATGAAAGACCTTTCCGAAATCTTTCCAAGCCGAATCGATCGCACGAGACTCGCTGCTTCCAAAATTATGAGGATTGGCGATCGCTGACGTGATCATATTTTAGGCACACTGGGCTTTCGTTAAATTAGCAGCTATGCCAAAGCGGGACTGCGCAGAAATTGCAGCAATTCTCGATTCACAGTCTGAGGAGCTTCCTGTTGAATCCAGTGCCCACAGTGTGGAATCAGCTTGAACTGAAATGGAGCCGAAATCCACTGCTCAATTCCATCCATCAATTTTGGACTGAGAATTGAATCCTCGTCACCCCACAGTACAAGAGTCGGTACAGAAATCGGATCCGGCGATCGCATCCAATCGATCCAATTCCCCGACAAAAATAATTGCCGATAAGAATTCACAGCTGCCGCCAGTGCTCCTGGTTTTTGCAACGCCGCTTGATATTGCTGAATCTGCTCTTGAGTAAACGCGCCTTTCCGCACCGCTTGCTCCTGGAACATATTGCGCACAAATTCTCTCAGATTTAACTGAATGAGCCATTCCGGCAGATTGGGAACCTGAAACGCCAACACATACCAACTACGCCGCAACTGATCCAAATTGCTGAGCAAATCTTTGGCAAATCGCTGCGGATGGGGAGCGCTTAATAATGCCAATCGATCGATAAAATTCGGGAACTGCTGAGCCAATCGCCACGCGATCGCGCCACCCCAATCATGCCCAACAATGTGAGCACGCGAGTAGCCCAATCGCTCAATTAAACTCCGAACATCGGTACTCAATGTATCAAGATCGTATCCACTCTTTGGCTTTTCTGAATCGTTGTAGCCTCTAAGATCTGGAACAACCACCTTGAAATGCTTTGCTAAAGCTGGAATTTGGTAGCGCCACGAATACCAAAACTCAGGAAATCCATGCAGCAGAAGGACTAACTCTCCTTCTCCCTGCGTCACGTAGTGCAAGCGAATCGCATTCGCTTCAATGAATTGATGCTGCCAAGCTGAATCAGAAACCATAGTACCCTTACACAACAGCCACAAAGCGCTGTAAAACGATGCACGATGAGGAGCACCAGGTTTTGTGCAAGGATGCGCCTCACTTTCTGTTGAATTATCTCACTGAAAGCGCACCAACAGAAATGAGGGGATCACGACTAGGCAACCGATCCCAGTCTAAATTACGCTTTCTACCGCTGCGGTAGGACGATACTCAGAGGGCTTGATCTGATATTTCACCAGATTCGCTAATTCTTGAAGCTGGCTGATTGCCTCGGCTCCTTCAAGTTTCATCAATTCGCGATCGTCTCTCATTTCCGTCCAGGTAATGCCGTAATCGGACACCAAAAATCGAATCAGATGGTTGTTGCCGAGGCTCACCATAAACGATGCGCTATTCATTTGACCGCCGCAGGTATAACAGGAGGCCAGATATCCCCGGTTCTCCAATACGGTTGCCAAAGCCTGGAGATTCATAACCAAGTCTTTGACGAATTGACGGTGCTGTTCTGCAAGTCTTAAGAACACAATTGTCCTCCAATCACCACATATGATTCTAAACCTTTTCTTAATCTTTCACCGCTAATTTTGCTGCTAATATCTCCACCTCACGGAGATCAGCATTCCAGACAATGTTAAATCCGATACTTATACTCAATCTTTGCCATGTTAACTGACTGAATTGAACCCCAAAGTAGCGAACGCAACAAGTCTAAGAAACGATGCAATTCTTAATCTTTTTTACCAATTGCCTTGGGAGCAAGGTTGAAAGGTGTTGTGTCGCAAAATGTGGAGAAACCGAGCCTTCAGTGCTAATTAACTATGTGCACATTCTAATGACTGAATCAGGAAATGCATGACTCTCAATCGGTAGATTTTGTTTCTACCAAACTCAAGCCTTCAGAATCTCAGTCCTGAAGGCTTGGCAGACCTGATTAAGCTTCTAACAAACTCCGCAGCATCCAAGCGGTCTTTTCATGTACCTGCATTCTTTGTGTTAACAAATCCGCAGTCGGTTCATCATTCGCTTCATCGACTAAAGGAAAGAGCGATCGAGCGGTTCTCACGACGGCTTCTTGACCTTCGACCAACAATTTGATCATGTCATGAGCTTTGGGAACGCCAGGAGTTTCAGCGATCGAGCTTAGCTTAGCATATTCGCTGTAGGTTCCGGGAGCAGGATATCCCAGTGCCCGAATTCGCTCAGCAATCAAATCGACTGCTAACGCCAGTTCGGTATATTGCGTCTCAAACATCAAATGCAAGGTTTGGAACATTGGACCCGTGACGTTCCAATGAAAGTTATGAGTTTTCAAATACAACGTATAGGTATCCGCCAACAATCGCGATAGACCTTCTGCAATCTCTTGACGCTTGGTGTCTTCAATTCCAATCGACACTTGACTTACCATAGTTTTCTCCTGATCTGTCTAACTTAAATTATCTCGCAGCAAACTTGATCTCTAGGCTAAATGTTGCTTAAGAACCGCTCTTGGCGCACGTCGGATGCGACACAAAATTGTTTCATGTCCGAGGCGGCTACAAGCTTCGTAGCGATGACAGCCTGAAAATCCGTAAAATTGTCCGTCTACTTCTAAAACATCGATCGGTTCTTGAAGTCCAATTTCAGCGATCGAGGTCATCAGATCTCTGACTTTCTCTTGGTCATTTTGTCGAAATAAAGGACGGCGAATCTGATGGATGGGGATTTCTTCAATTCTCATAAATGTCTGTCCTCACCTGACCTCTATATCATACTCATAATGACTACGACTTGCAATCTATTGTGTGAAGTTGCTCAAATCTGGACAAGTGTTTCAGCTCATGTAGCTTTTGCATGGATCTCCGGAGCAGAAGAACACGATGACGAAAATTGATGACACACAACTGATCTTGGGAAATCCCACTACAATCGATTACAGATTTTCACCTATGCCACCTCGCGAATCGGAGGCTTGACCCCCTTGGCTCTGACATTCATTTCTCTTAAACCCCTGACCCGGATCGCTCTTGGTTTAACTTGTTTGATTGGGTTTGCTACCCCGGCTGCTGCACAACAGGACGTTGGAATCCAGGTTGGAATTGTGCAACGATTCGGCGATCGCGCCAAAGATACTCTGACGCTCAAAGCGAATCCGGGAGATCGCTTAACGGTTCGATTTGATACGAAGGGCAAGCCTGAAACGTTAACGGCTCAGGAGTTGAAGCTGGAGATTGCAACACAGTCTCTGCCTGAACCTGTGACCGATGAGCGCGTTGTGTTTAGTACCCATCGCAGCTTTGAATCTGCTGAAGATCAGGCTCAGGAATGGCGAAAACAAGGGATTGAAGTCGAAATTGCTCAACCGGAACGTTGGCAAGTTTGGGCAAAACGAGAGGTCTATAACACGCCGTTACTCCGGCGGTTGCTGCTGCAAAGTTTGCAAGCCAAAGGCATTCAAACCGCACGGATTGAAAGTCGAACGATGAAAGAAGTGCCTCGCCCAACTTGGGTGATCAATGGGTTTCGATATACCCGAGATGTCCTGGATATCTCATCGGGATCAAATGTGATTCAAGTCGATCGAGAAAAAGATGACAATCCTAACCGTCCCTACGGTGGCGCACTCAGAATTCAACCCAATGCCTATGGCAATTACACCTTAGTGAATTTTGTTGGGATTGAGACTTATCTAAGAGGGGTTGTCCCGCATGAAATTGGAACATGGGCACCGCAACCTGTTCTAGAAGCGCAAGCGGTCTTAGCGCGAACCTATGCTCTGAGAAATATACGGCGATTTGCGATCGACAATTATCAACTCTGTGCCACCACTCAATGTCAGGTTTACCGGGGCTTAGATGGGGCAGCAGCTTCAACCGATAAAGCGATCTCCGCAACGCGCGGGTTGGTGTTGACTTACCAAAATGAACTGGTGGATGCTGTGTACTCGTCAACGAGTGGCGGGGTCACTTCTGGCTTTAACGATATCTGGCACGGCTGGGATCGTCCCTATCTTAGAACAGTCGTAGATTCGGTCAAACCGATGTGGGATATACAAAATCGCACCCTTGCCGATGAGCGCAATTTCCGCGAGTTTCTCAAGCAGAAGAAGGGATTTAACGAAGATGGAACGGATATGTTCCGCTGGCGCTATGAAGTGCCAATGGCGCAATTGAATCAAGAGCTTCGCGAGTACCTTACTGCAATTCGTCACCCCTTGATAAACTTCAAGACGATTCAAAACATCAAAGTTTTAGCGCGATCGAATGGAGGACGCATTCTCAAATCCGCTATCATCACTGATGCAGGCACGATCGAGCTTGAAAAAGATGATATTCAAACGGTATTTGAAGCGCCTGCGAGTACTCTATTTCATGTCGATGCTTGGATGGATAAAAACAGAGTCAAGGGCTTTATCTTTACCGGGGGTGGATTTGGACATGGAGTTGGGATGAGTCAAGTTGGGTCGTACAACTTGGGTCGATTGGGATGGTCGAGCGATCGCATTCTCAGCTTCTATTTCCCTGGAACCCAGTTACAGCCAATCAATAATTCGATCACGATCTGGCGTGATCATTCCACTGAGCAAACCTCTGCTCGTTAGATGCTGAGATCGTGCCAAAACAAAACAGAACTCTCATATCGAGAGTTCTGCTTAAAACACTAGAAATCACTAAGACGGGGAGAACGAACGTGAGAAGCGGAACGTGGCTCCCTGTTTTGCTGAGAACTAGTAGAGATCTTCTTCTTGGTGAGTCAAGATCGTGCAGTCCGATGTGGGGTAAGCCACACAGGTCAACACATAACCTGCTTGAATTTGATCATCATCCAAGAACGACTGATCAGATTGGTCAACAGTTCCAGCAGTGATCTTACCTGCACAGGTTGAGCAAGCACCTGCACGGCAGGAGTAAGGCAAGTCAATGCCTTGCTCTTCAGCCGCATCTAAGATGTACTCATCATCAGGTACTTCGATCGTGGTGTTCAGCCCTTCAGTTTCGTTGATTAATGTGACCTTAAAACTAGGCATTCGGTGATCCTCTCTATTGTAGAAGCGGCAAATTTGCCAAAAATTCCGAGACTTAAGTTTTCCCAATCAATAGTTGAGTAACCAAGTTCGTTCCAATTCTGATACTACGGGAAAACTTGCGAGTTAAACCCGCTATTTGGCGCGATCGCTGAACGTGATTCCTAATAAATCACCATGATTGAATCTACTTATACTTATAGGACGATCAATCGGGCGCAATCGAGAGTTACAATCCTCTACCCCTATATTTTTCCATTGGTTTTCTGCGCTACAAATCTATCCGTAGCATCGATTAATGCACTCAGAATTCCGGCTTCCATCATGGAGTGTCCTGCATCGGGCACAACAATCAATTCCGACTCTGGCAAAGCTTTATGAAGTGCCCATGCCGAAGTCATGGGGCAGACGACATCATACCGCCCTTGCACAATCACTGTGGGAATATGAGCAATGCGATCGCAGTTCTGCAAAAGCTGATCGTCGGTTTCAAAAAATCCCCGATTGATAAAGTAGTGACACTCAATCCGGGCGAATGCGTCGGCAAATTCATCGTCGGCAAATTTACTCTGCAAACTTGGATCAACAATTAATCGGCTGGTTGTGCCTTCCCATACTGACCAGGCTTTCGCCGCAATTGAGCGAATCTCCGCATCTTCGCTGGTCAACCGACGATAGTAAGCCGAAATCATATCGTCTCGTTCTTCGGGCGGGATCGGCTCTAAATAGTGCTCCCAGGCATCAGGAAAAATCCAGCTTGCGCCGTCTTGATAGAACCAAAGAATCTCTTTACGGCGCAGCAGAAAGATCCCACGCAGAATCAGTCCTAAGCAGCGATCGGGATGCGTCTGACTGTAAGCGAGTGAGAGAGTACTGCCCCAACTCCCGCCAAACACAAACCAGCGATCGATATTCAGATGCGATCGCAGTTTCTCGATATCGCTGACCAAATCCCAGGTTGTATTTTCTCTGAGTTCGGCATGAGGCGTACTTTTTCCGGCTCCTCGCTGATCAAACAGGATAATTCTCCACTTCGACGGATCAAAGTACTGGCGGTAGGTTGGAATTGTGCCGCCCCCGGGGCCGCCATGCAAAAAAACAACTGGCTTTCCATTGGGGTTTCCGCTCTGCTCGTAGTAGATCGTATGCAGAGCGGAAACAGGGAGCATTCCGGATTGATACGGTGCGATCGCGGGATAGAGTTGGCGCATGAGGGGTTCCTTGGTTAGGTGGGGTGGGGAGTGGGGAGTAGGAAGTGGGGAGTTGAAGCATTCCTTCTATCTCTTCTTCACAAACCTTTTCACAAAGCTTGCATTACCCTACTCCTCACTCCCCACTCCCTACTTCTGCAAGCCAATCAACTAAACACCCGATGCTGCAACGAAGGCATCTGTCGTCTCACCTGCTCCAATCGACCGGGTGCAATTTCCGCGATCGCGACTCCAGTCATTTCTCCGGCATCTGCTAAGATCACGCCCCACGGGTCAATAATCATGGCGTGTCCATGCGATTGTCGCAGAGAATTATGTCGTCCGGTTTGGGCAGGGGCAATCACATAACAGGTATTCTCGATCGCTCTTGCTTGCAACAATACTTGCCAGTGGTCTTTTCCGGTATGCGCCGTAAAGGCTGCCGGAACAAACAGAACTTCTGCGCCAAGCTGAGTCATTTGACGGTAAAGCTCGGGAAATCTCACGTCATAGCAAACAGACAAACCGATATTTCCGAGATCCTTGGAAGGATGAATCGGTGGGACTCTTGTTCCTGCAACGACAGTTGCCGATTCCCGATACGTATTACCATCGGGCAAATTCACGTCAAACAGGTGAACCTTTTCGTAACGGGCAAGTTCTTCTCCATTCGGAGCAACGAGCAACGCCGTATTGTAGACCTTCCCAGGCTCAACAGGGACAGGATAACCGCCACCTAGAATTGTCACTTGGAAACGTTGCGCCATTGTTTTGAGAAACTTTTCGCTTTCAACGGCGATCTCGTCTGCTTGCGCAATTTTTCCTTCTTCATCTCCGAGAAACGAAAAATTCTCAGGCAAGCCGATTAATTCTGCACCTCGTCGAACTGCAATCTCGATCAATTCTTCTGCTTGCGCCAAATTCTTTTGCAGATCGGGCAAGCTGTTCATTTGCACAGCAGCAGCTAAATAAGACTTCATGGGATCAACTCACGGGTTTTGCGCTCAAAATGGCTCTAAATCGTACCGGGCTTTTAAAACAGCTTTAAGTGGGCAATCTCAGGATTTGAAATTGCTCACTTAATACTTTAGACCGCGTTGATCCCGATCGCTGTAAGTTTTCTATGAATCTGATCGCTCTTGAGGATTATGGTGCAAAACAATTTGAACGATTGAAGAAATAATTCCAACGATCGCGCCGACCACCAAAAACATCATTAACATTGCTAACGCAGAGAATGGCGAAATCACGAACACTAACAGCAAGGTCATCAATAGCAGCGAAGTTACAGCCCGACTCATTTCTTTCCCCAACTCAAAAATTGATATCTTCACTCTAAAATTGAGCGCGGATTCTGCCCTCTAACAAAAGCTACATTTCAATTTATCTGCTCATCAGAAGCGTAAGATTCCTTCACAGTCAAGGGTTTGAGTTCAAGTTATGATCGGTTTCTTAAGTAAATGATTTCCCTTGTAACAAACCCGGACTGGATCTGTCATGAATGACTGGCAAAAGGACTTAACTGAGATGTTAGAAACGTTCGTTAATCAAGTGGAAGAATTCTTTTTAGATGTTGCTCAAGATATGACTGAGGCGATGTCTGAATTTGTTGAATTCTCTGAAGAAGTTTCAGTTCAAATCAATACAACCTTTGTCGATGAAGTTGAGGAATATCTCACACATTTAGTCAGTCCGGTTCTGGAAGCTTACTTCGGGATAGGAGGCGCGATCGATGAAGTGACTCAGCCAATTACTCGCACCGTTGAACCGATGCTGACGCAACACTCTGCTTGTGTCGGCTGCCGTCATTTTCACGGTCAGTATTACGGGGAGAGCTTTTTAGTCTGCGGAATGCACCCCTATGGCATGGGAGAAGGCGTTGAAACCTGTCCTGATAAAGAAGCGGTCGATTGGGGATTATTTCGATTCGACGATCGTGAAGAATGGTAGCGGATGAATGCCCTCGTAGAGGATATCCACAACTTGAAGAAGAATCTGATCAATAAAAAGGCGGGAAGTTAGCCCGCCTTTTTTCGTTCACATTAAACCAGCTTTAGATTGGGATATTCTGCCAGAAGATCGTCTCGGGTGAGAACATCACCATCAGCTTGAGGTGTCCATAATACTTCCAGTGCCAACAATTGATCACTCGAAACACTTCCCAATTGACTCAGCGATCGTCGCAAATCCTCAGCGCTGTTAATTTCTGGAAGCTGCAACTTTCCTTGAGTTCCAACCAGCAGCGTCACGACGATATACTCTCCTGGAGCCTCTGCTAACGCTGAATCCTTGTCTGCCAAGGTGAGTGCACTTGACGAAGCCTGTTTCAACTGGTTATTCACATTCGAGAGCGTCTCAGCACTGAATTTACTCCGTTCCGACAACGCCAACCGATTAAATTCACCACTTGCTGCTTCTAATCGCGTTTGCTTCGCTTCTGTTGTGCCGTAGACCCAGTATTGGGGATTGCGAAGCAGTGCCAGTGAAGCTTCTTGCAAGACTTGCGCCAAGCCTTCCGAAGAACTGGTATCTGCTTTTTCACCAATGCGATCGAGATCTGCTTTGAGTTCCCGCGCTTCGGCTAACAGACCAACTTGCACTTTCGCAACGGAAATCGTCGGTGTGCTGCTATATCCTAATTCGTTATCGTCACCTGCCCGGCGGAAGCTATTGACGAGGAAGCTCGCGATCGAGATAAAAATCAACAGCGTAAACAATCCGCCAAATCCGCCACCGACTCCAAAGAAGGGGAAGTAAACAAACGGAAAGAATCCGCCGCCCCCACCCGGATAATAGCCCCCGCCTCCAGGAGGCGCATAGGTACGACCCGGTGAGGAATACCCACGAGACGGCATTCTGAACGATCCGCCGCCAATCCGTCCGCCGCTCGCCGCCATTGCATTATCTGCTTGACTAAAAACCAGCGTAAAGACGAGCGCGATCGCAAGCACAGGTCGGATCAACGTTTTAAATAGGTTTGAAAGTTTCATGAGTTTATCCTCATCTCTTACCCGGACAAGGATCTGTCTCAGTCCGGTTGGGTGGCACTCTGCTTTAACATTTCGTTACAGAGTTTTAAGCTAACAGATCTACTGTATCGCGTTCCCGATGGGTTGAGAATGTCCCAAGAGAAGGGTTTCAGGGGAGATAACCGTACTTAAACGCACGCTCTAAAAAAGCGGATCCTATTGGACTCGAACCAATGACCGACCGCTTAGAAGGCGGTTGCTCTATCCACTGAGCTAAGGATCCAAAAAATTAAGTCATTTACCAATATAACGGCGGAAGGCAATTTTAAGACAGCGAAACGACATCAAAATAAATTTTTAACTTTGTACTGTTGACGATCGCAACAAGATTTTATCAAGCAGATGTGAAGTCGAGGCACAAAACGGGGAATTCAAGAAAGTGAACCGATTCGATGCGGTTTGTCCCAAATCCGATCTTATCTTGAGTGTCGATCGACACAATCCCAGGCATAATGACGAACAACGTCAGTGCCCTACCCCCTAGCCCTGAGCCGCTTTATGTTCATTCTGAAACGGCAGGATGTTGAGATCAGCAGCATTCAGCACCCCAAACGCGATCAAAAAGTTCCTATCTTGTCCTACCAAGGGCAAACGTTTCGCCTGATCCAGGTCTTTAGTGCTGGACAGGAAGAAGATGCACGCGCCTTCTGGCGAGACTTAACTGACAACCAAGGAAAAGCCTGCGTTCTCCTTGAAGAACCAGAGCGATACAGTATCTGGGGCAAAGTCCGCCTCGATCAATTGGGCAATGAGCCAAGTGGTCACGACGCTGGGGGAGCGGTTTCAGCGATGTTTACTCAAGCCTGTTTGTTGATGCTCCAAGCGATGTACATCGATATTGAAGATCTCATGGGCACAAAGCAAGCGGCTTCGTTTGAAAAAGATGTCACTCATGTATTTCAGCAGTGGCGATTTCCGCAAACCGAGTCTCCTAGTGCAGTCAAGCAACTTTTGACTGTGAATCCCCTCAACAGTTTGCAGACTCCAACTTGGCAAGAGAATCTCCTCAACGTGTTGCTACAAGAACTGCACCGTCTTGGAAAAGCCTATTTCGGTAAATCATCTTTCTCCAATCGTATTCTAGATGCCCTGCAAGATCTCCCGCAAGGCGAACGCAGCCGATTTATGGAATGGCTGAGTCATTCCCCCACGGGCAAACTCTGGTCTTAACCCCCTTGCACACCGTCCCCTTGTTGAAAATTCCTTATGAGTAGTTCAGCTAGTAAATCTTCCTCGAAAACTCTCTCTGTTCAAGCGATCGTCTTTTCAGAGATCCTCTTAGCAGTCCTTGCCCTGCTGTTTTCCTTACTGTTTAGTGTGCCAGATCCAGGTCAAAGTCGCCCGGATTGGTATTCCTATGGCACTTCAATGTTTGAAGCTGTGGCATTTTTCACAGCGGCGATGTTGTGTTTTAGGAACTGGAACAGCCCTCAAATCGTGAGTGGTCGCCGCGTTTGGTTGGGGATTGGCTTAGGAATGCTGTTTTACGGCATTGGAACGATTCTATTTACCTTCTGGGAGACTTATTTGGGACGAGAGGCAGCGGTTTCTCCTGGAGATTTCTTTTTTGTTCCCACTTATATCTTTTTGTCGTGGGGCATGATTATGGCGTTTGCCGATCGCCGATTGAATTTGGATCTCTGGCAATGGGCAATTGTTGGATTAATTGCAGCAATCAGTATCGCTTTTGCAACTTGGCTGACTCTAGCAACGAATGCAAAACTGCCCACGCAGTCTCTCTTGGGTGAACCTGCAATTGCACAAACGGCTCCGGCACAAATCGCTCCGGCACAAATCGCTCCTACAAAACCTGCTCCAAGAGCCACGACTGCTCCTGCTCCGAAGCCTTCTCCTGTGATCAATGCGACTCCGGCTGCTCCGAAACCAACGGCTGCGCCCACTGAATCTAAGCAAGAACAGCCCGCAGAAGAGTCTGCTCCAGCTTGGGTTGTCCTGATTGAAACCCAGCTCGAACCGCTCAAACCTTTTCTCGATTACTTCTACGTTTTAGCGGATGTGTTCATTCTGATCATTGCGACAACGTTGCTGCTTGCTTTCTGGGGTGGACGGTTCTCGCAGTCGTGGCGAATGATTGCAGCAGCGGCATTTTCGCTTTATATCGCAGATATGTGGTTTAAGTACGCAACCACTCAACTCGAAAACTATCAGAGTGGAGCGTTAGTCGAAATCTTCTGGACATTTAGCGGCGTGCTCTTTGGAATTGGCGCAGCGCTAGAGTTTGATCTGAGTCGATCGAGGCGGAGTAGCTCCCGGAGAAGAGCTTAGAGCAAAAAAAGGAGAAGCAACTTGCTTCTCCTTTTTTTTTGCCCTACCCTTCGGGGAATACAGATACATAGAATCTTTGTGAGCGAAGTCGCAACCCGATCAATGCCATTGGTTTCCCAATGCAAAATTCGGATTTGCCCGTCCTTCTCGATCGCTTCAGCATAGAATAGATGAGTAATTGCCGCGCCGCAAGTGCGCTAAGTTTCGCATGAGCAGACTGTCTGATTCTGATAAGAGCCATATTATTGAACTGTATCGCCAATCCGGGGAAACGACGCTTACGTTGGCAGAGCGTTACGGAGTCAGCAATACAACGATCAGCCGTATTCTGAAAAGCACGTTGTCGCCTGAGGAGTACGACAGTCTAATTCAGCAAAAACGGTCAGCATCTCGTGGAGGATCGAAACCAGCGACTCCCCCCGATGAGACTCCTGTGCAAGGCAGTTTGCTCGAACCCGAAGAAACGGTCGAGCCAGAACTGATTGAAGAAAAGCCGTCGAAACCGGCTGCGCCTGTTCGTCGCTCGCGTCGTCGCTCTTCCGAGCCTGAAGAAGTAGAATCAACTCCGGTTACAGCAGAGCCAGAATTAACGGAAGCGAGCACCGTTGAAGCGATTGTCGGTGAAGATCTCACGCCCACCCCAGACGGAATGCTGGATGACGATGATTTAGAAGACGATCTCGATGATCTCGATGGTCTCGATGATGACCTTGATGACGAGGATGACGAGCCAGCAATTTTGCCTTCGATTCAACTGAGTGCGTCAGACTTTATTCGGGTTTTGCCGATCGCAGAAGCTGCCATTCCAAAGACGTGTTATTTGGTGGTCGATCGCTCTGCGGAACTCGTCGCGCGTCCATTGAGCGAATTTGCGGAATTGGGACAAATTCCGAAGGACGAGATCGAAGAAAAAACGCTACCCGTCTTTGATAATCACCGAGTCGCGAAACGATTTTCTAATATTCGGACGCAACGGGTGATCAAAGTGCCGGATAGCCGAGTGCTGCAAAAAACGGCCCCTCACTTGCAAGCGAAGGGAATTACTCGGCTTCTGATTGACGGGCAAGTGTATGCGCTCTAATCTTCGTCACTGGGTGTGAGAGAAAATCCGAGAAGCGGTTGAGCGATCGCACTGCCGATGATCCCAATCATGACGCTGAACGCAATCACTAATCCAAACGGGATTTCGATCGTTTGCAAGGTGAGAAATCTCAAGGTGACAGGGGTTGCGTTTTGAATAGCAATCAGCGCGATCGCGCCAATCCAAACGGCAACAATGCATGCAGTCAGTAAAGTGGCAAAACTTCTCATAAGTTTCAGGAATCAAGGACTGAGCAAGTGTAGGAAATATCATCAGCCGCGAACTGATAGAAATTAAATCCTTGTGAGACATTTCCTCTCCGTGGGCAGGTTAGACACTGCCCACTTTCATTTTAAAAAACAAAACCGCCGCTAGCGGCGGTTTTGTGCAAGCTAATTAGCGAAACAAACTACTGACAGAACTATCTTCGTGAATCCGCCAAATCGTCTCACCAATCACATTTGCCACAGAAAGAATGGTCAACTGGGGAAAGCGATTTTCTTCTGAGATCGGGATAGTGTTCGTCACAATGACTTCTTCAAGCAAGCCGCTTGAGAGTCGCTCGATCGCAGGAGGCGAGAAAACGGCATGAGTTGCACATGCATAAACTTGACGGGCACCTTCTTTCCGAAGAATTTTTGCGCCTTCTAAGATTGTGCCTGCTGTATCAATCATGTCATCGACGAGAACCGCAGTCTTGCCGCGGACATCTCCAATCACATTCATCACTTCTGCGATGTTATGAGCTTGCCGACGCTTATCAATAATTGCGAGTGGTGCATCATTGAGTCGTTTTGCCAACGCCCGTGCTCGTGCAACGCCTCCCACGTCTGGAGAAACAACGACTAGATCTTCAAGCTGCTTACTCGCGATGTAATCAACGAGAGTCGGCGAACCGTAGACATGATCCATTGGGATATCAAAATATCCTTGAATCTGCGCGGCATGTAAATCCATCGCGAGAATTCGGTTTGCACCTGCTTGCGTAATCAAGTTCGCGGCAAGTTTTGCCGTAATTGATTCTCGTCCGGCAGTTTTACGATCGGCTCGAGCATAACCGTAATAGGGTAGAACGGCTGTGATTTGCCGTGCCGACGCGCGCCGACAGGCATCAATCATAATCAGCAGTTCCATCAAGTTGTCATTGACTGGGCGACAGGTCGGCTGAATCAGATAAACATCACATCCTCGGATTGACTCTTGAATCTGGACGTAAAGTTCGCCGTCAGCGAAGCATTTACGCACCATTGGGCTGAGATCCATTCCCAAGTAGCGGGCAATCTCTAGGGATAGCGGAGTGTTAGATGATCCCGCAAGCAGCCGCAGACGATGGTTATCAGGAATCGTAGGCAGAGCAGAGGGAGGAGTCAATGTTGCAGAATGGATCACGTCAAGTCCTCGAACGCATTCAACGCAATAGTATCACTGAGACTTCTAGCTGTTGTCTCAGATTTCGTGGTTCTAAAGTATTCGTAAATGGCAGATGAATTTGCGAAATATTTGTTTAAAACCGAACCACTGATAGCGTACCGACAGTTGTTGCTATCGAACTTCATCCAATTAGGTGAAAAAGTTACCACAAGTAAGAATCGATCCAAGTCAGTGAGTCAGTAAAAGGGTATTTATCGCACCTTATTCTGCCAAATTTGTTTGCAATTCGCAATGTGTATTTACGAGGATCGCGATCGCGGACGGGCACCATCATTTTGTGCGGAGTGACATTGTTCTAAATTCACAAATGTGCTTCAGCAGTCAACTGCATTCATTTTACGGCGTGGGGAGATGGGTGAGAACCCAAGTTCAGATTGCTGTCTATCTCCCTATCCGATTTCTTGCGGTGAACGACTAGGTTGAAGTAAAGGGACTAAGCTATCCTTAGAGCTTTAGTTATGCAAGGATTAGCCAGTTATGAGCCTAAAAGATCGCATCACCGATGAGATTAAAACCGCGATGAAAGCTCAAGATAAATTGCGCTTGGAGACGTTGCGGAGTATTAAAAAGGTGCTGCTTGAAAAAGAGGTGAGTGTTCGTCCTTCGGGTCAGACGGAACTGACTGAGGAGCAGGAGATCGAGTCGTTGTCTCAGATTGCAAAACAGCGGCGCGATTCGATCGAGCAATATACAAACGCGAATCGCCCGGATCTCGCTCAGAAAGAAGCAGAAGAGTTGGCGATTATTGAGACGTTTCTCCCGGCGCAGATGTCGGATGAGGAAATTGAAAGTGCGATCGCGAAAATTATTGCGGATGTCGGAGCGTCTTCACCGAAAGATATGGGCAAGGTGATGGGTCCAGTGATGCAGCAGTTGAAGGGTAAGGCGGATGGGAAGAAGGTGCAAGCGATCGTGAAGGCAAAGTTGGGCGCGTAGAGGTGGGGAGT
>VFQU01000208.1_pt1 | contig 63710 bp, 63 predicted proteins | sample 3512311 | NCBI WGS metagenome assembly VFQU01 (sample SAMN10412377, study PRJNA504923) | tailings metagenome | isolation source: Relicate 3 Philex TSF3 active mining site | place: Philippines: Tuba, Benguet | collected 2017-08-29 | reverse complement strand
GCCGATGCCTGGCGCGCGGTATGATCTGACCACAGGTTGCGGCCCTGCTGTTCAGCTACTAGTCGGTTCGCAAAACTTTCAATGTCCATTGAGGTCTCCGGCCGCAGTGATGTGGCGCCATCACGACACACCACGGTGCAATTTCTGTTACCGCCAACCGACGTCTATGCCGATTGCGCCGCCACGATTCATGGTGCCAACGCCTGCTAGCTAGCTATCAGACCGCCCAGGCCCGCCACCAGGTTTGCCAATGCGCGGGCATAGGATCGACCTGGCCTGCTTGGGCAGACCGCGTTGGCGATAGCTAGCTATCAGCCCAAATTGCTAGCTAGCTATCTAGGGGGAGCGCGAAGGTGCCGCGTGATATCGGTGGTTTGCTACCTCGCAGTGCGAGACAAAATGCTAGCTAGCTATCAGATATCAGTGCCAAGTCAGGGTTCTTGGTTTGGCGGCGACTAGCCGGGAATTGCTGACCTACATGGTCCTCCGAACGCGCGAATTTGCTAGCTAGCTAGCAAATTTCCCGAGCCACTACGCTGCGCGCTGGCTCCGGCGCTTGGTATCGAGCCGCTGGCAACTTTGCTCGATCCCAGGGCGGTGGCGAGCTCGTTGAACGGTTCAGTCGCCTGTGTCGGAGCGTCGCTCAGCACGCAACGATAGCTAGCTATCAAGTCAATTTGCTAGCCACCTATCACCCAGGCAACAGACCAACACAACTGTCGGGGTGTTGCTGGAACGAAATCTCAGTCGTGCTGGCTACCCAAGGGCGGATCAAAACACGCCTCGCTGTGGAGCAGCCTCTAGCGCAAACTGCCCCCAGCCGGCGGTGCCGCCTCGAAAATGGCTCACGGCACCGATTTGCTAGCTAGCTAGCAAATTCAGGCTGGCCCCTGCCCCGGGCCCTTGGCTGCTCGATGCCAAGGTGGCGTGCCATGGTGCTTCACCCATCCGAGCAGCTTTATCGGGCGCGGCGCCAGGTGACCGGTCTTTTCCGGGAGCTTGAGGATGTCTTCGAGTTGAAGCTGCAGTTCAATTGGATCGCAGTAGCGCTCTGTGGTTTCAGTTTTGCCGCCATGCCCCATCATATCGGCACGGAATTCGTCAGATACACGCTTCTGTTTGAGACCGTTGTTGAACAAGTGACGAAACTGATGGGTGGTAATGCCCAATGCCGCCTGAGTGCTTTTGAGATCGTTGTACAACCGATCGCCGAGGGTCTTGTTCCCGTGTGGGTTGACCAGGTCGGGAAAGACATGTCCGTAACCGGCCGCAGCGATGGCTTTGACATAATCGAGGAAGCCCAGGCGGACAATCTCGGGGTGTAGAACGACATTTCTCGTGGACTGCAGGTTTTTGAGACCGCGGATATCGTTGGGCGCCAGATGCAGGTACGGCAGCGGACCATTGTCGGTAATGACGTCTTCGGTGAGCAGGCCGCAAAGCTCCTCGCGACGCGCTCCGGTATAATAAGCCATGATCGGGATGAAATAGGCGGCGCGATGAAATAGCATCGTGCCAGGCAAAGCCAGATTTTTACCATAGAGACCCTTGGCTCCGGTAAAGACCGGAGCCTCGAAGAAGCGATCGACCGTCGGCGCATTGGGGATTTCACGCTCGTCGCGGGCCCGAACCTTCTTTTTGGCACGCAGCTCGCTCAGGGCCAGTTCGCGATCTACCGTCAAGCCGGCCGAGCGCGCCCGGCGGAGCAGATCCCCCAAATGGGTGAAATGACGGTTTACCGTGTTTGGGTCGAGGCCCCGCTGTTCCTTCGGCTTCTTTCGGGCGATGACCAGTAGCTCGGCAATGGTGCGATCTTTGTCACGGCCCGACTTGCCATAGCATTTGTGCAAATCACGCAGCAAGGATCGATAGGCGTCCAGATGCGCCTGGCTAAGTTGCCAGAAGTATTGCACCTGATGGGTTTGGTCGAGAAACCGGCCAAAGAGCCGGTAGGTGGAGCGCGCCTGTTTGGCGGTGTGCGCTGTCCACTCGCCATCCGCGTTGCGTTCGTCCGCCAACTGCTCGCCCAGAGCTTCAATCGTCTTTTCGGCGGGTTGACCGGGCTTTTCCTGCTGACCTGGCACTGCTGTCGGTGGCATGGGCGTCGGTGGAACGGCAATCGGCTCCGCTTCTGGTTTGGCCGGACGCCTCGAAAGTTCCAAAAGCATGTCATGGGCCTCGTCAATTGCATCCAACTGCGGGTTGGAAGTATCGACTTCATCTTCGAAAAAGAGAGGCGCTTCGGGCGGAAGGTGCTCGAGCATATCGATGAGGGCGTTTGTGGGCTCAGCTGCGGGAAAAAGGCGATCCAGAGCCAGGATTTGATCGAGGATATTGTCGAGGTTGCCGTCGCCCTCAGGGGTGGGATCTTGCTGACCGTCGAGCTCGATGTCGCGCATAAAGCGATCGTGAAAAGCCCGACGGGCCTGTCGCAAGGCTTCGCCAAGGGTGGGGCCCGACTGGTTGAGAGACGGCAGGCTGATCACAGCACCGGTCTCCTTGATCAAGCGGTCCAGTAGATCCTCGCGATAGCCATAGGCGCGAGCGGCCTCCAGTTCCACTCGGGCCGCCGCCAGATGGTCGATGGCCAGGGCGTTCATGGCGTGGTTGAGGGGTGTCTCGGCGTTGACGGCCGTATGCGCCTCCGCCGCGCGGTTCAGCATAGTTGCCGGGTGGGCGTCGCGCTGCAATAGTTGGCCGATCTCCCGCAGGGCTTGCCTTGCCACATCGTCTTCGAATTCGAGGTCGAGCTCCCTGGCCTCAAACTCGCGCAACCCCGCTTTGGCGCCGCGTTTGGCCACGAGCAGATGGGCGAGGCCGCGGCTGACATGGGTCTTGGCAGCATCGCGCCAATCCCTGGCGGACGCGCTGCGCATATGGGAACGGTGATGCGCCAGGCGGATGGCGAGATAGGCTTCCAATGCGGCGCGATCCATCAAGCCAGCCTTAAACCGTGCAAAGGCCGTCACACTGTCGGCCGACAGGGCCATTGATAGAGCAAAGGCGGTTGGCCGATCCTTAACGGCCAGGCTGAGCTGGATCAGGATGCGGCAGGGGCCGGGCGTCCAGCGGCGCCAATAGTAGACTGGACCGCGGCGATAGGTGTTGGAAATGTCCGGCACGAGAGCCTCCTTTTTGGGCCTGTGCGCAGCTCTGTAATACACTTGTGTGCTCACGAGCCCACAAAGGGGTCAGTGAACCTAGCAAAATCAATGACTTAATGGAAAACTGGCTGGGGTGCTAGGATTCGAACCTAGGAATGTCGGTACCAAAAACCGATGCCTTACCACTTGGCGACACCCCAACTGGCGCGGTTCCTACACGGTTTACCCCCGCTTCGCAACACGGCCAATATGGGTGATAAAAGGTTGTTGCGGGCGCTTGAACGGCAGAGGGAGCGCGGCTATAAAGCCGCCACATCGCGACGGCCCGAATGCTGTTTTGGGCCAATCCCGTGTCGCTTTGGACCTGACGGAGTATAGCGCAGCCTGGTAGCGCACCTGCTTCGGGAGCAGGGGGTCGAGTGTTCGAATCACTCTACTCCGACCAATCAACCCCGGCCTCTCGCGAGGTCGGGGTTTTGTTTTCCGTGGCCAGCAACAGCATCCGCGGAACCGCGCTGTGCGTCGGCGCATTGTGCGGGCGAGCCAATTCGGACCTGCCATCATGTTCAGTGCCGCCGTTTTCGATCGTCTGCGGGCCGATGAAATCGGGCCGGTGGCGCGTCTTGTGTTCTCGTCCGACGATCAGCCGGGCTGGCACAGGCGACGGCGTGGGCGAGGCTTTTCCTATCAAGCACCCGATGGCGGCAGCCCCGATGCGGCAGTGCTGAAGCGTATTCAGGCACTGATCATTCCCCCTGCCTGGCGAGACGTCTGGATATGCGCCGATGCCTGCGGCCATATCCAGGCGACCGGCCGGGACGAGCGCGGGCGCAAGCAATATCGCTATCACGCACAATGGACCGAACATCGCAGCGCCACAAAGTTCGAAACGCTGATCGACTTTGCCAAGGTTTTGCCGGCGCTGCGCGCCCAGATCGAGGCCGACCTTCGGCGCCGAACCCTGGGATATGAGCGGATCGTGGCCTCCGTGGTCTGGCTTTTGGACAATAGCCTCATCCGCGTGGGCAACCCGGCCTATGCCCGCGACAACAAGAGTTTTGGCCTCACCACCCTGCGGCGGCGGCATGTCGAGATCACCGGCTCGCGGCTGCATTTCCAGTTTCAGGGCAAGTCGGGCAAGGCGTGGAAGCTGCAATTGGCGGACCGGCGCATCGCCAACCTGCTCAAGACACTACAGGACCTGCCCGGCCAGCATCTGTTCAAATATGAAAGCGAGACAGGCTATTGCGCCATTTCCTCGCGCGATGTGAATGACTACCTGGCCGCCTTTGCGGGGTCGGGCTTCACCGCCAAGCATTTCCGAACCTGGGCCGGCACCGTGCGCGCCTTCGGTCTCTTCGCCGACACGGAACTGCCCGAAACCAGGGCAGCGCAGACTCGCGCGATCAATGCGGTGATCGATGCCGTGGCGGGGCAATTGGGCAATACGCGTGCCGTGTGCCGACAGGCCTATATTCATCCCGCTCTGCCGGAAAGCTGGGCCGAGGGAGCCTTGCGTCGGTCCGGGCGGCTCAAGCCGATCTCCGGACTCGACGTGGATGAGGTGGAGACAGCCGCCTTCCTGCGCCGTCTTTCCAAATAGACCGCCCTAAAAGCAGAAGGCCGGCGCTTCCGCCGGCCTTCCGAATGTCGTTGTTGATTGGTCTATCGCTTGGCAGCGAACAGGCCCCAAAGCCCGGTGACGGTCAGCGAGGCGAAGGCCATCTTCAGAATATCCCAGACGATGAAGGGCTGCACCGCGCGGGCAAAGGCCGAGCCGACCACATTGGACTGGTCCACCCACTGGGCGGCGCCGGCCATGGCCACGAGCCAGGCAAAGCCGAGAGCAAACATGATGGCATTACCGACCAGCATGGCGCCGAACAGGGTGAAAGGACGGCCCGAAGCGCCGCGATCGGCAGCAAAGCCGATGACGCCAGCCATGACGAGGAAACCGAGGAGGAAACCGCCCGTGGGGCCGACGAGATAGGCCGCGCCACCGCCGGTGGCAAAAACCGGCAGGCCCATCGCACCTTCGGCGAGGTAGAGAGCAACGGTGGCCAGACCGATGCGCATACCGAAGGCTGCGGCAAGAGCGGCAATGGCAAAGCTCTGCAGGGTCACGGGAACCGGCCAGACCGGTACGTTGATCTTGGCTGCGGCAGTGATGAGCAGGGTGCCCAGCACAACGGTCAGCACATTGGTCGCCAGTTTGGCGGTATCGCCCTTGGGCTGGAACACACCGAGCAGCGTATTGGGCGTGGTCAAAGTCACGGCCATTTCGTACCTTCCATGCTTTGTAGGGTGGCCCATGGTGGGCAACACCATTCAGTCCCCCGCTTCTTACTTTCTCGTTACTATCAGTGCAATGGCCCCCTCCGCTCCATCCCTCGTCTTCGATACCCGTTTTGAGCCCGATACCGGCCGGCCGCACGAGGAAGCGCCGGGCATTGTCCGCGTCACCGCGCCAAATGCATCGGCCTATACATTCACCGGCACGAACAGTTTTCTTTTGGGAAATGAACGACTTGCGCTACTCGATCCGGGTCCCGACGATTCCGCACATATCGCCGCGCTGACCGCGGTCATTGGCGGCCGTGTGGTTGATGCCATCCTGCTCACGCATACGCACCACGACCATAGCGCATCGGCTGCCCGCTGGTCGAAAATGCTCGATGCTCCTCTCTGGTTCGGCGGACCTCACAGGCTTTCCCGGCCTCTCCGCCGCTTCGAGCGCAATCCGCTGCGCCGCTCCTGCGACTGGGATTTGCGGCCCGACCGCATATTGGCCGATGGCGAATCATTTTCCGCGGGCGATCTCGCTGTGGTCGCGCATGCCACACCGGGGCATTGCGCCAATCATCTGGCCTTTGGCGTGCCGATGGCCGGGATACTCTTGTCCGGCGATCATGTCATGGGGTGGAATTCCACCCTCGTCGCTGTGCCCGATGGCAACATGGCGGACTATTTCGTCTCGCTCGACAACGTCATCGCCCTGCCCTATCGACGCTACCTTCCCGCACATGGCGGCCCGATTGACGATGGCCCGGCATATGCAGCGGCGCTCAAAGCGCACCGGCAGATGCGGAACGAGCAGTTGCTAAACGCCGTTGCCGGGGGCGCAAATACGATCAGCGCGGTGGTTGATACGATCTATCCCAGTCAGCCCGCCCGGATTCGCTTCGCTGCCCGCATGACCATGATGGCGCATGTCGAATATCTCGAAGCGCGCGGCAAGCTGAGCGTGCAGCGCGGGATTCTGGGGACGCGATTGCGGGCGGTTTAGGCGCGCAATCTCTCCACGGAGGGGGAGGTTGGCCGACCTTAGTTCCGCTGGAAGCCGACGCCGCCTTCGCGGCCGGTCTGCCCGCGATGGCGCAGCATGTGATCGGCCAGAACCAGCGCCATCATGGCCTCGCCGACGGGAACGGCGCGAATACCCACGCAGGGGTCGTGCCGCCCCTTGGTGATTATGTCGGTATTTTCGTTCGCCGTGGTCACGGTCTGGCGAGGGGTAATGATCGAAGATGTCGGCTTGACGGCAAATCGGCACACGACGGGATCGCCATTGGAAATGCCGCCCAGAATGCCGCCCGCCTTGTTGGAGAGGAAATAGGGCGCCTCGGCCCCTGCCCGCATTTCATCGGCATTTTCAACGCCGGTGAGGCTCGCCGCCTCGAAACCGGCACCGATTTCCACCGCCTTGACCGCGTTGATGCTCATCATGGCCGAGGCCAGATCGGCGCTGAGCTTGCCATAAACAGGCGCGCCCCAGCCCGCCGGCACACCTTCAGCCACGACCTCGATCACCGCGCCAACGGAATTGCCATCTTTGCGAATGCCATCGAGATAGTCGGCCCAGAGCGAGGCCGCCTGCGCGTCAGCGCAGAAAAACGGATTTTCCCCGACCTGTTCCCAGTCGAAATTGGCATAATCAATCTTGTGCGGCCCAACCTGAACCAGACTGGCCCGAATGGTCACCCCCGCCAACACCTGTCGGGCCACCGCCCCCGCCGCCACCCGGGCCGCCGTCTCGCGCGCCGATGTGCGCCCGCCGCCGCGATAGTCGCGAATGCCGTATTTCTGGTCATAGGTGAAATCGGCATGGCCTGGACGGTATTTGTCGCGAATGTCGGAATAGTCCTTGGACCGCTGGTCGGTATTTTCGATCAGAAGCGAAATGGGGGTGCCAGTGGTGCGCGGTCCGTCGGTGCGCTCGTCTTCGAACACGCCGGAGAGAATGCGCACTTCATCGGCCTCGCGCCTCTGCGTCGTATATTTGCTCTGTCCGGGTTTGCGGCGGTCGAGGTCGCGCTGGATGATTTCCGGCGTCAGCACGATGCCCGGCGGGCAGCCATCCACCACCACGCCCAGCGCCGGCCCATGGCTCTCGCCCCAGGTGGTGAAACGGAAAAGCTGTCCGAACGTATTGAAAGACATGGCGCGGCCCCATCGGTTGGGAGCGTTCTAGAGTGTTTCGAACAAACGTGGCAACGGTTTTGCGGTTTGGAGACGACCTACAGCAACATCTCGGCAAGGGCGCCCTTTAGGTCAATCGAGCCAATTCTCGACCCGCAGGCCGGGCACCCGGGAGAATTCTCGGATGTTGGCGGTGACCAGCGGCAGATCGAGCGAAAGAGCATGCGCAGCGATTAGGGTATCGAGCGGGCCAATCGGGGTGCCAGATTTTTCTAGCGCCACCCGAACCACTGAGTATGTGTCGGCCACGCCGGCGTCGAGCGGCACTATGTTGTAAAGAGTCGCCGCCGCCGTGATCTGGTTGAGCAGCCGTTGCGAACCAATCTTTTCCGCCCCAAAGCGCAGTTCGAGGGCGACCACGACGGAGATACAGAGCTCACCACGAGAGAAGGCGCGAAATCTGGCCGCCGCACCACCGTCAGGATGGCGCAACACATGCGACACGATATTGGTGTCGAGCATGTACCGATACGTCATTTCAGCAGGTCGACATCATCGTCAGGCAGCAATCCCTCATCGAGGTCAGGCCAATCGACGTCAACGGGATCGAGACTGTCGAAAAAGTCTGCCCAAGATTTAGGCGCTTCGGAAGCCGCGATGGGCTCGATGATCAGCACATTGCCATCTTGCCGAATGGTCACTTCACCTTCGACCGCAAAATCACCCGGAATTTCCAGCAGTTTGCGGCCGTTTTGTTCCTCCACATGGGCGGACCAAACTTTCTGTGACTTTATCTCATTCACCTGCGCCTCCTCTGGAAGCCTCTCGCTCCAAAGATAAGCCCGATCCGGCGCGGCAACAAGTTCAGGCGTCGGTGGCCCGCAGCAGTTCCATTTTGCCGGGTGTGAAATGCATGACCACATCCTGCGGCGGCGCCCAGTTGATCACTTCGATGATTGGGGCACGCTCTATGAGCACCCGCAGGGTGCGCGCGATGCCACCATGGGCAACCACGACGGAAGGACCCTTGAGCACGCTGGCAAATTCGGTCAGCCGCGCTTCGACATCGCGATAATTCTCGCCGTTTTCGGGCCGGTATTCCCAATAGGTTTCGTCGCGCTTGCCCGGCGCTAGCGCCATATTGGCCGGCAGTTCCTCGAAAAGACTGCCCTCGAGCACGCCGAAGCTGATTTCCATCAGCCGCACGTCATACTGCACCTCGGGAAGGTGCTGGGAAAAGCCCAGCCGCACCCGGTCCATGGTTTCGCGAGTCCGTCCAAGCGGGGAGGCGTGCCATTCGAATTTCAGCGGGTCGAGCCCGCGCGCCGCGAAGATCGAGGCCAGCGTCTTGCCGTTCTGGCTGGCCTGCCCCCTGCCCTTGTCATTGAGCGGAATGTCCTTGCGCCCCTGATAGCGGCGTTCGGCGTTCCAGGGCGTTTCACCATGCCGGACAAAGAAAATTTCCGGCCAGAGAGGGGCGGTCATATCGTTCCAGCGCCCTTCGGCGCGTCCCAAGCTGGAGTCATCGGATTGCTTGTGGCACATGGGATCGGGGACGGACAAGTTGGCCGTCCGCATAGCTGTCCAGAATTAACCGGTTAAGCCCATGTCCCTCTCCGCCACCGAAATTACCGCCGCGCTCGCCAAACTCGTGGGCGACGGCAATGCCATTGGCGATGTGGGCAAAATGGGCGCCTATCTCAATGAGCCGAGAAAACGCTTCCACGCCGCCGCCGCTGCCGTGGTCACCCCGACTAACGTGGCGGCGGTGCAGGCGGTCATGGCCTGGGCGCACGAGCATGGCGTCGCCATCATCCCTCAAGGCGGCAATACCGGGCTGGTCGGTGCACAGGTGCCGCTGCGCGGCGATGAAGTCATTCTCAGTCTCACCAAGCTCGACCGCGTGCGGTCTGTAGATACGGCCGCCGGGGTCATGGTCGCAGAGGCCGGGGTCATCCTCGAAAACGCCCATCGCGCCGCCGAAGCGGCGGGCGCCATGTTTCCGCTCTGGCTGGCCTCACAAGGCTCGGCGCGGATCGGGGGCGTGCTGTCCTCCAATGCCGGAGGCGTCAATGTGCTCGCCTATGGCAACGCCCGCGAATTGACCATGGGCGTCGAAGCAGTGCTGGCCGATGGACGGCTCTATCGCGGGCTCAATGCCCTCAAAAAGGACAATACCGGCTACGACCTCAAAGACCTTCTGGTCGGCGCCGAAGGCACGCTGGGCATCATCACTGCCGCGAGCCTGAAACTTTATCCCCTTCCCGAGGATTACGAGACCGCGCTGGTCAATCTTGCCTCGCCAGAAGCCGCGCTTTCACTGTTCCAGCTGCTGCGCGAGCGCGCCGGTGCACGCCTCAATGCCTTCGAGATCATCCCATGGATCGGCCTCGATATTCAGCTCCGCCATGGCATGCTCGACAAGGACCCCACCGCCAGCGCCTCGCCATGGTACGGGCTCATCGAGATCACCCGCATGGCCGGAACCCCGCCGGGCGCGCTGCAAGCCATGCTCGAAGCAGCCTTCGAAGCCTCGCTCATATCCGACGCGACGCTGGCCGAATCCCTGGCCGAGCGCAGCCGCATGTGGGCCTTCCGCGAGCAGATGAGCGAATGCCAGTCGCGGGAAGGCGCTTCGATCAAGCATGACGTTTCGGTCCCAATCGCTGCTGTTCCTGCCCTCATTGCAGAGGGCATCGCGGCGGCCGAGAAACTGGTGCCCGGCATCCGCCCCGTGCCCTTCGGCCATATGGGCGATGGAAATATCCACTTCAATTTCTCCATGCCGCTAGGCGCCGACCCCAAGGCCTTCATGGCGCAATATGACGAGGCCATGCATGAAGTCATCTACGAGGTCGTGCTGCGCCATGGCGGCTCGGTCTCGGCCGAACACGGTATCGGCCAGCTCAAGGTCGACCTGCTCAAGCAGGTGAAAGACCCTGTGGCGCTGGAAATGATGCGCGCCATCAAGGGGGCGCTGGACCCCAAGGACATTCTCAATCCGGGGAAGATGCTTCGAGCAGTGCCGTAGGACAAATCGCGCCGGTGGCGCGATTTGAGGCGAGAAGGCCATGAGAGCTATGCTCGAATGGCACGAAGTCTCTGCCCCAACCAACCCGGTCACTCCGGTGTGCCTCCTTGCAGCCGGAGCGGCATGGTCCCATCTCTGGGCCATGCTGCTCAAAGACATTCAGTTCCTGGACGACGCCACCCGTCCCGCCATTCCCGATCTGCCCGGCATAACCGAAGCCCAGAAGCTGCCTGGCCAGCACCTGCGCATGATCCACGATCATCTGCGCGACAATATGGTTGTGCTCGACCGCCTGATTGAACGCGCCGCCGCAGGCAAGGCGAGCGTTGAAGAGGTGAAGGCCGAAACGGCCGACCTCGTCCTGGTCTCGAACTATCGCCGCTTCGGCACGCTGTGTGGGCAATATTGCCAGTTTGTGCATGGCCATCACTCGATCGAAGACCAGATGCTGTTTCCCGCCATTGCCGATCAGGGGCCAGCCTTCAAGGCCATTGCCGACCGGCTGAGTGCCGAACATGTCGTCGTGCACCAGCTTCTCGAAAAACTGATCGATGCCCTGATCGCCCTGGCCGACGCACCGGGATCCGACAATTTCGACGACGCCGTGGAAGTCTTCCGGGCGCTCGAAAAGGTGCTGCTCAGCCATCTCGGCTACGAAGAGGCGGCTATTGGCGACGCGATGGGCTATTTTGAGATCGGTGTTTAGCCGCTTTCAGAACAAATCCATCTGTCCGCCACCACCGGCAACTTTCTTGGTCCGCACCGGCTTCATCTCCGGTTCCTGCAAATCCTCCGTCACCGGCTCGATCAGCCCCGGATCGTCGTCGCGTGCCGAGTTCACCCGCATCGAAACCGGATGAAATTTCAGCACGCCATCTTCCAGCGGCAGCGCCATTTGCACCGCCTCGCGTGCCCGCACGTCGCGCACATCAAGCCAACGGTCCTGGCTTTCTTCATCCAGCAGAATCGCCGGCATGCGGTCGTGAATCGCCGACAATTGTGTATTGGCCGCCACGGTAATGGTGGCAACGCTATCCACTTCTTCGCCGCCCGGCCCGCTCCAGGTCGTGAAAAGTCCGGCCAGCGCCAGCGGCTGTCCGTCGGCGCGGGTGATGTAGTAGGGGCGCTTCTTCTTGTCTGGCCCGGTATGCCATTCGTAATAGCCGCTGGCGGGCACGATGCAGCGCCCGTGTTTCAGGGCATCGCGAAAGGCCGGCTTGGTTTCCATGCTTTCCGCCCGGGCATTGACCAGCAGCGGAAATTCCCGCGGATCCTTGACCCAGCCCGGCACCAGTCCCCAGCGCGCGAAATGGGCCTCACGCTTGCCATGCGCTTCCCAGATGGCAACAACCGGCTGGGTCGGGGCGATATTGTAGCGTGGCACGGTGATGACGCTGTTCAGCAGCCTGAACAGTTCGGCCATCGCCTCGGAGGGTATAATCGAGGCATAACGCCCGCACATGGCATGTCTCCTTCATCCCTCTTGGGGATAAGCTTTCAGGCAACGAATCGCAAACCGGCTCAGGGCCATGATTGACCAACCAAACGCCGCCAGCGTCGGCATTGTGCGCCACGGCAAGATCCTGCTGATCAAGCGCGCCTTCGCGCCGTATCAGAACCTGTGGACCTTTCCCGGTGGCCGCATGGATGCCGGCGAAACCATCGAACAATGCGCCATCCGCGAGGTTCAGGAAGAGCTGGGCCTCACCATCCGCAATCCCCGCCACGCCATCACCCAGTCCCTGGGCCGCGACGGTGCCTATCGCCTGGCCGTATTCACCACGACAGACTATGTCGGCACCGTGCGCCCATCCGAAGAAATCGCCGACCATAAATGGGCCGATCCGGGCATGCTGCTCGCGCTGCGCACCACATCAAGGCTCGATGATGTCATCAGGGAGTGCTTCCGCGTGCTGGGGCAAAGCTGGTAGAAGGCAGGGATGAAGTTGACCGTCTCCCCTAACCTTGGCGCCACGTGCTCGGTGCGGCACCTTCCCCTCGACGGGGGAGGCTGGGTGGGAGTGTGGGCGCGCTCCAGATCAATTCTGGCCTGCTGGTGCCTGAGCGCCTTCCTCGCATTCTCACTCGCATCACCCGCCCATGCCATCGACCCGCTCTATCAGCGGCAGATGGAGCGGTTGTCCGAAATCATGGGCAGCCTCTATTTCCTGCAGCCGCTCTGCAATGCGGGCAGCGAGGACTGGCGCGCGCAGATGGCCGAACTGATCGCGCTGGACGAGCCCGACGAGGATCGGCGGCAGCGCCTGGCCGGCGCCTTCAATGGCGGCTACACCGCATTTTCCCGCTTTCACAAGCAATGCACTCCGGCCTCGCGCACGGCTCTGGCGCGGCTGATGGACGAGGCGCAAAAGCTGGCGCGCGAGATCCATACCCGCTTTGCCGAATAGGTCGGCGGCGCAGCCATGACCCATCGGTAAAGGCATTTACTTGCAATTACCGATCCGCATTAACCTCTCTGTTACTTGCCCAGTGTGTGGCCCGTTTCCGCGTGTTATGCGCAATCCATGAGCACGACCAAATCCATCTTTGCGCCCGCTTCCGGCCTCGGCCCCTTCGATCGCAGCCAGGCGGAACGCCAGCTGGCGCTGGAATATCTGGCCGAAGCCTGGAACAATGCCGAGGAAGACGGGCTCGAAAGCGCCTCGCTTGCCCATGCCTCGCTATTTGCCGCGCTCGCCACCTTCGTGCGCATGCATGGCGACGAGGCAACTGCCGACCTCATCTCGCAATTGCCCGACCGTATCCGCAACGGCGAATACAATCTCGAACGCATCCTGCAATAGCGGGCAAAGCCTTACGCTCGGCCCCGATTGCCCCTAATCTCCCGACAAACGGGAGAATTGCTCATGCGCCTCACCGCAGCCTTAGCCGCCGTCATTGTCTGCACCCCGGCCATCGCGCAGGAGGCAGAATGGGTCTGGTCGGTTCCCGAAATCAGCAGTGACATCTCAGCCCTGCCCGCGCCGGTTCAGGCCACGCGTCAAAAGCTCATCGATGCCGCCCGCAGCGGCGATATTGCCGCGCTCAAGCCCATTATGGACGCGCAGAAATATCCCCCAAATGTCAGTTACGGCGCCCCCGACGACGCGCTGGCCTATCTCAGGGATGTCGCCGAAGACGATGACGGTCGCCAGATTCTAGGCCTCATGCTCGATCTCTTCGACCAACCCTATGCCTTTCATCCTGATAGCGGCGGCGAAACCTACTACATCTGGCCCTATCTCGCCGAAATCGACCCCAACGCCCTTACCCCCGAACAGACCGTTGATGCCTATCGCCTGCTCAATAGCGAACAGATCGAAGAGCTCAAGCAATTCGGCGGCTGGTATTACTGGCGCATCTTCATCAGCGAAACCGGCGAGTGGTCGGCCTTCGTTGCAGGGGATTGAAGACGCTCGCTGCTTTGGCTCCCTGGTTCCAATAACCGTTCCTCCGGTCTCGTTTCGACCTAACCCGGAGCTTGGGGCCGAACTCAGGGAGCTTTGGAAACAGGATGTGCCTCAGTCGACTAAGCTGGTTTGGACGCCGCGCGCGTCAGCAAGGCGGCGCCCAGGGCAATAGAAGCTGAGGCAAGCATCACCAACAACACGCCGGATCGGGCATTCTCTTCGGTCAAAACCGCTCCGGCAAACGCAGCTGTGATTGAGGCGCCCGCGATGGTAATCGCACCGGCGAGGCCGGCCGCGCTTCCTGTATGTGTCGAGCGAACCGAAATCGCTCCGGCATTGGCGCTCGGTTGGGTAAGCCCGTTGGACAGGCCAACGAATAGGCAAGGCCCGAACAATGCCAGGACATGATCGATACCGGCGGCATAGAGAACTAGGCCGAAGACAAGGCCGGCGCAGGCCAAGATCCGTCCCGCAATCAGAATCGTGGTCAGCGGCAACCTTCCGGCGAGTTGTCCGGCTAGAAAACTACCGACCATGAACCCACCCGTGATCGAGCCAATATAGAGACCCAGGATTGCTGGCGACAGACTAAAGGTCGCGGCAGCCAGCGGGGCACCGGCAAGGAACGCATAGAAGGCACCGACCGAGAAGGCCATGCATATGCAATAGGCCCAGAAACGCTTCGAACCGAGCAGTTCAGGATAGGACCGATACTGCTCGGCCATCGTGTTCGAGGGCGCGCTGTTGGTTTCACCCAGATCTGTCCAGCACAGGGCCAAAACTGCGGCCCCAAGGAGCGCCAGAACACAGAAGCAGGCCCGCCAGCCGAGCACCTGATCGAGCAGCCCACCCAATGTTGGACCAACCATAGGCGCAATGGCCCAAGCCATGGCCAGATAGCCAAACTGAGCGGCGGCCTCTTCCCTGCTCGTGGTGTCGCGGATTGCCGCAAGTGAGACTGCGTAAGTTGGAGCGATCACGGCCTGGACCATTCGGCAGGCGAGGAAAGTCCACGCATCGGGTGCCACGGCGCAACCAATCGTCGCCACGATGAAAATCGTCAGTGCCCAGAGGATCACTGGGCGGCGCCCGAACCGGTCGGAAAGCGGACCAATGATCAGTTGCAGGCATGCCGACACCCCGGCATAGGCCGCCAGCGAAAGACCCATGAGCCCATAGGAAACATTGAACTCGGAGGCCATGCCCGGCAGTGACGGGATAAAGAAATTGATCGGCAGAATGGCAAGGGCCGACAGCAGGATCAGCGTAGAAAGGCGAGGTTTGGACGATGCCGTGCGCATAGTGACAACCGCGAAGGTGGGAGAGTGAAGGGGCAATAAAAAAGCCCCGCTTGGGGGCCGAATTTACCGCGCATGGGAGCTTTCGCCTGACAGCTACGCTGCCGTGCCCATGCGCCCACCTACTACAATCATGCCTGTTTCGATCATCATCTGATCATGGTTAGGTCCGAATCCACGCCCCGTCAACTTTTGCCTGTCTTCGCCGGCGAAAATCGACAGACCGATTTTGGCCGCCAAAGCCGCCGTTCCGCACCCCCGCTGCCCCAAAACCACCCCTTGCGTCTCGCAATCCTTACTCTATACTGAACCATATGGTTCAGTATTCACAAACCCGCTTCGATGCCTCGTTCACCGCTCTTTCCGACGCCACGCGGCGCGGAGTTCTGGAGCAGCTTGGGCGGTCGGACGCGTCGCTCACCGATCTAGCCGACAGGTTCCACATGACGGTCACCGGCATGCGCAAACATGTCGATGTGCTGGTGCGGGCGGGCCTCGTGACCACGGAAAAGGTCGGGCGCGTGCGCACATGCCGGCTGGGCCAGAGCCGGCTGGAGGAAGAAATGGCGTGGATCGAACGCTATCGCCAGATCTGGGCCACACGGTTCGATGCGCTCGACCTCGTCATCGAGGAACTGAAACACAAGGAGAAAGCCGATGAACGACACAAAGGCGACTGAATCAGCGGCAGCCAAAAGCCGCACGGATGTGATCCGGAAAACCGAGCGTGAGCTGGTCATTACCAGAAGCTTCGACGGCCCGGCTCATCTGGTCTTCGAAGCCTGGACGAAGCCGGAATTGCTGATGCGCTGGTGGGCGCCGGCATCGTTCGGCATCACCTTTATCTCTTGCGAGGCCGATGTGCGTACCGGCGGCTCCTACCGTTTCGTCTTCGGGCATCCCGATTTCGATCAGCCCATGACCTTTTTCGGCAAATATATAGAGGTGACGCCGCCGACAAAGATCGTGTGGACCAACGAGGAAGGCGAAGAAGGCTCGGTGACCACGGTCACTCTTTCCGAGCGGGACGGCAAGACGCTGCTGGTTCTGTCGGACCTCTATCCCTCCAAGGACGCACTCGACGCGGCAATCGCTTCCGGCAGCCAGGGCGCCTATCCAGAGCAGTTCGAGGCGCTGGACACGGTTCTGGCCACGCTCGACCCGGGCGAGGCAGGGTGAAAAAGGGCGCGGTGCGCCCTACTCCGCCAGCGATTCCAGGAACCGCATCGGCTGGCCCTTGTTCGGCGTCACCAGCTCGCCCTGCCACATGACCTTATGGCCGCGCACGACGGTGCCAACCGGCCAGCCGGTCACACCAACGCCATCATAGGGCGTCCAGCCGACCCGGCTCTTGATCCATTGATTGGTTATGGTCTCGCGGCGCTTCATGTCCACGATGGTGAGGTCCGCATCATAGCCGACAGCGATCCGGCCCTTATTGGCAATGCCGAAGAGCCGGTTGGGGCCGTGGCTGGTCATGTCGACAAAGCGTTGCAGGCTCAGTTTGCCGGCATTCACATGGTCGAGCATGGTGGGTACCAGCGTCTGCACCCCGGTCATGCCGGAATGGCTCTGGGGATAGGCATGGTCCTTTTCTTCGCGCGTATGCGGGGCATGGTCGGAGCCCAGAATATCGGCGACGCCATTGGCGACACCCTTCCAGATGCCCTCGCGATGCGCCTTATCGCGCACGGGGGGGTTCATCTGCACATAGGTGCCCAACCGCTCATAAGCCGTCTCGTCCAGCGTCAGATGGTGCGGCGTCACCTCGACCGAGGCCACGTCCTTGTGGTCGGCCAGATAGACAATCTCTTCCTTGGTCGAGATATGCAGCACATGGATGCGCTTGCCGGTCTTTCGCGCCAGATTGACCAGTCGCGTCGTGCAGCTCATCGCCACTTCCGGCGAGCGCCAGACCGGGTGGCTTGACGGGTCGCCTTCCACCCGCAGGTGCTTGCGTTCCTCCAGCATATATTCGTCTTCAGAATGGAAGGCGGCGCGGCGGGAAATGGCCCGCAAAATGGCTTCCACGCCCGCATCGTCCTGCACCAGTAGCGAACCGGTGGACGATCCCATGAACACTTTCACCCCGGCGCAGCCCGGCAGCTTTTCCAGCATGGCCAACTCGCCGACATTTTCGTGCGTGCCGCCGATATAGAAGGCGAAGTCGCAATGCATGCGATCCGTGCCCGCCGCGATCTTTGCCTCGAAGGTTTCGCGCGTCGTGGTCAGCGGATTGGTGTTGGGCATTTCGAATACGCCCGTCACCCCGCCCATCACCGCCGAGAGCGAACCGCTTTCGAGGTCTTCCTTATGGGTCAGTCCCGGCTCACGGAAATGCACCTGCGTGTCGATGACGCCGGGCAGGATATGGAGCCCCTTGCAGTCGACGATTTCGGCCGCGCTGCCCTCGATTGTTCCGAGCGCGACGATCCTGCCGTCCTTGACCGCAATATCGGCCAGCCCTTCGCCATCCTGGTTGACCACGGTGGCGTTCTTGAAAATCGTGTCGTACTGCGCCATGTCTGCGGTCCCGGGGCTGAATATATGGTTCGGTTCTAGAAGTTTGGGCCCTCGCCTGTCCATCCCATCACCGGGTCATTCCCGCAAAAGCGGGATGCCCATCGTGGAGCGCCTGATGACCACCTATCTCCGCGCCGACCGCGCCCTCTTCCGCTTCTCCGGGCCCGACGCCCATCGGCTCATCAATGATGTGATCACCGGCCATGTCCTGGAAAGCGGCGACGTCGCCTCGGCATGGGCGCTGCTCTCGCCGCAGGGCAAAATTCTTGCCGAGGGGCTGGCCGGCCATGCCGAGGACGCGCTCTGGCTCGATGTCCACCAGTCGGTCGCCGACGACTTCTTCAAACGTATGCGCATGTATCGCCTGCGCGCCAAGGTGGAGATCGAGGACCTGCGCGAAACCCACCGCGTAGGCTTTTCTCAAAACCCCGACGCAATGGCCCTTCATCACATCGACCGGCTTGGTCCGATAAACATGGGTTATCGCGTCATAGCCCCACTCGACGCCACGGCGGACTGGGCTCAGGACGACAGTTTCTATCATCGGCAGCGCATCGGTGCCGGCATCCTGCATCAGGGCAATGATTTTCTCGCCAATGATGCCTTCGCTCACGATATCGGCTTTGACATTCTTGACGGCATCGACTTTGCCAAGGGCTGCTATGTCGGCCAGGAAGTGGTCTCGCGCATGAAGCATCGCGGCACCGCCCGCCGCCGCCCGGTCATTGTTTCCGGCATCGACGCGCCTGCGGGTAGTGCCGTCATCGCCAATGGTCGCGACGCTGGCACTATCGGACAGGTCGTCGACGGTCGCGCCGTCGCCATCCTGCGCCTCGACCGCATCACCGACCCCGCCGCCGTTACCGTCGAGGGCAAACCGGTTCAACTCGAACTTCCAGTCTGGGCGACCTATCAGTTTGGCGGTTCGACCGAGGAAGAGTAATCGAGAGCCTAAGAAACCCACCTCCCCCTTCACGGGGGAGGTACCGGCGCTTGGCCCGCAGGGCCGAAGCAGAGGTCGGAAGGGGTGCCGGAACCCTCATGGCCCGAACCTTCCCCCAAACGCTCACCCATCATTCTCGAATCGGCACCATCTGGCTAAGGTCAACGCTAACAGTCTGCTAACCAATTCGGTTCTGATGTCACGCCAAAGCGTTCGTGCCTGGCAGCGTATGCTGTCCGGTCGCCGTCTCGATATTCTCGATCCGTCGCCGGTGGATGTCGAGCTTTCTGACATTGCCCACGGCCTTGCCCGAGTTGCCCGCTGGAACGGGCAAACCATTGGCGATTATCCCTTTTCGGTCGCCCAGCACTCGGTTCTGGTGCTCGAACTTTTCCGCACGGCCAATCCCGAGGCCGAACCGGTCGGACAGATGCAGGCGCTTTTGCACGATGCGCCCGAATATGTGATGGGCGACATCATCTCCCCCTTCAAGGCGGTGATGGGCGGCAATTACAAGGAAGTCGAAAAGGGTTTACTGTCAGCCATTTACCTGCGCTTTTCTCTGCCGGCCACCATGCCGGCGGCCCTGCGCAAGCAGATCAAGAAGGCCGATCAGGAAGCGGCTTTTTTCGAGGCGACCAATCTTGCCGGCTTCGATCCAGACGAGGCCCGCCGCCTCTTCGGCGTGCCGGCGCAACCGGCCTTTGAGGTCGATGCTTTCGACCGGCTGATCCGGCCCTGGCCCACCCATCAGGCCCATCAGAAATTCATGGATGCTTTCAACGAGATCAGTGCGCTTATCCCCGGCGCCTGACGAAGTGTTAAGATTAACCATATTTTTCTTTCCTTATCGCCCCCACCACCCAACATGGTTACTGCTTCGTTAAGGCCAGTGTGCCGATTTGAAACAGAACCGGGTGGTTGCCATGACCTTGCCTACGCGCCAGACGCTTATCGGAATGGCCCTTGGCGCCGTCTGCGCCTCGGCGGTTGCTGCAATTGGCCCCGGGGTGGTCGCACAGGCCTTTGCCGACGAGATGCGGCCGGCCATTGATACGAGCAAACTCGTCAAGTTCGATGATCGCAAATACCGCATCAACTATGAGGACTGGGTGTCGACCGACCCGATTTCTTCCAACTCGATCAAGAAGATAGAAGCCGGCAAGGTCAGCCATGTCACCATCGCCACAACCGCGACGGGCACCTATTCGACCGATGTTCTGACCTCAAAGCATGTCCAGTATCCCGGCATCGAGGTTACGGAAGTGCTGCCCCGCAGTTTCGCCTCGTTCTGGTATTGGGACGGCGGAAACTGGACGCGCTTTTACAGCTATAAGGGCAATTCCTTCGTCACGGTTAGCAATAATGGTGTGCGCGTCCACACCTCGTCTTACGGCACCTGCGTTTCGGGTAAGGGCTTTTACGTCTGCTGAAAGCGGGCTCTAGCCAAAGAGCCAGCCGGCCTTGAACTTGTAGAAGACGTGCAGCCCGATTTGGGTGACTTTGTTCATGCGCGGCGCCCAGGCAGGGCGCACATAGGTGGCATGGTAATGCGTGGCATCGCCAACTTCGGTCAGGTAGATTTCGCCGCGGGTGATCTTGTCGGCGATTTCCTCAGCCTGTTCCCATGGCTTGCGCTCGGTCACAGTGTCGGCAATGCCGTCACAGGCAAAGGAGAACTGGCAAGCATTGCGCCGGTGCTGGTTCTGGAACACCACGCCACAAATGGTATCGGGATAGCGGTGATCCTTGACGCGGTTCAGCACAACCTGCGCCACGGCGACCTGCCCGCGATAGCTTTCCCCGCGCGCTTCGAAATAGACGGCGGTGGCGAGGCACCAAAGTTCTTTTTCCGAGGCGGCCATGGCCTGTCCCGTCGCCATTCCGCCTGTTGCAGGCGTGTTGGCGCGGGCATAGGCCAGCTGTTCGGAGGGTATGTCGGGCAGCAAAATGCCCGCATCCTGGGACACGGGAGTGCTCGGTGCGATGCCGGCAATGGCATCCAGCGCGGCGGCGGTATTGGGATGGAGCGTGGCCACCGACATGCGCGGCCCTTCATTGGCCGCTTCCGCGCCATCGGAGGCGTTGGCGAAACGGCTTTGACCGAGATCGGTCGGATCGGATGGTGCCCGCAGGGATGCGATGCGAATGCGTACTTCCTCGAAGCTGCGGGAAATGGCCAGGGCATCGACGGCGGGGCGCACGCGGTCGGTCTTTTCGGCGCGATTGGGACCGCTGAATGCTGCGGAATGGAACAGGTGGTCGACCGAACCGGTGATGATCGGGTCAGCGCCGCTGAAGCTGAGACTGGCCGTGGCAACGGGAACTGACGGGATCGTGGCCTCGCCCAATTCGGGAGATGGACCGAAGGCGCCGGCAGCCAGGCCGATATAGGCAAGGGATGCGACAAGACCCACCGCCATCGATCTGGCGAAAGGAACTCCCCGGCGAACCGCTCTGGCCGGATGCACACGCATCCCCGGCCGGTGGGACAAGGCCATAAACGCTACTCAACGCTACACAACACAACTCAAAGCCGGCAATTGTGACGCTCAAATGCCGATGAGGGTGATCATGACTTATTAGGGTTAGCAGCGGGTAAATGGGCATCTAGGCCCGGGCATGGCGTTGTTATGACCTTGGCGTGGCAAAGCGGAAAACCGGCCGTGCCAAGGCGCATAAGGCGCGTTGCGAAATGCGAGACAAGAATGGTCCGGTAGCGGCGACGGAAGGCAAAACCACCATTGTCCCGGAACAGGACAATGGCAAGGGGCGCTACGAGCAGGCCGAAACGACGGGAGCTGCCCGATCGGCAAAATCATCGACGCGGAACCGAACCGACAAGGTGCGGGTGCTGGCGGGGGTCACACGCACGGTGAGATTGGTCACCCCGGCGAGATCGTTGATGAAGGCCAGGGCGTCGCGGGTATTGTCGATAAGCACGGCGGTATTGTCGCCGTTCACGGGCAAGGTGCTGCTGCGGCGCGTCAGATCATATTGCAGTGTCATGCCGACATCGTTGCCCAGCGACGACAGGGTATTGCCGGCAAAACCGAAAGCCACCTGCAGTCCATTGGGCTCGCAAGACAGTGTGATGGTGGCCGGTGCGCGACCGCTGGGACGCGCGGGAATAAGCTGCTCGGATTCGAAGACGACCGCCTCGGCATCGACCGGCACCGCATCGCTGCGGAACAGGGCATCATAGCAGATCAGTCGATCCGCATCGCTGTCGATGGAAGCGCATTGCGCATCCGTCTGTGCGGCGGCAGGACCACCCAGAGCCAGCAATAGAGGCACGGCCAGAACAGCGAGAAATCTCTTCACGAATACAAGGCTCCTTCCCTTGGGTGGCCAGGATGTCGACCCGGCTCTTATATGTGTATTGTCCGGCCCGATTTTAAGCAGAGGCCTGCGCCAAGGTCAGCCGGGCAACCGGAACACGATAGGGTGAGCAGGACACATAGTCGACGCCCAGCCCCGAAAAGAAGCCGAGCGAGGTCGGATCGCCCGCATGTTCGCCACAAATGCCGATTTTGAGGCGCGGATTGGCCGCCCTGCCCCGCTCGATGGCAATGGCGATCATTTCGCCCACGCCCTTTTCGTCGATTGTGACAAAGGGGTCGCGCTCATAAACACCCTTGCGCTGATAGGCGGCAAGAAAAGCCGGTGCGTCGTCACGAGAGATGCCGAACGTGGTCTGCGTCAGGTCATTGGTGCCGAAGGAAAGGAAATCCACCGCCGCCGCAATATCGCCGGCCCGTAGGCAGGCGCGCGGCAATTCGATCATGGTGCCGAAGGAAAAGCGCACGCGGCCGGATCGTGACAGGCCGGAATTTTCGAGGATGGCCATGGCACGCTCGCGCACCCAGAAAACTTCGGTGGCGGTGGACACGAAGGGCACCATGACCTCGACCGAAACCGGCTCGCTCTGCGTTTCGCTTGCGGCGCGCGCGCCGGCCAGCACGGCCTGGAGCTGCATTTGAAGGATTTCGGGATAGGTGATCGCCAGCCGCACACCGCGATGGCCCAGCATCGGGTTGATTTCGGCAATGCGCTCCAGCCGCTGGCGCAAAACCCGCACGGCCACACCCAGCGAAAGCGCAGTATCCTCGATTTCCTCATCGGTGCGTGGGAGGAATTCGTGCAGCGGCGGATCGAAGAGGCGCACATTGACCGGCAGCCCCTTCATCGCCGAAAACAGCGCCGAATAATCGCCTGTCTGAAAATCGATGAGGCCGGCAATGGCCCTGCTGCGCGCTTCTTCGTCTTCGGACAGAATCATGCGGCGCAAAGCCACCATGCGCTCGGGCGAGAAGAACATGTGTTCGGAGCGGGCAAGCCCGATGCCTTCGGCGCCAAAACTCAGTGCCGTCTGCGCCGATTCCACAGTTTCGGCATTGGTGCGCACGGCAATGGAGCGGGTGGCATCGGACCAGTTCAGAAGCGTGCCGATGGCGCCGCCGATCTGCGGCTGGGCCAGAGGCAGCGTGCCGGTATAGACCGAGCCGTCGGAGCCATCGATGGTCAAGCGGTCGCCCGGCCGGAATTCGCGGTCGCCGATACGGCAGATCATTTCATTGGCGTCAACCGACAGGTTCCGCACGCCGGCCACGCAGGGCTTGCCGGTAATGCGGGCGATCACGCCGGCATGGCTGGTCATGCCGCCGCGCGCCGTCAAAATGCCCGTCGCCGCCTTCATGCCTTCGATATCGGCGGGGCCGGTCTCGTTGACCACAAGGATGCAATGCTTGCCGCGTGCGCGCAGCCGCGCCGCGTCCTCGGCATTGAAGGTGATGATGCCGCTGGCGGCGCCCGGCGAAACGCCCAGCCCTGTGGCAATGGGCTTTGCCTCCTCGGGAGAGCGCAGGCGCGGATGTAGAATTTGGGCAAGCCGGGACGCATCGATACGGGTTACCGCATTATGCGGCGTCCAAACCTTGCGATTGACGCGATCTACCGCCGCTTCCAGCTCGGCATTGGGCGAGGCCTGAACCGGGCGGGCCGACAAAAACTGAACCCGGCCGCGCTGAACGCTGACAAGACAGGTCATGTGCCGACCGGCCTTGGCATCGAGCATGGCCACAAGTGGCGCCACGCTTTCCGGCAGGCGGGGCAGCGGCGTACCGTTGAGCGGCGCCGGACCAAGCGCGCCGGTTGTGGCATTGCGGGTCAGGAATTGTTCGATTTCGCCCTCGGCCATGGCCTGCACCAGAACAATCTGGCGGGCCCGGTCGTCCTCATGGCGGCCGCCCGACCAGGTGCGGTCGGAAAAGCCATAGCTCTCGAAGGCATGTTTGATGGCCCGCGCCAGAGGCCGACCGGGATCGACCGCATCTTCGGGCGCTGCGGGCGCGGGGATGGATAGGCGCGCGGGCATCAGCCCGCCATTGTGGCTGGAGGCCGAAGTCCGCACCACCAGCAGAGGCGGCTTGCCGTCCTTGTCGACCAGCCGGAAGAGGCACGCCACCCAATGGGTACGCAGCCGCGTATCGCGACGGGCCCGCTCGGCCTGCAATTCTTCCCAGGCGGCGCGGGTGATGGCGATGGTAGGAACGGTTGGCAGCCCGGCTTCGCCGACGCGGAAAATCCATCGCGCCTTGCCGGCAAGCAGCTTGAGCTGGCTGGCACTGAGGTTCGCTTTCCCCACAGCCGGGGCAATCGCAAACATTTCCTGTGCCAAACTCAATTATGGTCGTCCTGTCGAAAGGGTGATCGCATATTGCCCATGCCACGCTTCGGCTGCAACAGCACTTGACTTGCCGTGGCGCTGAAAGCATCTGATCTGGCATGGAAAAAAGGCCGCACCTCGACATTCTGCTCTGCGCACCGCGCGGATTTTGCGCCGGCGTTGACCGCGCCATCCAGATCGTGGAACTGGCGCTGCAGAAATATGGCGCGCCGGTTTATGTGCGCCACGCTATCGTTCACAACAAATATGTGGTGGAAGGCCTCAAGGCCAAGGGCGCTGTTTTCGTCGAAGAACTCGACGAAATCCCCGATACGGAAGCACCTGTCGTCTTTTCCGCCCATGGCGTGCCCAAAAGCGTGCCGGCCGACGCCCGCTCGCGCAACATGTTCTTTCTCGACGCCACCTGTCCGCTGGTCAGCAAAGTGCATGTGGAGGCTTCGCGCCATTTCGAGGAAGGTCATGAGATCGTGCTGATCGGCCATGCCGGTCACCCCGAAGTGATCGGCACGATGGGACAATTGCCGCAGGGCGCCGTCACGCTGATCGAAACGGTGGCCGATGCGAATGCCTTCACGCCGAAAAATCCGGAAACCCTGGCCTTCGTGACCCAGACCACCCTTTCGGTCGACGATACGCGCGAGATCGTTGCCGCCCTCAAAGCGCGCTTCCCCGCCATTAACGGGCCGCATAAGGAAGACATCTGCTACGCGACCACCAATCGCCAGGAATCCATCAAGGCGGTGGCGCCGGAAGTGGAAGCCATGATCGTGGTGGGCTCGCCCCATTCATCCAATTCGCAGCGCCTGGTGGAAGTGGCCCTGCGCTCGGGTTGCAGGATCGCGACGCTGGTGGACCGCGCCAGCGATATCGACTGGTCGCTTTACGGCAATCTCACATCGCTGGGCGTCAGCGCCGGCGCTTCCGCCCCCGAAAGCCTCGTCGAAGAAGTGATCGACGCCTTTGCCGAACGCTATGAGGTCAAGGTGGAGACCCGGACCACGGCCGAGGAGAATATTGCCTTCAACATTCCCAAAGTGCTGCGCAATCTCGAAGCGAATTCTGGCCGATGAGCGAACTGGATCTGTTTGAAACCGAACGGCTGGTGCTGTCCGGTTGGCATATGGATCAGCTAGACGATCTTGTGGCCCTGCACGGCAATCCCAATGTTTCGCGCTACCTGACCGCCAGCGGCGCGCCTTGGACGCGCGACCAGGCGAAACAGGCTCTGACGCACTGGATTGACCTCTTCGAAAGCCGCCAGTTGGGCAAACTCCGCCTCACCCGAAAGAGCGACGGCACCTTTATCGGCCGCGCCGGTTTCGGGATTTACGCACCCACCTCTGAGCCTGAAATCGGTTACGCCCTGTTCGAGGATTTTCACGGCTCGGGCTATGCGAAGGAAGCGGCGGCGGGCCTGCGCGACTGGTTCTTTGCCCAGAACAAAGGCGAACACTTTATCGGCTTTGCCGACACCAGAAATGCCGCCTCGCTCGCCATCCTGGGCAAGATCGGCATGGAAAAAACCCATATCGAAACCGAACCGGGCGGCCTCACCTGCCAGTTCCATATCTATCGGCGCCCGATCCATGGCTGACAGTGTGACCATCCACACCGATGGCGCCTGTTCGGGCAATCCCGGCCCCGGTGGCTGGGGCGCCATCCTGCAGTTTGGGCGGCACCGCAAGGAACTCAATGGTGGCGAGGCCCTGACCACCAATAACAAGATGGAATTGACCGCCGCTATCGAGGCTCTCAATGCCCTGACGCGCCCCTGCAAGGTCGATCTGCACACCGACAGCCAATATGTCAAAAACGGCGTCCAGAGTTGGATTCATGGCTGGAAACGCAATGGCTGGAAGACGGCCGACAAAAGACCGGTCAAAAATGTGGAGCTTTGGCAGGCGCTGGACGAAGCCACGAAGCGCCACGAGATTGACTGGCACTGGGTTAAGGGCCATGCGGGCGACGAACTGAACGAGCGCGCCGACGAACTGGCTCGCGAAGGCATGGCGCCGTTCAAGCCCAAAAAGCCTGAGAGCCTCGCTCCGCCATTTTGATCGTCATCGCGATCAGGTCAGATCGCACTATTGCACTTATATTGCTCAGTGAGCTAATTATGGTATCCGAACGACACTGGGAGGTTTTCATGGTTCGCATGTCATTCATCCTTGGGCTGGGCCTGATCGCTGCGCTGGCTGCAGCGCCCACCTATGCACAGGAAGCGGCCGGAAGTTGGCGCTGCAAGGCGGCCGACAATATTCCGATCGCCACGATCAATATCGACGCTTCAGGCAATTACGAAGTTATCGTCGCCGCCAATACTGTATGGGACCGCAAGGAAGGCGATCCCGGCAATGGCACCGGCACGCTCACCTTCGAGGGCGATAATCTCATTCCGACATCAGGCCCGCTGCTTACCAATTTCGAAGTGACCGGCGTCTATAGCGCCGAAAACGGACGGACGATCGGCTGGGCTTTCGGCGGCAGCTATATCTCGCTGATGCATTGCTGGCCGGCCGATGAAATCGGCTGAGGTTCAGACCGGCTGACGACGCAGACGCCCCCGCAGGAAACGCCATGCGGGCGCGACGACAAAGCCTGCCACCGGTATCATCAGGAAGCCAAAGGCCAGGCCGAAAACCCCGTCGATAAAGGCCGTCATCCCCCAGCCGGCGAAGCCGGCAATGGCGGGCACGGCATGCGCCGCCCATTCTGCCGCCGCCTCGATCCAGTGTTCGGGCGCTGCAAGTCCGAACGCTGCTAGTCCATGCAGGATAATACCGCCGCCGACCCAGATCATTGCCGCCGTCCCCACCACGCCTAGAACCTGCATGGCAATGGGCATGGCCCGCACCAGCCAGCGCCCAAATCTGCGGGTCATATCCAATCGCCCTTTGCGCGCCAGCAGGACGCCGAAATCGTCGGCCTTTACCAGCAGAGCGACCGCGCCATAGACCATGGCCGTGATACCGATGCCGACAAGAGCCAGAATGGCGGCTCGGGTCCAGAAATTGTCCACCGTAATGGCCGCCAGCGCGATAGTCATGATTTCGGCCGAGAGGATGAAGTCGGTCTTGATGGCGCCTGCTACCCGCTTATCCTCTTCCGATTTTGGATCGAGCGCCGCTGGCTCCAGCCCCGCCTCGTGGCTTTCCGCCTCATGAGGCATCAGCGCGTGGAACACCTTCTCGGCGCCTTCGTAGCAAAGATAGGCCCCACCCAGCATCAAGACAGGGGTGATGATCCAGGGCGCTACCAGGCTCAGAATCAGTGCGGCGGGCAGGAGGAAAATCAGCTTGTTGCGAATCGAGCCCCAGGCGATCTTGCCGACAATCGGCAGCTCGCGGTCTGCTGCAAATCCATCGACATAGCGCGGCGTTACAGCCGCATCGTCCACCACTGCGCCCGCAGCCTTCAGCCCGGCCTTGGCCGCCTGACCGGCAATATCGTCCAGCGAGGCCGCGGCCACTTTGGCGAGAGCAGCAACATCGTCGAGAAGCGCAAGAAGGCCAACACTCATGGGACGATCCGATCTGTTCGGGCCAAGCCTATCGCATCTGCGCTATGCTGCGGAAGGCGCTGATGCGGTTTGCTGATCGCGGAATTCTGCCTCGATCCATTCATCGCCACCCAGCGCGGCAATGAGAGGCGAGAGCCATTCCCGGTAGCCGGCATGCCTGCCCACCGAACTAGAATAGATTTTCTGGCGTACCTGAAACTGGCTGGCCGTATGAATGCTGCGGCGCGCCTGTTCAGGCGTCAGGCAAGCTGCGTCCCAGGGCAGGCCGAGGAAACCGAGCATCCGCCGCGCCTCTGCCTCCGGCTCGGCCACGACGCTCTCATAGCTGACATCGAGAATGGGCAGCAGACCGGACTGTTTCCAGCCCGCCATCACCGCACTGGTCTGGCGGATACGTTCGCCCAGATCGGTCTGGCGGAAGGCAAATCCCTGATCTCTGGTGAAGCGCGTCAGCAGGTTGGAAAGGCCGCAATCGAGCGGATGGCGACGCATATGGATGACCTTGGCCTGCGGAAACAGGGCGGCAATCAAACCAAGATGGAAGGCGTTGGCCGGCGTCTTGTCGAGGAGAACGCTGACGCCCTGACCGGCGTCAGCACGCATCTGCTTCAGCACCTGCTCGGCCGATACGCGCAGGTGATCACGGGACAGCCCAGGCAGATTCGCGGGATCGTTGCCGGTCAGCCGCCGATCAAGCTCGGGAATGCGGGCAGATTCTCCCAGCACATGAACCTGTGGATGCCGCGACAGAATGGCTTCGACCAGTGTGGTGCCTGAGCGCGGCATGCCAACGATGAAGACCGGAGCCGGGCCTGGCATATTACCTCTGGCCTGGTGCAGCCTCCCGCTCGTCGCCAGATCGATCAGCGTCTCGGCGCGGCGACGTTCTCCGGCACTGTCCCAGGGTCGGTCGGCCAGCCAGTTCGCTTCGATGCAGAAATGCATGGCGCGGCTGGCATTACCGACATCGGCGTAAACCTTGGCGAGGCCGAAACACAGAAATTCCAGTTGGACGCGATCCAGCGTCCCCGAGCCATAAAGGTCCAGCATCTGCCGCACCAGCGCGGTTTCCTCGGTGAAGCGGTGGTTCTGCGCCAGACCAAAAAACGCCCTTGAGTCTCCGGGATTGATCTCCAGCGCCCGTTCAAAGGCGGCCACCGATGCGGCGAGATCGCCATGCGATGCGTGAATGGTCGCGAGATTGTGCCATATGGCCGAATTGTCGGGCTGCAACTTGGCGGCATGTTTCAGCAGCGCAATCGCGTCCTCGATATCGCGGCCCAATTCCCAGTCGGCAACCGCCGCACAACTCAGCGCCGCGACATCTTGCGGCGCCCGCTTAAGTATAGCATGGGCAAAATCGGAGGCTTCGGTGAAACGACCGGCAGCAAAATACTGCCAGGCCGTTTCGGCCGTGGTGAGGTCACGCATCAATAGTCAGGTCTCAACTGCGCCGAGGGGGAAACCAGCGCACTCACAACCCTGCGCCCTCGATCGGCCAGCGGCAAGTTACAAAACATGACAATTCTGTCACATTCCTGCATGGCAGAAATGCAGCAAGCCGCTGACAGCACGAAAAATCATGCCCGCGAACAGGCCAGCGCGATCTCGGCGACGCTAGGTGGACCTAGCCTGCAACCTTACCGAAATCCGCGACCAGATGCATGGTGTCGCGCAGCCGGGACAGCAGGTTCAGGCGATTGGTGCGCACCGCGGGATCGGCATCATTGACCAGGACCGCGGTGAAGAAAGCATCGACCGGCGCGCGCAGAGTAGCGAGTTCGGCCATGGCACCCTTAAAGTCATCCTTTGCCACATGGCCCGCCACAGCGGCATGGACGCCGTCGACGGCAAAGGCCAAAGCCTCTTCCTCGGCCAGCTTCAACGATGCCTGATCGACAGCTCCGGCATAGGCCTTGCCATCCTTCTTTTCCTCGGCGGCGAGGATATTGGCGGCGCGCTTGTAGCCGGCCAGCAGGTTGGCGCCGTCATCGGTTGCCAGCAGTGTCGACAGCGCCTCGGCGCGCTGGGTGATCTGTAAAATGTCGTTGCTGTCGGCGGAGATGACGGCATCGACCAGATCGTGCCGCGCCCCGGCGTCGCGCAGGGTGACTTTCAAACGGTCGTGGAAAAAGGCCAGCAGGTCGGCTTCGACCGTGAGCGGGAATTTGAGCCCGTTTTCGGTAATGAGCCGGATGACGCCGAGAGCCGCGCGGCGCAGCGCGAAGGGATCGCGCGAGCCGGTGGGCTTTTCGTCGATGGACCAGAAGCCGGACAGCACATTGAGCTTGTCGGCCAGCGCCACGGCAATCGACACCGGCTCGGTCGGCACCCGGTCGGAGGGTCCGAGCGGCTTGTAGTGCATTTCGAGTGCGTTAGCGATTTCGGCAGGCTCGCCCTGCGCCGTCGCATAATAGCGCCCCATCAGACCCTGAAGTTCAGGGAATTCGCCAACCATGCCGGTGACGAGATCCGCCTTGGCCAGCATGGCGGCGCGCTTGGTTTTTTCCACATCGGCGCCAACCTGCGGGGCGATGTCGGCGGCCAGCTTCACCAGCTTTTGCACCATGGCAAACTGGCTGCCCAGCTTGGCGTGGAACACCATGTCTTCGAGCTTGGGCAGGCCATGTTCCAGCGGAATGGCGAGGTCACCCTGATAGAAAAAGGCCGCGTCGGACAGGCGGGCGCGGATGACGCGCTCATTGCCCGCAATAACCACAGAGCCGCCATCGGCGGGAACGGTATTGGCGGTAATGATGAAGTTCGGCGCCAGCTTGCCGGAGGCATCGCGCAGGCAGAAGCATTTCTGATTGGCGCGGATGGTGGCGATGATCACCTCTTCGGGGAGTTTCAGGAACTCCGGATCAAAGCTGCCCATCATCACATTGGGCCATTCGACCAGCCCGGCCACCTCTTCGAGCAGGCCTTCGTCGTGAATGACGGAGAGCCCCTGCGCAAAGGCAAGATTGTCGGCATCGGCGCGGATAATGTCCTTGCGGCGATCGATATCGAGCACGACCTTGGCGCGCTCCAGCGCGGTCACATAGTCGTCGAACCGCTTTACGCGAATGGCTTCGGGCGACAAAAACCTGTGGCCGAATGTGGTCTGCCCGGATTCCAGCCCCGCTGCCGCGAAGGGCACGACGACAGGCTCGTCATTTTCGGTACCGAATGTCGCAGTAATGGCGCGCAGCGGGCGCACCCAGTTGAAACTGCCCGAGCCCCAGCGCATTGACTTGGCCCAGGGGAAATCGCTCATCACCTTGGGCAGGATGCCCGAGAGCAGATCCACCGCATCGGCACCCGGCTTTTCGATCAATGCCACGTAGAAATCGCCCTTTTTGGGGTCGCTTTCCACCTTGGCCTGATCCAGCGAAGTCAACCCGGCGACGCGGAGGAAACCATCAATGGCGGGCTGCGGCGCACCGACCTTTGGGCCCTTCTTTTCTTCGCGCGTATCCGGTGAGCGTACAGGCAGTCCCGAAACGGTCAGCGCCAGGCGGCGCGGCGTGGCGAATGCCTTGGCGCCCTCATAGACCAGGCCCGCATCCACCAACGCATTGGTGACGGCTTTCTTCAGGTCCTCGGCGGCGCGTCGCTGGAAGCGGGCGGGGATTTCCTCGGAGAAGAGTTCGAGCAGAAGTTCGGGCATAGGAAAGAACCGGATTTTGAGGCGTGAGGGTGATTAGCGCGAGGGCGCAGGCTTGTCCATGCGATAGGTGAGCGGACTTACCATCCGCCGCCGCCGCCGCCACCGCCGCCACCACCGGAAAACCCGCCCCCGCCCGAACCGGACGAACTGGCCTGCACCGGCTGGGCCGCGACCATGGCGGCTGCCATGCCTGAGGAGGCCGTGGTGATCGCCTTGGATAGATTGCCCGGCGAAAAGCCGCGTCCGCCCGAATAGAAGCCCGGCGAATAGTTGTCCCCGGCATCGCTCACCGCATTGCGCTTCAGCTCGGCCTCGAAATGCTCGGACCATGGTTTTTCCACGCCCAGAGCAATGGCATAGGGCAGGATGCGCTCGAACCGCTCCACCGTCATCGGCGGCTCATTTGTCATGTTGAGCCGGTTCTTCTCGGCGGTATCGAGATAGAGCTTGAAGCCCTCGATTTCGTCCATGACCTTGCGGCCCTGAACGGTGGGTGCGCGCATGAGAATGGCAAAGACCACACTGATCAGCACCAGCGAGCCGGCGGCAATGGCCGCGTTGTTGATGGTGAGCCCGGTGAAAATATCGAGCACGCCACCGGTGAGGTTAAAACCAAAAATACCAACCCAAACGAGCACGAAAAGCCGCTGGACCCAACTGCCGGACTTGATCGTGCCGATCACGGCTGTTCCGGCAATTCCGACAATCACACCGGCCACCACGGCGACGAACAGCCAGAGCGGCTCCAGCACATCCAGCACGACCATGGCGACGATCATGAGCACGGCCAACACGAAGCTCAGCACGGCGAACATGGTATTGTTGTTGAACCAGACCGAGCGGTTTTCCCGCTCGATGGCGGCGGTGAATTCGCCGCGCTTGGTGCCCAGGTCCTTGCCATTGGCCTTGTCGAAGGTCACCGAGCCCCGGCCGGAAAAATAGTCGAACAACACCTGTTCGCCCACCGGGAGTTTTTCGTCGGGGGTCTTGCCGGTCCTGTTCACGGTCAGCGTCTTGCCCGGATTGTTTATTTTCACCAGCCCTTTGACGCCCAGATCGAAGATCGCGGCCGTCATTGCGGTCCAACCGGAATTGCCGAAGCCCCATTTGTGCACATAGTGGGTCAGGGCGGGCGAAAAGCCCTTGGGCGGATGGAAGAGCGGGATGATCGTGCCCTTGGGCGGATCGCGCCCCACGCGCAACCAGGCGGTAAAGTTGTAGAGCAGCAGCAATAGCACGGAGCCCACCGACAGCAGCGTCTCGCGCTGGTCGGACATGGCCTGCAAAAGGGCATCGGCGCCTTCGGGATAGGTCACGACGCCTTTCTGGAAGGATATGGCAAAACTCATCCCCTCGCCCGGCCCCAATTCACGTTGGGTACGGAAAATGGCGGAATTGTCGCTTTCCCGGGTGATGGTCACCGCCCGCTCGGTCGATCCGGTGACGCCGGTATAGGCCGACATATTGGCGATGATCGCGCCCTGGGGCAGTCGCACCCGCGCCACCGAGGTGAGGATGGGGAAATCCCAGTAATTGCCGGTGGCATTCCAATAAAGCTCGTCGCCGCCATCGGCGCTGGGCCGCGCCATGCGCTCCATGCGGTAGCGGATTGTGTAGCGGTGCTCGCCATAGGTCAGCATACGGTCGGGGTCGCCGATCCAGATACGCTGGAAATCGCCCATCCGCTCGACCCGGAACATTTCCGGCTGCCCGCCCCGCGTGACGGCCGTGACATCGAGGGCAATGCGGATCTTGTTGCCGCTTTCACCCTGCATGGTCACCGGAATGTCGCGGTAAATGCCACGTCTGATATCTATACCCTCGGCATTGACATCGAGCGTTTCCAGCACTTCCACCGCACCATCCGACAAAAGCTGCACGTCGCTGGCAAAGGCGCGGATTTCCTCGCGCGCCCCTGCGGGAAATGCCAGCGCGAGAAAGAGGGCAAAGACTGTGAGGACGCGGGCGAGCATTTGCATGGGCATTAATCCAGACGGTCCACTGATCCCCATGTCACCCCGACCTGCGCCGGGAGGGCATATGTGAGGTAAAAGCGCAGTTTGCAGCTAGAACTTGACCTGTGGCACTGCCCGCTCTGCTTCGTTCTCCAGCTCGAAATACTGTTCCTGGGTGAACTTGAACGTGTTGGCCACGATATTGGATGGGAAGCTCTCCACCTGAATATTCAGGTTGCGCACGGCGCCATTGTAGTAGCGGCGCGCCATCTGGATTTCGTCTTCCACGCCTTGCAGTGCCGTCTGGAATTCGAGGAAGGTGGTATTGGCCTTGAGGTCAGGATAGGCCTCCGCAATGGCGAGTAGGCGGCCCAAAGCGGCAGACAGTTCACCTTCGGCCTTGGCGCGGGCCTCGGGGCCGGCAGCAGCGGCGCTGGTGGCCTTGGCGCGGGCGCTGACCACGGCGTCGAGCGTTTCGCGCTCATGAGCCATATAGCCCTTCACCGTTTCCATCAGATTGGGGATGAGATCGGTACGGCGCTTGAGCTGCACGTCGATGCCCGACCAGCCCTCGCGCACCATCTGCCGGTTGGACACCAGGCTATTGTAAATGATGATGGCGTAGCCGGCAGCGCCGAGCACGATTGCAAAAATGACCCATTCCATGGCAACGACTCCCGCAGATGTTTCCGGTCCAAAGTGGTATCCGGTTTTGTGGCCGGGGAACACGGCAAAACGCGCCCCCTTTGGCATGGCGCTTGACTTCGGGCGCACAATGCATAGCTTTTAGTCCATGACAACGCGCCAGAACCATCGCTGCACGATCCTGCTCGCAGGATAGATGCCCTAGGCACGCTCACGCCGGAGCCTGTTTAGGGCTCAGCGCACATCGCATTGCTTTCCGGCGCCCGTCACCCCCCATTCAGGATTTATCGCTCCGTTCGCCGCGCCATGATGCGCGCCGGGGCACAGGAGATTTTCATGACAGATATCCGTCGCGACCTTTCGCCCGCCATCGTCTTGGGCAAGGCCGATCACACCAAGCTCAACGCATTGGCCATTGCCGGCCTCGACCGCATGCCGGAACTGGCCGACCGCCTGCTCGGCGAACTCGACCGCGCCAAGGTGGTCGAAGACAAGAAGGTGCCTGAGGACGTGGCCCGCATGGGCTCGCGCATCACCTATCGCACTAATGACGACCGGGAAGTCTCGGTCACGCTGGTCTATCCGGCCGACGCCAATATCGATGAAGGCAAGGTTTCGGTGATGACTCCCATCGGCACCGCCCTTATAGGGCTGCGCAAAGGTCAGTCCATCACCTGGCGCGATCGCGCCGACAAGCGGCATATGCTGACCGTGCTTGAGGTCACCGCGCCGGTTACGGCGTAATCGGGCTCACTTGAGCCTCGTTACCACCAAAGGCCCTTACCCTCGGGTTCGACCCGGGGGTGGCTCAGCCAGCATGGCCACAAGATCGTCGATTAGCGCGTTGTGCTCGCCGGGGGCGATGACGCCGATATGGCGGAGCCAGAACCACATGGTCACCCGGTGCAGCAGGAGATAGAGCCATAGCGCCCGCTCCGGCTCGGGGTGATCGATGGGGCCATAGCCCTCGCGCAGCAATGCACCCGCGCCCGGCGCCATATGCTCGGTGCAGAACATCGCCTTGGCGAGGTCCCAGATGGGATCGGCGGCCCGCGCATTGCCGAAGTCGATGACGCCGGAAACAGAGACCCCTGCCCCATCAGCCTCCGCCAGCACATTGGCGGGCTGGAAATCGTCATGGGCAAACACCGCGCCCCGACTATGGCCCGCCACATCGATATTGTCGGCGATGGCCCTTTGCAGGCGGTCGGCAAGAGCAGCGTCCCCGCCCTGCTGGCGAAAACTATCCAGCGCCATAGCTGTCCAGTCCTCGACAAAGGCCATGTTGGATATGTGCGGCCCCGGCCGCCCGTCATCGTCGAAACTGCCATAGGCCGGCATTTGCACGGCGTGGATACGTTTGAGGAGTGCGCCCATCTGCCGATAGGCTTGGGTCAGATCAAACCGCGCCTTGAGCGCATCTATCGTTTCGCCCGGCAGAAAACTGACGAGAGCAAACCGATAGGGGAGAACAGTACGGGTTTCATCGACAAGCAGATAGCGCGTCGCTTCGACACCGGCAGCGGCCAGCCAGTCGGCGGCCCGCTGCTCACGCACCGGGGCCTTGGCGCGCAATTCGTCATAGGTCTTGAGATTGATCCGCTGTCCATCAATGAGATCGAGACGGAAAACCGCGTTCGATCCCCCAACCAGCCGCGTCACGGTCCGGGCAGGCGACAGGCCGATCCGCTGAAGAATTGGGGCAAGCTGGTCCGGCGTCGGGGCGGAAATATCGTCCGACGCCGTGGCCATTATTGTGCGCCGCCGCCTTCGGTCTGCAACCAGGCTTCGCCGCAGCTCTTGGCCAGCTCGCGAATGCGCAGAATATAGCTCTGACGCTCGGTAACGGAGATCACCCCGCGCGCGTCGAGCAGGTTGAAATTATGAGCGGCCTTGAGCACCTGCTCATAGGCCGGAATGGCCATGGTCTGGCGATTGCCGACCGCGCCCTTTTCCAGCACGGCGCGGCATTCCTTTTCCGCATCAGCAAAGTGGCGGAACAGCATTTCGGTGTCGGCGGCCTCGAAATTATAGCGGCTCGATTCCTGCTCGTTCTGCAGGAACACATCGGCATAGGTCACCTTGGCGTCACCCACGCCGCCATTGAAGTTCAGTTCCATGATGGAATCGACGTTCTGGAGATAGCAGGCCAGGCGTTCGAGGCCATAAGTCAGCTCGCCCGCAACCGGATTGCACTCAAAGCCGGCCACTTGCTGGAAATAGGTGAACTGGCTGACTTCCATGCCGTCGCACCACACCTCCCAGCCCAGACCCCAGGCGCCGAGCGTGGGGTTCTCCCAGTCGTCTTCGACAAAACGCAGATCATGCACTGATGGGTCGATGCCGATGGCATAGAGCGACTGCAGATAGAGATCCTGAATGTTCTCGGGAGATGGCTTGAGGATCACCTGGAACTGGTAATAATGCTGCAAGCGGTTGGGGTTCTCGCCATAGCGACCATCCTTGGGACGCCGGCTGGGCTGCGCATAGGCGGCGTTCCAAGGCTTTGGGCCCAGCGCACGCAGCACGGTCGCGGTATGGGACGTCCCTGCGCCCATCGGCATGTCATAGGGCTGGAGAATGACGCAACCCTGCTCGGCCCAGAAATGCTGCAGGCTGAGGATCAGGCCCTGAAACGAGTTCTTGGGGTCCATGTGGGCGGGGCGAGCGGTCATCGATACTGTCCTGCAATTATGCGGGACAAACCTCTAGTTTGGCGGGTCCTTACGGTCAATGGCGCTTGTCGGCGTCGTCCTTGCCCTTTGGCCGATAGGTCCCGTCATCGCCCCGCTTGAGGTCGATGACATCGGGCCGTTGCCGTTCGGCCAGATCGCGCTGGCGGCGCAGCAGGCGCGCCTCCTCTTCATCGGCCTTGAACTTGCCCGACCAGTCCTTCCATATCCGGCGGATGCCGAAATAAATGATGAGGGCAATGAGCGTGAATAGCAGGATGCGCAAAAGCATGGCGGTGTTTGCCTAGAGGCCGAGGCGGGCCCAATGGGCCCGGTCCTCGATAGAATGGGTAACGTCTTCTACCATCGATTGCGCCGAAAAACCAAAGCGCGGAATGGCGAAAAACGGGCGCTTGGGGGCAATCTGCTTCAACACGACTTCGGGCCCGAAGCGTTCGCGCAAAGTGCCGTGGAGATCGCCGATGCCATCGACCAGACCCAGTTCGACGCCGCGCAATCCGGTCCACCATTCGCCAGTGAACAGGGCATCGTCGTCGGCCTTGAGCCGCCCCCTGCGGCCCGCCTTCACATGGTCGATGAAGACCTCATGGATATCGCGTTCAAACCGCTTGATGCGGTCCACATCCTCCGGTTTTTCCGGCAGGAAAGGGTCCAGCGTCGACTTGTTCTTGCCCGCCGTATGCACGCGGCGCTCGATGCCCAGTTTGTCGATAGCGCCGACAAAACCGAAAGTGGCCATGATCACGCCAATGGAGCCGACAATCGAGGACGGATCGACAAGGATTTCGTCGCCAGCAACCGCAATGAAATAGCCACCCGAAGCGGCGGCATCTTCGACGAAGACGATAACCGGCTTGTGGTTTTCATCCGCAAGATCGCGAATACGCTTGGAAATCAACCGGCTCTGCACCGGTGAGCCGCCGGGCGAATTGATCACAATAGCCACGGTGGGGGCCGATTTCATCGCAAAGGCCCGCGCCAGCAGCGGCTCAACCGTTGCGATATTGAGCCGGCCCGGTCGCTGTTCGGCGGCGATGACGCCCTGCAACCGCACGACGGGAATAACCGGCGGACGGCGCATTATCCGGCTCAGCCAGTTGCGTTTGGGCGCTGGGGTGTCGGGCATGGGCACTCCTTGAAATTTCCGCAGATTTAGGAAGTCCGGCGGCCGATTACCAGTCGAGTGCGGCGCTTCCCCGCAGGACGGCGTCGAACCGGGGCGAAAAACCATTGCCTTCGGCGCCATGCAGCGTCTCTGTCGCCAAAAGCGTCAGCGGCGCACGCGATCCCTTGACCCCACGTATCAGCACGCGCGTCGCCGCCATGCCCGGTCGCGGAGCCAGCGGCATTATGGTGAGACCACCGAAGCGGCTTTCAAACGCCGCCAAGAGATGCACAAGACCTTCTGCCGGATAGATGAATATCGCCCGCCCGCCCGCCGCAGAGCTTGCTGCCGCGCAGCGCACCCAGAGGTCGAGGTCTTCGGTGGCCATGTGCCGCGCATCGGCCCGCCCGCTTTCTGCCGCCAGCGTGCCCTGCCCCGCCGCAAAGAAAGGTGGATTGGCGATCACGACGTCATGGCCATTGTCGGCCAGCCCCGCAGCACGGCGCTGCGCAGCGGGCGCCGCTATATCCACCGCCACGACATCCGCGCGCCCGGCCAGGCCATTGGCCGCGACATTTTCGCGGGCCAGCGCCAGCGTCATGACGTCGCGTTCGGCCAGAACCGCCCGCTCCGCCAGTCCCAGCGATAGCGCCACAAGCCCGGCCGTTCCCACGCCCGCGCCCAGATCGAGCAGGCTTTGCGTCCCCGGCGGCACTGATGCCCCTAGCAAAACGCTGTCTAGCCCGGCGCGAAACCCTTTTGCAGGCTGCGACAGAGTGAGCCTGCCACTTAAAAAGGCATCGCGCGTTACCGTTTGTTGTTTTACAAGATCGGCTGGCTGGTCTAGGGACATCGCACCCCGAGGGCTGGTTTCGTGCGACCTTATAGGACCCCGCGCGTTGGTCTCAACCCGATTTGCCCGCATGGCAACAAGGACGTTATGGCGGTGTCAGTTCTGCCCCAGATGAAACAAGCGCCAGCGATGAACCCCGTCGAACGGCTGATGGCCGTTACGGCCGACGATATGGCGCGCGTGAATGCCCTCATTCTGGACCGGGCCCGCAGTCATGTGGAGATGGTGCCTGAACTGGCGCGCTATCTCATCGACAGCGGCGGCAAGCGCCTGCGCCCGATGCTGACCGTCGCGGCGGCGCAGTTGTTTGGCGGCGGCAAGGGCAATGCGGTCAATTTCGCGGCTTCCGTCGAATTCATGCATAATGCCACTCTGCTGCATGACGATGTGGTGGACGAGAGCGACATGCGGCGCGGCAAGCCGGCGGCGCGCATGGTCTGGGGCAACAAGGCATCGATTCTCGTGGGTGATTTCCTGCTCGGCCAGGCTTTCATGATGATGGTGGAAACCGGCGACATTGCGTCGCTGGGCGTGCTTTCGGCCGCCTCCGCCGTCATGGCCGAAGGCGAAGTGTTCCAGCTCGCCAAGACCGGCGACCTTGAAACAACCGCCGCCGACTATGCCGAAGTCATCCGCGCCAAGACTGCCGTTTTGTTCGAAGCCGCCTGCAAGGTGGGCGCCATGTCCGGCGGCGCCGATGCCGCAGGGTGCGAGGCGCTGGCGCTTTACGGCCTCGAACTGGGCAATGCGTTCCAGCTGGTGGACGATGCGCTCGACTATGGCGGGCAATCGGGTACGCTGGGCAAAAATGTCGGCGACGATCTGCGCGAGGGCAAGATGACGCTGCCGGTCATTCTGGCGCTGGCCGATGCCAGCGACAGCGAGCGCGCCATCATTGCCAGCGCATTGGGCAATGCCGAGGCCAGCGATCTCGAAGTGCATCAGGTCGTGGCCATTTTCAACCGCTACCAGACGCTGCGCCGCACGCTGGCCAAGGCGCAGGAGCATGCGAGAGCGGCGATTGCCGCGCTTGCGGCTTTGCCGGATAGCGAGATGAAGACCATTCTGGCCGAAGTGGTGGACCACAGCGTCAGCCGCGCGAGCTGATTTCTCGTCCTTTAGGCAATTTTCCAACACACGCCATGCCATCCTCGGACTTGCTCCGAGGACCAGAAGTCACAACTGGGCGGTTGCGGCAGGGTGCAGATTACCCCTTCATCCCTAGCAACGGTGCCGTGCCCACCCAATAGTCGGGGTGCAGCCGCCGCATCTGGTGGGCCGCGTCATGCGCCTGTCCTTCGGAACCGAACAGCCCGAACACGGTCGCGCCCGATCCCGACATGCGTGCGAGAATGCAGGAAGGCGTTCCTGCCAGCTCTTCGACCAGAAGACCGATTTCCGGCACCAGCTTAACGGCGGGTGGCTGGAGGTCGTTTCGCGTCTCTCCCAGCCAGAGGCCGAGCTGCGCCGGCCGGGTCAGCGGGGATGGCAGGGCGGGCAGCGGATAATTGTCGTGGGCGCGTAAGCGCCTGAACACATCCGCCGTCACTACCGGAACCATGGGATTGACCAGGACGATATGAACGACCGGAAATTCCGGTAGCGGCGCCAGAATTTCGCCCACGCCGCGCGCCACCAGCGGTCGCGACAGCAGGCAAGCCGGCACATCGGCGCCAAGGCGTGCCGAAAGGTCGGCCAGTTCGGCCACCGGCACCTGTTCGGGCGCTAGCGCCGCCATGATGCGCAGGGCTGCCGCCGCATCGGCCGAACCGCCGCCAATACCGGCGGAGACCGGCAGGTTCTTGGTGAGGTGGATGGAAACGCCCGCCGGCGAAAGATGCGGCCAGCGCGTCCTAAAGGCCGAAATGGCCCGCAACACCAGATTGTTCGGCTCCGTGCCAAGCGCACCGGCAAAGGGTCCTGAAATGGTCAGCCGGTCCTCTGTCGCAGGCTCGGCCACGAGGTCATCGGCAATATCGGCGAAGACCACGAGGCTTTCGAGATCGTGATAGCCATCTTCGCGACGACGGGTGACGTGCAGCGCCAGATTGATCTTGGCCGGCGCCGCCTGTGTGACCTGATCGAGCATAGGGGCCTATTCGGTCGCGTTTTCCTGGGTGAGGCCGTCGACGAGCTTGGGCGCCACGCGCTCGGCCACCCGGCCTTCCACATCGACGGAACGGGCGACGATCCACTGGAAATTGGCTTCGAGCTTGCGCCCCGCCACCCAATAGGCATCGCCCAGATGATCGTTGATCTCGGGATCATTGGGCAGCAGCATCACCGCGCGTTCCAGCGTTTCCACGGCCTCGTCGATGCGGCCCAGCTTGTAGAAGGCCCAGCCGAGCGAATCGACGATATAGCCGTCCTGCGGCTGCGCCTCGACTGCCGTCTCGATCATCTCCAGCGCCCGTTCGAGGTGCATGTCCATGTCGATCCAGCTATAGCCGAGATAGTTGAGAACCTGCGGCTGGTCGGGATTGAGGTCGAGCGCCTTGAGGAAGTCGGCTTCCGCCTCGGGCCACATCTTGGCGCGTTCATAGGCGATGCCGCGCACATAATAGAACCGCCAGTCGGCCGGCGCTTCGCCGCCCGAAAGTTCCAGCGCCTTGGAATAGGCCTCGGCAGATTCCACATATTGTTCGTCGTAGCGCAGGATATCGCCCAGCACGGAGACAGCGTCGATATCGTCGGGCCGCGTCGCCACGATATTGCGCAGGCGTCGTAGGGCTTCGGGCCGGTCGCCCATGGCATCGAGGTTCTGCGCGATGCGCACCACGGCCGAAGGCTTCATCGGTGAATTGGCCGGGATGGCATCGTAGATGCGGTTCGCCGCCTCGTGCTGGTCATTGGAGTCCAGCAACTGGCCCACGGCCAGCGCGATCACATCGGCGGAAGGATCGAGATAGGCGCCCAGCCGCAGGAAAACCAGCGACAGGTCCATGCTGCCATCGCGCGACAGGGCCACGCCAATGCCGTGGAACATTTCGGCCGCGCCGATCTGCACATTAGCGGCAAAGAGGCCAGGGCGCTTCTTTTCCGCCACCATTTCCTTGACCAGCGTGACGACCGGATGGGTAATGCCCCGGCCTTCGAATTCGGCAATCACATCGGCGGCTTCATCGAAGCGGCCGGCATTGGCGAGCATGCGGGCATAAACTTCGGTAATGCGGGCGATGAATGGCTCGGCGGTGAAGGCACGGTCCGCCAGTTCCAGCGCGCGCTCGGTATTGCCCGCCGCTTCGGCCATCAGGGCCCGATGAAAGACCAGAAAATCCTCCAGGCCAGAGCGGCCGAGCTTGTCCATCAACACATCGGCTTCGCCGGCGCGCTTGTCGCCGATCAGCGCCCATGCCCGCAGAATGCCGGCGGTTATGCCGCTGAAACTGTCCTGGGAAACATTGCCGAGCATCCGGTCCACGGCTGCGTAGCGGCGCTCCTTAAGCGCCTCTGAGGCCACGACAAGTTCAGCGAGCTGATTGGTCGGATCGAGTTCCAGCAGATGCCGAGCCATGCCGGCGGCGCGGCCGATCTGTCCGTCGGCCGCCAGCGCCACGAAGGCGCGCTCGACCAGTATCGGATTGTCCCAATCGGCCTGCGCTGCTGCGGACAGGAACTTTGCCGCCTCATCGGTCCTCAATTCCTTGAGCGCCTGCTGCCCGGCCATATAGGAGCCGGAGGCGCTGGGCCGCAACGGTCCGAGAATGTCCGACATATTGATCTGGGCCTGAGCTGGCGCGGCAGTGGCGAGGGCGAGGAGGACCACCGAGAGGAGCTTGCGAGCGCGTCGCCTGAACGTCAGAACCACTTGTACCTACTTCTCCCTCGTGCGACGCGGACCTCGGCCCGCGACAGGCCCCGGCCTGCCCTGCCGGCATCGGCCACGCTTTCCGGACCGAAATTGCGCGCCATGTTTGTCCGTTTTGCGACTGCGCCGCAAGGGTGCGGGCCGCCGGAGACTTCACATTCCGCTGTAGTTGGGCCCGCTGCCGCCTTGGGGCGGCACCCAGGTGATGTTCTGTGCCGGGTCCTTGATGTCGCAGGTTTTGCAGTGCACGCAATTGGCGGCGTGGATGCGGAAGACCGGCGCCCCACCCTCTTCGGCCATTTCATAGACCCCGGCCGGACAATAAAGCGGCGCGGGTTCGCCATAGGTCGGCAGATTGTCCCGCACAGGAACGGCCGGATCGGCCAGGCGCAGATGAACCGGCTGATCCTCGTCATGGGCCAGATTGGCGAGAAACACCGAGGCGCTGCGGTCGAAAGTGATCTTGCCATCGGGCCGGGGATAGACGCGGGGCGTCACCTTGCCAATCGGCTTGAGCTTGGCAAAATCGGCAGGACCGACATGGCGCAGTGTCAGCAGCGAATGTCGGAAAATTGCTGACCACCAGAGATCGACGCCAATGGCCAGCGAACCGGCAATCGTGCCGAGCCGCGCCCAAAGCGGCTTGGCATTGGCGACGCCGCGCAGTTCCTTGGCAATGCCGGTGCGCATGATGCTGGGGCCGAAATCGGCGATGAGATCGTGCTGACGGCCTTTTTCCAGCACCGCTCCAACCGCGTCGGCGGCCCCGATGCCGGAGAGAATGGCGTTATGAATGGCCTTGAGCCGTGGCGCATTCATGAAACCGGCAGCACAGCCGATGAGGCCACCGCCCGGAAAGACCAGATTCGGCACGGACTGCCATCCACCCGCCGTCATGGCGCGGGCGCCATAGCTGATCCGCGTCGCGCCCTCCAGCAGGCGAGCGATGGAGGGATGGGTTTTAAAACGCTGAAATTCATCGAAGGGCGAGAGGGTCGGATCGGCATAGTCGAGATGCGCCACCAGCCCCAGATACAGTTTCCGATCTTCCGCATGATAGGCAAAGCCGCCGCCGGACGTGGCATTGTCCAGCGGAAAGCCGAGATAGTGATCGACCCGGCCGGGTTGATGCCGGTCTGCCGGAATTTCCCAAACTTCCTTGATGCCCAGCCCATATTTCTGCGGTTCACGCGCCAGGTCGAAGTCACCGATGATCTGCTTGGCGAGCGAGCCGCGCGCCCCTTCGGCTACGAGGGTATATTTGGCCTCGAGCGCAATGCCCTCGGCAAAGCCCGGCTTGGGATTTCCTTCGGCATCGCGTCCCAGATCGCCGGTTATGATACCGCGCACCGGACCCTTCCCCGACCGCAGCACATCGACCGCCGCCGTCATGGGGAAAACATCGACGCCCAGCGCGCTGGCCTGCTCGCCCAACCACTGCACCAGCCGTCCGAGGCTGACAATGACGCCGCCCCGCGTCTTCATCTGCGGCGGCACCAGAATATGGGGAACGGCGAAATCGCCCCTGGCCGTTAGGAAATGATAGGTATCGCTTTTGACATCGGGGCCAACCGGCGCATTCTTGAGCCGCCAGTCGGGGATGAGGGCATCGAGGCCCACCGGGTCCATCACCGCCCCAGAGAGGATATGTCCGCCAATTTCGGCGGATTTTTCCACCACTGTCACGGCAATATCGGGATGACGTTGTTTCAGCCTGATGGCCGCGGCCAACCCGGATGGGCCGGCGCCCACGATCAGCACGTCGGTCGACAAGACCTCGCGATTTCCGGCTTCTGCCATGTGCTATATACCTTCAGGGGCCCGGTGCGACTGGCCGCACCGCACGGGGTGTGACATAACGGGCCCGATGTCTCAAGATCGACCGCTCAATAGTGACGAACTGCTTTCGGTGCTCGACTGGTATCGCGCCGCCGGGGTGGACCTTGCCGTGGGCGAGGAGCCGGTCAACCGCTTTGCGCAAAAGCCTGCCGCGCCGGCTTCCATGCCGCCACGTGCGGCAGTCCCGGCGCAACCATCGACACAGTCAATGCCTCCGACTGGCCCCATTGGCGGCGACCCCAGCGCCGCGCGCCAACTGGCTGCTTCCGCGCGGTCGCTTGATCAGTTGCGGACCATCCTCGATGGCTATGACGGCTGCGGTCTCAAATTCCGCGCCACCCAACTCGTCTTTGCCGACGGCAATCCCGAGGCAAAGATCATGCTCATTGGCGAAGCGCCCGGCGCTGAAGAAGACCGGCAGGGCAAGCCCTTTGTCGGGCGTTCCGGACAGTTGCTCGACCGGATGCTGGCCGCCATCGGGCTGGACCGCACACAGGTCTATATCGTCAACACCGTGCCTTGGCGCCCGCCCGGCAATCGCACGCCGACGCCCGAGGAAATGGAACTCTGCCTGCCCTTCCTCAACCGGCAGGTGGAACTGGTTGCTCCAAAACTGGTGATGACGCTGGGTGGCCCGGCCATGCAGACCGTGTTCAAGACCACCAACGGCATCATCAAAATGCGCGGCAAATGGCAGGACGTCTCCATCGGCAGCCATGCCGTCCCGGCCCTGCCGACCCTGCACCCGGCCTATCTGCTGCGCAATCCACCCGCCAAGCAGCAGGCTTGGCGCGACCTGCTCAGCCTCAGGGCGAAAGTGGATGAACTGGGACTCACTTAATCGCATCGAGTTCGATTTCAGGGCTCCCCTTCCCATCCTGCCACGTTATGGTCGCGTTCGACTGATTTGCAGCACTGAACACACCAGCGAAGGCCCTCCGCTTCATGGCTTCCGTCATCAAGATTTACGCCCTTTTCCTCGGCTCTGCCCTGCTCATGTTCGGGGGCGGGTTGCAGGGATTGCTGCTTTCGGTGCGCGGCGCGGAAGAGGAGTTTTCCCTGCTGGCGCTTGGCCTTATCGGCACCGGCTGGTCGGTCGGCTTCGTTGCCGGTTCGCTCACCGTGCCGCTGGTGGTGCGTAAGGTCGGCCATATCCGGGCCTTTTCGGTCATGGCCGCCATCGGCACCATCACCATCCTGTTCAACCTGCTCTGGATCAACGATATCAGCTGGATCGTGCTGCGGGCGCTCAGTGGCTTCTGTTTTGCCGGCGCCGCAATGATCGTGGAAAGCTGGCTCAACGAGGTTGCCGACAACAAGAGCCGGGGCACGATCTTTTCGATTTATGTCACGATCAATATGGCCGCTTCGACTTTGGGCCAGATCGCCATGTCCGTCACCGGCACTGCCGGCTACATTCCCTTCGTCATCGGCGCGATCAGCTTCATCTGCGCCGTCCTGCCCACCGCACTCACCTCCAGCCCCCAGCCAAAACCGCTGCAATCCGCCAAGATCGACGTTGGCCTACTGTACCGGACCTCGCCGGTCGCCGCGATTGCCGCCTTTTCGGTGGGCATGGCCAATGGCGCCTTCGGCACGCTGGCCCCGGTCTATGGGTATGAACAAGGGCTCGATGCGGGCGGTATCGCCCTGCTTTTCGCCATTGCCGCTATTCTGGGTGCAGTGGCGCAGGTGCCCTTCGGGCGCCTCTCCGACCGTATAGACCGCCGGCTGGTGCTGATCGGGCTGTCCGGGTTCGCCGCCCTGGTTGGCGCCCTCACGGTTCTCATCAATCCGGCCGCAGGATGGCCGATGTATGTGCTGTTTGCCGCCTATGGCTTTGCCGCCAATCCGATTTATGCAGTTGCCGTCGCCCATGCCAATGACTTCGCCAAGGATGGCGAATTTGCCCGCATTGCCGGGGGCATGCTGCTGATTCTGGGTGTGGGTCTCGCCATCGGTCCGGCCGTTGCCTCCCTTATCATGGGCGCCTGGAGCCCGGTGGGCCTGTTTGTCGTCACCGCCACATTCCACGGGGCATTGGCAGGTGCCGCCTATCTGCGCATGCGCGTGCGCAAGAGCCCCGATGCGGCAAGCCGCGCGCCGTTCCAGCCGATGAGCGACAAGCAGGTCACCCCGGAAACCTTTGTGCTTGACCCACGCGGGGAAAGCGATGAGGACGATTTGCCGGTCCAGCGCGAAGCCGCCGTGCCGGATGAATTGATCGAGACTGTGGAGCGCGACGACGATGTTCAAGACAAGCCGGTTTGAGGATCGCGCGTTCAAGCCGCTCTCCATCGCGGTCGTCGCCGTTTCCGACACGCGAACGCTCGAAACCGATACGGGCGGAGCATTGCTGAAATCGCTTCTCGAAGCGGATGGTCACACCTGTTTCGAGCGTCAGGTGGTGCGCGACGATATCCAACTGATCCGCGCTGCCGTGCAGACGCTCGTCGCCCATCCGGATGTCGATGTCATCCTCACCACCGGGGGCACCGGCTTTTCCGGCCGCGATGTGACGCCGGAAGCGGTCGAGCCCTTGTTCGACAAGCGGATGGAGGGGTTTTCGGTGCTGTTCCACCAATATTCCGCCACTACGGTGGGTACATCGTCGCTGCAATCGCGCGCCACGGCGGGGCTGATCGGCACCACTTTCGTCTTCTGCCTGCCCGGTTCGCGCGGCGCCTGCCGCGATGCCTGGGAGGGCATTCTCACCCATCAGCTCGATTACCGGCACAAGCCGTGCAATTTCGTCGAACTGATGCCGCGTCTCGCAGAGCGGTAGAAAAGGGCGCCGGGTCGCTCCGACGCCCTTTTCCGTTTCAGCTTTAGTTCGATCAGTGGCCGCCCATATTCGGGCCGCCACCTTGAGGCTTGCGTACGAAGAACGCCGCCACTATCGCGAATAGCGAGATGATGGCACCCACGAGGAAGGCCGAGCGGATGCCAGAGGCCAGAGCCTCGACGGGGTCCACGCCTTCGGCCGACAACGCCGCCGCGCGGATGGTCATGAGGGCGATGAACAGCGCAATGCCTGCGGCGCCGGCCAGTTGCTGAACCGAGCCGAGCACTGCCGAAGCATGGGAATAGAGCTCCATGCGCACCGACCCCATGGACGAGGTGAAGACCGGGGTGAAGATCAGCGCCAGACCGATGCTCAGCACGACATGACCGGCCAGCAGCGCCCAGGGCGAAGTATCCTGGCCCACCAGGGTCAGTGCCCAGAGCACGGCCGAAACCAGGATCGTGCCGGGCACGGCAAGAACGGTCGGCCCGACGCGGTCGAAGAGACGACCCACGACTGGTCCCATCAGGCCCATGATCAACCCGCCGGGCAGCAGAAGAAGACCGGTCTGCAGCGTGTCGAGGCCCACTACGTTCTGTGTGTAAATGGGCAGCAGGATGACCGTGCCGAACAGCGCCATCATGGCGATGAGCATAAGGCTCACCGAGACCGTGTAGTTGCGGGACTGGAAGACGCGTAGGTCGAGCAGCGCCTTGTTGTCCTTCTGGAGCGTCAACTGCCGCCAGACGAAAAGCACCATGGCCACGACGCCAACCACGATGGGCAACCAGAGCGGCATGGGCGTGGGTGCATCGGGATGCGCAAAGCTCTCGCCGAAGCTCGAAAGACCATAGACCAGACCGCCGAATGCCAGGGCCGAAAGCACGACCGAGAGATAGTCTAGCGGGGCATAGCGCGGCGTGGACACATTACGGATGCGTGTGGCGCCCAGCACCAGCGCCATGATGGCGATGGGCAGGGTGAAGTAGAACATGAAGCGCCAGTCGAAATGGGCGAGGATGAAACCGCCAATGGTCGGCCCGATCGCCGGGGCCACCGACATGACGATGGAGATATTGCCCATGGTCTTGCCGCGCGCTTCGGGCGGCACCAGGGTCATCACCGTGGTCATCAGCAGGGGCATCATGATGGCCGTGCCGACGGCCTGAATGACGCGGCCGGCAACCAGCAGTTCGAGGCCGGGCGAAACCGCGCAGATCAGCGTTCCAACTGTAAAGATCGAAATGGCGAGCAGGAAGATCGGCCTGGTATTCAGCCGCTGCAGCAGGAAGCCGGTGATCGGGATCACGACCGCCATGGTCAGCAGGAATGCCGTGGTCAGCCATTGGGCGGCGCTGGCGGCGACGCCCAGATCCTTCATCAGGTGCGGAATGGCCACGCTCATGATGGTTTCGTTGAGAAACACCACGAAGGTGGAAACCAGCAATATGGCTATGACCAGCCGATTGCGGGCCGCATTGTCCGGATGGTTGGGCGCCGCTTCGGCACCGGCATCCATTGTCGCTTCCATAGTCATCTTCATGTCCTTCCAGGGAAGATCGCCTGCCCCCATGACGGTCGGGCAAGGCGGCGTTCGACACGGTGTCTCAATTTTCCGCGACGGCTTGTGTCAGCAGTTCAGGCAGAGTGGTCCTGCCCTGCACATGCAGGCTCGATAATCGGATTGGGCTGGCAATGGGGCGTTGCGGAGCGCGCCTCTCTACGCCCAACGCAAGCCTGCGTCCAGTCTTGTAATGCAGGGCCGGTGTGCCGATATCCGGTTTGGCGGTGGCGACCGCTTTGACGATGTTCTTGTTCTGTTCTTATTCTGCTGATAGCATTTCCCTCGTGTCGGGGACAGTGCGATTCCATCGGCGCAATAGGCGGGAGAACGGAAATGGCCCTTTATCAGGCCCCTTCATTTGAAGCTCTGGAGCGGTTGAGCCGCAGCCGCGATGCCGACCTGGCGCGGCGCGAACTGGTGCAGGCCGACCGCATTCGAGGGCGGGGCGCGCAGTCCAATCGCTCCGGCCGGTTCGAGACGCATCAGCGCGACGGATTTGATGACGGCTGGGGAAGCGTCGAGACGCTGCCGCAATTCGAGACGGTCGAACATTTCGAGCGCGCCCGTTCGATTATCACCACCAATGACAGTCCCGATATCGGCTTCGAGCGGTCCATCAACGCCTATCGCGGCTGCGAGCATGGCTGCTCCTATTGCTTTGCCCGCCCCAGCCACGCATATCTCGGCCATTCGGCGGGCGTGGACTTCGAGCGCGACATTTATGTGAAAGCCAATGCGGTGGAGGCGCTACGGGCGGAGCTGGGAGCAAAGTCCTATCGGCCCAAGCCGATCGCCATGGGCACCAATACCGATCCCTATCAGCCGTCCGAGCGCAAGCATAAGCTGACGCGCGGCATTTTGGAGGTGATGCTTGAAACCCGCCATCCGGTGATGATCACGACGAAATCGGCCTTGATCATTCGCGATCTCGACCTCTTGACCGAACTGGCCAAGCTTGGCCTCGTCAAGGTCGCCATTTCCGTGACCTCGATGGATCATCGCCTCAGCCGGAAGATGGAACCGCGCGCATCCTCGCCGTCGCGGCGGCTGGAAGCGATCCGGCTGCTTAGCGAAGCAGGCGTGCCCACCGCCATCTTCGCTTCGCCGATGATCCCGGCCATCAACGATATGGAGCTTGAACGCATTCTCGATGCCGGCAAGGCACAGGGCGCGGTCAGCGCGCAGATGATCTTGCTGCGCCTGCCCGGCGAGGTGCGCGACGTGTTCCGCGAATGGCTATTGCGCCACTTTCCCGACCGGGTGCGCCATGTACTTTCGCTGGTGCGCGACACGCGAGGCGGCCGCGATAACGATCCGCGCTTCGGCTCACGCATGGTGGGCGAAGGCCCCTATGCCACGCTTTTGCGCCAGCGGTTCGAAAAGGCCCGCGAGCGGCTTGGCCTCGACGCCAAGCTGCCGCCATTGCGCGCCGATCTGTTCGAGGCCCCAAGGCTTGAAAGCGCGCAGATGAACCTGTTCTGACGGCGGGCGCCGCAAAGGTTCAGTACTGCGCCACCCTGCGCGCATAGGTGGACATGAAATCGAGCGATGCCAATACGCCCTGCATGGAAAGGCGGGTAACCACCGGCTGGTCTTTGTCCACAAGCGGCACCGATAGCGTCGCAGCCACCCGTTCGCCCATGCGGGCGATCAGGTCGTCGCGCACCGTCTCGTCGGCAACAAAGAACTGGTTGATGGTATTGAACCGGGTTTCGAGCTGACGCCCCATTTCAAGGGCAATCGGGGCCTCGCCGCTGAACTGGATGATCATCGGCCGTGCCGGGTCATATTCGCCCTTATCCGGGGCCACGGTGATGGCAATGTCGAGCACGCCATCGAGCCGGTTGCGGATCAGGGTGAGCTTATAGGCCGGCAGGTTTGCGCCATTCAGCTCCTGGCTGCCGGTGCTGGCAAAGCAGGAATAGCCGTAATAGTCGGTCGCGTCCTCGTTGATAGCGTCGGGGCATGCCGCCAGCCAGTCGCGATTATATTCGCGCCATTCGCCATAGGGATGGTGGAAGGGTTCCGCCGCGGCAGGCGCCGCCAGCAGAAGCAGTGCCGCAAGCACGCTTGCAATGCGCATGAATGTCTCTCTCGCCTTTGCCCCCCGGCCGTCTTGCTATATCAGCATGAGCCTTGGATGAAAATGTGGACGTGCCATGGCGACCGACACGATCAGCGGCGTAACCGTCTTCTTTGTTTCTGCCGACGGTCCCCTACTCGCCAGTGAGCAGGATGCGCTCGATCTTCTGGGTGAGACCTATGAGACCGGCGCGGATATGATCGCGGTGCCCGCATCGCGCTTTGCGCTTGGCTTTTTCGACCTCAGCACAAAGCTGGCCGGTCATTTCTTCCAGAAATTGCAGAACTACCAGATGCGGCTGGCTATTCTCGGCGACATTTCCGGCCCATTGGCGACCAGCAAGGCATTGCGCGACTTTGTGGGCGAAACTAATCGCATCGGGCACCACCTGTTCGTCACCGACCGCGGCGCGCTCGAAACCGTGCTGGGGGCGCAATAGGTATGGCCCGCCGCAGCCGCATTACCACCTCGACCGACAATCTTTTCGCTGCCGAACCGGATTCCCCCGATTTCAGCCATGAGCAGATGCTGATCGATCGCGGCGCCCGCTATGTTGCCGGTGTCGACGAGGCGGGGCGCGGTCCCCTCGCCGGGCCGGTCGTGGTTGCCGCCGTGCGACTCGATCCGGCGCGCATTCCCGCCGGGCTCAATGATTCCAAAAAGCTGACCGCCGAGCGACGCGACGCGCTCTATGACGCGATCATGGCCTCTGCCGATGTGGCCATCGCCACCGCGCCACCGGCCGATATTGTTGCTTTCAACATTCGCGGCGCCACGCTGGCCGCCATGGCCCGCGCCGTGCGTGCCCTGCCCAAAGTGGCCGACCGCGCGCTGATCGACGGGCGCGACGTACCCCCGGCTCTGCCCTGCCCCGGCCTTGCGCTGGTCGGTGGTGACGCGCGCTCGGTTTCGATTGCAGCCGCCTCGATCATCGCCAAGGTGACCCGCGACCGCATGTGCGAAATAATGGACCGGGACGCGCCCTCTTTCGGCTTTGCCGGCCACAAGGGCTATGGCACCGCCGCCCATTTGGCCGCGCTCGTCCGGCATGGCCCCTGCCGCCACCACCGCGAACAATTTGCCCCGGTGGCCGCATTGCTGGCCCGCCGCAGCGCCATCCCGCAAGCCGATTAACCCCTCGCTAACCCCTTGCGAACGCTCCATTAACCCTGGCGCGCTATAACCGCCTTGTTAGTACTGCGTTAGGGTTAAGACCATGTTGCGTACCGCGCGTACGGCCCGTTTGGCCGATGCGGAAAGGGAGGTCTCGCGCCTCCCGATCGATACTATCCTTGTGGGCGATTGCATCGAGCACATGAATAGTTTGCCGGCCGGCTCCGTCGATCTCATTTTCGCAGATCCTCCCTATAATCTGCAACTCGAACAGGGTCTCACCCGCCCCGACCAGTCCAGGGTCGATGCGGTGGATGACGACTGGGACAAGTTTGACAGCTTTGCCCATTATGACGCCTTTACCCGCGCCTGGCTCAAGGCGGCGCGCCGCCTGCTCAAGCCCGATGGGGCTCTGTGGGTCATCGGCTCCTATCACAATATTTTCCGCGTCGGCGCGGCGCTCCAGGACCTCGATTTCTGGATGCTCAACGATATCGTCTGGCGCAAAGCCAATCCGATGCCCAATTTCCGCGGCACGCGCTTTACCAATGCGCATGAAACGCTGATCTGGGCCGCGAAAAGCCAAAAAAGCCGCGTCACCTTCAATTACGAAGCCATGAAGCTGGCCAATGACGATACGCAGATGCGTAGCGACTGGCTGTTCCCGATCTGCACTGGCTCCGAGCGCCTCAAGGGCGAGGATGAGGGCAAGCTGCATCCGACGCAAAAGCCCGAGGCCCTGCTGTTCCGCATCCTCAACGCGACCACCAAGCCCGGCGATATCGTGCTCGATCCTTTCTTCGGCACTGGCACGACCGGCGCCGTGGCCCGCAAGCTGGGCCGGCATTTTATCGGCATCGAGCGCGAACAAACCTATATTGCCGGCGCGCTTGAGCGCATCGCCTCGATCCGCCCCGGCGTGTTCGAAGCCCTGCAATCGGTCACGCCCAAGCGCAAGGAAGCCCGCATTCCCTTCGGCTCGCTGGTCGAGCAGGGACTTATTGAAGTGGGCGCGCAACTTTTCGATTTAACAAAACGTTACTCCGCCATGGTTCGTGCAGACGGCTCGCTCGTCTCGGGTCCACACCAGGGGTCGATCCACAAGGTCGGCGCGCTGGTTCAGGGGGCCGAGGCATGCAACGGGTGGACCTTCTGGCACCACGAACAATCCGGACGGATGGACCCCATCGACTCCCTCAGGGCCGACATTCGTCAAAAACTTGATTTGCTTTCTGCCTGATCCTGACCTCCAATCATTTCATCAGGCTCTACCAACTGGCCGCCGGTCCCCCGGCGGCCTTTTTGTTGGCATTGACGAGATGAGCATGCATGGCCAGTGGCACATGCGCCGTGCTCGGGCTAAATCGCTACCTGCATTGTCGTTGCCGGAGTACCGCCATGTCCACAATCATCCGTCCCATCACCATGGATGACGCCGAAGGTTTCCATGCCGCGCTCGACAGCGTGGCTCGGGAATTGCGCTATCTCCGCCTCACGGCCGCGCCGCCTGTCGAACGCACACACAGTTTCATCGCGTCCAATTTAGCCAATGGTAATCCGCAACTGGTGACGCTGGACAATGGCGTGGTGGTCGGCTGGTGCGACATCTGCCGGAGCGACGAGAATGGTTCGGAGCATTGCGGCTCGCTGGGCATGGGCCTCGTCGCCAGCCATCGTGGCCGTGGCCTTGGCCGCCAGTTGCTGACCGCGACGCTGACCGCCGCCGCGCCGAGCTTCGAACGGGTCGAGCTCGACGTCTATGGCTCGAACCTGTCTGCCATCGCGCTCTATGAGAAAGTCGGTTTCGCCCATGAAGGCCGGCGTCGCCGCGCCATCATCCGCAACGGTGAATATCAGGACATTCTGACCATGGGTCTGTTGTTCAGCCAAACCCGGCCTGAGCCAGGACTTTCCTGAACAGCGTCGGCAGGGCCTCGCCCTTGAGGGCCCCAGGCTCTGCCCACCAGCCATTGTCGAACCTGTCCGGCGACACAACCGCCGACCACACTTCCAGCTCCAGCCGGAAATGGGTGAAGACATGGACCACCTGTCCCCGATGCCGCCATTCGGCCACGGCCGGATAGGCAGGCTCGCCGCTCTCAGCGCCCCAGTCCGATCCCGGCACTTCCGTCATGCCGCCAAGCAGGCCCTTGCCGGGGCGGCTTTGCAGGTAAACATCGCCTGCCGCGTCCTGCATGACATAGGCATGCCCCCGCCGCACCGGCCTTTCAGCCTTTTCCGGCTTGATCGGATAGGCCAGCGGATTGCCCTGTCGCGCCGCGACGCAGCGCGGTTGAATGGGACAGATCAGGCAGGATGCGTTGCGCGGCGCGCATATGGTCGCTCCCAGATCCATCATCGCCTGCGCGAAATCCCCCGCCCGCTCCGGCACCGCAATCTGCAAGGCGGCACGCAGTTGCTCCTTGGCTTCGCGCACCGGAACAGGCAGCGCGTAATAGCGCGCCAGAACCCGGTCGAGATTGCCATCGAGCACGGCGACGGGTTCGTCAAAACAGATCGCGGCAATGGCGGCGCTGGTATACGCGCCGATGCCCGGCAGGCTTTGCAGGCCAAGAGAGGTCCGGGGGAATACGCCGCCATGATCGCGCACCACCGCCTCGGCACAGGCATGCAGGTTCCGCGCTCGTGCGTAATAGCCGAGCCCCGCCCACTCGCGCAGAACCGAGTCGAGCGGCGCGGCGGCAAGGTCTTCGACCGTTGGCCACAGACTGGTGAAGCGTAGAAAATACGCTTTTACGGCTGCAACGGTGGTCTGTTGCAGCATCACTTCGCTTAGCCAGACCCGATAGGGATCGGGCTTGACGCCACTCTTCCTGTCTGCGGGTGACACACGCCAGGGCAGGTCTCGGGCATGGGTGTCATACCAGCCGAAAACAGCGGCCGCGTCGATGATATGGGGAGAGGAAAGGGGCAATTGGGGCATGTCTGGTATCAACGCGGGCAAAGTAACGGCATCGTCCGGTGCGGTCCATTCAATATGACGCATCAAACATCCAGGACCCGGCGAAGCGTCAAAGACCCTCGCCTGTCATGACATTCCCCCGTCTGCGATGCCCCTACCCACCGGGTTATTTCCGCGACAGCGGGAATCCAACTTTGTCCCACCAGGGCTTCCTGCTTTCGCAGGAATGACACCGTGAATGAAGACGGCGCGGGATGGTGAAACCTCCTCAAGGCAGAGCACCCTTGCTCCCTCACCCGGCCCCGCGCTACTCCACTGTCATGTCCAAGGACGAGCCGCCAGAATATAAGCGCCGCAACAAGACGCTCTCCGTCGCCGACGCCCTGTCGGGCGCGCTCGATCCCGTGCTGAAGAAACGCGGCTTTGCCAGCCGGGACATTATCACCCATTGGTCGGCCATCGCGCCAAAGCCGTTCGACAATACGACCCAGCCCGACAAACTGGTCTGGCCACGGTCCAGCCACGGTGCAGATGGCGCTGTGCTTTATCTGCGCTGCGCGCCGGGGCAGGCATTGTTCGTCCAGCATGAGGCCCCCGCCATCGCTACGGCGGTCAATCGCTATTTCGGCTATGTGCTGGTGGCCGATGTGCGTTTGTCTGCGGCTCCATTCAGCCCCGGTTCAGGCCGGAAGGCGCAAAAACCGTATCAACCGAGCCAGAGCACGATTGCAAAGGTCGGCGCTGCGACCGAAAAGGTCGAAGACAGCGATCTGCGGGAAGCGTTGCGGGCTCTGGGCCTGGCGCTCTCCGGCAGATCGGAACGGAAAGGCGGATAGACTGTTCACCCCCAAGTGATAGTCGTGCCCACTTGCCGTCACGTTCGGCACATGTAGTGTCGCGCACAGCAATTCAGGAGCGTTACAAGTGCAATTCAACCGTCGCGAAACCCTTATTCTGGCAGCAGCCGCATCCGCCATCGGCCTGTGCGGTGTCGGCAGCGCCAATGCCGCCGAAGGCGATGTGATCGACGTTGCCAAGCTGATGGCTCCCGCCGGCGACATTCCCGACCATGCCATCGGCAATCCCGAAGCGCCCGTCACGGTCATCGAATATGCCTCGCCCACCTGCCCGCATTGCGCGGTCTTCCATTCGACCGTCTATGACACGTTCAAAGAGCAGTATATCGACACCGGCAAGGTGCTGTTCATCGTGCGCCCCTTCGTGCGCAATGCGCTGGACGCCGCCGTGTTCATGCTGGCTGATGCCGCCGGCGGCGACGCCTATCACGAGGTCATCTCCACCTATTTCAAGACCCAGAATACCTGGGCTGCGTCGGACAAGCCGCGAGACGCTATCTATGCCATTGCCACCCAGCTCGGCTTTACCGAGGAAAGCTTCAATGCTGCCTTGACGAATCAGGCCCTGTTCACCGGGATGGAAGCCCAGCGTGAGCAGGCGCTTGAGGAATTCGGGCTGACGGGAACGCCGACCTTCTATGTCAACGGCAAGACACTTTCGGGGGCCAAGACGCTCGAGCAGCTCGCTGCCGAGATCGACCCGCTCGTGCCCGCCGATTTCGTCGCTCCGGCGGCCACCAGCGAAGTCCCTGCGACCGACACGATGGCCCCTGCTGCAGACGCAATGGCACCGGCCGCCGACGCCATGGCACCCGCAACTGACGCCCCTGCCGCGCAGTAAAAGCGCATTCCATCTGCACCTCCCCCTGGACGGGGGAGGCGGGGAGGGGGTGTGCCACGCGCTCCCGGCCCGTAAAGTCCCCCACCCCATCCCTCCCCGCAAGGGGGAGGGTGACAGAGCGGTGGTTTCGACCAGTTTGCTGCCCAGAACGCGATGGGGCACCTCCCCCTTGACGGGGGAGGCTGGGGGGGGGTGCGCCGAACACTCAAACTCATCGGTCATAGGCAATAGCCCTCCCCGCAAGGGGGAGGCTGTCGCATCCAGCTTGGCGCGGCAGACATGAAATTCTCCCGCCTCAAACTACACGGCTTTAAGAGCTTCTCCGACGAAACCGTCCTCGTCATGGAGCCGGGTCTGACCGGCATTGTTGGCCCCAATGGCTGCGGCAAGTCCAATCTGGTCGAGGCCATGCGCTGGGTCATGGGCGAAAGCTCCTATAAGGCCATGCGCGCCTCGGGCATGGATGATGTGATCTTTTCCGGCTCCGGCAATCGCCCGGCGCGCAACACCGCCGAAGTCACCCTCGTCCTCGATAATTCCGACCGCACCGCCCCCGCCGCGCTCAACACGGCCGATGTGCTCGAAGTCACCCGCCGCATCGAGCGCGAGGCGGGTTCGGTCTATCGCGTCAATGGCAAGGAAGTGCGCGCCCGCGACGTGCAACTGCTCTTTGCCGATGCCTCCACCGGCGCCCACTCCCCCGCCATGGTGCGGCAGGGCCAGATCGGCGAGCTCATTGCCGCCAAGCCCACGGCCCGCCGCGCCCTTCTCGAAGAAGCCGCCGGCATTTCGGGGCTGCATTCCCGGCGCCATGAGGCCGAACTGCGCTTGCGCGCCGCCGAAGGCAATCTCGAACGGGTCGATGACATCATCGCCCAGGTCGAAGCCCAGCTCGAAACCCTCAAGCGCCAGGCGCGTCTCGCCACCCGCTATCGGGGCCTCTCCGGCGACATCAGACGCGCCGAGGCGACGCTGTTCCACATCCGCTGGGTCGCCACCCGCGTGGCGGAAAAGGAAAACGAAGCGAGCCAGGCCGTCCTTATCCGCCAGCTTGCCGACGCCACCCATGCCGAATTGACGGCGCAGAAGGCAGCCGAAGCCGCAGAATCGGCGCTGACGCCGCTGCGCGAGCGAGAAGCGGTCACCGGCGCCGTCCTGCAACGCTATACGATCCTCGCCGAGCAACTGGCCGACGAGGCCCGCCGAATCAGCCAGCGCCGCAGCGAACTCGAAGATCGCCTGCGCCAGATCACTGCCGATGGTACGCGCGAGCGCGAGCTGGTGGCGGAGAGCGAAACCAGCCTTGCCGCTCAGCAGCAGGAACAGGCGCAACTCACCGCCGAGCAGGACGCGGCACAGTCCGATTTCGACACGGCCCACCGCGATGCAGAAGCGGCCCGCACTGCGGTTTCCGAAGCTGAGACTGCCAGCCGCACCGCGACCGAGGCGCTGGCACAGATACGCGCCCGTCGCGTACAGGCCGAGCGCAATCTGGCTGATGCCCGCGCCCGCCATGCCCGGCTCGCCCAGCAATTATCCGAGGTTGAAGCGGACACGGCCCGCGTTCTGGCCGCGCTCGATGCAGACGAAACCCTGTCGGTGCGCCGCGCCGCTCTCGACGCGGCCCAGTCGGCCACCGCCACCGCCGAGCAGACCGCCCTCGCCGCCGAGGAAGCGGCCACCGCTGCCCAATCGAAACTCGACACTGCCCGACCCCGCCTTGCCGAATTGGACGCATTGGTCACCCGGCTCGAAGCGGAAGCCTCGACATTGGCCAAAATGCTCAATACCGGCGCCGGGCTCTGGCCTTCGGTGGTGGATGACCTCACGGTCGAGCCCGGTTACGAAACCGCGCTTGGCGCTGCTTTGGGCGATGATCTCGACGCCAGTTCCGATGCCGGCGCGCCTCTGCATTGGTCCGTTGCCCTCGACGGTTACGACGATCCCGCTTTGCCGCAGGCAGCCGAACCACTGTCCCGCCACGTTAAGGGAACGCCGCTTCTGAAGCGCCGTCTCGACCAGATCGGGCTGGTCGATGCCGTCGATGGTCCGGCGCTGATGCGCGCGCTCAAGCCCGGCCAACGGCTCGTGACCCTCGATGGCGCCGTCTGGCGCTGGGATGGATTCGTGGTCGCTGCCGACGCGCCCAGCGCCGCCGCCCAAAGGCTGGCCCAGCGCAACCGCCTCAGTGAACTGGACGAGGAAATCACCCGCGCCAAGGGCGAGCGCAATGGCTGGAAGCGCGATGTCGACGCCCTAATGGCGGCGCTGGACGGTGCCCGCCAGAGCGAACGTGCCACCCGCGAAGACTGGCGCAGGGCCCAGCATGCCATTGGCGCCGCACAGGCCGAACTCGACAAGGCCCAGCGCGCCATGGGCGATCTGGCCACCCGCCGCTCGGCGCTGGAAGAGGCCCGCACCCGCCTCGCAGCCAGCATCGCTGAAGCGGCCACCATGCAGTCGGACGCTGAGACCGCGCTTGCCGAAACCGGCGACGAAACCGAAATCGCCGCCGAAGCCGAGGCTGGCCAGCAGAAATTGACCGCCCTGCGCGAACGGGCAGATCAGGCGCGCGCCAGGCTCGCCAATGTCGAATCAGCCGCCCGCATGCGCGCCGCCCGCCTCGACCAGCTTGCCCGCGATGCCGCCGCCTGGCAGCGCCGCCGCGATGGGGCTCTCGCCCAGCTCGCCACGCTCAATCAGCGCAGTGCCGAGGTTCAGGCGCAGCTTTCAGGCCTCGCCGAAGCGCCCGATGGCTTTGCCAGCCGCAAGGCGCAGCTCGACGACCAGATCGAGACTGCCCGCGCCGATCATCAGGCGGCAGGCGACCGGCTCAATGCCGCCCAGACGGGCTGGCGCGAGGCCGAGAGGGCGCACAAAGCCGCCGGGGACGCGCTCAACGCGGTGCGCATCGAGCTGACACGGATCGAAGAGCGCCTCAAGGGCTCGATTGCCCAACGCCAGCAGATCGAACGCCAGATCGAAGAATCGCTTGGCATTGCGGCCGCCAAAACGCTCGAAGCCTCGGGCATCCGCCCCGAGGAAGCCCTGCCGGCTGAACACGCCACCGAACAGAAGCTCGACCGGCTCAAGGCCGAACGCGAGCGGCTGGGCGGGGTCAATCTCTCCGCCGAAAAGGAAGCCGTCGAGGTTCAGGAAAAGCTCGACACCATGGTTCGTGACCGCGACGACATTATCGAGGCCATTGCCAAGCTGCGCGGCGGAATAGCCGCGCTCAACCGCGAGGGCCGCGCCCGGCTCAACGAGGCCTTTGGGCGGGTCAATGCCCATTTCCAGGAGCTGTTCACCACCCTGTTCGGCGGCGGCACGGCGGAACTAAGCTTTGTCGAAAGCGACGATCCGCTCGAAGCAGGCCTCGAAATCATCGCCCGCCCCCCCGGCAAGAAGCCACAGACCATGACGCTATTGTCCGGCGGCGAACAGGCGCTCACCGCCATGAGCCTGATCTTTGCGGTCTTTCTCACCAATCCAGCGCCGATCTGCGTGCTCGACGAGGTCGATGCGCCGCTCGACGACGCCAATGTCGAGCGCTTCTGCAACCTGCTCGATTCCATGCGCCAGCGCACCAATACGCGCTTCATGGTCATTACCCATAACCCGATCACGATGAGCCGTGTGGATCGCCTGTTCGGCGTCACAATGGCCGAGCGCGGCGTCAGCCAATTGGTGTCTGTCGATCTGACGACGGCCGAAAGCTTCCGCGAAGCGGTCTAGAGCGTTTCCAGCAAAAGTGGTGCCGATTTTGCGGTTGGGAAACGCGACAAGAAAACTAAATCACGTCAGCGTTTCAATGAAACGGTGACCTGATTTAGCCCTGCGAGGCCAGCCGCTCTTCGAGTTCTGCAATCTTGTCGCGCGCCGCGTCCAGTTCGGCGCGCAACCGGTCATTTTCGGCGCGCAGGTCTGCCATGGCATCAACACCGACCGCGTCCGCCTCCTCAACCGCGCCCTCTCCCGCCGCAAAAATCCGCGCATGCAGCGCGGACAGATAATCAAGATCGTCCGGATGCGCCGCGCCGGCCCGCGCCTCGGCCAGGATGCGGTTAAGATCGGCCGCCGTATCGGCGTTCATGTCGCCGCGAGCGAGGAGTTCGGCGACGAAGCGTTCGGTATCCGGCAGGTTCATTCTTGCTCTTCCGTCATGGTGCTAGACTGTCGCATTCCGACTTGCCCCAATCGGCGGCAAATCTCAACACCTGAGGCGCCATTCCGGCCCCGACCATTTCTCCAGATGCGCCCAGCTTGACGCCAAGAATCCCCCGCCCCTGCCATGACTCCACCACGATCGGGGTGTGGACAGCATGCCGCACCCCTGCGACAACGTGAATACCAATGACATTTCAAAGAGTTACTCGTTTTTCTCGCTCCTTGACACCTTTTAGGGCCACCACTATGTTGCGCCCGACTTGAAAAGGGCGCCCCTCAGACAGGGGAAATGGCCGGCCGAGGGGGCTGCGGATGACCATACCGCCAGACAACCAAAGCCAGCCAGAAAACGCCCGAGGGGTAACGCACGATCTTGCGTCGCGCATTGCCTCCGCCAAGCGGGAGCGGGAACGGGAGGACAACAGAGCCGCCCGTGATGCTTCCCCGGAGATGAGTGGTCTGGCGCGCGGCTTGCGTATCGGTACCGAATTCATCGCCGCGATATTGGTCGGTGCCGGCATCGGTTACCTGATCGATCTTGGCCTGGGAACCAGCCCCTGGGGCTTGCTCATCCTTCTGATGATGGGCTTTGCCGCTGGAATCCTGAACGTCATCCGAGTGGTGGCGGAAATGAATGCCGCTTCGCCTGCCCCGCCGGGTTCCGATCTTGGACCTGACGCGGAAGACGATGAGCGGACAGAGAGTTGATGACGATTAGAGGGCTCCATGGCCGGTACTGACCCGATCCACCAGTTTGTCATCTATGACATCTTCAAGCTGTTCACCGTTGGCGGGGACGGCACCGAAGGTTCGGGCACAACGTTTGCCTTCACCAATTCGTCCCTCTTCATGGTGCTGACCGTCGCCGTGATCGTTGGCTTCCTGCTATGGGCCACGGCCGGCAAGCGCCTCGTTCCCAATCGCCTCCAACTGGTGGCCGAGCTTTTATATGAGTTCGTAGCTGGAATGGTCAGAAGTTCGGCCGGCAAGGAAGGCATGAAGTTCATGCCGCTTGTCTTCTCCCTCTTCACCTTCATTTTCGTGGCCAACATGTTTGGCATGGTGCCGTATTTCTTCACCGTCACCAGCCACATCATCGTCACCTTCGCCCTTTCGATGATGGTGTTCATCACCGTCATACTCTATGGCTTCATCAAGAACGGTCCGAAGTTCCTCAAGCTCTTCGTTCCCGCCGGCGTGCCGGGCTATATCCTTCCCATCGTGACGCCGATCGAGGTCATTTCCTTCCTCTCGCGTCCGATTTCCCTGTCGGTTCGTCTGTTCGGCAACATTCTTGCCGGTCACATCACCCTCAAGGTGTTCACCGGTTTTGCGGTGATGATGATTGCCGGTCTTGGCGCTTTCGGCTGGTTCGCCGCCATTCTTCCGGTGATCATGGCCGTTGCCCTCACCGGTCTCGAACTTCTCGTCGGCTCGGTTCAGGCCTATGTTTTCGCGGTCCTGACCTGCATGTATCTCAACGACGCGATCCACCCGTCCCACTAACCACCCTTCCCGGCGGATGACCCGTCGGAATCCAATTGTCGCTTGAAAGGACATTAAAATGGAAGCTGAAGCCGCAAAGTACATCGGCGCCGGTATCGCAACCTTCGGTATGGCCGGTGCTGCCCTGGGCGTGGCCAACATCTTCGGCAACTTCCTGTCGGGTGCCCTGCGCAACCCGTCGGCTGCCCCCAGCCAGTTCGGTAACCTGATTTTCGGTTTCGCCGTGACCGAAGCTCTGGGCATCTTCTCGTTCCTGGTTGCCCTGATCCTGCTGTTCGTCGCCTAATTTCGCGACAGCACGAGATTTGTCGCAGCCGGAGTTTATCCGGCTGTGATCCCTTCTCCGGCTATTGGGCCGGACGACCGGATTTAACGGGACCTCGACCAGATGGTAACGCAAGCCTACGCTCAAGAAGCGGAAACACCGGCGGAAGAACATGCTGGCGAAGCCGTGCATGTGGTTGACGGCGCACATGCCGATCCGACCGCAGACACGCATGCCACGACCGAAGCGCATGGCGACGACCATCATTCGGACGTGTTCCCGCCTTTCGATCCCGCGACCTTCCCCAGCCAGTTGCTGTGGCTCGCCATTACCTTTGGCCTGCTCTATCTGCTGCTGAGCAAGCTCGCTTTGCCCCGCCTCGGCGGCATTGTTGAAAGCCGCAAGGCTCTCATCGACGCCGACCTGGCTGCGGCCGACGCCGACCGCCAGAAGACCGACGCTGCCATCGCCGCCTATGAAAAGGCGCTGGCAGAAGCCAAGGCCAAGGCCCAGGGCATTGCGACCGAAACCCGTGACGCCATTCAGGCGGATCTCGCCGGCAAGCGCAATGCGGTCGAGAGCGACCTCGCTGCCAAGGTCAGTGCTGCGGAAGCCCGCATCGCCCAGACCAAGGCCGAAGCCCTCACCCATGTCGACGAAATCGCCTCCGAAACGGCTCAGGCCGTGGTGAGCCAGATCGTCGGTGATGTCTCCGCCGACAGCGTTCGCGCTGCCGTCGCCAAGGTTAAGGGGTAAGCGTCATGCCAGATTGGTTGGATAACAGCTTCTTTGCCATGGTCGGCCTCGTCATCTTCGTGGGGCTGATGATCTTCTTTGGCGTCCCCGGCATTATCGGCAAGATGCTCGACGGCAAGATCAAGCAGATCGAAGACGACATTGCCGAAGCTAAGCGCCTGCGCACGGAAGCCGCCGCCCTGCTCGTGGAATATGAGCAGAAGCGTGTTGCAGCCGAGCAGGAAGCCGAAGGCATCGTCACCGCCGCCAAGGCTGAAGCCGAGCGTCTCACCGCCGAAGCCCAGGCTTCGCTGGCCGACCTCGTCACCCGTCGCACCAAGGCCGTGGAAGACAAGATTGCCCAGGCCGAGGCCCAGGCCGTCG